>PDWI01003694.1_pt1 | contig 31427 bp, 28 predicted proteins | sample 1430891 | NCBI WGS metagenome assembly PDWI01 (sample SAMN01162508, study PRJNA174530) | Oral metagenome, whole genome shotgun sequencing project. | biome: Marine environment; feature: Marine mammal; material: Swab sample of the gingival sulcus; isolation source: swab sample of gingival sulcus... | reverse complement strand
CCTTGCCACCTCATCGAATATTCTAGACTAATTCGACAAGATTTATAATACAAGGGTGTATGGAGCGATAGCGATATACACCTTTATTGACTGGTATTTGATTTCGTTATTTGATGTTTTTACTGAGGCCAATTCAACCTATTTATTCTTTTCTGAAAATTTAACATCTGCAAGCGGTGGATATCGTTCGTTCCTCACTCCATCCACCCTACTCAAACTCATAGATGTCTGCTAACCCGATCTACACCGAACTCAGCCTGCTATCTTCTACAAAAAAATCACCATTCAGAATGACGGTACTATTTCACGTTTTTGTCGCTAAATTTTTGGATTAATGCTTTCTCAACATTTTTCGGGACCAATTGCCCGACATCTCCGCCAAATTTAGCTACTTCGCGGACAATCGTTGATGAGATATATGACATGTCTTCGGCAGGAGTTAAGAAAATTGTTTCGATTTTTGGGTCTAAGTGACGGTTCATTGAGGCTAGCTGAAATTCGTATTCAAAATCTGAAACCATACGCAAGCCGCGGATAATAACTTCTGCGTCCAGTCGATGGCACAAATCAATAAGTAGAGAGCGAAAGCCGATGACTTCAACGTTGTCGGGAACGCCGGCAGCTTTAATGAGGGCAACACGTTCTTCTAAATTAAACATAGGGTTTTTGTTGCGACTTTCTGCGACGCAAACATAGACTTTTTCGAACATTTTTGCACCGCGTTCGATAATGTCCGTATGCCCTAGTGTGACAGGGTTGAAAGTGCCTGGGTAAATCGCGATATTTTTTCTCATAATTTTGTTTCTTAAAGTTGTTACTTTGCTGGTTTTCGGTTATGAAGTGCAGCAAGATGATTTAAAATTGTGATGTCTTGAATTGTTAAGTAATTTCTAAATATAGGAAGCTCTGCAAAACGCACAGCTTGAGTAAAAGACAAGCCACGAAATATTTTCGGGTACCACAGTGACCGCTTGACATAACAATGAGTTAGGCAAGTGGCACGAGGAACGCATGACACAGTATTTTGCACGAAATGTGCGTTTTGCGGAGTTTCCTATAGTCAATGCGAAAGCATTATGCCTTAGTTGGTGTTAAAAGCCCATAGTAAATGCCACCTGCTTTTTTACTTTTTAGTATTTGGTAATCGCCTTGTTCGTTTACCCAATCTTCAAAAGGCTTGTTGTCTTCGATAAAAACATAGCTAGCAGATAATGGTTTGATTTGTTCGAGCAGCGATGGGAGTAGGCGTAAGTTGTAGGGAGGGTCTAAGAAAATCACATCGTACTTTCCTGTTAAGGCTGAATTGAAGTCTTGGTTAATAATATGAGCATTATTAATGCCAAGTTGTTCGACGTTTTGCCGAATTTGTTGGGCTACATGGCGGTTCTTTTCAACGAATGTAACATTTTTTGCACCGCGAGATAGTGCTTCAAAACCCAATACGCCACTACCTGCAAATAAATCAAGGCAATTTTTATTATACAAATTACTTTGTAACCAGTTAAATAAAGTTTCTCGAATTCTTGCGCCAGTAGGGCGTAAACCTGGTGCTTCGACAAAGTGTATTTTGCGGTGACGATACTCTCCTGCAATAATTTGCACGGTTTTTCTTTGCTTATTACTTTTGTTTTTATTGCGCATGCTTGATTTTTTTTGCTTTATTTAAATGAGATAAAGTCGTATTATATGGTAAATTTATATCCGGAGGGGCATAAAATTTATGCTTTTCGAGGGTGATTGTTGATTTGCAACCTAGAGAGTTGAATTTATGAGTAAATATGAACAAATGAAGAAAACTTCTGTCCTTTCTGGCGGTAGTTCTTCTTTTGTCGAAGACTTGTATGAGTCTTATCTAAGTGATCCTGCTTCTGTTTCTGAGCATTGGCAAGCCTATTTTTCTGAGTTACAAGGAAGTGACTCATCAAATGAAAGACCCCGTTTAGTTGTTCAAAACAAATTTGAAATTTTATCCAAACTACCTAAAGTTGGCAGTGGCTCAACCGACGAAGGGGGGCTTAGGGGTAAAGTTGGAACGTTAATTTCTTCTTATCGAAATGTCGGTCACCAAGCGGCTGATATTGATCCATTGCGTTTTAGAAACAGAGATAAAGTTGTCGATTTGGACTATCAATATCACGGTTTAACTGAAGCGGATTTAGATAAGTCATTTGCGACTGGGACATTATTTGTCGATAAGTCTCAGATGAAATTACGTGAAATTATTGAGTATCTGAAAGATGTTTATACGACAACGATTGGTGTTGAGCTCAACCATATTCACGATATTGAAGAAAAACGCTGGTTGCAAGAACGTTTAGAGCGTTTTGCTCATAAGCCAAAGGCGACCAAAGAACAAAAACTCAATATTTTAGAAAATTTGGTTAAAGCTGAAGGTCTAGAGAAATATCTGCATACTCGCTATGTTGGGCAGAAGCGTTTCTCATTAGAAGGGGGCGAATCTTTAATCCCTATGATGGATAGATTAATTCAGCACTTGGGTAAAAATGGTACGAAAGAAGTTGTTATTGGTATGGCTCACCGTGGACGTTTGAACGTCTTGGTTAATATTTTGGGTAAATTGCCAATGCAGCTGTTCGATGAGTTTGAAGGTCGTACGATTAAAGAGTACACCGCTGGTGATGTTAAATACCACATGGGCTTCTCTTCTGATGTTGAGACCCCGGGCGGTGATGTACATTTGTCACTGGCATTTAACCCGTCGCATTTAGAAATTGTTAATCCTGTTGTACAGGGGTCAGTTCGTGCGAGACTAGAGCGAAGAAAGCCTGGTTTTGGTAGTGATTCAGTGATGCCGATTGCCAATAACGTTGTACCAATTCAAATTCACGGCGATGCAGCTTTTGCAAACCAAGGTGTTATTCAAGAAACACTACAGCTGTCTCAAGTTCGTGGCTATCGCGTTGGTGGAACAGTGCACATTGTAATTAATAACCAAATTGGATTTACGACGTCGAACTTGCTTGATGCTCGTTCTTCACTTTACTGTACAGATCCAGCGAAAATTGTTCAAGCACCTGTGCTTCACGTCAATGGTGATGATCCGGAAGCCGTTACAATGGCAGCAGAATTGGCGGCAGATTACGTTCATACATACAACAAAGACATTGTTTTGGATTTGGTTTGTTACCGTCGTCTAGGTCATAACGAAGCTGATGAGCCAGCGGCGACACAGCCGATGATGTACAAAAATATTCGTTCTAGAAAGACGACTTTAGGACTATATGCCGATAAGTTGATTAATGAACAGTGTATTGATGCAGTAGCGGTTGAGGCGTTAAAAGAAGACTACAAAAATAATTTAGATGCAGGCGTGAGTGTTTCTCGCCCCATTCCTGTCAGTGACAATAGTGAAGCCGTTGAAGCTTGGAAACCGTTAATGGTGCAGGATTGGTCTGCACCTGTTGACACGACTTATGACAAAGAAGCGTTGGTTGACTTGGCTAAACGCCTATTCAGCTATCCTGACAGCTTTACACCGCATCGCATTGTGCAAAAGCTTTACGATACGCGTCAAAAAATGGCGGACGGTGAGCAGCTGTGTGATTGGGGCTTTGCTGAAAATTTGGCTTACGCGACCATTTTACTTCAAGGTTATCAAGTTCGATTGTCAGGTGAAGATAGTGGGCGTGGTACATTCGCACACCGCCATGCGGTTATTCACGATAGTAAAACGGGTGAGAGTTACATGCCGCTAGACCATTTGGGTGATGAAACCCGAACTTGTCGCGTGATTGACTCAATTCTTTCAGAAGAAGCTGTACTCGGTTTTGAATATGGTTATGCTCAAGCAGAATCTAAAGCGTTGGTTGTTTGGGAAGCTCAGTTTGGTGATTTTGCCAACGGTGCTCAAGTGTTGTTTGACCAATTTATTGCTTCGGGTGAAGCGAAATGGGAACGTTTCTGTGGCTTGACGGTTATGTTGCCTCATGGCTACGAAGGACAAGGTCCAGAACATTCATCAGGGCGATTAGAGCGAGCTTTACAGTTATGTGCAGACAACAATATGCGTGTTTGTATGCCAACAACACCAGCACAAATTTATCATTTGTTGCGTCTGCAAGTTTTACAGTCATTCCGTAAGCCACTAATTATTATGACGCCAAAATCTTTATTGCGTCATAAGTTGGCAGTCAATAGCATGGATGACTTGGCAAATGGTGAATTTAGTACCGTCATTCCAGAGATTGATAAACTCGATAACGAGAAAGTTGAGCGTATCGTCTTTTGTTCGGGTAAAGTTTATTATGACCTACTAGAGATGCGTCGTAGTAAATCTCAGGAAAATGTGGCAATTGTGAGAATTGAGCAATTGTATCCATTCCCTGCACAAAAGTATGCCGAAGTTATTAAGTCTTACCCGAATGCCAAGGAAATAGTATGGACACAAGAAGAACCCCAGAACCAAGGTGCATGGCGAAATATTCTGCATCATTTGGTTAACAACAATCCAACGAATATAGCCATTAATTATGTTGGGCGTAAATCTTCGCCTTCAACGGCGGTTGGCTATGCAAAAGTCCATAACAAAGAACAAGAGAAGTTAGTTATTGAATCATTAGATATTTAATAACTATTTAAGCTATTTTACGATAGTGATTATTTTGAATTAAAATCAGAGAAATAGAAGGTGAAAAATGAGCGTTGAAGTACGTGTTCCCGCACTCCCAGAATCAGTTGCTGATGCAACATTATTAGACTGGCATAAAAATGTCGGTGAGTTTATTGGTAAAGGTGAAAATATGGTGGATTTGGAGACCGATAAGGTTGTCCTAGAATTGCCAGCCCCCGTTAGTGGCATCATTAAAGAAATTGTTGTTGAAGGTGGCGAAACGGTTGAAGGTGACGTGTTGGTTGCCTATATCGAAGAGGGTGAAGCACCAGCTCAGGCTGAAGCAGCTCCATCGGCAGAAAGTACGCAAACAGCCGCACCAGCTGAAACACCTCAAGCAACAGCGACGACAGCGGCAGCGACAACGACAACGGCAACAGGTGTTGCTAGCCCAGCAGCGAAGAAAATGATTGCTGAAACAGGTGTTGCACCTGCTGTTGCCAGTGGTAAAGGTGGTCGCGTCACTAAACAAGATGTGTTGGCAACTTTAGCCGGTGGTGGTGCACCACTACGTGCAGAAGAGCGTGTGCCAATGACTCGTTTGCGTAAACGTGTTGCAGAGCGTTTGCTTGATGCACAGTCTACAGCGGCATTGTTGACGACGTTTAATGAAATCAATATGAAGCCGATTATAGACTTGCGTGCTAAGTACAAAGACCAGTTTGAGAAAAAACACGATACGCGTTTGGGCTTTATGTCGTTCTTTGTTAAAGCAGCCACTGAGGCATTGAAAAATTACCCTGCGGTTAACGCATCAATTGATGGTGACGATATTGTCTATCACAACTACTTTGATATTGGTATTGCCGTATCTAGCCCACGAGGTTTGGTTGTTCCGATTTTAAGAGATACCGATCAAATGAGTTTTGCTGATGTTGAGTCGGGTATTCGTGCATTTGGTGGAAAAGCCAAAGACGGTAGTTTGACGATTGAAGAAATGACTGGTGGTACATTCTCAATCACTAATGGTGGTGTGTTTGGTTCAATGATGTCTACACCAATTATCAACCCACCTCAGTCGGCGATTTTAGGCATGCACAATATCGTCGAACGCCCAGTGGTTGAAAATGGTGAAATCGTTATCCGTCCGATGATGTATGTGGCTTTGACTTACGATCACAGAATTATTGACGGCAGAGAGTCAGTGAGTTTCTTAGTCGATATTAAAAATATGCTGGAAGATCCTGCACGATTATTATTGGATGTGTAGATGATTTTGGAGCCGTAGTCAGCTACGGCTCTCTTTAGTCTATATTCTTATTTTGGTTATGGAGAAATACTGATGAAAGTTAAATTATTATTTTTAACGCTTACTCTTGCACTATCAAGTAATGTGTTAGCAATAAATAAATGTGATGAGCTTGTTGCTCATACAAACAATAAAGATAATCCACAAGGAGTAAAAGGTGTAGACTTTGACGATATACAAGCGCAAGCTGCAATTGCCGCTTGCCTGAAAGCGTTAGACAATGAACCTAGTAACTTGCGTTTCCAATATCAATTAGGCAGAGCCTATGATAAAAATAAGGACTATAAAAATGCCATTAAATGGTATGAAAAAGCAGCTAAACAAGGTTATGTAATCGCACAATATAATTTAGGTATTATGTATGACTATGGAGAAGGAGTAAAACAAGACTATAAAACCGCAGTAATGTGGTATCAAAAAGCCGCTGAACAGGGTAATGCTGATGCCCAATATAATTTAGGTATTATGTATGACGAGGGGAACGGCGTAAAACAAGACTATAAAACCGCAGTAATATGGTATCAAAAAGCTGCTGAACAGGGTAATGCTGATGCCCAATATAATTTGGGTAATATGTATGACGCAGGGGACGGTGTAAAACAAAGTTATCAAACTGCGATGATGTGGTATCAAAAAGCCGCCGAACAAGGTAATGCTGGTGCCCAATATAATTTAGGTATTATGTATGATGCGGGGAATGGCGTAAAACAAGACCATAAAACCGCAGCAATGTGGTATCAAAAAGCCGCTGAACAAGGTAATGCTAATGCACAATATAATTTAGGTATTATGTATGACGAGGGGGACGGTGTAAAACAAAATTATCAAACCGCGATGATGTGGTATCAAAAAGCCGCCGAACAAGGTGATGCTGGTGCCCAATATAATTTAGGTATCATGTATGACGAGGGGAACGGCGTAAAACAAGATTATAAAACCGCAGTAATGTGGTATCAAAAAGCGGCTGAACAGGGTAGTCCGAGTGCACAATATAGCCTAGGTGTTATGTATGAAAATGGTTTTGGTGTAGAACAAGACTTGCAAACTGCGATAATGTGGTATCAAAAATCAGCTCAACAAGGTGATAAAGATGCTCAAAATGTACTAAAAGAATTAGGCAAAACTTGGTAAAGGCTGTCTAGATTAGGTTAGTAAAAGTACAGCCTAGACTCGTGTTACAAAATCAATAAAATTAACAAATAATTAAGAAATAGCAAAGGAAAATTTATGGCAAATTATGATGTGGTCGTTATCGGTGGTGGTCCAGGTGGCTATGTAGCAGCAATTCGTGCGGCACAACTTGGTAAAAAAGTTGCGTGTGTTGAAATGTATAAACACAATGGTGAAAAACCTGCACTTGGTGGAACGTGTTTGAATGTTGGCTGTATTCCTTCAAAAGTTTTACTAGAAACTTCTGAGCATTTTGATAAGTTAAAGCATCTTGACGCTCACGGTATCAGTGTAGGTGAAGCCAATATTGATATTGCTAAAATGCTTGAGAGAAAGGACGGTATTTCTGCTCAACTGACGGGTGGTATCGAGCAATTATTTAAGGCCAATAAAATTGACTGGATTCAAGGTCGAGGAAAATTAACGGCGAAAGATACGGTTCAAGTCACCGATTTTGATGGCAATGTTAGCGATATCAAAACTGGTACCGTCATTCTGGCACCAGGCTCTGTGCCGATTGATATTCCTGTTGCTAAAATGGACGGAGAATATATTGTTGATTCTACCGGTGCATTGAACTTTTCAGAGGTACCTAAGCGTCTTGGCGTGATTGGTGCGGGCGTGATTGGGCTTGAGTTAGGTAGCGTTTGGCATCGTTTAGGTTCGCAGGTTACCGTGATTGAAGCTGCTGATAAATTGCTGCCTATGATGGATCAAGAAGTCGCCAAAGATGCTGGTCGCCAATTTAAAATGCAAAAATTGGACATCAAATTAAAGTCGATGGTCAAGGGTGCAGAAGTGAAAGATGGTGAAGTCATCGTCACTTACGAGGATAAAAAAGGCGAGCAAACTCAAGTTTTTGATAAGCTTTTGGTCTGTGTTGGTCGTCGTCCAAATACGGCGGACTTAATCGATGAAAGTTTAGGTATTCAGCTTGACGAGCGTGGTTTTATCGTCGTTGATGAGCATTGTAAAACCGCTGTTTCTGGTATTTATGCTATTGGTGATGCTGTAAGAGGCCCAATGTTAGCCCACAAAGCCAGCGAAGAAGGTGTGATGGTTGCTGAAATTATTGATGGGCAAGCAGGACACTGTAACCTTGATTTAGTGCCAAGCATTATTTATACGCACCCAGAAATTGCCGCAGTAGGTAAAACTGAAGAGCAGCTAAAAGCCGAAGGCGTCAACTATAAAAAAGGCGATTTCCCCTTTGCAGCCAACGGTCGAGCCAAAGCTATGGATGCGGATAAAGGACGCGTTAAAATCTTGGCTGATGCTGAAACGGACGAGATTTTGGGCGGACATATCGTTGGTCCTATGGCATCTGAGCTCATTCAAGAGTTGGTCGTGGCGATGGAGTACAAAGCTGCCAGTGAAGATATTGCCAGAATTTGTCACGGTCACCCAGGACTTGGCGAAGCAATCCACGAAGCGGCGTTAGCTGTTGATGGGCGAGCTTTGCACAAGGTGAATAAATAATACTTTATTATTGGCTTTTAGCGTTGATGTATGAAGTATACGTAGAGACGGGTTGAACCCGTCTCTGATTCGTAGGCTTATATATAAACAAGTCATTACTTTAAACAGGAAATATTTTGCGTAAGTTTTTATTAGGTTTTTTATTCTTTCATGTTGGTATCGGCGTTAGTGCTGAAAAGCTCTCTCCGCCTTTTGACTTGATTGCTCTTCGATTAGAGTCTGTGCCGCCAGTGATTGAACTTGAAAGTTCTGCTGGAGACAAAATTCTGAAAACAGGACGCTACATGGCGTTGACGAGCAAGGAAATTGTTCGAGGTAGTTGTTGGGATTACATTGACGCGGTCTACAATCGTTCGGGCTATCCACGAAATAAACGCCAAACGATTTTAAAAGGCAAAAAAAACTCAGGTCCGTACGCAAATCCTAATAGTATTCAAGCTGGCGATTGGCTGTATTTTATTAACCACAGCTATAATGATGTGCCGCATAGCGGTATTTTTGTTCGTTGGGTAGATAAAGAAAAGCGTGTTGCCTCAATACTGAGCTACGGTGGAGAGTCGCGTAAAAAGCCAGGTCGCTACCGCGATTATGACTTATCACACGTTTATAATATTATGCGACCGAAAGATTGAATGTTCAATTGTATAGTAAGGCCAATTAATTCCTAGCTATAGTGTTTTTGATAAATAGCCTCAATTTCTTGCTGAGAACTTGGGGAGAATGGAATGTTGCGGTACTGTGCTTGTAAATTCATGCGAAAATCGATAAAAAACTGCTTATCATTAATCAATAAATAAGGGTTGGTTTGTTTTTGCTCGCCCAAAGTATCTATTTTTTTCTTGCCGTAATGATGCCCACAGTAAATTAGTGTGGTATCAGGTAGTGTCTTAATCAGCTGTAGGCTATCCCACATTTTTTCTACATCACTTTCGGAAAAATTGCACCGCCCACAGCCATCAATAAATAAAGTGTCACCAACAACTAACGCATCTCCCGTGTAAAAGCAGACGCTACCGATTGTATGGCCAGGTGTTTCAATGACGGAAAGTGTACTTTGACCTAATGGTAATTTATCACCTGTTTGAATAAAGTGAGGATTAGGCAAGGTGATTTTGCCGAGTTCATATTCTTTTTGACTAACATATACAGGGACATTGTGATGAGAAAGTAATTCCTTAACTGCATTGGTATGATCGGCATGCGTATGCGTTAATAGAATGCCTGATAACGTCATTCCGAGATTGTCCAATTTCTCCAGAATTGCCTCGCAGTCCCAAGCAGGATCAACAACAAAGGCTTGTCGGCTGTCCTTGTCGGTAATGAGGTGGATGAAGTTATCCATAGGGCCAAGCTCTAAGGTGTGAATGGTAGTGTTTGACATGCTGTTTTTAGTGACAATGAGAATGTGCTGGCATTATAGCTAAGTCCATAAAAATTACCAGTTTATAAGTCAGGTCAATCAATCCTTGTTACAGCGTTACATCGTCTCGCCGTATTCGTTATACAGTCTTCAACAATGTGCCTTGTACCAGAAATTAATTAACCATAGGAAGCTCTGCAGTAAAAGACAAGGAATAGTACCACAGTGACCGCTTGACATAACAATGAGTTAGGCAAGTGGCACGAGGAACGCATGACGCAGTATTTTGCCGAAATGTGGGTTTTGCGGAGTTTCCTATACTGTAGTATGGGTTTTTCAGGCTATATCGTGGTGAAATATCGTAACCCTAATGGTATAATGAAACAGTTATTTAACTTATATTTTTCTTACACTAACCCAACTGAGGATAATCATATGAAAACTAGAATTGAACACGATACAATGGGCGAAGTTCATGTTCCTGCTGATAAATATTGGGGAGCACAAACTGAGCGTTCACGCAATAATTTTAAGATTGGACCTGCTGCTTCTATGCCTAAGGAAATTATCGAGGCTTTTGGTTATCTTAAGAAAGCAGCTGCTTACGCCAACGCGGAAGCAGGGGCGTTACCAGAAGATAAACGTGATTTAATTGCCGCCGTTTGTGACGAAATTATCGCCGGTGAATTATATGATCAGTTCCCATTGGTCATTTGGCAAACGGGTTCTGGCACGCAGTCTAATATGAATGTTAACGAAGTGGTTTCTAACCGTGCTTTGGTGAAATCAGGTGGTGTGTTAGGGGATAAAAGCCCAATTCATCCTAATGATGATGTCAATAAATCACAATCATCTAATGACACTTATCCAACAGCGATGCATATTGCCTCTTACAAAAAAGTGTTACAGACGACTTTGCCTGCGGTTAAAGTTTTGCGTGATACTTTTGCGAAAAAATCTGAGCAGTTTAACGATGTGGTTAAAATTGGTCGTACGCATTTGATGGACGCAACGCCATTGACGGTTGGACAAGAGCTTTCTGCTTATGTTGCTCAATTAGATTTTGCTGTCAAAGCGATTGAGAATACGTTGCCTCATTTATCAGAACTTGCCCTAGGTGGTAGTGCTGTTGGGACGGGGTTGAATACGCCAAAAGGCTACGATAAGAATGCCGCAAAATATATTGCTGAATTTACAGGACTACCTTTCAAAACTGCAGGCAATAAATTTGAATCATTGGCTAGCCACGATGCGATGGTTGAAACTCACGGTGCGTTAAAGCAGTTGGCAGTTTCTCTGTATAAAATTGCTAATGATGTGCGTCTGTTGGCCTCTGGTCCTCGTTCTGGTATTGGTGAATTGTTAATTCCAGAAAATGAGCCAGGTTCTTCAATTATGCCAGGTAAGGTCAATCCAACTCAATGTGAGGCGATGACAATGGTTTGTGCCCAAGTTATTGGTAATGACAGTGCGATGACATTTGCAGGTACTCAGGGACAATTCCAGCTGAATGTCTTTAAGCCTGTGATGGCGGCGAATTTATTACAGTCTGCACAATTGTTAGCGGATGCTTGTTTGTCGTTTAACGATCACTGTGCGGTTGGTATTGAGCCAAATCATCAACGTATCAAAGCCCAATTGGAAAACTCTTTAATGCTAGTGACTGCATTGAATACGCATATTGGCTACGAAAACGCGGCGAAAATTGCTAAAACAGCCCATAAAAATGGCACAACACTGCGTGAAGAGGCCATTAATTTAGGATTGTTAACCAGCGAACAATTTGACGAGTGGGTAAGACCTGAAGATATGGTTGGCAGTTTGAAATAATTCCTTCGGGATAATTTTAGGCTATTTTAGCTTATTTTTGTCATAAAAGAAGCTCTGCAAAATGTACAGTTCGAGTAAAAGACAAGCCATGAGCTATTTTTTCGGGTACCACAGTGACCGCTTGACATAATAATGAGTTAGACACGAGGAACGCGTGACGCAGTATTTTGCCGAAATGTGCGTTTTGCGGAGTTTCCTAAAGAGAGAATGGCGGTTTTCGGTACCGTCATTCTCTTTTTTCTTTAACAGTAAAAGCAACATCACTATAGTTATGTTGCCTTGAAAACTACGCGTTGCGAGAAGCGATAGCGACGTGGCAATCCCCAACTATCCTGCAAAGTAGCAAGAGACCGCCACGCTCGTTCCTCGCTCGCGGTGACGGTGTGGTTGTCGCCTTTAATACGGCAAGATGAAGTAACACCGTAGTGATAATTAGGTGGCCTGACTCTAATATAGATTATTTTTTAGCTTGGTGCATTTCCCATAGTGGCGATGAATTTCGCAGTTTTTTAATAGTCGCCTGAATTAGCTCAATGGCTCTGTCAATATCCGCAACACTTGTCATGCGACCAAAGCTAAAGCGAATAGAACTAGCAGCCAATTCATCTGAAACGCCCAAGGCCCGTAAAACGTACGAAGATTCAAGGCTGGCAGAAATACAAGCAGAACCAGAAGAGACGGCTAATTCACTTAAAGACATCATCAAAGCCTCGCCATCAACAAAAGCAAAACTGATATTCATCACGTTGTTTAAGCGTTTCGCCTGTCCGCCATTGAGATAAATTTCAGGAATGTCCTGAATACCATCCCAAAAACGTTCTGCTAGCATTTGGATATGCTGTCTATCTTTTTCTAAATCTAATTTGGCGAGACGATAGGCTTCGCCCATGCCGATGATTTGGTGAGTGGGTAGAGTACCCGAGCGGAATCCGCGTTCATGCCCACCACCATGTATTTGTGCCTCTAGGCGAACACGTGGTTTACGTCGTACATATAAAGCCCCAATACCTTTAGGACCGTAAATTTTATGAGCGGTTAAGCTTAATAAATCAATATTGTCAGTGTTTACATCAATGGGTATTTTTCCTGCCGCTTGAGCGCCATCGACGTGGAAAATAATATTATTTTCACGGGTGAATTGGCCAATGTTGGCAATGTCGTTAATGATGCCAGTTTCGTTATTAACATACATAATAGAAACTAAAATCGTATCTTCGCGTACCGCTTGTTTGACTTCGTCTAAAGTGATTTCGCCGTTGGGATTTGGATCTAAATAAGTGACCTCGAAACCATTTCTTTGTAAATAATAACAAGTATCTAAAACGGCTTTATGCTCCGTTTTTGAGGTGATGATGTGTTTGCCTTTACGTTGATTGAAATAGGCAGCCCCTTTAATGGCTAAATTATCAGATTCTGTCGCACCTGATGTCCAAATGATTTCTTTGGGGTTTGCGTGGATAAGGTCAGCTACTTGTTCGCGTGCCCAAGCAACGGCTTTTTCAGCTTCCCAACCAAAGGTGTGTGAGTTCGAAGCAGGGTTGCCAAAGTTCCCATCAATGGTGAGATAGTTGAGCATTTTGTCCGCGACTCGCTTATCTACGGGAGTGGTTGCCGCATAATCAAGATAAATGGCCATAGGTTTTCCTTATGTTTTAATGTGTACAATAATTGACTGCACTATACTAAGACTTAATGAAATTGCAAACAATAAAAAAGGCAGACTTTTTAAAAAGTCTGCCTTTTTGTACCGTCATTCTGAGATGACGATAAAGAATTAGTCTAAAGCGATAACGTCTTCAGCTTGAGGACCTTTTTCGCCTTCAATAACGCTGAACTCAACTTTTTGACCTTCTTTCAATGTCTTGAAACCATCACCAGAGATTGCACGGAAGTGTACAAACACATCTGAACCTGATTCTTGAGAAATAAAACCGAAACCTTTAGCTTCGTTAAACCACTTAACAGTACCTGTTACTTTTGACATAGTGTTACCTTTTTGTAAATAAATATTAAAAATACCATCGATCACATAGAAACGAACGTGAAAACTGTTGCCGATATAGTGATCGAAAAACAAAAAGCCACAAAATCTCAAAATCGATGATTTAAGGAGATTATAAACAAAAAACGAAAATAAGCAATGAAAATTAGTATTAATCTTATATTTGTAGAGAAATTAAGTATAAGAAAGGCTTATGAAAAAAAATACCCAGAATGACGGTACCATTTTTCCTAAGAAGAGGGGCTAACAAAATTGGTACAGGATTTGTTATCGCAGATAGTAGTATGTTTGCAAAATATAAAAAAAGAGACTGCTTTATAGAAGTCTCTTTTTTCACTTTTTGGTTTAATTGAGAAATTAAAAGTAGCGAATTAATATGTAGATATTCGCAATAACCAACGTTGCTAGCATTAACGGGAATGCACGAATAAAGAAGTGTACAAAGCCAATGGGTTGTTTGGCTTTTTCAGCAAATGCAGCCACCGTCAAGTTTGCACTAGCACCGATAAGTGAACCGTTACCGCCAAAACAAGCACCTAGTGCCAATGCCCACCAAAGTGGTTTAATGGCTTCTTGTCCACCAAAAGTATCTGCGGTTGATTCAATCATTGGAATCATTGTGGCAACAAAAGGAATGTTGTCTAATAAGGCGGATAAAACGCCCGAAACCCATAAAATAACGGTAGCGGTCATTTGTAAGTCACCTTGGGTGAATTCCAAAAGTTCTTCGCCAATCATTTCTAGCAGTCCTGTTGATTCAACACCAGCAACAATAATAAACAAGCCAGCGAAGAAGAAAATTGTCACCCATTCAACTTCGCCGAATAAGTGATGAATGGTTTCGTTTTGTTCTTCGGTATCTTGTTTCCAGTAAGCTAACAGCATCAGTAGTGCAGCACCTGCTAGAGCCGAAGTGCCTGGCTCAATCCCCATGCTGTGTCCCACGGTAAAGCCCAATACAACCAGTGCCAAAACAAATAAAGATTTTTGCATCAAAACTTTGTCGGTAATGGCTTCTTTTTCATTAAATCGCATAATTAAAGCACGGGCTTTTAGTGTGGATTTTAAATTTTTTCGGTAAATAAAGAAAATGAAAGCAATGAGGAAAACCATTGATACCAAAGCCACAGGCATTGTGTTGGCTAAAAAGTCATTAAAGCTTAACTTGGCTGCCGAGCCAATAATAATATTTGGTGGATCTCCGATTAATGTTGCCGTACCACCGATGTTCGAGGCAAAAATTTCTGCAAAGAAAAATGGGAAAACCTTAACCCCCAATGAATCAGTGATTAACAAAGTAATGGGGGCAATGAGCAGAACGGTTGTAACATTGTCGAGCATGGCTGAAAAGAAAGCGGTAATTACCGTCAGCATCAATAGAATGCCCATTGGATTTGCCTTGACTACTTTGGCTGATTTAATCGCAACGTACTGAAAAAGCCCACTTTTACTGGTGATGGCAACAATGACCATCATGCCGATGAGTAATGCGAGGGTGTTGAAGTCGATACCTTCAACCGCTTGTTCCTGGTTCAAAACGCCCAGTGTTACCATTAGGGCAGCACCTAGCATGGCGAGTACTGCACGATTGATTTTTTCAAAAACTAATACCGCATAAACGAGAACCAGTATTGTCCCCGCTACCCATACGGTATTAATACCTAAAACATTTGCCAGCGAAAAAGCGACTTCATGACTGGCTGTTGTTGGTGTGTTCATAATTAATTGCCCTCTAATTTTTTGAGTTCTATAAAAAATAAATTTTCTGTTTTTTCTATTTTTGGATTAGATGGTTGGTGTTAAGTGTTGCATTTTAAAGCTTGTGATCTTCGTCGAAAATTTTTTTCAGGATGGCATTGATACTGATAACGCCAACAAATTGATTGGTTTCAGGTTCTACCAAAATAACGTGACGCTTGTATTTGTGTAAAAGTAAGACGCTTTCCATAATCGGCGAGTCAGGTGCTATTACGGGAATATTTTTAGGGTCGGACAGGTGGTTTTTCACTGGCTCGTCTTTGACTTCTGCCAAGGCCTCGCAAAATACCTCTTCTTCCATGTTGAGGAAGTTTAAGTTATTGAGTCCTTTGCTGGAATCTTTGCCGCCAATGTGTATCGTCATTGCTTGTGGCAACATCAACTTGATTAGCGTGGGTGAAGTGAAAACGCCAACGTATTCACCAGTCTTTGAAACCACGGGCAAGTAGCGCATTCCCTGTTTTCGCATGAGGTAAAAAGCTTTACTGACCGTATCTGTCGGTAACAAAGTTTCTTGCTCTTTTAGCATTAATTGTCTACATGTTAAATCCATCTTTATTTTCCCCCTACGTTATTTAGCATTATTTTAGAATTAATTTTAAGATGAGAGGCTCCCTTGTAATGGAAATGCCTGTAACTCAATGCTTTCAGGTGTTGCGATTAATACACTGCCTTGTTCATACCAGTCTCCAAGGACATTGCGACTGACATTTTCGCCGTCAATTTTAAAATGGTGTATTTTAGGTCGGTGTGTATGTCCATGAATCATTTGTTTAGCATTGTGTTTTCTCATTGTATCAATAACTGATTGATGATTAACATCCATGATAGCTTGGCTTTTCTGTTGATTGGCTTTTTTTGAATGGCGGCGATACTGCCACGCTTTAAAGCGTCTCAACCAAGCAGGCCATTTGAGTATTTGTGCTTGCCAAGTAGCAGACCTTACTTTTTGACGAAAAGCCATGTAATCTGCGTCATCGGTGCACAGTGTATCACCATGAAGAATTAAAGTCTTTATTCCGTATAACTCTATTTCCTCGCATTCTCCTAATATTTTCATGCCGCATTGTTGTGCAAATCGCTCGCCTAATAAAAAATCGCGATTGCCGTGGATGAAATAAACAGGTGCGAATTGACTAAATTTTTTGATGGCACTGGCAATTTTGGCACTGGTTTTATCAATGCTGTCATCGCCAATCCAATATTCAAACAAGTCGCCAAGAATATAGAGTGCCTCAACATTATCACGCTCTAGTCGTTGTAAAAAACACAAAAAAGCCGATACAGCATTTGGATACATTTTATCCAAATGCAAATCGGCGATAAAAATGGTTTTTTTCATTGTGTTAGACGTTGTTGTGATAACCTCAGTCCTCAATCATTTTTTATTCGATAATAGTTACTTTATCTATAGTGACTGGGTTTTTAGGCACGTCAGCCATACCTTTGACAGTGGTGGTTTGAACTTTGGCGATTTCATCAACGACATCCATGCCTTTGGTGACTTTCCCAAATACCGCGTAGCCCCAACCTTGAGGGCTTTCATCCGTAAAGTTTAAAAAGCCATTATCCACTAAGTTAATAAAGAATTGAGAGCTGGCAGAGTGTGGGACCATCGTTCTTGCCATGGCAATACTGCCTCTTTCGTTTTTTAGACCATTATTGGCTTCGTTTTTGATTGGGGCATAAGTGTCTTTTTGTGCCATGTCAGCAGTGAAGCCACCACCTTGAACCATAAAGCCATCAATAATGCGATGGAAGATTGTATCGTTGTAAAAACCGCTGTTGACGTATTCCAGAAAGTTCTTCACCGTATCTGGTGCTTTTTCAGCGTTTAATTTGATTTCAATATCACCTCTATTGGTGCTCATTAGTACTTTAGTCATGGTCTTCTCCCAAGTTCTTTGAATTGATTTTGCATTAAAGAATTTATAATAATATACTTTATCCTTTGAAATGCAATAGCCGAGACGATTTATGCAAATTTATAACTCACTGACCCGAAAAAAAGAAACTTTTGTTCCTATGACACCAGGAAAAGTTAATCTCTATGTGTGTGGAATGACGGTATATGATTTCTGTCATATTGGTCATGCGAGGGTTATTGTAGTCTTTGATATGATTAATCGCTACTTTAGGCACAACGGCTATCACGTTAACTATATTCGCAATATTACGGATATCGACGATAAAATTATCGCACGAGCCAATGAAAACGGTGAACCAGTCAATGCATTAACTGAACGTTTTATTCAAGCGATGCACGAAGATGAAGCTGCTTTGAAAGCACAGCGACCTGATGCAGAGCCAAAAGCGACGGAAACAGTTGAAAAAATGATTGCCCATATTGAACAGCTGATTAGCATGGGGCATGCTTACACTACAGACCATGGTGATGTTTTGTATGCGATTGAAAGTTTCCCAACTTACGGAAAACTCGCTAATCAAAAAATTGATGAGCTACAAGCAGGGCAACGAGTCGAAGTTGATCAAAACAAACGCAACCCTCTAGATTTTGTCTTATGGAAAGCGGCAAAACCTAGTGAGCCTGCTTGGGAAAGTCCTTGGGGTAAAGGTCGTCCTGGTTGGCATATTGAATGTTCGGCAATGTCGCGAGAGGCACTTGGGGATCATTTTGATATTCACGGTGGTGGATTAGATTTAAAATTCCCTCATCACGAGTGTGAAATTGCCCAATCCGAGCCTATTTGTGGTGGCAAGCACGTTAATTACTGGATGCACAACGGGTTTGTTCAAGTGGACGCTGAAAAAATGTCTAAATCTTTAGGGAACTTTTTTACAATTCGCGATGTGTTAGAAAAGTTTTCTGGAGAAGTTATTCGTTTCTTTGTGATTGGTACGCACTATCGCAGTCCTCTTAATTACAGTGATGCAGGTTTGCAAGAGGCAAAAAATGGTTTAGAACGTCTTTATACGGCTTTGCGAGGTTTGCAAACGGTAGAGCATAGCGATGAGCAATTAAAAGCAGATTATCCTGATTTCTTTGCAGCGATGGATGATGATTTTAATTCTGCCAAAGCGATTAGTATTCTCTTTAATATTGCCAAACAAATTAATAAAGCAGAAACGCAGTCGCAAAAAGAAGCACTTGCTAGCTCACTTAAATCATTAGGTAATATTTTGGGTGTTCTACAGGATGTTCCTGAAACTTTTTTACAAGGTGGCGATAATGACGACAGTGCCGAAATTGAGGCACTGATTGAGCAAAGAAACTTGGCTCGTGGTGAAAAAGATTTTGCTAAAGCCGATGCAATTCGTGATCAACTCAATAATATGGGGGTAGAAATTGAAGATGCGAATGGCAAAACGATTTGGCGAAAAAAATAAATTTTTGTTTTTACGTTGGTTTTAAAACGTTCTGAAAAAGAAAAAAGATTTTTAATTAAAAAAGTGAAAATAATATTTGACGGAATGAGTCCGCATCAGTATTATACGCACTCCGCAACGGCAGAGAACAATTGCGGGTGCGGTGGAAACTAAAAGTCGGAGCATAGCGCAGCCTGGTAGCGCATCTGGTTTGGGACCAGAGGGTCGGGGGTTCGAATCCCTCTGCTCCGACCAATTTTAATTATCCCCAACATGCGCTCGTAGCTCAACTGGATAGAGCATCGGCCTTCTAAGCCGAGGGTTGCAGGTTCGAGTCCTGCCGAGCGCGCCACTTCTGATTAGTGTTAACTATTCTCTATATGGTGGGTATAGCTCAGTTGGTTAGAGCGCTGGATTGTGATTCCGGAGGCCGTGGGTTCGAATCCCATTACTCACCCCATTTAATAAGCTAATTCAAATAAAATTCTTTAAGTTTTAATTCGATAACTTTTCAAATTTTAATTTTCTATGACAAGTTTCTCCCACCGTGTTTTATCGTGGTTTGATATTAACGGTAGAAAGCATTTACCTTGGCAGCAGCAAACTTGTGCTTACAAAACATGGATTTCTGAGATTATGTTGCAGCAAACCCAAGTAAGTACCGTCATTCCCTATTTTAATCGCTTTATCACCAGTTTTCCTGATGAAATGGCACTTGCAAATGCCAGCGTTGATGATGTTCTCGCTCATTGGGCTGGGTTGGGTTATTACTCTCGTGCGAGAAACTTGCATAAAGCCGCTCAAATTATTCGCGACCAGTATAATGGTTGCTTTCCTGAGGACTTTGATGAGGTTGTTAGCTTGCCAGGGATTGGGCGTTCGACAGCTGGTGCGATTTTGTCTTTGTCATTTAATCAGCGGCACGCCATTTTAGATGGCAATGTTAAGCGAGTTTTATCACGTCATCAAATGATTTCAGGGATACCCAACCAATCAGAGACGCTCAAAAAACAATGGCAAATCGCAGAAAAATTTACACCTAAAAAAGACAACAACAAATATACGCAAGCAATGATGGATTTAGGTGCAATGGTTTGCACCAGAACTAAACCAAATTGTGACGTTTGCCCAGTGCATGTCGATTGTCAGGCAAATTTGCATGATAAAATCAGCGAATATCCCAATAAAAAACCTAAAAAAACTTTACCTGAAAAGCAGATGATAGCCCTCATCATCACCGATGGTGAAAAAATCTATTTAGAAAAACGCCCTGATAAAGGCATTTGGGGTGGGCTTTGGTCGCTGCCTGAAATTTCGCTTGGTGAGAAAGTAGGGCAGTCTGAAACGCTTGATTTTAGCGACGAAAAAATAAAAAATTTTCTAGATAAATATCAACTAACTGTGAGCCAATATCATCAATATGCAACTTATCGACATGTGTTCACTCATTACCGTTTATTTATTTGTCCCGTCCAGTTATTAGTGGATACGGATAATTTACAAACACTAAGTTCTGGGGAATTATTTTCACTGAATGATTGTGAAGAGATAGGTTTGCCAACACCGATACAAAAAATTATTTTTAATGCTTTTGGTTAAGGCTAGGGGAAAACGCTAAATAAGTACCGTCATTCTGTCAGACAAAATTTATGCTAAAGCCCCAAGTGAATTTAACTATGTAGTGAAATAAATTAACTTTTTGTACAAGATACCATATAAAAAATACAAGTTTAATTCTTATTTTTTACCCTGATTTTCGTATTGAATCTAATCTTGTAAGAGAATTTTCTCTACGCCCACTTTTCAAATAAAAAAAGATTATTTATAATAACAAGCACTTTTAACAACGATGAAATACTTTGAAAATATCGTTAATGACGATATTCACCTATTGGCTGTTAGGCGATGTATATAATGGTTTAACAGTAAAGTAATAGCGTACAGTATGGATTGCAAGAGGTAGTTTAGCCCCGCTGTTAGATGGCTGACGAATGTTTTTGCCCCACTTCGCAACTGGGGAGGCACAAATTCAAATAAGCACCATAAGACAGACGGCATATTCCAGATAAACTAACTCGCAGGCACATACCAGCATTTATCACGATAGCTCTGAATAAAGCTTAGCGACTATGGGAATGAGTATTAATAAAACAGTGTCTGTTTTTTCATTGCGCAAATATCACAAGCTTTTTCTATTGGTGGTTCTTTTCTGCTGACAATCTTTTGCAAGTGAATTAATCGCCAACAATACAAAAGTCAAGCTAGATAATGGCTCGACAATCACGTTTATTAAAAAGTGAAATACCTATACCATTGCTGAAAAAAACACCTGAAAATTTGCACAACCTTTTTTAACCAAAAAGGGCGAGGCGTTATATGTGATTTCAAATGGCAAGACAATAGACGTTATGAATTTTGGTACCTACGAAAATTTATGACCAGCAACAAAAGAAGAACAAGCCTTCATCGATTTTCAAAAACAAGAATGACAACTGGAATTTTTAGCTATGCTGACCGTTGGCAAAGCTGAATTTTTAGGAAACTGATGAAAGCAAGAAGATTGGACGAATTTTATAGTCAATAATCTCAGCTCTGGAATGACGACTATTGAAATGAAAGATTTACTTTTACAAGTGGATACTCTGGCTTATTATTTGGCTGATAATGCAGGAAAGCTTAAATACTTTGATGATTTTGATGAAGAAAAACTGCCTTATTCAGATGATTTTAAGGAAATAACAACAGATATAGCTGAAATAGCAAAATCTGAAGCTGAAATAGCAAAAGATAAAGCTGAAATAAAACAGATTAAGGCTGAAACAGCTAGATATATAGCTATAAAACAAGCATATAAAAAGGTTCTTGGAGCATTACAGTAACCGTAGGTCGTGTTAGCCCGCACGACATCGCTAAATCAATACATCAATCTTATTCGGGCGTAACACGATAATTCCCACACCTCAAAAATCCCTTATCACAAAAAAATTTCCCTCTCATTCACACAAAAATAACTGTTTGCTGATTTTTAATTAATTCTTTTCCCTGTCTTTGATGTCGGGTTACGCTCTGCTAACCCGACCTACGGAAATAATGGCATAATAAAACCTATGCGGACGTAGTGTAATGGTAGCACGCAGGCTTTCAGTGCCTGACATTCCGATTGCCCTCGGATAGTGCGGGTTCGATTCCCGTCGTCCGCTCTATAATCAATAAGCAAAAACATTTTCTCTTGACGTATAACGCAAAGCGTAATATAGTCGTTTTATGATTAAGACATTCAAAGACAAAGACACCGCTGATTTTTTCGCAGGTAAGCGAGTAAAACGCTTTGAGGCGTTTGCCAGTGTTGCCAACCGCAAACTACGAATGCTTCATCGTGCAGAGGTGGTAACTGACTTAAAAGAACCAACAGGCAATCAGTTAGAAGCATTAAAAAGAGATAGAATAGGTCAGCACAGTATTCGTATTAACCGACAATATCGTATTTGCTTTGTCTTTGCCGATGACGGTGTTTATGATGTTGAGATTGTAGATTATCACTAATTAAAAAAGAGGTACAAAATGAGTATTCCAGCACCTAAATGTGGTATGCGACCTGTTCACGCAGGCGAGATTTTACGAGAAGAATTTATGAAACCATTAGGCATTAGTGCTAATGCCTTGGCGATTGCTTTACGCGTTCCTGCAACTCGCATTCACGCAATTGTTAAGGAAAAACGAGGCATTAGCCCTGATACTGCTTTGCGTTTAGCACGATATTTTGATACCAGCGTTGAGTTTTGGCTTAATATTCAAAATGACTATGATATAGAAATTGCACGCACTACATTTGACCCACAAGAAATAAAGCCACTCGCATTGGCATAATCAATGGCAAAACACAGTAAACATTTTACACAATCACTGAAAAGCTATTTATCGGTAGGCAGTGGCGAACGACAAAAACGCAAGTGGCAAACAACGAATAATAATGGACAGCAACTCCCTGATGTCTTGAAATTTTCCATATTGCGTGGCGAGACAATCTTTCGCCAGCAATTTTTTGATTATTTTGAAAGCAAAGGGTTTGACGATAGTTTTGGCTATCTTGCCTATCAGAAAATCGTTGTCAAAAACAATGTGATTACCGATTTTGTTCAGCAAATAGGATTGCAAAGAGCCATAGAAGAGTACATTCAATCAGGCATTGCCACAGAAAATAGCGATTATCAACAGCAATGTTATCAGCTGTATTGCTTATTCATTGACCATTTAGCAAAACAAGGGGAAAACCAATTATTACACAATGCCACCGTTGAATTAGTGCAACACTATCTGCCTAGCTTCTTCCCAAAAGCTAATAAAGTCAAACCCAGCCTAGAAACGCTACAAAAACAGTTGCGAAAAGCACTTAATACCCAATGGCATTGCCAAGTCAAAATCAAAGAATCATTTTCCACCACCGATGACTCGGCAACAATGCGATTACTGGCGTATGTAGAAAAATGCCACCCAACAGAATTAATCTGCATTACCGATAAACGCCTACGCAGTGCAAAATTCAAAGCCTACTATCAGTTATTAGAACAAATCAACAACAATGATTTCGATATAAGCCCAATCCCAAAAATGAAAAAGAAAAGCGAACCGATGACGCCATTTGTATGACGGCGTATTTATCTGCACTAAAACGGGAAATTATTTGCATCGTCTACAACGTTTAGTCTTTGCACCGTGCAAATAACTACACATCTTTGTTGTGACTTAATGATAGGCGTAATGACAAAATTTATATAATAATGAGTCACTCCCTCTACCCTGCGGAGAGAAGGAGTGACCATATTTAAGTTTGGTTGTTGTGGATTTGCTTTTTATAAAGCAGGATTAATGGCTGAGATTGCCGCACTTAGCATGGCAGTTACTGTATCGTGGCTTTGTGCGACGCCAGCGAAAACAGTGCCGTCAATATCTACTTGAACGTATGCCATCGCCTCAGCACGCGTGCCAGATGAAAGTGCGTGTTCTGCGTAGTTCAAGACGCGAATTTTCTTATCAGTATGATTTTCTATCGCACGGATAAAGGCGGTGAGAGTACCGTTGCCGCTGCCTGTGATGATTTGCTCTCCTTGCTCGGTGGCGAGAGTGGCACGAATATCATCTTTTTCCTCATCGCGATTAAAGCTAAATTGTTTAAGCGTAAATGGCTTATCGTTGTGCATATAAGCTTGTTGGAAGCAGCCCCAAATTTCGTCGATGGACAGTTCTCGCTCGGTATCTTCGGAGAGTTTTTGCACAATACGTGAAAAGTCAATTTGCATCCAGCGAGGTAACTCAACGCCGTGGTCGCGTTGTAGTACATAGGCGACGCCGCCTTTGCCCGATTGACTGTTAATGCGGACAACGTCTTGGTAGCTACGTCCGATATCGCGTGGGTCGATTGGCAAGTAAGCGATGTCCCATTTGCCGTCTTTGGCAGGTTTTTCCAAGCATTTTTTAATGGCATCTTGGTGAGACCCTGAGAATGCGGTAAAGACCAGTTCGCCGACGTAAGGATGACGTGGGTGAATAGGGAGGTTGTTGCATTCGGTGACAGTTTGTACGATTTCGCTCATGTTGGTAAAGTCTAATTCTGGATCAATACCTAAGCTATAAAGGTTCATTGCCATGGCGACGATATCCATGTTGCCCGTGCGTTCTCCGTTGCCAAACAGCGTACCCTCAATTCTATCTGCACCTGCTAAAACGCCCATTTCAGCGGCGGCTATGGCACAGCCTCTGTCGTTATGCGTGTGCAAACTAATTGTGATTGCTTTGCGTGAGGGTAAGTTTTGGCAAAAGTATTCTACTTGGTCGGCGAACACATTTGGCATTGAGGCTTCTACGGTTGCAGGTAGATTGATAATCACTTTTTGGCCTTTTTCAGGTTCCCAAACGCGACAAACTGCTTCGACAACTTCCACGGCAAAATCGGGTTCTGTTTGTGAAAAACTTTCGGGTGAATATTGGAATGTCCACTCTGTATCGGGATTTTGAGCGGCGTATTTTTTTAGCAGCTCGGCACCTTCGATGGCAATTTGTTTGATTTCTGCTTTGGATTTTTCAAAAGCTTTTTCTCGCTGTACGCGGCTGGTCGAGTTATAAACGTGGACGATGGCTTTTTTAGCCCCTTTTAGCGACTCAAATGTTCGTTCAATTAAATGTTCGCGTGCTTGTACAAGCACTTGGATAGTCACGTCTTCGGGGATGCGATTTTCTTCGATAAGCTTGCGGTGAAAATCAAATTCAGTTTGTGAAGCCGAGGGGAAGCCCGTTTCAATTTGCGTAAAACCACAGTCGAGTAAGGTATTCCAAAAACGGGTTTTCTGAGCAATGGACATCGGGTCAATCAACGCCTGGTTGCCGTCGCGTAAATCAACGCTGCACCATTCAGGTGCTTTTGTGAGCGTTTTGTTTGGCCACTGTCGCGTTTGCATTTTTGGTGCAAAGGCAAAAGCAGGGTACTTTTTGTAGTTAAATTGTGTCATGGTAATACTCTGTTATTTTTTCGCATTATTGTAGCTGAAAATGTATGGTGATACTCACTAATTTTTATGAGAAATTTAAGTGTTGTTTATTGAAAAATCTATTTTTTGTAGTTTTGTTGGTGAATATAACTAATAAAATAGTTTTTATTGTTGTTTTGTTTTTTGTTATATTGGTTTTAAATAAATAGTTTTGATATTCATATGCAAACATTAGACAATATTGACAAGGCGATACTTCGTTGCCTACAGCGTAATGCCAAGATTAGTAATTTAGAGCTGGCGGAGAAAGTGGGCCTGTCGCCAACACCTTGTGCCAGACGTGTTAAACAATTGGAAGAAGCAGGTTTTATTGAGCGGACTTTAACCGTGCTCAACCAAAAAAAGCTGGGCTTAGATTTGACAGTTTATATTGCCGTGACCATGCAGAGACACACGCCGGAGGCCTTTGAAATTTTTGAAAAAGCCATTGGTGAATTTCCCGAAGTCGTCAGCTGTAGCGTGGTAACGGGGCGAGTAGAGGATTATTTGTTGCGAGTGGTCGTCAGAGATATGCAACACTACGAGTCGTTTTTATTGGGCAAGCTCAATCGTATTAGTGGGGTTGATAATATGCACTCGAGCTTTGTCTTGCGAGATGTGGTGAGATTGGGCGAGTTGCCTATTTTATAGAAAAGGTTAATTAATTCCTGATACGGCGTTACATCGTCTCGATGGATTGGTTATACTAGCTTTGACAATGCGTTTTGTACTAGAAATTATTTGTACCAGAAATTAATTGACCTTACTACAGAGTAAAAGGTTGTTTGTTTCTTTACAGAATGACGGTACCAAATGAGACAATTTGCACCTGCGACAAAAATAAAATTAAAAAAATAAATACGAATAGAATATAAGTGTTATGAATCAGAAAAAAAATAATAGTAGTGAGACGACGAAAAAAGTTTGGGAAAAATTGCGACAAGAAGCACAGGTTTTGTCTGCTCAAGAACCTTTGTTGGCGAGTTTTGTGCATTCTTGTGTGTTAACGCACAAAAAAATGGGGGCTGCATTAGCCTTTATCCTTTCCAATAAGTTGGCTGATGGCGTGATGCCAGCGATGACTTTGTTTGAGTTGTTTTTAGATGCTTATAATGAAAAGCCTGAAATTATCGGTTGTGCTGCCAATGATATGGTCGCCATTCTTGACCGAGATCCAGCGATTGATGAGTACTTGACGGCGATACTGTATTTAAAAGGTTTTCACGCCATTCAAATTCATCGGATTGCTCACTGTCTTTGGCACAGTCATCGTCAAAGTATGGCACTTTATATCCAAAGTCGAAATTCCATTGTCAGTGGCGTTGATATTCATCCTGCTGCTCAAATTGGACAAGGCGTCATGTTTGACCACGCAACGGGCATTGTTGTCGGTGAAACGGCGGTGATTGAAGATAATGTCTCCATTTTGCAAGGTGTGACTTTGGGCGGAACGGGTAAAGTTAGCGGTGATCGTCACCCGAAAGTTCGCCGCAATGTCATGATTGGTTCAGGGGCAAAAATTTTGGGCAATATTGAAATTGGCGAAGGGGCAAAAGTTGGAGCTGGTAGCGTTGTGTTGGCAAATGTACAGGCACATACAACGGTCGTCGGTGTGCCTGCTGTGAAAGTGGGTGAGCCTAAGACGGCTGCACCTTGTAATGAAATGAATCAAAATATTCTCGATGATGCCGATAAAGAGCAGTTGGTTGGTTTGAGTTTCTATGGGCAGGGGATTTAATATGTCCGAAGCCAAAATGCTCAAAGCCAGTGAAAATCGCTATCGTGGCAAATGGATAAGGACAGAAGATTTGCCGAATGATAAAGTAGCGTTTGCTAGAGATTTGGCTTATTCGGTTGAGCAATGGGAAGCTGAGGGCATCAAAGTAGTTTGGTTGACTTTGCCAGAAAGCCATCACGAGTTTATCAGTATCGCGGTTTGCCAAGGATTTGTTTTTCATCACGTCTTGCATCGTCAAGGGCAGGCCCTGATTCTCACCAAGTGTTTAGTTGAAAACCCGACAATTCCCGAATTTGCCAATCACACGGTGGGCGTGGGTGGCATTGTCTTAAATCAAAGTCGTGACAAAGTGCTTTCCGTGGTGGAACTGGCAGATATGGAAAAATCGCCTGAGCGTTTTAAATTTCCTGGCGGTTCGGTAGATAGAGGCGAACATTTAGCTGAAGCGGTCATTCGCGAAGTCAAAGAAGAAACGGGGATTACGTCAGAATTTGTCGGTATTGTCGGTTTTCGTCACTATCACAAAGGACAGTTTTCAACGTCTAATATTTATGTTTTGTGCCTTTTGAATGCCATTACAGAAAAAATTATCCCCTGCCCAGAGGAAATTGGGCGTGCGGAATGGATAGCTTGTGACAACTTTTTAAACAAGGACAGTATTATGCCGTTTAATAAGAAAATGCTACAAGCCGCCTTGTCGGACAATTATTTCCAGCTCACAGACATTGACGAAATGATGGGTATGGAAAGCCATGAATATGAAATTTTTTGTGGCTAAGTAATGTTTTAGCCCTAAATGGTACCGTCATTCTGAACCTGTTAATTTTTTTATATTTTTAAACCACAACCCGTAGAGACGCATTGAATGTGTCTCTACTATGCAAAGCAGTGGAAGACCGTCACACTCGTGCCTCGCTCGTGATGATGCCAGGTTGTTAATATGACTTTTGGTGATATTTTATGCTTTTTGATTAGGAATAATTGATTAGTTTTTCTTGACCTGATATCCATCTAGCTCATAGAATAGTCACAAGGTACTGATTTGCTCCTGATTGCGAGTACCTTGCTTGAAGAAAACTGCTAAAAGGGAAAATGGGAAATGCTGCGATAGGGCAGAATTTTCAGATTATCTATTTCATCACACCTTCTTCAAGCCAATCAGTATAGTGAAATCAATTAATTTTTGATACAAGGCTTGCCGTCGAAGACAGTATAGCTAATACGGTGAAACAGCGTAACGCTGTGGCAAAAGTTAAGTTAACTTACTATAAAATCTAACTTTGAATTGGCTATGATTACTTTAAAAAATATTACAAAAACTTACACCCACCAAGGCAGAGCCATTAATGCCCTAGACGATGTTACTTTGGCGATTGGTCAAGGTGAAATTTTTGGCGTGGTCGGACAAAGTGGGGCTGGGAAAAGCACTTTAATTCGATGTGTGAACTTATTAGAGGCACCGACACAGGGACAAGTCTTTGTTGATGGGCGTGAGCTTACCGCTTTGCCGCCCAAGGAATTGCTCTCAGCTAGACACGATATGGGAATGATTTTCCAACACTTTAACTTACTGTCTTCGCGAACGGTTTATGACAATGTTGCGTTGCCACTGGAATTGGCAGGCTTGTCAAAAGCAGCGATTAAAAATAAAGTGGAACCACTGTTAGAGCTAACGGGGCTGTCGGATAAAGGATTGCATTATCCTGCTCAATTGTCAGGTGGACAAAAACAGCGTGTCGCCATTGCTAGGGCGTTGTCGAGTGAGCCGAAAGTACTCCTTTCTGATGAAGCGACTTCCGCATTAGATCCTAAAACGACCGAATCGATTTTATCCTTGTTAAAAGATATTAATCGCGAGTTGGGTGTGACTATTTTGATGATTACGCACGAAATGGAAGTGGTTAAATCAATCTGTGACAAAGTGGCGTTATTGGAATACGGTAAACTGGTTGAAGTAGCGGAAGTGGACAAGTTTTTTGCCAATCCACAGTCGGATTTGGGTAAACGCTTTGTCAAACAAAGTCAGCAGTTTGAATTGCCAGCCCACATTCAGGCGACTTTAAATCAAGAGCATAAAGGCTTTCCCGTGGTTAAATTGGCCTTTCACGGCAACCATGTTGAAAAGCCTGTGATTTCTGACTTGACCAGAAAATTTAATCTTGATGTCAATATTATTCAGGCAAAAATCGAACACATCGGCACAACCAATATTGGCTTGCTGATTGCCGAGTTGGTGGGTACGCCAGAGCAGGCACAACAGGCATTAGATTATCTAAATCAACAACCCCTAAAAGTGGAGGTTTTGGGTTATGTCCAGTAAATTAGTCAATTTATTTATTACCGCGACTTGGGAAACCATTTATATGAGTTTTTCAGCGGCGGCATTGGCAGCTTTAATTGGTATTCCGTTGGGCGTGATTTTATTTATTACGCGAAAAGATCAGTTTTTAGCCAATGGTAAAATCAATCACCCACTGGGAACTGTGGTCAACATCGGGCGTTCTGTGCCTTTTATTATTTTGGTGGTTGCGATTATTCCTTTCACGCGTTTTGTGGTGGGAACATCGATTGGCAATACGGCAATGATTGTGCCGTTGACGATTAGTGCGATACCTTTTGTGGCGAGGCTTACGGAAAATGCTTTGATTGAAGTACCTTGTGGTTTGGTTGAGGCTGCCCAATCTATGGGGGCAACACCCAGACAAATTATTACCAAGGTCTTATTGGCTGAGGCTTTACCTAGTTTGGTCAATGCCATGACGGTGACGACAATTGCTTTGGTGGGGTATTCGGCAATGGCAGGTGCTGTGGGTGCAGGTGGTTTAGGTAAAGTGGGGATTTCCTACGGGCATCAACGCTTTAACCCTGAGATTGTTTTATACACCGTTATTATTTTGGTGATTATGGTACAGCTAATTCAAAGCGTTGGAGACTATTTTGCTAAACGTTTGAATCATCGCTAATCCATGTGACTCGACTATAACTATATTGTTAAATTTTAAATTGAGAGGAAAAAAATGAACTTAAAAAAACTTTTATTAGCAACTTTGGTTGCAACTAGCGTTAATGCTTTGGCTGCTGAAATCCGAGTGGGAAGTATGAGCGGTCAAGAGACTGATTTGATTTTTGCGGCACAAAAAATCGCTAAAGATAAGTACGGTTTAGATGTGAAAGTCGTTGAATTTGACGACTACGTTACGCCTAATATTGCTTTAAACGATGGTGATATTGATGTCAACGCCTTTCAACATCGCCCTTATTTAAATCGCATGGTCAATGATCGTGGTTTTAAATTAGTTGCTGTTGCGGATACTTTTGTTTTTCCAATTGGTGCTTATAGTAAAAAAGTCAAATCGTTAGAAGAGTTGCCAGAAGGTGCGAGTATTGCTATTCCTAATGATCCAAGTAATGGTGGTCGCACATTGATTTTATTGGCGAAAAAAGGTTTGATTGAGTTGGAAGATATCAATAATTTAGAGGCTTCTGTTTTAGATATCACTAAAAACCCAAAAAATATTGATTTTAAAGAAATTGATGCGGCTCAATTGCCGCGTATGTTAGATGAGGTTGACGTTGCCTTTATCAATAGCAACTATGCGGTTAATGCAGGTTTGAACCCTACTAAAGATGCCATTATTCGTGAAGCTACAGATTCTCCTTACGTCAATATTATTGCCGCTCGTGAAGACAACAAAGACGATGAGGCTGTTCAGCAGTTTATTAAAGCTTATCACTCTGATGCTGTTAAAGAAGCAGCGGAGAAAGCCTTTAAAGGTGCTGCGGTTGCTAGTTGGTGATATTTTTTGTTATGACTATCTATAATGGAATAAATTAAGTGGCTATCCTAGATGACTAGCCTATTTCTCTTTTAACCCACTGAGTTAATTGTTTTAATTGACTCAGTGGACCACTGTTATTAAAACGCTACTCACACTCTTTCAAAAATAAGTGAAATGACTCCCTTGGAATGTCGCTAAATTTACGCATATGACGCTTGGCTTGGTTCCAAAAATTCTCAATACCATTGATGTGATTTACCTTGTCTGCAAATAGCTTATTATGGTTAATTCTGTAATGCTTAAACTCTGATACATCAAGTGCATTATAACTACGCCAAGTATCCGTAATCTTGTGAGATGCTTCAATTCACCACAAGATTAGAGGCTGCTTCCTCTTTGGTTACCTTGCATGCAACGCAGCATCGTACTGCGTCTTTGTTCTTAGCACTGCTTGGGCAATAGTAATAAGCTTTCTCATTACAGCTACAATAACTTCCATTTTGGTTTTTCCCTTTGCCTCTAGCCGACCAACAAAACCTTGATAACGTTTATGTGTTCCATAACTTACTGCCACTGCAGGCATG
>PDWI01002467.1_pt1 | contig 31449 bp, 31 predicted proteins | sample 1430891 | NCBI WGS metagenome assembly PDWI01 (sample SAMN01162508, study PRJNA174530) | Oral metagenome, whole genome shotgun sequencing project. | biome: Marine environment; feature: Marine mammal; material: Swab sample of the gingival sulcus; isolation source: swab sample of gingival sulcus... | reverse complement strand
TTTTCCTCAGCTTGATCATAGAATAAACGAGAGTTCGTGTTCCACAGAGAAACATAGCCCGAAGAGCACATGTATTTCTTAAGACCGCAGGGTGGCCAAATACGCTGTACCGGCAAGCTCTTGGCAAATAGACAGTATTATCAAACGAGGAACTTTGAATAATAAACGCATAGCACCTAGCTTTCGGCAAGACTGAATTTGCATAAAGACACAGAAGGGAGCTGTGCGCGGACGGCATCGGTCGTTTCCCCGGAGCATGTTAAAATACCGAACATGAAAAGAATCAAAGGTGTCGAGGGAGAGCGACTCGAGTTTAAAAGCTGCAAAGGCGCGCAACGAGCGATGCTGCCTCGAGACCTGTGGAAGAACATTAGTGCATTTGCCAACACTCGCGGCGGCAGTGTCTTTTTGGGGGTTGACGATAGCGGGATCTGTGAAGATCTTAACGAAAAAGATCTTGATAGATTACAGCGCAATGCTTCGTCGTTGATAAATGAAGAATTCAATAAACGGCCCAACGTAGAAATCATCAATCATGGTGCGTATGTAGAGCTGAAGGTGGCGGAGTCCCCATTTTATGACAAGCCAATCTTTAGCAAAAAGCGGGGCGAGGCGCTCATATTTATACGTCAGGGCTCTACGACAGTGAAGGCCGATGATAGCCAGAAAAGGTCGATGTTTGCCAGTGCGAGCGGGGGCGGCGAGAACCGGCTAGTTGATTGTAATGTACATGATTCGATTGATTCGGATAAGGTTAATACATACTGTCAGCTTACAGGATTGCGGGGCATAGAGGGTCTTAATATTGCAGATAAACTACGTAAGCTTAAGGCTATACGCGATGGTAAATTGACGAACTTTGGGTTGATTGCCTTTGGGCGAGACGATGTAGTAGACGATCATTTGAGTAATGTGTACATCGACTTCAAATACTTTCGTGGTAAAAGTAAGGTAGATGATGACCTTGAGGACATTTACAGGGATCGTAAAGAGTTTCATGGCGATATAAAGCAGCAATTCGAAGCAGCATTTGCGTATTTGATGGATTACATCAAAAAAGATTGGCCGGTTGGTGGTCGCCTAAATAAGCAAACCGGTCTGCGGGAAGATGTCTATATAATGTCCGAGGACGCTTTTCGAGAAGCTCTTGCTAATGCAGTGGCTCATCGTGACTATGCGATCGAGACATCGTGTGTGAATATTGATTTATACGAAGACCGCGTAGAAATGACTAATCCGGGTGAGAGCTTGGTGGCGATCGACGACTTAGAGAAGACGGAGTCTAGGGCTCGCAACCCTATTTTGATGGAGTTCCTCAAAACCTATCGCGTCACAGATAAAAGCGCGCGCGGTATTTTGACTATAAAACAGGCGGCGCGCAAACAAGGGTTGCTTGACCCTACTTTCGAGAACATTTCTGGCAGTTTTCGGGCGACGCTTCATTTCTCGTCGCCGTATTCGACAAAGGATAAAGCTTGGGTCGATCAGCTCGCTAAAGAGCATAGCCTAAGAGACACTCAAAAGAATGCTCTGGTGTTCGTAAGAAATAACGGCGAAATTTCTAATAAGAAATATTGTGAGATCAATCATATGGAGAGTCGTAATGACGACCGTAAAGCACGCCGCGAGTTGGCCGATATGGCCGATAAGGGCTTGCTGCACTTAAAAGGTAGAGGTCCGGGGACTCGCTATGTACTCTAATGCTGAACTACCCGGACATTTATCGGACATTATCCGGACATTATCCGGACAATACGTTTTGTCTGCTACCTCTGTAAAAAGGCTTCTATCCGGACATTTATCGGACATTATCCGGACATTTATCGGACATTTTGCCGCGTGGAGGGCTGTATGACAAAAACCATTGTTCAGCCCTTGCCGGGCTATAAAGAGATTAAGCCGTTTGTTTATGCTGGCTTTTTTCCGGAAAGCAACGAGCAGTATCAGGACCTCAAAGATGCTATAGAAAAGCTGAGTCTCAGCGATAGCGCGCTGCAGTTTGCGCCAGAGAATTCGCCAGTGTTGGGGTTTGGTGTGCGTATTGGCTTTTTGGGGCTGCTGCATATGGATATTGTGCGTGAGCGGCTAGAGCGCGAGTACGATCTGGATCTGGTGGTTACCAATCCTTCTACTGATTATCAGGTTAGCTTGCTAGATGGTACTGAGCTGGATATACAGTCGGCGAGCGACTTGCCAGATCCGGCCAAAATTAACGAAATTCGCGAACCGTGGATTCGGGGTGAGATTGTGGTGCCGCAGGATTACGTTGGTGCTGTGATTCAGCTGATCTCTGGTAAGCGCGGTCGCCACAAAAACATCAGCTACGTTGATGCGCGGGCGCTGGTGAGTTTTGAGGCGCCGCTGGCAAATCTGCTAACTGATTTTTATGACCAGCTAAAAAGTTTGACGAGCGGCTATGGGTCGTTTAATTACGAGCTGGCTGATTATCGGGCAGAGGACTTGGTGCGAGTGGACTTTTACGTGGCTGGTGAAATGGTCAGCTCGCTGAGTATCATGGTGCATCGTAGCGAGGCGCAGACAGTTGGCCGCGAAATCGTCACCAAGTTGAAGCAGGTTATCCCCCGGCAAAACTTTCAGGTAGCACTGCAGGCAGCAATCGGCGGTCGGTTTATCGCTCGCGAAGACCTAAGCGCCTATCGCAAGGACGTGACTACTGGGCTGTATGGTGGCGATGTCTCCCGTAAAAAGAAAGTGCTCGCCAAGCAGGCCAAGGGCAAGAAGCGCCTAAAGCGGTTTGGTAAGGTTGATATTCCTGCCGAGGCCTTTACTGTTATGTTGCGGCGCGATTAGTCGAGCCCGGCTAGGGTACTGTTGTCGCGCGGTGCTGTTGGATTGTTTTTACGCCGGACATATAATTGGCGCGGCTCGGTTGTTTATTAGCCGACGTCGCTTACCTCAGGACTGTGCTTCGTCCAGAGAAGTGGGGCTAATTCGCGACTAATCGTTTTTTGTCTGCTAAAATCCTCCTATGAATATAGATGAGATAGTCAAGGGCTACCACCCGAACGAGAAGTTAATCGATTTGATTGGCCAGATAGATGTGGTTCTGCTGTGCGGGATAACTGGTGCTGGCAAAGACACTATTCTGAAAAGAATATTAGCAAAAGACGCAAACATCACGCGTATTGTTACCAGCACGACGCGTCCGCCTCGCGACAATGACGGCGTTATGGAGCGCGATGGTGTGGACTATTACTTTTTTAGCAAGCAGCAGGCTGCCGAAAAGATCGCAAAGGGCGAATACTTTGAGGTGGCAAACGTACACAACAACATAAACGGCGTTACTGCGGATGAGATTCGGCGGATTCATAATGCAAATAAAATCGCTTTAGCTGATATAGATTATCAGGGCGTGGAGTACTTCTATAGCTATCATCCGGGCGTAAAAGCTATTTTTGTTGTGCCGCCAAGTTACGAGGTTTGGCGGGAGCGTATGGAGCGGCGCCACGATGACAAGAAGACGTCTTTGTCGGAATTGCCAGTACGCAAGGCGAGCGCTTTGCGCGAGCTAGAGTGGGCGCTGGGCGCGGATTTCTGTCATTTTGTAGTTAACGATGACCTAGATACGGCGATTGAGCGAGTTTATAGAATAATCAACAACCAATCTGGCCACGAAGAAGCGGCCCGCCAAATAGTCAAGCAATTGCTGGAGAAGATGCGCTAAGGCTGGCCCTGGGCACCCACCGAGATGCTTGGCTATATGCGTAAAGGGTATCGACCTGCTGGTGCTGGCACTCTTGAGTTTTGAGTGCCAAAACTATACAATAGAAGTATGACAGAGCGCCAACAGCTTATCTTGAGCGCCATCGTGGAGCAATATGCAGAGGTTGCGAGCCCAGTGGGTTCTAGTTTGCTTGCCAAAGTATTTGGTGTATCGTCGGCTACGGTTCGGGCGGAGATGGCTGAGCTAGAGCGCAGGGGTTATATTACGCAGCCGCACACTAGCGCTGGACGCGTGCCAACCGACAAAGGGTATCGGTTTTATGTAAATCATTTGGCGGAGGCAGAGGAAAGCCGTTCGGAGCGTCGCGCCGAGCGCGCCCTTGCAGCTCGTGTTTCTGATGGTGGCGTGCCAGAGCACACCATCCGCAATGCAGTTGATACGTTGGTAGAGCTGACACAGAATCTGGGGTTGGCGACCATCGGCAACCAGCTGTACATGAGCGGGCTATCTAATTTGTTTGGCCAGCCAGAGTTCAATCATGGCCATCAGGTGCAACAGGTAGCGCAGTTGTTGGACAATCTAGAGCCGTGGTTACGCGAGGCCGCACCCAACGAGCCGCTCAATGTCTACATTGGCCGCGAAAACCCAATTGGCCGTGCAGCGGGCTGTTCGTTGATAATCAGCCGGTTCCATAGCTCCTATAGCGACAACAGCTATATTGGCGTACTGGGGCCGACTCGCCTAAGCTACCGAGATGTTATGACACTTGTCCGCCACGCCGGCGAGGCTTTAGAGGAGGTACTAGCATGAGTAAAGACAAGCAATCCAAGAAGACGACCGAGCCAACTAGCGAGTCTGATGATCTGGCTGCTATCCAGCAAAAGCTACAAGAAGTGACCGATGCACTTCAGCGCGAGCGCGCCGATAGCGTAAATATTCGTCGCCGCCACGAGGATCAGATTACCGGGCTGCAGACCGCGGTCAAGGCTCAGGTGGTCAAAGATTTGTTACCGGTAATTGATAATTTTGAGCGCGCCATGGCGCATCTACCGCAGGACGTTAACGCGTCTGACGACCCGCAGGTCAAGCAACTAAACGAGTGGGTAGCTGGCGTACAAAAGATACTGCAACAGCTTCACAAAACCTTGACTGCTATAGGTGTTCGGCGCATTGCAACGGTTGGCGAACCATTTGACCCCGCCGTGCACGAGGCAGTGACAATGGAAGAAGGCGATGGCGCCCAAGAAATGGTCTGCGAAGAGCTTCAGTCGGGCTACGCCATAGGCGACGAAGTGGTACGCCACGCTATGGTTCGCGTTCGTATGCAGTAAGCGCGTTAGCACTCTTGACACACGAGTGCTAATTGGCTATGCTGGTTGTGTATTAGCACTCAGGCTAAGTAACTGCTAATTAATAACGTAAGCTGTTTGTTGGTGCGTCGGTTGTGAAAAGGCGACCGCCGCTGGCAGCTATCAATGAACGAGGAGTATACATGGGGAAGATCATAGGTATCGACTTAGGTACGACCAACTCGGCGATGGCCGTTATGCAGGCCGGTAAGCCGGATATTATTGCCAATAGCGAGGGCGCTCGCACTACGCCGAGCGTTGTAGCGGTGAACAAAAACGGCGAACGCTTGGTTGGCCAAGTTGCTCGCCGCCAGCAAGTAACCAATGCCAAGAACACCATTTACGAGGTTAAGCGTCTTATCGGTCGCAATTTCAACGACAAAGAAGTCCAGCGCGACCTCAAGCTCATGGGCTACGAAATTATCAAGTCGGGCAATGGCGTCAAGGTCAAGATGGCCGACAAAGAATATAGCCCAGAAGAAGTCAGCGCTATGATCTTGGGCAAGCTAAAGGCTGATGCCGAAAGCTTCTTGGGCGCGCCTGTGACCGAGGCGGTTATTACGGTGCCCGCTTACTTTGACGACAGTCAGCGCCAGGCCACCAAAGATGCTGGTAAGATTGCTGGTCTAGAGGTCAAGCGAATCATCAACGAGCCGACTGCTGCCGCATTGGCATACGGCCTGGACAAAGAAGGCAAGAATGAAAAGATTGCCGTGTTTGACCTTGGTGGCGGTACGTTTGACGTGTCCATTTTGGAGCTGGGCGACGGCGTGTTTGAGGTGAAGTCCACAAACGGTGATACGCACCTGGGTGGCGCAGACTTCGATCGCGTGCTGGTTAATTATTTTGCAGACGAGTTCAAGAAAGAGCACGGAATTGATATATCTGACGACAAGGCGGCTATGCAGCGCCTGCGCGACGAAGCCGAAAAGGCCAAGATCGAGCTGTCGACGGCGCAAGAGGTAGACGTAAACCTGCCGTTCTTGACGGCTGACGCTGACGGCCCTAAGCACTTTGAGCACAAACTGACTCGCGCCAAACTGGAAAGCCTTGTTGGCGAGCTAATAGATAAGACTGCTGTTCCGTCGGAAAAAGCGCTCAAGGACGCCGACCTTAAGGCGAGCGATATTGATGCGGTAGTTTTAGTGGGCGGCATGACTCGTATGCCAGCTGTGCAGGAAAAGGTTAAGAAAATCTTTGGCAAAGACCCCATGAAGGGCGTTAATCCGGATGAGGTTGTGGCTATTGGCGCAGCTATCCAGGGCGGCGTGCTGCAGGGCGATGTCAAGGATGTACTGCTACTGGATGTAACTCCGCTGACGCTGGGCATAGAGACAGCCGGCGGTGTGCGTACGCCAATGATCGACCGCAACACCACGATTCCTACCAGCAAGAGTCAGGTGTTCTCCACGTACTCTGATAACCAGCCACAGGTAGAAATTCACGTCTTGCAGGGCGAGCGCGAGATGGCTGCTGATAACAAGAGTCTGGGTACGTTCATTCTTGACGGCATCCCCGCTGCACCGCGTGGCGTGCCGCAGATCGAGGTAACGTTCAATATAGATGCCAACGGTATTCTGAATGTGAGCGCCAAGGATAAGGGTTCTGGTAAAGAGCAGAGCATTACTATTCAGGGCTCGGGCAACTTAGACAAGGCAGAGGTAGAAAAAGCTGCCAAGGAGGCCGAGACGCACGCCGAAGAAGACAAGAAAAAGCGTGAATCGGTCGAAGCGCGCAACCAGCTAGACAGTGCTATCTATCAGGCGGAGAAGATGAAGTCTGATAACAAGGACAAAATCGCCGAGGAAGATGTTAAGCAGATAGATGATGCCGTCGAGGCTGCCAAGAAAGTTGTGTCTGACGAGTCGGCAGACAAGGACGCTCTAGAGGCTGCCGCCAAGACGCTGACTGATGTTCTGATGCCAATTGGCGCCAAGCTATACGAGGCTGGGGCTGCCGATGCTGGCGCAGAAAATGCTGATGCCGCTGGCGAAGAAGCAACCGGGGCTGATGACAAAAAGTCGAGCAAGGACGATGACGCCGTTGAGGGTGAAGTCGTAGACGACAAGAAGTAGCCAGCCAGGCCTACTCGGCCTCTTGGCGGTATATATGCGGCGCGCGTGCGCACAAACCCTGCGGTTTGTGGTACGCGCGCCGCTTTTTATTGTCTCTTGGCTATTGCTGTTGGTGGCGCGGCAGACAATCGCTGTACGCATCTACGTAGCTTTGGCTGAGCGTATAGTGTCGGGATAGGCCGTGATTGACGCTGCGCTTGGGCGGTGGCGACTGTTCGTTGTCGATCGCAACCCAGTTTTCGTCATATGAACCATCGTAGTTCTTGATCATGTCATAGATGTCTGGCTGTTCGGCGCGCAACAAGGGGATATTTTTGCATATCGCCGGATGTGCATCAGCCGACAGGCTGCTTAGGTAGCGGACGTCCAGCGGTTCTTTGCGTTGGTGGGCTGCGGCAAGGTTGTTGTGTGCTGTCATGGCGGCCGGATTGAGCGCAGCGGCAATCAGAAGCGTACACATCACCGTGTGCCAGCAGAGACTGCTCAGCTGCCTGTGGTTAATGCGGCGGTGTATCCACAGTACCAACAATATCGAACCAAGGGCGATACATATCAGGCCAAGCCGAGCCACAAACCGAGCGAGCGTCCAGCCGTAGGCATCCTCGTATAGCGCTAGGCGCATCCAGGCTGAGCCAGTGACCAGTAGATTGCAGGCTACTAGGAGTGTTGCCAGCCAGGTCGCAGCGGCAGTACGCGTAGCGCGCGGGCTGAACCGCAACGCTCCATAGGCTACGGTGCCTGCCAGGGCGGTCGCCATCAGCAGCTCGCCGTACCCGCGACGGGCGTAGTCGGCGTAGCTGAGGCCGTCTGGCAGTGACGCGCCACCAATCAGATACCGCGCTTGTATAGCAACAAACAGTGCGAATACCAGTGTGACGCTAGTAAGTATCACTAGGTTGTCCCGGCCGCGCAGTAACTGTTTCGGCTGGTCTTTGGCGGGCTTGGCTGTTTCTTTCCGTCCCATGAGGAACAGCAGGCCAATCCCCGATATCGCTGCCAGTATGATTGACGACGTTACTCTTTCGGCAAACTGATCGCCTACCCGGTTGCCTAGCCACTCCCAAACATCGTCGACAAAGGCAAATTGCCGCTGGAATACTGCGTCAGCTCCAGAAAAAAGGCCAATGAATACTAGTACCAATATGGCGGATAGTACAACGCCGCGGTTGATACGCACGCCAGACAGTTCGCGCAGCGGCTTTAGGCTGCTTCTCCATGCCTGAAAATTGTGCTCTATGGCGCGCGGTGCTTCAGACAATAGGTTTTGGAGGCGCTCACGAGCTGATAGTTTCAGGAAGTCTCGTTGGTAGACCGTGCTTGCTAGCAGTAGCAGCGTGCCCGCCGAGATTGCGAACAGCCAGCCTTGTACGAGCGGCTCTGCGCGCACGTAAATCAGTGTCGTTGCTATGACATTCAGTGCGCCAAACACGTATAGGCGAACATTGATCCGCTGCTTTTTATGGGCGGTGTAGCCAACGATCGCCAGCCATAACAAATCCAGGAGTACATAGTTGAGCCCGAATATTTCTTGCCGTAGCAGTATGTCTGTTGCGACGCCAAGGCCGGCTAAAAGGCCTAAATAGGGGAGTGCTGAACGCTTATTCACGATGATCCTCCTTTGATTGCTGTGTAGTTACAGTAACGCATGACGGCCAGTATGCTTAAAAGTATATATACGTGAAGTTGCGGCCGTCTAGCCACATCTCGCTGTAGTGGCCGCGTAAATCCCAGTTGTATTGGCTGACGTATATCATGTGGCCGTTGACCTGCTCTACCCACATGGCGTGGCCGTAGTAGCCGCTCATCGAAATGGCCACGGAGCCAACGCGTGGTTCGGTGCCGGTTGGTATGCCGGCGCGACGGGCATTGCGTGGCCACTGGTTGGCGTTGCCGACGCCGCCCCAGTAGGGCATGTTGCCGTGCGTCTGGTGGACTTTCCATGCGGTGTAACTAACGCACTCGCGTACATACATGCCCCAGTCGTCTAGCTGGCTATCCTTGGGGATGTTGTTCCATCTGTCCGGGTAGCCGCCGCGGTTGGGGTTGCCAACCAGCGGTGCTTTGTGCACGAGGCTTTTGTTCGCAGCTAGCTGGCTGTCTATATAGGCCTCTATGCGTTGTCGCTCTTGGTCGTTGAGCTGGTCGATTGCTTCTAGCGACGTCTGCGACAGCATGGGTGTTGGCATGGTCTCAGACGGTCGGATTATGTTGCTGACGACAGAGGTGTTGGCCGCCGCCGAGGCAACTTGCGTTGGAATACGCACGACAAATCCGGCGGCGTTTGCGCCCGCCCTTCCAATGCTGCCGACTATGCCGGCAGTGTTGCGTAGTGTACTGGCGGTTAGGTTCTTGGCGCCAATCGCTACTGCGCTTGTGCCGCTCCAGACGGCCTTGCCGCTAGCGGTACTAAACTCCGATATTGAGCGGCAGCTGTCGTAGATGGTCCGACCGGTAGTGATAAAACCTGACTGTGTGCTGACATAAAAGGCAGATGCGCCACTACTAACGGCGTTGGCTCCGGTTTTAGCTACTAGGTTGTCGCGGTAGCCTTCGCCGGTGCGTGAGTCATAGACTGTGCCTGCGCCGCTAATGGTGATAATGTAGGCTACGACAATAAGGGCGCTTGCAGTCCATGCTACGCCAAGTGCTAGCTGTAATCGAAACGACCGTAGACTCATATCCAAAAAATATTATTGCCAGGAACCTAAAACTCCTGGCCTTGCACTTATGTATTATATACTATTTTTGTGAAAAACAAACAATCCTAGCGTAATTATCGCGTCTGTAGCTTCTGTGTCATCGATTGTCTGTCTTTGGTCGCGTATACTATCTACATAAGCATAACGGAGGTACGCATATGGATTTGAACAAAGTCATCAGCAAGATAGACGAGCTAGAGCATCACGTGCAGCGGCTACAGCGCATGGAAGATTTGCTGGAAAAGCTGGTGGATTCCAATCACCGCCAGGCGCAATATCTAGAGAAAATGTGGGATATGTACGATCAGGCTCGGCGTCAGCAAGAGTACCAAGATCAACAGTAGATTTGGCAGGCCAAATGCTTTTTGGCACTCTTGTGTTTTGAGTGCTAATTGGGTACACTAGTAGTAATGAGTAAACGTGACTACTACGAAGTTTTGGGTGTCAAAAAAGACGCCAGTGCAGACGAGATCAAGAAGGCCTTTCGCAGCAAGGCAGTGCAGTATCACCCAGACAAAGAGGGTGGCGACGAAGCTAAGTTCAAGGAAGTCAACGAGGCCTACGAAGTGCTAAAAGATCAGTCAAAGCGCCAGCGCTACGATCAGTTTGGTCACGCCGGTGTAGGCGGTGCTGCTGGCGGCGGCAACCCGTTTGAGGGCTTTGGCGGCTACGGTGCACATGGCCAGAACGTGCATTTTGACTTTGGCGATCTAGGTCTGGGCGATATCTTTGAAAACTTTTTTGGCGGCGGCCAGCCGCGGGGGCGAGCTCGCCAAGCTCGTGGTCGTGACGTAGAAACGCGTGTAGAAATCAGCTTTGAGCAGGCGGTGTTTGGTGCCGAGGTCGATCTTGACCTCAACTTGCAGGACGCCTGCGAACACTGTAAGGGCACCACGGTAGAGCCCGGCCATGAGCTAAAAACATGTGATGACTGCAAGGGTAGCGGACAGGTTACGCAGGTGATGCGCACCGTGTTCGGCAATATCCAACAGGCAAGCGTGTGCTCCAAATGCCAGGGAAGGGGTAAGGTACCCGAGAAAACATGTAGTGTTTGCAAGGGTAAGGGCGTACAGCCTAAGAAGCAGAAGTTGACCCTGAAGGTGCCTGCTGGCGTTGATGATGGCGCCACTATTCGCTTGCGGGAGCACGGCGAGGCGGTGGCAAACGGGACCAAGGGCGATTTATACGTAAACATTCGGGTGCGGCCGCATAAGCAATTCACGCGTGAAGGCGATCTAATCCTGAGTGAAGAACATGTGACAATGGTTGACGCGGCGCTTGGTACGGAAATAGAGGTAGACACGGTGGATGGTCCGGTGCGCATGAAAGTACCGGCTGGGACACAGAGCGGCAGTGATTTCAAGCTATCTGGTCATGGCGTACCACATCTGCGCGGCCAGACGCGGGGCGCTCATATAGTGACAGTCGTAGTTGATACGCCAACCAACCTAAGCAAGAAGCAAAAAGAGCTGCTTAGCGAGTTTGGTGCCTCTGGCGGCAAGCGCGGTATTTTTAAGTAAGCTGTCTTTTGCGCGCAAGATTGTAGGATGCAGCATGCGTTTAGCCGTATCAGTGTAGTATGTTGTGCGTTCAATTGTGATTTAGCTCACATATTTATTGCCGAAATAAGCTTATAGTATACAGCAAGTGTATATAAACCGCTGACCGTGGGTCCAGGAGGGCCCCTTTTCATGCTGAAAAATCCTAGTGTCTTTGAAGGCCTCGGCGGCTCTAGCGCGCCAGAGGCAAGTATCGATTTATACGAGAAAATGCCCGTCGGCGACAAGGCCACAGAGGGTGCAGCCGGCGATCTGCTGTCTGTGGATAGGTCAGCAGTAGTGGTTGAGAATCGAACGCAACAGTTGCTCGACTACTACCGCGATGTTGCTGGGTTGGCTGGAGCCCCGCTAGACGTCAAGGGTCAACCGCGGCGTATTTGTGGCTTGCGCCGCAGCAGGAGGCCGAGTCTGATTGCGCCCGACTCTGGTATGCACGACGAAGCTCGTAGGGGGCATCGAGTCTATTTGGAGGCAATGCAGGAGTGGAGTGGCGCGGATGCGCTACCCGAACAAGTTCCCGTAGACGTCCAAGAACAGGTTGTGGGTCGATTGGCTGGGCGCCTTGGTCTGGACTCCTGTAATGTGATTCGTTCGGGCGAGAGTGGTCTGACGGTAGATCAGGCTGGCAAAGTAGTCGATATACACATTCCAGACGTGCCACAGCGCCGCGAATCATTTGTGGGGAGCGTGGTGTTGGGCGTGCTGGGTACCGACGCGTTGCGGCTGCGTAATGCTGGTGACCTAGGGGAATTGTCAACCAGTGAAAAGGACGCAATGCGCGACGAGGCTTGGTTGGCTCAGGATGGTGCGCGTACAATGCGTGAGTCGTTTGCATACCCCTCGCTTGGCGAGTATGTTGACGGTCCTCAGTACCGTGCTATGGTTGTCGAGGCGCTGGTCGCTGGCTTGAGCGGGGAGGCGGAGTATACGCCAGATGAGCTTGAGGTCGTTGCCCAGCAGTTGCACGCCCTAAATCTGGTTGACACGAGCGAGAAACGCGGCGAGCGAATGCCATATGATGACGCATTTCAACATAGCGCGGACGAAGCTGCCCGGACTCGCATGCGGTTGGCGCCAGAGCACATGGTAGATGATCAGGGCAATGTCAGCCCTAGCAGAGTTCCTATGGCGCGCTTGGCGGCCATGGATCAGGAGATCAGAGCGGCGGCCAACATGGGCGATAATTATCCGGCGGTTACCGATCTGGGGGTTTATGATTTGCACGAACACGCCGGGCTGTTGCTTACGAGAAAAGTACTAACGTTCCCGAAGGATGTGCTCGCTGAAGCTGCGTACGGCTCTGAACCCCAGCAGCCACCGGTTGCGGCAGTTGAATCGTCGCCCCGCCACAGTGTTGCTGCATAGTGTCGCTTGATCCAACAAGCCCTTCTTGGCCCTAGCGCAGTTGCTTGGGCGTCTGGCTATGCAAGACTATAGGTTGTCTGGGTCTGGATCTTCTTTTTTGACGGCTCGCATCATTGGCAGAAAGACTTTTCGTTGAGGCTCGGTTAGTGCGGCGAGTGCTTCTTCGTTTTGAGCTGCTTGCATGAGGCTTTGGAGCCATCGGCCTGGCAGCTCTGCTGCCGCCAGTGCCCATGCAGCATCCACCATTTCTTGTCTATCTCCCCGGGGCGCGTTGATAAACGCCTCGATTTTATACAGGTCTTTCCTTGTTTGCATAGCGATGTCCGCCACCCTTAGAGTCTCGCTGGAGCTGTCGTGTTCGCTGCGTCTAGCTGTCCCTACAGAAATGGAAGGGTTTTGGCTCAGAACTAGGTCTCCGCGCTGCCTGCTGCCGTCTACGAAGTCGGTCACGCGGTCGGTGATTTCTTCGCTCAGGCCCTCGTCCGTGAGGGTATTGGATAGATCGCTTGACGGCATAATGATTACAGCAAATTCATCACCGCCTAGCCGGGCTATGTGTGCTTTTTCGCCTTCTCTTTTGTCTGGACTTTCGCCGTCAGCTAATGCCTTCAGGGCGCCTGCTATTGCGCAGATCGCCGCGTCGCCTTCCTCGTGGCCTTCACCGTCGTTGAGCCCTTTTAGGTCGTTTAGGTCTACGAAAGCCAATCGGTAGTTGGTTTCTCCTGTTGTTTCGAGGTCCTCGATCTTTTCGTACAAGCCTTTGCGGTTGAGGCATCCTGTCATGGCGTCGTGGCGACTGGCGAACTCTGCTGCTTGTTTGCCCAGCTCATTTATCATAAGTTCTCCCCTCAGGGCTAGTATAGCCAACCGCTCGGGGGTCTGATCTACAATGAGGGCGGCTCTGTCCTGCTCGCCAGAGATGATGGGCTGGGATAGCGCCTCTAGGCCTATTGCGCAGCGTGTTTCATCTCCAGGCTTCTGAAATAGGGGGTTAAAAGGACCTCCTTCTCGTCTGGGGTCTTGCTCCACAAAGGTCGTAACCGGGGTGTAATATTCCATGCTGATTCGTCCAGTTTCGTTAGCTCTGGCGCCGTCCAAGCGACCGCCCAAAAAAGCGCAATTCACGCCTACACAGTAATTGAGTAATATAATAAACGAAATATTGTAATTAGTCAAGGGCAGCAAGGAGTGCTCCGGGGTTAATTGGCGCTTATGTTTACAACTGAGCAAGAAGGCTTCATAATGCGACACAGCATGAAGCTCATACGGCAACAACAGGGTGGATTTGTGACGATGATCGTTATACTGCTCGTGGTCGTCATTGCGGTAGTGGCGTTTGCCTGCTGGCGCGTCGCAAGCCAGTCGTAAACACTTCTTTGGCGAGGCGATCAGCGCGTAAGCCAGGCGTTGCATTTTTGGCCGGCTTTAAGGACAATCAAAGGACCGTTCAGCCACGTACACTCCGAGGGTTGAGCGGCAAAGAACGGGGCGTGGTAGCCTTTGCACAAAAGCTCTAAATATGTTACTCTATGGGTAATCTATAACTAACAGACCCTACAAATAACAACATGCTGCGACTTTACATTATTCTTGGCCGGCTGGCGCCTGTGCTATCTGTTGGCATATCGCGCCTAGGTTTTGGGCTGCGGGTGGTGCTCGCGGTTGGTTTTGGGGGCGGTGCTTTTGGCCTGCAATGGGTATGTCATGTCCAGGAATCTAGCAACAGGAGGGGGCTTAATCAGTGAAAATAGCGGTACTGTCCAAGGGTTCGGCTAATTATACGACAAAGCGTCTTAAAGAGGTTGCGTTGGCGCGCGGCCACGACGTCCGGGTCGTAAACTACGCCAAGTGCTACATGACCACAGAGCGTAGCAAGCCAGTAGTGTATTGCGGGGGTGTTGAACTGCCGAAGTTTGATGCAGTTATTCCCCGGATTGCTCACAGTTATACCAAATATGGCACGGCCGTAGTGCGCCAGTTCGAGATGCAGGGGGCGTTTAGCGTGGCGAGCTCTATAGCAATCAACCGTTCGCGCGACAAGCTGCGTTCGTACCAGATTATGGCGCGACAGGATGTTGGTATCCCCAAGACGGTGTTTGCTCGTGAGACAGCCAATCTTGAAGAGGTTGTTGATTTGGCTGGCGGTACGCCGGTTATCATCAAGGTAGCGCGCGGTACGCACGGAAACGGCGTGGTTTTGGCAGAAACGCGCAAGGCGGCCAAGGCGGTGATGCAAGCGTTCTACGTGGAAGGTGTTAACTTTATTGTGCAGGAGTACGTGGCAGAGTCCGCTGGTACTGATATTCGTGCACTGGTGGTTGGTGGCCGTGTTGTGGCTAGTATCGAACGGGTTAGTCTAGACGATGATTTTCGGTCAAACACGCATCAGGGCGGTATCGGAAAAGTAGTAAAGCTAACGCCAGAAGAAGAGAAAACAGCCGTTAAGGCTGCAAAGTCAATGAACTTGCCGGTAGCTGGCGTGGACATGATGCACACCAAGGACGGGCCGAAAGTGCTAGAGGTTAATTCTTCGGCAAGCATCAAGACCCCAGAGCTCATTACTGGCCGCGACGTAGCGACAAAGATTATCGAATACGTAGAACGAAACGCATTGGGCAAAAAACGCAAAGATAAAGTTGGGGCATAGCATACGGCAACACAACGTGCTACAATGCAGTTATGCATAAGCATTTCTGGTGGAGAGGTGTTAGTCTAGTACTCGTTCTGGTGCTGGCGGTTTGGCTGTACGGCGCTTGGGAGCGCTCACGCGGTCCTCAGTTGGTAGTTGGTGCCGAGGTATTCAGTCTAGAGGTTGCCGAAACAGAGGAGGCTCGTATACGCGGGCTGTCTGGCAGAACTACTTTGGCGAGTGACGCTGGCATGTTTTTTAAGTTTGAAAAAGTTGGCATGCACTGTTTTTGGATGCGGGATATGAAGTTTGCTCTGGATATCATCTGGCTTGATTCCAATAACAGTGTTGTGCACATAGAGCAGAGCGCACAACCTGTCAGCTACCCTGATACATTTTGCCCAGACGCGGCTGTAGCGTCTGCTGTCGAGCTGCCTGCAGGTAGCGCAGCGCGAGTGGGTATAGAGCTTGGGGATACGCTCACATTCCGCGGCTTATCTGAGTAGCTCTGTTTGTTATAGCGCCTATGCTACCATGTTGATATGAATATGTTGATTGCTGCAAGTATAGTTGTTCTACTGCTGACGATCGTATTGTCTGTGTGGCGTGTGCAGTCTACTGTTCTGATGATGTCCATCTTGGTGGGCTGGGTGCTGCAGCGTACACTCGGCGACAGCTCCGAATTTGCTCTGGCGGCAGTAATGCGCAGCGGACCTACCTATGAGTTGTCGCAGGCGGGGTTGTTGCTATTGCCAGTAGTGCTGACGTTGCTATTGATGCGCCGTTCTCTACCGCGGCCGCTGGTGTTAGTGCAGGCGCTGCCATTGTTGCTGGCCGTAGCCAGTCTGGGTATTTTGTTGCTGCACTCGCTACCCGATACGCTAGCAAATCAGCTGTACAATGCGCCGGGAGGTATTAAGTTCCAGCGGGCCGAGGATTTGGTGATTACGGCGGGGGCAATCATGAACTTGCTGCTAGCTTGGCGTATGTATCGTTTACACGAATCTGGCGGCCACAAGAAGCATTAAGACGGCGTGTTTGCTCTGGCTCTACCCCTGTTAGGCCATTGACTTTTGCCCGAAAATATAGATAATATTGATACGTTAGATCAAGCCTCGGGTCGCAGTGTATGCTGGTGTTCGGTTGCTATGGCTGCGAAGGGGGATGATTAGGTTTGAGGATAAGGGCTGCGACGTGCTACCCTATTTGTGCGATCAAATACGTTTGTCGCATAGCTAGGGCAGCGCCAACGGCGCGTCTACAACGATGAGGGCCCGTAGCTCAGTAGGTTAGAGCAGCGGCCTTTTAAGCCGCGTGTCGTGGGTTCGAATCCCACCGGGCCCTCCAAATAAAATACCCCAAAGCAAAAGCTTGGGGTATTTTATTTGGAGCACTCAAGTAGAAGCTAGCCAGGTTGCCAGGGGGGCGGCTGCCTAAGGTTCTGGCTTGGCGATGACGGGCTACAGGGAAACAGCTATTGCTTGCAATCCCCAGGGGCAGGGGCTATGGTAGCAGCATATGAGCACATGTTTATTGACGTCAGGTCAAATAGCACGGCAGCGATTGAAGTTTCGGCGGACAACGATTCTCACTGCTGGGTTTGTGGGTGTGCTTGCTGGCCTTGGGCTTAGCCGCTTGGGGTATTACGTAGCACTTGATGCGGTGCTGCTCTTGGCGCTGTTGGCGCTGTTGCGCCTTCCTCGTCGCAGTTTGGTGAGCTTGTTGCTAGCTGTGGCGTGCGGGCTGAGCGCGGGGTTGTGGCGCGGCGGCGAATTTATGGCGCAAGTGGATCCATACCAGTATTTATATGGCGAGCGAGTGGTGTTTACTGCTACGGCAATAGAAGATGCGGTGTATGGCTACGGCTCGCAACTGTTGTTTGATGTAAAGAACCCAGCTTTCGAGACCGATGAAGAGCCGCTGGCTCTACCGGGCAGGATTCGTGTAAGCGGTTTTGGTGAAAAGATGGTGTATAGGGGTGATGTTGTGGAGGTTGAGGGTAAATTCCGGAGCACTCGCGGCGGCAAGCAGGGGCGTATCAGCTACGCTCAGCTTGCGGTTGTGCGCCACGGCGGTACTCCGGTAGACGGTGTGCGCCGAGAATTTGCGGCCGGCATGCAGAGCGCGCTACCCGAGCCGATGGCATCATTTGGTCTGGGCTTGCTTACGGGTCAGCGGTCAACCCTGCCCGAGCAGACCACCGATGACTTGTCCACCGTGGGACTGACGCATATTGTGGCGGTCTCTGGCTACAACTTAACGATCATTGTGCTTTTTGTGCAGCGGTTCATGGCGCAGCGCTCTAAATATCAGACCGTGCTATTTGCCGGGCTGTTTATGAGTTTGTTTCTTGCGGTCACCGGCTTGAACGCGGCCATTGTGCGGGCGGCAATCGTGAGCACGCTGTCGTTGGCCGCGTGGTACTACGGGCGATCATTTAGGCCGCTGCTACTGATTAGTATGGTTGCGGCGGGGACGGCCATGTGGTCGCCACTGTATATTTGGGGTGATCTAAGCTGGTATCTGTCTTTCTTGGCATTCTTTGGTGTGCTGGTTGTTGCGCCAGCCTTGACCAAGCTATTCTTTGGGAATCGAGAGCCGAAGATTGTTGCCCAGACGCTTCTAGAAACCAGCAGTGCACAGATAATGACCATACCACTCACGCTGTTTGTTTTTCAGAGGACGTCGTTGGTGGCGCTGGTAAGCAATATGTTAGTGGTGCCGCTAATACCGTTGGCGATGTTGTTTTCGTTGGTAGCGGGCCTGGCAGGAATGCTTATGCCGACGGCTTCGGGCTGGTTTGCGTGGCCAGCGCGTATCGTGTTGACGTACGCTCTGGATGTGGCGGCGGCATTGGCTCGCGTCCCGCACGCTTTGGTGCATTATTCAATAACGGCGCAGGGTTTGGCTTTGCTTTATGCGGCGTTGGTATTATGGGTGGTTGGTCTGTATGCTCGCCTACGCACCGGTAAAACTGTGCGGCGTCCTGCAAAAGTGCATTACAAGCTGGCATCGTAGCAGCCGGTAGAGTGCTCGTCGCGCGGGTGTTTCGTCTCTTGCTAGGCAGTGTTGGCGACCTATTCCGGCGCTTGGGCTGTTTTTGGGGTATAATAACAGATAGAATTGTTTGGAAATTAAGACTGGAGCGGGAGACGCGTATATGTCAGGACACAGTAAATGGTCAACTATCAAACGTCAAAAGGGGGCTAAGGACGCGGCACGCGGCGCGGTCTTTACCAAATTGGGCAACATGATCGCTGTGGCTGCTCGGGGCGGTCCCGACCCAGAAACTAATTTTGCTCTGCGTCTGGCGGTTGATAAGGCCAAAGCGGCCAACATGCCGATGTCTAACATTCAGCGCGCTATCGATCGGGTGACCGATAAAAATGCTGCTCAGCTGCAAGAGGTGCTGTATGAAGGTTACGGGCCGGGCGGTACTGCCATATTGGTCGAATGTGCGACAGACAATGTTAACCGTACGTATCCTGATGTTCGTTTGGCGTTTAGCAAGCATGGCGGCAACATAGCAGAGAAGGGCGCGGTTGCTTTTCAGTTTGCGCGCAAGGGCATGATTCGCGTTAGCGGCAGCGGTGACGATGTGCTGATGCAGGCCTTGGACGCAGGGGCCGAGGATGTGCAGGAAGAGGGCGGCGAGTCAATTGTCTACACCGACCCTAAAGAATTAGCCCGGGTTCGGGACGCGTTAGCTGCTGCAGGCCTAACGATCACCGAGGCAGAATTAACATACGTACCAAATAATACTGTAGAAGTTACAGACGCTGCCACGGCCGGCAAGGTCATGCGGCTGATGGATGCGCTTGATGATTGTGACGATGTCACCAATACGCATGTCAATTTTGACATTCCAGAGGAGCTGCTGAGCGCCTAGCTCCGCACGTTTGCAGTCTGTGAGAATTATTGGCATCGATCCTGGAACTGGCATTGTTGGTTTTGGGGTGATTGATGCGCAGTCTGGGGGTAAGGTCCAGCTGGTCGACGCTGGGGTGATTCGTACGCCGGCGGGCCGTCCTGATGCCGAGCGGCTACAGACCATATACGAGGAGCTGTCGGAAATTATTGCGCAAACCAAGCCTGCGCTGATGTCCATAGAAAAGCTGTTTTTTGCCCAAAATGTAACAACCGCTATGAGTGTATCGCAAGCTCGCGGCGTATTGTTGTTGTGCGGCCAAAAGGCTGGACTGGAGATCGTCGAGTATACACCGCTACAGATCAAACAAGCTTTGACCGGTTACGGCCGCGCCGACAAAAAACAAATGCAAGAAATGGTGCGCGTTATGTTGGGGTTGGCTGCTGCTCCGCAGCCGGATGATTGCGCCGATGCTCTTGCCGCCGCTATCATGCACGCTACTATTGCTCCCTCGCGCTAGCTGCGGCTTTGGCGGGCTGTTTTGGATATAGCGGTAGAGAATGGGATAATGAAGCGATGATAGCTATGTTATGGGGCCAGGTGGCCGAAACGATTGATGGAATGACCGTTATTGATTGCGGCGGCGTGGGCTATGGCGTGTTCATGACAACCGAGGATCAGGGGCGGCTACAGGCTGGCCAGAAGGCGGCGCTGTACGTCTACGAACATATACGCGAGCAGCAGCATGATCTGTTTGCTTTTTTGCAGCGGGACACCAAGCAGCTGTTCGAGCAGCTACTCGGCGTGAATGGGGTCGGGCCCAAAATGGCGTTGAGTATTCTGAGCGTGGGTAATGCTAGCGATGTCCGGGTTGCGATCGCTGGCGGCGACACCAAGTACATTGCGCAGGCTGCTGGTGTGGGCAAGCGCGTAGCGGAGCGCGTAGTGGTTGACCTAAAAGACAAGGTTGGCCTAGAGGGCGTAGACTTGCAATCGACCGGTATACTGCAGAGCGAACAGCTTGCTGCGCGTGACGAGGCGGCCGAAGCGCTGGTGTCGTTGGGTTATAGCGTCCAAGATGCTGCTGCTGCGCTGGCTGGCGTTGACGTTAGTCTCCCGGTCGAGGATCGAATCAAGCAGGCGCTCAAGGGGAAATGAGCGCCGCCGCGGCGCGGGTTTTCGCCCATCTGCGCATGCGATACTTTGTAGGCGTTTGACGCGCAGCGGCCAATACGCATGGTTTCTGCTAGAATAGACCTTAGCAGCGTGACAGATGCGTGTGTAGGTATATATGGCAATAGAACGAATAGTGAATACTGGCAGCAATGACGAGGACCAGCAGGAGCAAGAGCTAGAGAATAGCCTGCGCCCGCGGGATTTTGCCAACTACATTGGTCAGGAGCGATTAAAACAGCACCTGAAGGTGGCTATCGAGGCCGCCAAAAAACGCGGTGAGCCGCTAGACCATGTGCTGCTGTACGGTCCCCCAGGCTTGGGGAAGACCACGATGTCTCAGGTTATTGCCAATGAAATGGGTGCCCAGATACGGATCACGAGCGGTCCAGCCATAGAGCGCGCTGGCGATCTGGCGAGTCTTTTGACGAACCTACAGGACGGCGACATTCTGTTTATAGACGAGATCCACCGACTCAACCGTAGCATAGAAGAAGTGCTGTATAGCGCCATGGAGGACTTCAAGCTAGATATTATGCTAGGAAAGGGGCCGAGTGCGCGTAGTCTGCGTCTAGATTTGCCGCAGTTTACGATAATTGGCGCGACAACACGCACCGGAGCCTTGGCGGCACCGCTGCGCGATCGTTTTGGCATAATTCATCGGCTAGAGTTCTATACGCCCTCGGAGATCCAGCAGATAATCACCCGTGCTGCCGACATACTAAATGCCCAAATCTTACCAGAGGCTGCCGAGACGCTTGCGGCGCGTTCACGTTTGACGCCGCGAATTGCCAACCGTCTACTTAAGCGCGTTCGCGACTATGCGGATGTGAACGGCGACGGAATTATTAATCAGTCTATTAGCCAGCAAGCTATGGAGCTGTTAGAGATAGACGGCCTTGGGTTGGATCCAGCTGATCGCATGATACTACTGGCTATTATCGATAATTACCGCGGTGGTCCGGTGGGCGTAGAGACTATCGCGGCGATGACGGCCGAAGAGCGCAGCACCATAGAAGATTTCATAGAACCATACTTATTGCAGTTGGGTATGTTGGAGCGTACTCCGCGGGGTCGCCGCGCAACGTACAAAGCGTACGCGCACTTGGGTAGAAAACCGCAGCCGGGCACTCTGCCTGACAGCCAGTCGGCCATGGATGTATAATACGGGCTATGAATAATCTTCGACATCCATTTGACCCGCCGCATCCTAAGCGCCAAGTGCCCGATCCGCAGCCAGAGGCAGTTGCTCGGGGCGCGGTCAAGGGCGATACGCGCTACGTGCATGTCTACCGCAAGCTAGACCCGGAGATGCCTAAGATGAGCGAGCGCACGCTGCAGCGGCACAAGGATTCGTTGCGGCGTTTTCCTGGGCTCAATCTCAGCCCGGGTGAATATGTTATCAGCGCGGTTACGCGTCACCCGATAGGCATTATACGTATCTGGACGTCTGTTACGGTCTTTGTACTGCTGATCTTTTTGTTGGCCTGGCAGATGGCGGATATCATAGTCGCCGCGAGCCAAAGTTCGTCGTCGCAAGCGGGTGCTATTGCATATGCCACTGCAGTGCTGCTGAGCGGGCTGGCGGTGGTGGGCGGCATAGCTGCAACCTATATTTACAATGACAACTATTTCTACCTGACAAACGAAAGCGTTATCCAAGAAACTCGCATTAGCCTGTTCTCGCGGCATGAGCAAACGGTTAGTCTGAGCAACATAGAGGATGCTAGCTTTCGCCAAGAAGGGATACTGCCGACCATGCTCAATTATGGCGCGATTCGTTTGTCTACCGAGGGCGATGAGACGACATATCGTTTTAATTTTGTGGCAAACCCCAAAAAACAAGTGGCCGTCTTAAATAACGCTGTTGAGGCCTTCAAGAACGGGCGGCCTGTTTACGACCCAAGCGATGACTAGGGCGCTGGCGTTCAGGTTTATTCGCTGAAGGGGTTGTTGCGCGCTTGCTCGAACAGGGTCCGGACTTCTATGTTCTGATCCTGGAGTTGCTGGATTTTGACAACTAGCTCGTCATCTATGTGCGGGCGCTGGATAACCTTGAGCTGCTCGGCTATTTCGTCTTCGGTCGGCTCGACGCTAGCATAGCTGTTTATTTGATAAACGAGGAACATGCACAGTATCCCAAAGGCGACGAAAAACGCGAACGGCAAGTAGGTCCGCCCAAAATTAACAATCGGCCGCACGCTTTGTTTGATATTTTTGGTCGATATATCGGTGCTCATGGTTTGATGTATACGTTTATAGTTAGTAAAAAGGTTATAAGCGAGGGGCTATCTTTCTCCGGCTTGATGTTGATGCTGCTAACTTGTGAAGTGCGGCGGTTGTTCTCTAACTTCTCCAAGAAGTTGAGCAGTGAGTTATAGGGTATGGGTGTCCCTGAATCTGATTGAATCTTGATTTCCATGGCGTAGACGCCGCTGATGCCATTAACGGGCTGCACTTGGGTGACTTTTGGTGCTGTATCTAGTTTTTTGGCTGGAGTTTTGCTTGAACTCTTCTTTTTTGTCGCTTTGGGCTTCGATGTGCTTCCTAGATTTGAGCTAGGGAAGGTGATAGATGACAGCGGGATCTCGGCCTCTCCGGCAAGCTTAACGATCTCGCGTACGGCTCGTGCCTGGTCTTTGTCTTGGGGCACGACGGCATTGGCGATTTGTTCTAGCTGTTCGTATTTCTTGATGTCTTTGTTGGCCTGAACCAATGCTATTTGTTGCTCGTCAACGAGTCTACTCTGTAGGCGAACGTCGTGTAGTTCGGCCGAGCTCTTGCGTAGCCATTGATCCCCCAGATAAGCTACCGTGAACAGCAGTACAACAGACAGCGCAACACCGACCACCATGGCGAAGTAGACCTTCTTGCTGGTGAGCGATCCGAGCCGTTGCATTAGTTCTCCTCCGTGGCGTTAATGAACAGGAAGGGGTTAGACGGAGAGAACTTTGCTCTGATTGAAGCCGTGCACGGGTAGAGCGCGCTTGTTTCATTCTGGCCGCACTTGATGTTGATAATGTCGGCTTGGTCGAATATCTTGTTTGTTGGATCGCTGAGGTTGAGCTGAACTTGTGTGGCCGCGCCATAGCCGGTGGCGGCGATTTGCAGGTCTATGCCGCCCTCTAGCTTATTGATACTTAAGTTGGTCAAGACAGTGTCGGACGGCATTGCAGCTCCGATTTGGCGCAGTAACTTAGAAAACAGTATTTCCTTACTGAGGACTTGGACTACTAGCTTGAGGCTGTTGCCGATCTCTTCGACTCGCCGCTGGGTTTCTTCTAGCTTTTGAACCTTCAGCTGCTCCTCAGCCTTGCGCAACTGTTCCTTGTTGTTGGCGATCGATTGAGTCATGTACAGCTGGCCTGCGCCTATGATGCCCAGCACAAAAAGCAGGCTAATGCCTATGGTGCTTGCCCAGTGCACCAGCCGCACGTTGCGGCGAGCATAACTGATGTATTCTTTGTAGTCGGTGGGAAGAAGATTGATCATGCAAATAGCTCCCGAGGTTTGGTTAGGGCGAGCCCAGACACGGTAATGTAGGTAGATTTTTCAACACGGTTAGGCGGTTGTAGCCCGCCAAACTGTAGCCGCTGCCAGGGGTCGCACATACGAACGGCCAAGCGTAGGTTGCTGGTCAGATAATCTGATAGGCCGGGCATATTAGCGCCGCCGCCCATGGTTACTACTTGGTCAATTTTTTCGTCGGCGCCAGAACGCTCTTCGTAGTAGCGAATGATGCGCCGCAGCTCTTTGATGAGCGCGTCCAGAATTGGCTTGGTGGCAGAAATGATCTGCTCTTGTTTTTTGCTGACTCCGAGGCCGTACTTTGTTTTTATGATGTGTGCTTCTTGGCGGCTGACTTTCAGGGCGTCGGCGATTGCCGCCGTAAAGCTGTCTCCGCCGCCCAGGGCGGTGCCAGTAACTACCAGACCGTGGTCGTAGATAGTGATATCGGTACTCATGGAGCCAAAATCGATGAGCACGGTCGGTACGTCACTCTGCTCTGCCTGTATAAACAGTCGGCTGCCGGCACCAATATTGGTTTCAATACCAACTGCTTCTAGCCCAAGAACTCGCGCTAAGTCTAGGCGGCTGTCGGCGATTTTTTTGGGTACCGCAACGACTAGCACGTTAGTGTTTTGCTCGTTTTCTAGGGTAATTTCGTGATCGATGTATAGGTCATCTAGGGGGATTGGGATGTACTGCTCGGCTTCTAGGCGGACGGCCTCGCACAGGTCCTTTTGATTCATAGCTGGTAAGGTCATGGGCCGTGTAAACGTATGAGCAGCGGGCACGGACATGACGACGCGGTTGGTGGATATTTCCCCGACCAGATTATGATCAAATAGCGACTTGACGGATTTCGCGATCGACTCTGGGTCTATGACTACGCCATCTTTGACGGCGGCGTGATCGAACGTGCCAACACCATAGCCGCTTACTCGCTGCTGTTTGCCGTTGGAATCGATCTGCATGACCTTTAGGCTGTTATAGCCAATATCTAGGCCAAATACGGGGCGGTCGCGGTAGAAAAAAGTGTTACTTGTCATGGGCGACTCTCCGTGTTTTGGCCTGACGAACTGGCCGCCTGCTGCGAACCATGGTGGTGGAATTGGTCAGAATTGTTCAGTGTCTGTTTATTCATGCCCGCCCATCAAAGCACTTATGCTCCTTTTGTAGCCTATAATATCACAGGGTGCCTGGTCGGCGCTATCTCGGCCGCGCTATTTATTGGTTGGGCCGGCGGGATTTGCGGCTATCAGCCAGCGGAGCCTGCTATACTAATAAATATGCTACAGCTTAGTGCGGCAATAATTGGTAGACGTGTAATGAGTCTGCAGACGAGCAGTGCGGTTGCGGTTACTACTGGCGTGGTGCTGGATCCAAACAATCTGAAGATCGAGGCGCTTCGTTGCCAAGAGTCTCGCGGCAGCAGCGAGCTGCTATTGTTGCCGCGGGATATTCGCGACATCATATCGCAGGGCATAGTTGTCAATGATCATACTGTTTTGACGGAGGCCGAGGACTTAGTTCGACTAAAGGACGTCTTAGAGCTGGGCTATGAAATTATTGGCAAGAAAGTGCTTACCACTGATCAGCAAAAGATTGGCAGAGTAGAGGACTTTGCTATCGAAAGCCAGTCTATGTATATCCAAAAACTGTATGTCACACCGACATTTATGAAAAGTTTGGCCGGCGGGCAGCGCAGTATCGACAGGTCGCAAATAGTCGAGATTACCAACTCCAGTGTTATTGTGCAGGACACCAAGGAGCGTGCTAACGGCGCAGTACCGGTCGCCGCGTAGCTAAGATGAGTCTATGGGTTGGCGTCGTCCGCGCGATCTAGCGCCGTTTTGATGGCGTCATACCGGAAGCCTTGCCGCGCTAGATAGGCGATCAGCTTTTGCGGGTCGCTATAGCGTGCGCGCTTTTTGTGGATGATCGCCGCGATAACGTCGATCTCGTCAGTGGATTCTTGGTCTTCGGCTAGGACGGTGTCTATGATGGATGAGTCGATGTGTTTTTGCCGCAACTCCTGCCGGAGGCGTGCTTGGCTGGTGTGTTTTAGGAGCCTGCGGTTGGCAACCCAGCGCTCGGCAAAGTCCTGGTCGTCTAATAGCCCTATGCGTTTCAGTTTGTCGGTGTATTTTTTGGCGACTGGTTCGGGGATATCCTTGCGGTGCATATAGGTTAGCATTTCCCACTCGCTACGTGGTCGTAGGGCTGCGTAGCGCAATACTAGGTTGTATTGCTTGTCTTGGAGGGCGAGCTGCTTCAGCGCAGTTAGCTCGGTATCAGATAGTTGTTGCCCGCTAGCAACCTGAGACTCCAGCAGGGCGCTCTCGCTTAGGCTAAAAGCGTACTCGCCGTCCACATAGAGACTGTAGCGGTCTTTGTGGCGTACTTGTTGGCGAATGGCGGTTATGGTGCTCATGACGGCGTTTGCCTCGCGGTTTTTGCGCGTACGTAGCGTTGTGTACTCACGAACCGCAAGCCGCCCAGTATCGGGCGGAGCGGTCTATTGGCAGCCGAGTAAAACATGCGAGGCTAGGCGTTGGCGCTAGCTCGTACCTTTTCTTCTAGCTCGGCCAAGATTTCGGGGTGTTCGGCTAGGTACTGTTTGGTTGCTTCTCGCCCCTGGCCTATTTTTTGATCATTGTAGCTAAACCACGCGCCCGACTTCTCTACGATGTTGCGGTTAGTGGCCAGGTCTAATACGTCACCCGTCTTGCTAATACCTTGGTTGTACATGATGTCGAACTCTGCCTCGCGGAACGGAGGCGCGATCTTGTTTTTGACCACCTTAACGCGGGTACGGTTGCCTATGACGGCATCTGCTTGCTTGATTTGGGATATTCGGCGAATGTCCATGCGTACGCTGGCGTAGAATTTGAGGGCATTGCCGCCGGTTGTTGTCTCTGGATTTCCAAACATAACGCCAATCTTCATGCGGATTTGGTTAATAAAGACTACGGTTGCTTTGGAACGATTGATGACGCCAGTTAGTTTGCGCAAAGCCTGGCTCATCAGGCGGGCTTGTAGGCCGGGTAGCGAGTCGCCCATATCGCCCTCTATCTCGGCGCGTGGTACCAGGGCTGCAACCGAGTCGACGACGATTATGTCTACGGCGTTGCTGCGAACCAAGGTTTCTACGATTTCTAGGGCCTGTTCTCCGTTGTCTGGCTGGCTGAGTAGCAGGTTTTCTACGTCAACGCCAATGCGCTGGGCGTAGGCGGGGTCTAGGGCATGCTCGGCATCTATGAAGGCTGCGGTGCCGCCTTGGCGCTGCACCTCAGCTATTGCATGCAGGGTTAGTGTGGTTTTGCCGGAGCTCTCTGGGCCATATATTTCTACGACGCGGCCTTTTGGAATGCCGCCGCCCAGCGCCATGTCTAGGCTGAGTGCGCCAGTTGGGATAGTCTCCACGTTTACCTTGTGCGCTTCGCCCAGCTTCATGATAGAGCCTTTGCCGAATTGTTTCTCGATAGATTCGAGTGCCAAACCTAATGCTTTCTTCTTGCCGTCGGACTGTGCCTGACTCTTCTGATCCTGTTTCTTTGGTTGCTTAGTGTCTGCCACGTCGTTTTCCTTCCTCTATGAGATTAGCTTGCACGTCACGCGCCGATCAGGGCGCATAGCGCTCGTAGTTGCAAGCCTAGCCCTTTTTTTGTAAACACGCAACCATAAGTACCTCAGAACGTGTGTTGTCATGCAGCCAGAACGGGCGCCAGAATTATGGTCAGACATGATGACTCGTGTATAATAAGCACAACTACCATGCGTATATCAGACTCATTAGTTGAGAAACTGCTGCTTGATTCGGGGAGGGTGACGCCGGATCAGCTGTCGTCGTTGCGCGAACAAGAGCAAACCGATAAGAAGCCGCTACAAACCCTCGTAGTTGCCAATAATATCATCTCCGAGAAAGACCTCACGAGACTGTACGCCGCCGAGGTGGATGTGCCATTCATAGAGCTTAACCCCAAGGAGGTTAGCCGCGAGATTTTGCGTCTGATACCAGAGCGTATCGCTCGGCAATATGGCATGGTCTTGTTCGGGATCGATGAAAACGGCGTTAAGCAGTTGGCCATGGAGGATCCGGACGATATTCAGGCTGTGAACTTTATACGGAAGCAGCTGGGCGCCGATCTGCAGATTCACGTGGCGACTACCAGTGATATTCAGGCGACACTTGATCAGTATCGCGGCAACATATCCAACGAGCTAACCAAAGTCATGACGCCCGAAGCCGACGAAGAGGATGTTGACGAAGATGACGTCGACGAAGATGATCTAGCCGAAGACTCGCCTATAGCTCAAACAGTTAACTTGTTGATTGAGTACGCCATTCGCTCCGGCGCTAGCGACATACACATAGAGCCGCGCGAAAATCATACGGTCGTACGCTATCGTGTGGACGGTGTCCTGCGCGAGGCCAACAAGTTGCCCAAGAAGATTCACAATGCCCTTGTTTCGCGTATTAAGATTTTGTCTAACCTGAAAATTGACGAGCGGCGTGTTCCACAGGATGGTCGTTTCAAGATCCAGACGCCTGGCGGCGTGTTTGCACTGCGTGTCTCGACGCTACCCATCAGCGAGGGCGAAAAAGTGGTCATGCGTATTCTGAACGAATCAACTGGCGCGTTATCGCTGGAGGAATTAGGCTATTGGGGCCAGGCGCTAGACAGTATCAATCAGGCTATCAAGCAGCCGCACGGCATGATACTGGTAACCGGTCCTACGGGTTCCGGTAAGTCCACCAGTCTATTTAGCGTGCTGAGCTTGATAAATAAGCCGAGCGTGAACATCTCAACCATTGAAGACCCAGTCGAGTACAAAATCCCTGGCGCCAACCAAACGCAGGTAAATCCAAAGGCGGGCATGACCTTTGCGGCGGGCTTGCGGGCGCTGTTGCGACAAGACCCCAACATTATTATGGTTGGAGAGATTCGCGACACCGAGACGGCGGGGCTTGGCGTTCAGGCGGCGCTGACAGGGCACCTTGTGTTTGCCACGTTGCACACCAATAACGCCGCAACGTGTCTGCCGCGACTACTGGACATGAGCATAGAGCCGTTTTTGATAGCAAGCACTGTGCGAGCGGTCGTCGGACAGCGACTGGTGCGCAGGCTGTGTATGGAGTGTCGCGAGGTGGTAACGCCTGACGCCCCAACGCTGAAGAAGATAGGCGAGATTTTTGGTACCAGCACCGCTGCGGTCATGAAGCGTGTTTACGCCCTAGAGGCTACCGCGCTAGAGGGCGGCATTGGTAAAAAGACGGCGACCAATACCAAGAATGAGATTGATACCGACAAACTTTCTACCACCGACAGCAATATCACGCGTATTTTCAGAGCCAAAGACGGCGGTTGCGATGCCTGTAATCACGTGGGCTACAAAGGGCGCGTCGGTATTTACGAGGTGCTTAGCAATACGCCGGAAATCCAAAAGCTTATCGTGGCCAATGCCACGAGCAACGATATTCAGGAGTTGGCCATCAAACAGGGCATGGTTACTATGCAGTACGATGGTTTTATAAAAGCATTGCGCGGGCAGACGACCATAGAGGAAATATTGCGCGTAACGGCCGAAAAATAGGCGAAATAACGCGGGAGCACCATGCGATTTACGTACACGGCTACCAAAGACGGTAAGACTATCCAGGGGACGGCAGACGTAGTTGACAGGGATACGTTGATTGCGCAGCTCAACAAACAGGGCGCTCGCCCAGTAGTTATCAAGGCTGATGGCAGCAGAGACGGCGGCAAGAGGACTCGGGGTAGGATTAAGCTAAAAGATCTCGTAGTCTTTACGCGGCAGCTATCGACCATGATATCGGCGGGTGTTCCCTTAATTCGGGCAATGTCCACGCTGCAGAGCCAGAGTAATAACAAAAAGTTTCAGGCGATTATCCTGGCAGTGTCTAAGGACATAGAGGGTGGTATCTCGCTGGCCGACGCTTTTAGTAAGCACCCCCAGGCATTTTCTGAAGTGTACGTTAACATGGTTCGCGCTGGCGAGGCTGGCGGTATTCTCGATGAAATCCTCAAGCGCTTGGCGACTCAGGTGGAACAGGATGCTAGCCTGCGCAAGAAGATAAAGAGCGCCATGACCTATCCAATCGTTATTTTGGTGATCACGATCATGGCGTTTTTTGGTATTACCCTGCTGGTCATGCCCAAAATTGGCAAAATCCTGACCGACCTAGGTGGCCCGGATGCCGAGCTGCCGGTATACACGCAGTTTATGCTGAGCATGAGCGACTTCATGGTTAATTACTGGTTTATCGTACTCCTTGGTTTGGCTGGCGCCGCGGTGGCGTTTAGGCAGTACACGCGTACGCCGCGCGGTAAATACCAGTTCCATATGCTGCTTTTGCGTACGCCTGTAATTGGGACGATTGTTGTCAAGGTGGCAATTGCTCGCTTTGCCCGTACCTTTGCTTCGCTGATGGGTGCCGGAGTCAGTGTATTGGACGCGCTTAATGTCACTGGCGCGGCCATTGGCAACAAGGTGATAGAGGAGCAGCTGAAAGAGGCTGCCAAGGCTGTCAAAAATGGTAGGCAGCTGAGCGAACCGCTCGGTGAAAGCCGCTTCTTCCCTCCTATTGTGGCGCAGATGCTAGCGATTGGCGAGGAGACCGGCCAGATAGATACTATTTTGGTAAAAGTAGCTGATTTTTACGAAGAGGAAGTCGAGACGGTGATTGACGGTCTGAGCTCGCTGATAGAGCCGTTAATGATTGTTGTCTTGGGCGGCATGGTTGGCTTGATTGCGGCTAGCGTCATGGGTCCGATAGCGTCGCTAAGCCAAAATATCGGCGGCTAGCGGTAGGGCGCTCACCTATAGAAACTTTTATTTACATAAGCAGTGGACATTTTGTGGTAGCTGTCAAATAATGCGTCTCTATGAGGCGGATTGCATGCGTGTTGGTGGCATTCGTACTGGCCTGTAGCGCCGTTGGGACTACGGTGGTGTCCGGTATTGCCCGCGCGAGCGCTTGCAAAATATGTGTTACTGCCGTGCAGCTTGGCGGCGGCCAACCAGAAACCGAAGGTTATGACGCGGTTGTACTACACAACAACAGCAGTTCCAACGTCACGAGCATCCAACTACGATACGTCAACGCCAACGGGGTGTTGAGCGAGGCGAGCAGTGTCAATGTCGGCAGCATAAAAGCCGGCCAATATCGCTTGTTGGTGTCTGATGAATTGGCGGCAAGCAATCCTGACGCAGATTTGTTGGGCGCAATGAGCTTGTCGAGTGCGGGTGGTTCGCTAGTGGTTGGCCGCTCGACAAGCGGCACGATTTACGACATCGTTAGCTGGGGCGAAACTGTTTATGGCGCGGGTGGTACGCCAGTTGATGTGAGCGGCGGTACGTTTTTCGAGCGCGTACGTCCTGACGGCGAGCTGCAGGACACTGGCGATAGCCAAGCGGATTTTGTCGTATCCAGCGGCCAATGCTCCGGCGTGGCCATAAATGAGATACAGCCGTATGTTACCGATGTCTCGGGTGCTCCCATTGATGCGTGGGTAGAGTT
>PDWI01002004.1_pt1 | contig 31452 bp, 39 predicted proteins | sample 1430891 | NCBI WGS metagenome assembly PDWI01 (sample SAMN01162508, study PRJNA174530) | Oral metagenome, whole genome shotgun sequencing project. | biome: Marine environment; feature: Marine mammal; material: Swab sample of the gingival sulcus; isolation source: swab sample of gingival sulcus... | reverse complement strand
AAAAACACATTAAAGCAAAAGCAAAAAAATGAAAAAAATGAAAAAAATTTTCTTATGGTTTTTAAAATGGCGTAAAATGGGGGTTTAGGGAGGGTTTGGTTTAAATAAAGAAAAGATTTGGTGGGGGTGGGGGTTGATGTAAGCTGTTACAATAACTACTTATTGGATTATAATTAAATAAATATTAAATAAGTAACAAATGATATACAATTAACAGTAGATGGAGTCTCCATCTACTTAGTATTATTTATATAGGCTTAACGTGAACGTAGCCAGTCTCTGGCTCAACCACTATAGTTCTTCTTGTGTCACCATCTGCGGCAGGGCAAGGGTCAGTTGTGCATATAAGTATTTCGCACCTTGTTTGAATCAATCGGTTTTGTGTAGCAGTTCCATAAGGGTCTGCAAAGCTAGATAATCTTCCATATAATGGTCTTCCATAATTGTCAAAGGCCAACCTTGTGCTTCTTTTTCCTGCAACCGAGGTAGGTGTTGAGCAATTGTTTGCAAAAACTACACTTTTTATACCATATTTTTTACCGATGTTTAAGCGTTTTGTTGCTTCTTTACTATCTGCATTAATAGCACCACTAAATCCCCCAGTAAGCAATTGCTCTTGATTTTGAGGATTTTTAGCCACTTCGTTTGGGTCTGGATTTCCAGTATGAGATAAATCCGAATATATAGTATATGCCCACCTTTGGTTTGTATTGGCATCTTTATTGAAAAGTATCTGCCATCTACCCTTGTACCAATCGGCATCACTTGGGTCAAATTTATCATCTTGCATGGCAAGGTGTTGAGTGTATCTTATGTGACTTACTATCTGATCAACCGCTTCATGTAAACTAGTTTCACCAAGTTTTGGTAAAGCAACTGCTGCTAAAATGCCGGCAACCACAATAACCATAATCAACTCAATCATCGTAAAAGCTTTTTTCATACAATATTTCCTCAAATTTATTTGCTATAATGTTATAACTTTATATCTTGCAATCGGCTTAAAAAAATAGTCTAGTTTGAAAATATTTGCCCCACTAGTTTTTTGATTTAGCCTAATGAGAACTTTTTTTCCGCCGTAATTTATACCATAAAATTTTAGCCTAAGCCTTAGTTCTTTATCTTGTATATGTACTTTCTTTATGTCTTTTTTATGTAACCAAGATGCTAGCTCTTTTGCAACATTATATTTATAGGCAAAGTGCCTATGGGGCTTTTTATGCACCAAATATACACTTTTATTAAATATAACAACTGCAAAACTAGCCAATAAAGTCGCAAAAACTATACCCAAAGATAACTTATGCAGACTTCTGTGCTTTGGCAGTCTAACTCTGTAGCTATTTAAAAATACTTTAACCATCAAAGGCACACAAATCACAGCAAAGGGCAAAAAATCTTCCAAAGCTAACCTTTGCCTTAAAGAAAATATCAAAGTAAAGATTAAAGCACTAAAAGAGACATACCATAAAATATGTTTTTTCTCTTTAACGGCTATTCTATAAAGTGTATATATAAAATATAGCATCAAAAGTGGTGAAAAAGTTGCCGCATAAACACCAATAGTATCTAAAAAATGGCCACTTGGCTTTCCATTTGTCTCAAAACCATAAAAGTAGATGGATGCCAAAAAAAGAACTAGGCTTAACGCAAAAAGCACCTTTTGTTTTGTAAATATAGAGTAAAATAAAAGCGATAGATAAAGTATGGCAAAGCTATTATCTAAAAATAAAGACAAAATAAGAACCAAATATGAAACTATAAACATACCTCGTTGCCAAGTCCACACAAAAAGCAAGGTCATAAATATAGAAAAAGAAGCTTCATTAACTAAAAGCGCTGCTGCATTTACTCCCGGTAAAAGCATGTAAACAATCATACAAAACAAAATATCACTTTGTCTTTTAAAAAAGTCCTTACATATACCATAAAGTAAAACAATATTTGCCAAGTGAAAAACCACAAAAGGAGCCCTTAGGGCAAAGTCATTATAACCAAAAAAATCGCAAGAAAATTTTACCACATAGTGCAAAGGTGTTTGCAATTCATAAAGAACTAAAGCCTCCTTATAGCTTATACTAAGCCCACTAGCACCATATATAATACAACAAAGGTCTAGTAAAACAATAAGCCAAAGATAGGTATTAGTTTTCATAGTAGCTCTTATAATATATCCCGATATAAACTATACTTAACTGCTTTAAGCTCTGCTCCAAAAGAACCCTCTCTTCTTCATAAAGCAGATGCTTTAGTATAAGAGAATGAATCTTAGTTGCATAGGAGGTAACATCTTCTATGCTTTTTTGTTTTTTCGTATCAAATATCATAAAAAACTCTAAAGATTCACAAAGTATATCTATGTAAGTTTTTATCATCATATACATCTTGGCCTCAACATCACTTAAGCTTGCCTCAAAACTCTCAATACCTTTTTTTAATATCTTTTTATGCTGAGGAAAATTGCCGCTCATAAGGGAGGTAAAGACCTCTTTTTTGAATCCATCTACTTGGTCGCTACGAAAAGTACAAAACAATTTAGCTAAATGCTTTTTAGCACTTTGCTCATCGCACACTTTTCCTTTTAATAGACTTTTTATCTGCCTGCAGTCAAACATACTTTTTGCACAAAGCGTCTCTTCGCACAAAGCGTCTAAAACTCCTTCATACACCAGCTGGCTTGCTTTTGATATATCTTTGCATTTTACCAAAAATTCTAAAGTTAAATTTATCTGTTTTGCATTCATGATTTTGATTTTAGCGTAATTTATCGCAAAACTCAATTTAATTTTAATTTTTTGGATAAAATTAGCCAAAACATAACCATTAGATATACTAAAATTATAATAAATAAAGATAAAAATGTTGTGACTGATGAATAATTTCAATAAAGTCACCAAAATTATAAAAAACTAAATATTGGCAACAAAAGCAAACACAACCAGCTCTAAAGACATCAACTTGACTTAGAATCGACAATATACTACAGTATATGAGAATTATATAATTAAAAAGGAGAAAAAAATAGAACAATAAACAGTTAGGCAATAGCAATTGTAGCTATGTTTTATAAAAACTTAGTAAAAACCCACTTTTTGTTCACAGATATAAACCAAAGACTATCAATAATGTTTCATATTATTCCATCCAAAACATCCGCTTTACAATAAGATAAAAGCTGTAAAAAATAGATTATTTAACTTTCATTAAAATAAAAAATATAAAATCTCGCCTCAAATTTTATATTAAAGAGAAAAACATGAGAGATAAAATCTTAAATACAGTAAATAGTAGTAAATTTAGCAATTTTATCATCTTTATCATCATTATAAATGCTATAATACTAGGCATAGACACTATGGATTTAAGCGAACAAAATCGTCAAATATTATCTTTTCTTGACAATATTTGCCTATTTATCTTCGTAGTCGAAATCGCCCTAAAGCTTATCGCATTTCGATTTGCTTTTTTTAAAAATGGCTGGAATATATTTGACTTTAGCATAGTTCTTATCTCGCTAATTCCAAATTCAGGAGCACTGTCTGTATTTAGAGCCTTGAGAATTATAAGGGTTTTAAGACTACTTTCTATCATACCGAAGATGAAGATGATAGCCTCAGCGCTCATAAACTCATTTTCAGGCATGGTTGGTGTTGGTATTTTGCTTTTGATATTTTTTTACATCTACGCAGTACTTACCACAACACTCTTTAGTGTAGATTTTCCAGAATACTTTGGAAATCTAGGTAAAAGCTTTTACTCTCTTTTTCAAATTATGACCCTTGAGAGCTGGTCAAACGGCATAGTTAGACCTATATTAAAACTTTATCCTTACTCATGGATAATCTTCGTAAGCTTCATACTTATAGTTAGCTTTATCGTTTTAAATATGGCCATAGGTATCGTAGTTGATAGCATAGGAGAAGCACAAAGAGAAGAGCATGAAAATGATGACATAATAGTAAGTAAAGCCGAGCTAGATAAATTACATAAAGAGCTAAGCGAGATAAAAAAATATCTCAAAAAAAGTTAGAAAAAATTTTGGGCTACTAATTTTAGTATGGTAGCCCCTACGATTATGAGAAAAAATGCTCTTACAAACTTTACCTCTTTTTTGACAACCAAGCTTGAACCAAGATATGCCCCTAAAACTTGGCCACTTCCCATGAGTATGCCGACTATCCATAAAATCTTACCTGAAAGTATAAACATTAAAAGTGAAGCTAAATTACTTGTAAAATTCATGATTTTTGTTTTTGCTGTAGCGGATTTTAGATTTAATCCTAAAAGACCTACTAAGGCTATCGTCCAAAAGCTTCCAGTTCCTGGTCCAAAAAATCCGTCATAAAATCCCAAAAGCAGACCAAAGATAGTATAAAATAGTGCAGGTTTTAATTTATGGTGCCTATCTACTTCTCCTAATTTTGGACTAAAAAGAGTGTAAAAAAATATGATTACAAGCATAGTAGGTATGAGCTTATTTAAAAAATCAGCTTCCATGAGCAATATGGCATTTGCTCCCAAACTTGCTCCTAAAAAAGTAAATAGCACCCCTAGCCAAACCTCTTTAATATCGGCTAATCCTTTATGAATGTAGTTTAATGATGCAGTAAAAGAACCAAAAGAGCTTTGAAGCTTATTGGTAGCCAATGCAAGATGTGGCGGTATACCAGCACTTAGTAAAACCGGCACGGTTATAATACCCCCACCTCCTGCTATTGAGTCGATAAAGCCAGCAAACACACCTGTTATAAAAAATATAATATACCAGTAAAATTCAAACTCCATCTACTCACACCTTTTTGAAGCATTTTACCAAAAGCGAAGGTAAAACTCAATTTAATTTTAATTTTTTTAGGTAAAATTAGCAAAAATTTTTCAAGGAAAAACATGCAAACAAAAGAAGATTTACTAAAAAGAAGCCAAAACTGTGAGCTTTGCGGAGGCGATGAAGAGTTGCAAGCTTACAAGGTTGAGCCAAAAGATGAAAGCATACTTATATGCAAAACCTGCGAAAATGGACTAAGTGATTTAAGCCAAAACAAGGCTCACTGGCACTGCTTAAATGAAAGTATGTGGAGCGAGATTGAGGCTGTAAAAGTAGTAGCCTATCGAACATTAGTGGGACTAGATGAAGATTTTGCAAGAGATTTGTTAGATATGATGTATCTTGAAGATGAGACTTTATCTTGGGCAAAAGATGGGCTAAGCGACGAAAACGCAGTTGCCACAAAAGATAGCAATGGCACAACCTTAAACGCAGGCGATAGCGTAAGCATCATAAAAGACTTAGAAGTTAAGGGTGCTGGTTTTACTGCAAAAAGAGGAACAATAGTAAAAAATATAAGCCTAACAGACAATCCAGAGCAGATAGAAGGCAGAGTAAACGGTGTGAAAATCGTACTTTTAAGCAAATTTTTGAAAAAAGCTTAAAAGGTTATATGATTTTTTCTTGCCCCATTCTATATAGAGCAAAGTCATATTTTATGGGGTCATTTTTATCAAACTTTTTAAAAGCCTCCGTTAACTCTAGGCAGGCTTTTAAGTCATAACTTTTTCTTTTTATAAGCCCTAGTTTTAGTGCCATTTTGTGAGTATGGGTATCAAGAGGTGCTAGCAAATCAGACCTATCTACCCCACTCCACAAGCCCAAGTCAAGATTATCCTCTCTTACCATCCATCTAAGATACATATTATAACGTTTATATGGGGAGTTTGTACCAATCTTGCCTATCAAAAACTCATAGCCCCTACTTTTGTAAGGATTGATAGAGTAGATGGAGGATATTAAGCAGTGCACTCCGTCTATTATATTTTTATTTTTTTTATATCCTTGTATAAACAAATCTTCTAAAGAGTTGTCTTGTTTTATGCGATGTAGGCTTATGAAAAATTGGGCGATATCTTCGCTGTTTTGAAAGCGATAAATCGCTCCATCTACTCCCCTTTTTATCTCTTCTTCGCTTTTGTCTAGCAAAGTAAAGTCTAAAGAGTTTAAAAACTTCACTATAGCTCTTGCATTCCCATAAGCAAACATAGCGCAGATTAGAGCTATAAATTCATCATTGTATCTACAAGCTACTTGAAGGGGGTCAGGTGTAGCATCAAGGCTTAACTCATGGGCAGAATTTTTCTTATCCGCCCAAAAGTCTAATGTTTTTTTAATCTCTTGCATTATTTAATACTAAGAAGAGTATCTAGCATTTTATCTATGGTTGTTAGTATTTTGGCATTTGAGCTATAAGCTGTTTGAAACTTCATCAAATCAGCCAACTCTTCATCCAAATTAACTCCACTTACCGTTTGAAACTCTTCAGTTACAGTTCTATGTATAGCAAGATTTGTCTCATTTCTCAAACCGGTCTGCTCAGCATCGTTTGATATGATGGAAGTAAGAAGTCTATAAAAACCCTCCATAGTCTCCTTGTCTGAATCCCCATAACCTTTATAAAAATCTACCTTTTCATACTGAAGTTCAACCATAGCATTTGCCATAGCGTTGTTTCCCGATACAGGAGCGTCAAATGCTTGAAGTTTACCTGGGTTTTCAAGCAAGTCTCTTTGTACTTCAATATTTTTTGAGCTATTTCCTGCAAAAAAACCACTCATTCCCAAAACGCCTGCTATATTTGTACCGTTGTCCCTTATGGCTATAGTATAGCCCTTTTTATTGCTAGGGATAAACTCTAAAACGCCGGCTTTATCCACTGTGTCATACTTAAAATTGGCTGTGAAATAATCATCCACATCGTTTGTGGCATCATTATCTCCATTGTCATCTGTGCTTTTATTAAAATCGCTTACTATACTGTTTCCAAAACTTGTATCATCCATAGTCGTAGAAGCATTTATATTTATAGTTTTTTTAGCCACTTCTTGACCGTCTGCATTATAGACAACTACTTCAAAATCGCCCTTTTGGATAAATTTATCATGACCCATCAAAGCTATATCTTTTGTAAGCCCTTCATTTGGCAACGAAACCATCTGCTTTTGTGGCGATGAAGCATAGATATTGTTTGTATTTACTATAAGGGTTTTTGCAAAAAGGTCAAGATTGTCTATATAGCCTTGAAGTATCCCATCTCTTGGGTATCCCTCTTTGCTATCCACATCAAGGTCACGTCCTCTCAAATCAAGCATCGCACCAATCTTTCCACCTGTTATCTGCTCGGTTATGTCGATTTTTATCTCATCTTTTCTCTCTGAGTATATATGATACATTGAGGCGGGATTTTTCGCATTGCTTATCTTTAGCGGAGTAAATGTTCGTCCATCTACTAGATTTACCCCTGCTATACTAAGGCTATAGTCTTTTCCTCTATCAGCCACATTTGTGTTTATCTTAGAGTTGCTAAGCATATCGCCTTTGAAAACTGATATATTTAAAAGCTTAGACAAGGTAAGCTCAAGCTCATCTCTTTGGTCTCTTAAGTCATTTGCCACCGTTGGGTGAACTATCTCTACCTTTGTAATCTCGTGGTTGATATTTGCTATTTGCTGACCTATTTTATTGACCTCATCGATATTCATCTTTATCTGGTCATTTAGAGTTTTTTGAACCTCTCTTACCCTAGATCTAGTATTTTGCAAGTTATTTGTCATGGTTTGCGTTATGGAGATGACATTTGTTTTTTGCGAACCCTCTTTTGGATTTGCTGCAAAATTATTCCAAGCGTCATAATAATCTGATAAGTTTTTCTTAATACCCACATCTTGCAAATCAGGAAAATACTGCCCAACCTCTTCTAAAGTTTTTTTAGTAAAGGAGGTATAAGATAGATTTCCACTACTTGTTTTGAGTCTTTTATAAACAAATTCATCGTGAAGTCTCACAACATTATGCACTTCAACACCAAGCCCTATATTTAAAGGGCCCTCTTTAGTATAATTCGCTCCCACTGTGATACGTTGTCTTGTATAGTAGTCGCTGTTTACATTTGAGATATTGTGACTAGTTGTAGATAGAGCTGCCCTTGAGGCAGACATTCCATTTACTCCTGTGTTTAAAGTGCTAAATAAACTCATAACTAAACCCTCACTTTCAAAAATGTAGCGGGTTTGGCAGTGGTTTTACTGTATCCGCTAGCTTCTCCTGGAAAAATACTATCTACTAAGGAGTTATAAAACTCACTTACGGCTACTACGAATTTTGCATATTTTTTATTTAAAGTGTGAAGTTCCTGAAGAGAGACTTTCATATTTTCAAGCAACTCTCCATCTTCTTTACTTATAATCTCACTAAGTTCTTTTCCGGGATGTTCTTTTACAAGTAGCACTAGCTCGTTATCTAAAAGGGCTTTTTTTGCTCCAAATGATACGATTAGGTCATTTTTTTCTTTTGTAGAGCTAAACACTTCGTCGTGTTTAGCCTCTTTGATATTTTGTATATCTTGTTTTGTTATTTGTACAAGACGATCTATATCACAGATTGCGTCTTTTAAGTAGTTGCTTAGCATATTGACCTCCTTATTTGAAGTCAATTAGCCGATAAGCTCCTTGGCAACAGCGTTAGCAGTCTGATTTAACTCAAACTTATAATCGCCATTTTCAATTTGCTTCGATAGCTCTTGGAGTCTATCATTTGCTAAGACTTCGCTTGTCTTATTTGTTTCATTTTTTTTACTACTCTTTTGTAGTATTTTGTTTATAGTCGCAAAATTTTGCGAACCTACACTTGAAATCATTTTTCGTTCCTTTATTTCGTTTTACACAGACAATATCGGACGAAAAAAAATTTTTTTAACGGTTTTCTTTTAAAAAGTTAAATAACAATTGGCTATATCCAAAATGTCCGCTTAGCTCATCGCTCATAGCTTCGTTATACATGGAGTTATATATTTTATCTCCAGCATCCTTTGGAAAAAGCTTATTTTCATTCTTCATAGAGATATCTAAGATCTGCTTGATAAAAAAAGCTTCAAACTTATCGGTTTGCTCTTTTAACTTAACATCATCTTCGCTTTTCATATCCACTTTGGGAGTATTTAAAGCAGATAAGGCTGTGTAGTTATCAATCTTCATCTAAATCACCTCTAACTTAGCGCTGATGGCACCCGCTCTTTTTATGTTTTGTATTATGGAGATGATATCTTTTGGACTAGCTCCTAGCTTACTTAAGGCTCTAGTCACATTTGCCACCGTTATCTCTCCGTCTTTTATCTGGGCAGTGTTTGCTGTGGAGTTCACAAAAACATTCCCATCTAACCTCATGCCTTTTGGCTTTGGCTCCTCAGCTTTAATATCTTCTACCTCATCTAAAGGCGAAGCCTCTACTTTAAGAGTTATGTCCCCGTGGGTTATAACCACCGGCTGCACTCTTATATTTACACCAGCAATAACTGTGCCAGTTCTTTCATCTATGACAATTTTTTCATCTTTTTCATAGATTATGCCTATCTCTAGAGTTCTAGCTAAAAACTCTATCATAGACATTCCCTCAGGTTTTTTTAGCCTTACAGTTCTTGGGTCAACAGCAACTGCCATTTTGGAGCCAAAAGTTTGATTTATGCCATTTTGTATGGAAAGCGCTGTTTGAAAATCGGAGTCATTTAGGCTAAGAGTTGCAAAAGGTTTGTTATAAATATCATACGCCACCTCTTTTTCCACCAAAGCTCCGCCTATGACACTACCAGCTGTAGAGTGGTTAAGAGTTCCTTTGGTTTTACCATTCATACCACCTATGCTTACACTGCCCTGAGCTAGTGCGTAGATATCTCCATCTACCCCCTTAAGTGGAGTCATCAGCAAAGTTCCACCCTCTAGGCTCTTTGCATCTCCTATGGAAGATATGATTACATCAAGCTTATCGCCCTGTCTTGCAAAAGGAGGAAGCTTTGCTGTGACAAAAACTGCTGCTATGTTTTTGGATTTTATATCTTTTGGGTTTATCTTTACATTTACGGTTTGAAGCAAGTTTGAAAGGGATTGGAGTGTAAACTTTGAGCTACTTCCATCTCCGGTTCCTCTAAGTCCAACAACTATGCCATAGCCTATAAGTTGGTTTTCTCTAACTCCTACAACATTGGCAAGTTCTTTGATTTTTTCAGCATTTAGTGTGCTTAGTAGTAAAAATATTAAAAAACTTATTTTAAATCTCATTTTGCTTCCTTACATTATAATGACACATTTTTAAGCAAAATGCGTACCAAATGTATTTATGAAAAAGTATTGGGAGTAGATGGAGCTTTTAAAAAGCCTTATATAGGGGTGTTTTGGGCAATATTTAGGTTTTTTTAATGTTTAATTAAGTTTTATTGTTTTCTTCTTACTTTTTACAAACTTTGAAGCGAAGTGGTTAATCTCGGCGACATCCGTAGCTTTAGCATTGGTTCCTAGTGGTTCTTCACGAGCCACGCTGAAGAACGTTAAATGTTTTTTCATCAAATTTAAAATCGGCTCACTCCCAAAGCAAAGATTAAAGCCGAAACTTTTTATGTTTATTGGGTTTTATATTTGTTTGAATTTTGTAGAGTAGATGGAGAAAATTTTAAGCTTTTTATTGGCGTGTATTAGGCAATATGTAGGGTTTTTTATTATTTAATTAAGTGTTTTCTTTTATTCTTGCTTTCTATAAGATTTCAAACTTTTTCAAGCTATAAAAAACCTTAAAGCGAAGCGGTTAGCTCGTGGCAACGAGCAGTAACTTTAGTGTTTTGCCTCTTTTGGTGCAAATTTATTTCACACTCTAAAAAGAACATTAAATGTAATAGCTCAGTGAACTTTTTCCAAATTTTTTAGTTTTTTTCAAACTAAATCTACCTATGGTTTTTGGCATATCTAGTTTGCTGTAATGCTCAAATATAGCTTGTGAAATATTTTCATTGTCCAAACTAGCTAAAAGTTTAAAACATTTTTCATATATATCTTGCATATTATCTCTAAACTCAAAGGGTGGGTCAAAGTATAAAAATACCTCTCCATCTACTCCATCCAATAAAGAACTTAAAAGCTCGAAACTATCGCCCTTTCTTAAGGAGAAAAAAACTCCATCTACTCTTTTACAATTTTTAACCAAAACATCATAAGAGTCTTTGTTTATCTCTATGGCATAACCCCTTTTTGCACCCCTACTAACAGCCTCTATCATCACAGAACCACTGCCACCAAAAACTTCCACAAAATTAGCCTCAACCACATCATAAGCTATGGAGTTAAACAGTGATTCTTTGAGTATAGATTTTGTGCTTCTTGTAACCTCTAGGCTTGGCAAATCAAGCTTAAGACCCTTAAACTTTCCTCCTATAACTTGAGTTTGAACATTAGTGCTCATAATGCTCTTTTATAAGTTTTACTAACTTTGTGCTAAACTCTTTTGTTAACGCTTCCACCTGCTCTTCTAGGCTTGCTTTATTACTTCTTTTTGTCTCTTCATAAAAAGCTACAACTTTTTTGATTAGATCATCTTTAGAAAAAGGTTTTTGGATATGGGCGTGCTTTGTGCCTATAAAAAATACGGGCTTATCAGTTTTTACCTCATAATCACTTATCAAAAAATCGCACTGTTTTTTTGACACCACATAGGTAGCTAACAAAATGTCTAAAGACTTTTTCAGTAATATTGAGTTACAATCAAGGGCAATTTTCATGTTATTTATCTTTTTTTTATATATTTTTGTGTAATTGTAACATATTTTATAAAAAATGTTAATTTTTTTTTCATAATGTCGATTTTGAAATACAGAAAAGTAGTGACCATAAACACAAGGAGGTGCAGTTATGGAAATAAGTAATATTGCAAACAGCTTGGGAAATATAACCCAACAAGCAACAAAAGAGATTGATATACCAAGGAAGATTGAAAAGCTAGAAACTTCCCCTAAGACAAATCAAGAACTCAATGCACAAAACAAGCAAGAGATTAAGGAAAAGCTTACTGAGACTGTAAAAGAGCTAAATTCCCAAATGGACATGCTCAACACAAACATAACATTTGCTTTTAATGATAAAATAGAAATGCTATATGTAAATGTCAAAGAGAGAAGCACAGGAAAACTAATACGCAAATTTCCAACAGAAGAAGCTATGAAATTAGCTGAACACATGAAAGAATTTGTAGGTATTATATTTGATAAAAAAGGATAAAAGATGGCAGGTACAATAAACTCACTAGGACTTGGAAGCGGTACGCTAACAAGTGATGTGATAGATAAACTTAAAAAAGCCGACCAAGGCAGAACAGTAAAGCCTCTTGAGATTAAGATAAAAGAGAATACGACAAGAACGAGTGATTTAAACACCATAAGAAAAATGGCAGACGAGCTAAAATCTCTCTCCCATGCTTTATCTGGCGAGATGGGATATCTTGGAAGAAATACAAATCTTTCAGGCTCTTCTGCACAAGTCATAGCTCAAGCAGGAACTAGTGCTCAATCGTTTACCATAGATGTTGAGCAATTAGCCCAAAAGCAGATAACCCAAAGCACTAAAACTTTTGGTAGCGACTCATCTGCCCTTGGCTTTAAAGGCGATGTGGTTATCGAAGTAGATGGAGAAGAAAAAACCATCTCTATCACTGAAGATATGAGCTTAAAAGATATAAAAGATACCATATATGAGCAAAGTGGTGAAAATATAGTAGCGTCTGCTCTAAATGTGGGAAAAGATGCTGATGGCAAAGACCAATTTAAACTTGTACTTCGTTCAAAAAATGATGGAGACAAGGGAGCTTTTAGTATAAAAAGTGGAACCAATGGCATCTTGGATAATCTCGGTTTAGTTGATATAAAAGATGCTGATGGCAATGTAACTACATCCATGACAGTTCAAAAAGCTCAAAATGCAAAATTTAAATACAACGGTGTTGAGGTTTCTCGTTCTTCAAACAAATTTGACGACTTAGTAATAGGCATCACAATCAAGTTACAAAACACAGGCAAGACTGAAGTTGATATTAAGCAAGATACAAAAACTGTAGTTGAAAATGTGGAAAAATTTGTTGAAAAGTACAATGAACTTGTAAAGAACCTAGACACAGTCACAGGATTTGATTCAGAAAAAAAAGTCAAAGGAACATTTCAAGGCAATAGCGAAATGAACTCTATTTTTAGACAGATAAAAGATTCGTTAATAACCACAAATGGTGCCATGGCAGACTTTGGGATCGAACTAAACAGACACGGTGAGCTAACTCTTGATAAAGCTAAGCTAGAAAATGTTGCTAAAACTGACTTTGACTCTTTAAAAACATTTTTTCAAGGCACTCCAGCAGATGAAAGCAAGGGAACAAGAGGAGAGATTGGAATGTTTACAAGTGTTACAAAAACTCTTGATAGCATTACATCTCACAAAAGAGGCGGACTTTTCAAAGCCATAGAGACTGATTTGAAAGAAAATGGCAAAAGACTGCAAAAAAACCTACTTTCATCAAAAAAGAGTCTAGATAATAAATATGATATAATGATGAAACAGTTTGCCGCCTATGATGCTATGATAGCTAAAATGAATGCGAGCTTTGCTAGTATGAAGATGATGATACAACAGTCAATAAGCACAAAATAAATAAAATAGGGGGGATACACAAAATATATACAAGAAAGGATAGTTTTGAGAACAAATGGATACAATGCTTACTCGCAAAATAACGTATCAGTACAATCTCCCCAAAAACTCATAATGATGCTTTACGAGGGAGCTTTAAAATTTGCATCACAAGCTAGGTTATCCATAGAAGCTAAAGATATAGAAAAAAAGATTTATTGGATAAACCGAACTACTGCTATATACATAGAGCTTTTAAACTCTCTTGACTACTCAGCCGGAGAGGTCTCTTTGTATCTTGAAGGACTTTACAAAAGAGAACTTGAGCTTTTAACCTATGCAAATATAAAAAATGACCTAGACGCCATAGACGAGGTCATAAATGTAACTAAGGGCTTAAGTGAGGCTTGGAGAGAAAATGTTTTAGGAGCAAATGTTGAAGAAGTGGACTAAAGAGCTAAATATAGCTATCATGGAAGAAAACATGGAAAAGATAATGCTCCTAGCTGATAATATACCCGAAACAAAAGATGTCAAGCTAGCTCAGGAAGCATGCAATCTCATAGAACAAGCCATAAATCTAGCAAATAAAAAAAAACTGCTCTTAAGAGCGGAGATGAATAAGCTAAAAACAGTTCAAAAATACTTCAAATAACTGCCCTTTTTTACTTTCGCCTTATAGGCAAGACTTTATAATAATCAAATAGTTAATTTTATATCCTCCAAGCTCCGTAAAGCTTGCTCTTGCGAGATATAAAAAGCGTTAAGCGTAAGATAAGCAGTTATCTTACGTAGCTTTGGAACCAAAGATGATATGCGTTAGCATCATCTGCGGAGAACATCTTGTTTTCAGCCTCTGCGGTGTTTACACACAACCTACCTACACTCTTTGGTTTTAAGCCCATAGCCATAAAGAAATTGACGGCTTTCACAATTCCAAGCCTAAAATACGTTTTTTTAACAGCTCTCGCCCAATGGGCTCTTGCGCCTGCACTCTGCAAGAAAGTCTCTTATTCGCAACTTTACCTTCGCTTAACAAAATATTTACCGTCTAGTCAGTGCTCAAAGCCTTATTAACAAAAAGAAAATATAAAAAATGCTATAATCTCGGCTAAAAACTAAGGAAAAACATGAAAAAACTAAAAGTTTATGACTACACCCAAGAAGAGCTAGCAAAATTTGCCTACGCCGTTATAAAGACAAATAAGGGTGAAATAAAAGCAAAACTATATCCCGAACAGACGCCAAACACAGTGGCAAACTTTGCAAGTTTAGCAAATGATGGCTTTTATGACGGTTTAACATTTCACAGAGTGATACCTGGCTTTGTTGCTCAAGGTGGTTGCCCTTATGGTACAGGAACTGGTGGACCAGACTGGAAAATAGCCTGTGAATGCGATAAAAACACAACTGAACATAAAAAAGGAACTTTATCTATGGCACATGCAGGAAAAGATACAGGCGGAAGTCAGTTTTTTATCTGTCACGCTCCCCTTCCCCATCTTGACGGACTTCACACTATATTTGGCGACATAGTAGATGGAGATGAAAAAAGCTTTGAAGTTCTTAAAAATATCAAACAAAACGATATCATAGAAAACATAAGCATAAAAGAGACCCTATAACAATTTGGCAGTTTTTCTGCCAAATTTCACTACTCTTCTTGCAAAAATCTCTTTATCATATCTTTATTACCCTCCCTCTCATCAAACCTTAGCCACTCTTTGGCATATTTTTTCATCCAGTCTTGATGCAATAAATTATAAATATTAAAAACCGCCAAGGATATTGAATTTTTCTCCATTGGAACATATCTGTACTTATCGATTTTTATCATATTAGTTTTCTTGGCAATTGCGTCTAGTTTGGTATAAATTTGCTCAAGGGTATATATATTTTCTTTTATGATTTTTTCTTCATCTAAGATTATCTTAACCCCATAATCTTTTATAATCTCATCTCCAATCTCTTCATACTCCTCGTACTTAACATCTAAGCTTTTTAAAAGATTTTTTATTTGATTTGTTTTTTCATCTTCCTGCGATGGTATTTCAAAACTAAAATGTTTATATATCTTCATAGCGCTCTTCTTTAGCAAACTTCTCCCACAACCCCAACAACTTCTCCTAAAATCTCCACATCCTCGCACCTTACATTTTCAGCCCCATAGGAAGGATTGTCTGAAATCAAATCCAAAGTGCCATCGGTTTTAATCTGTAATCTTTTTATAAAAAGCCCAAATGGTGTAGATACAACAAAAATCCCACCTTTATTTATATTTTTCTTGCTTTTATCCAAAAAAACCATACTACCATCATTTAAAGTCGGCTCCATAGAATCGCCTAGTACATTTATGGCTTCTAAATCTTCTACATGCCTTAACCCAAGATGAGAAAATGTCTTTTCATCTATGTGCAAATACTCATCTTCACTCTCATAGTTCTCCGCCCCACCCCCTGCTGAAGCATAAATATCCTTTAGATACCTTACGCGTATAAATTTATCGGTTTGCTCATGCAAAGAGTTTACTATTTGGTCATAAAAAAGCCAATTTATAGATATTTTCCGCTTTGCACAAAAATCAAGTATCTGCTTATATGGTATTTTATTTCGTTTTTTCATGGTTGCAAGGGTTAGCTGATTTATATTTAACTCTTCGGCTAAGTCTTTGTTGTAAACCTTTTTGTGACCAAGTTCAGCTGAAATAATATCTTTAAGTCTATTTAAAATTTCTTCAAAATCTGGCATTTTTGTCCTTTTTTGTAAAATTTTATTTCAAATTGAAATATTATTATAGCATTTTAAATAAAAAATGTAAAATATGAAATATTTTGATATTGACTAATTGGCAAATCTTTTGTCAAGCGAAGGTAAAGTTACGAATGAGAGACTTTCTCACAGAGAGCGTAAGCACAAGAGCCCGTTGGGTGAGAGCCGTTAAAAAAAACGTAAACTGCTTTACGTTTTTAGGCTCGGAACTGATGCGATGTGTGTAAACACCGCAGAGGCTGAAAACAAGATGTTCTCCGCATATGATGCTAACGCATATCATCTTTGGTTCCGAAGCTACGTAAGATAAGCAGTTATCTTACGCTTAACGCTTTTCATGTCTCGCATGAGCAAGCTTTACGTAGCTTAGAGGAGATAAGCCTAGCCATTTGGTCACTACCAATATTTTTTGACCTAAAAAATTTATTTAAAAAGGATAAGATATGAAAGATATTATTTTAGAAATGGAAAGTTTTTTTGATAGGATAGAGTTTTTATTTTCACAGATGGGCGAGAGAATTTTTTAAAAGATTTTTGGGCATAAAATATGCCCAAAAATTTAGTAACCATCAAAATGTTTTGTTTTTGGAAGTATGAGGTTTAAAACCACTCCAACTAAAGCACTAAGTCCTATGCCTTTAAACTGCATATCTTTTATCTCGGTACCAAAAAGAGAGAAATCAAACTCAAAATACATTCCTCCTATGGCAAAAACAAGTATCATGGCGACTATAACCATATTTCTAGGCTCAGCCATATCAACATTGTGCTTAGTCAAGGTTTGAAGCCCGATAGAAGCTATGATGCCAAATAAAAGCATCATAATACCTCCCATCACAGGCAAAGGTATAGTACCTAAAAAACCGCCTAATTTTCCCACAAAGGCTAAGATAATAGCAAATATAGCCGCCCACGTCATGATAGCAGGATTGAAAGCCTTTGTTATGGTAACCGCTCCTGTTACTTCTGAGTAGGTCGTATTTGGAGGTCCGCCAAGTGCTGAGGCTAGGCAAGTGGCAACACCATCTCCAAGCAAGGTATTTTTAAGACCTGGTTTTTTAAGATAATCTTCTTTTACCACGTTACTAATAGCCAACATATCGCCTATATGCTCTATGGCTGGTGCTATTGCGATTGGTAAGATAAAAATGATAGCATTAAAATTAAAACTAGGCATTACAAAATTTGGCACGGCAAACCAAGACGCCTCATGAAAACTTTTAAAATCTACTACCCCAAAATAAAGAGAGACCGCATACCCTGTAACTATGCCAAACAGTATAGGCAATAATCTAAATATACCCTTACCTAAAAGCATCATAGCTATAGTAGCTAGCAAAGATACAAAAGCGATGATAAGTGAAGTATCTTGAGGTATAACTTGCGCGTCTCCTGCTTTTCCAAGAGCCATACTTACTGCTATGGGTGATAAAATGAGTCCTATACTCATGATTACCGGTGCCACAACAACTGGAGGAAATATCTTATGCAAAAAATCGCTTCCTTTAAACCTAACCAAAAAGCTTAAAAGCACATAAAATAAACCTGCTGCTATAAGCCCGGACATGGTAGCTGCTATGCCCCACTGTTTTACTCCAAAACTAATGGGAGCTATAAAGGCAAAAGAAGAAGCTAAAAAAATGGGAGGTGTTTGCTCTTTGGTGATGAGCTGAAATGCTAAAGTTCCAACTCCTGCTGTAAATAACGCTACATTTGGGTCTAGTCCTGTAAGTATTGGCACTAGCACTAAAGCACCAAAAGCCACAAATAAAAACTGTAAGCCCACTGGGGCATCTTTTGGCTTAAATTCATACTTATGATGAGCCATAATTATCCTTTTTAGATTTTACTTTGAGCTAACCTCTTATGTGGGATTAGTATTTGTTGGGATTGAGATAGTTCAAAACGCCAAGATTTTACAATACACAATCATATAAAAACAAAACAATTTTTTCTCTACTTGCACCTCCTTTTTAGATTGATTTTTCGCAAAATTTTCTCACTTCTGCATCAATTTTGATAATATCTTCTATGCAATTTGGCTTAGTGTTTTCAAACTCTTTTAGGGCTTTTTTTATCAAATCAGCAATCTGTATCGAGTTTATTTTATCGTTTAAATACCCCTCAACTCCAACCTCATTAGACGCATTTACAACCACGCCTAGATTAGGATTTGAAAGTATAAAGTCTTTTATCTCCCAGATTGGATAACGATTTTTATCTATTCTTTTAAATGCAATATCCCCCATACTTAGCAAGTCCACATGGGGTAAAATTTCTCCATCTACTCTATCAAGTAAAGCATAAGCTATGGGCAATCTCATATCAGCATTTGCAAAGTGTGCAGTAGTGCTACCATCGACAAATTCTACCAATGCATGGATTAGAGATTTTTTCTCTATAAAAGCATCTAACTCGTCACAGTCAAAAAGCCACTTAGCTTCTAGTAGTTCAAAAAGTTTATTGACCATAGTTGCGCTATCGATGGTTATCTTTTTACCCATGGACCAATTTGGATGTTTTAGGGCTTGGCTAGCGCTCATAGATGAAATCTTATCTAAAGGCGTATCCCTAAAAGCACCTCCACTTGCTGTGATGATAAGCTTTTTAGGCTTTTTATCGCTTAGTAAATATTTTAGTCCAAAATGTTCACTGTCTATTGGAACTATTTTTTTTGTATCCAAAAAAGCACCGCCAACGACTAAACTCTCCTTGTTGGCTAGGGCTAGTTTTTTGCCAAGTGCTTGAGTTTTTACACTTGGTCTTAAACCTGAGTAACCAACAAGGGCATTTACCACAAGTTCACTTTTGCAAGCTTCAAGCATTTGCAAAATACCATCTATACCGCAAAAAACCTTATCGTGAGCTACTTTTTCTTTTAAGCTCTCATCCCCTATGGCGACAAACTTGGGCTTAAAAGCCTTTATCTGTTCATTTAAAAGTACTACATTTTGATTTGCGCTTAAAGCCTCAACTTCTAGCTGAAACTTTTGCGCAATATCAAGGCTGTTTTTGCCAATGGAGCCGGTGCTTCCTAGTAGTATCAAACAAGACCCTCTAAAAGTAACATCATAGCTACAACACCAAAGAGGTATCCATCTAGTCTATCTAAAATCCCTCCGTGACCCGGCATAAGAGTACCGCTGTCCTTAACTCCTGCTTTTCTTTTAAGATAGCTCTCAAATAAGTCTCCATATATAGAAGCCACACTTACAAAAAGAGACACTATAAAGCTAGTAAGGCAATCATAAAGCACTATACCGACCATTGAGCCTAGTATTGTACCTATAAAAACACCGCCAGCTACCCCTTCCCATGTTTTATTTGGAGAAAAAACTGAAAAGCTAGTCTTTCCAACCATTTTTCCTATAACATAAGCGCCTGTGTCAGTCACTGCTACTATTATGATAAGCCAAAGTAGATAGGTCATTCCAAAATAAGCGTAAAGCTCGTATATCATCAACATAGGCAAGGTTGGGTATATAAGTGATATAAGCGCTTTTTCGTTTATTCTTTGAGTTTGAAGCATATAGGCTACAACAAAAATCAAAAATGACAAGCCTACTATAAGAGGAGAAGAAAACAGTCCACATACTATCCAGATAGCAACCGATATATAAATATACTTGTTTTTATTTTTCACTACGCCAAGCAAGTTTAAAGCCTCACTAAAACCAAGTAAATATATAGCTCCTAGTATTGCCCAAGTTAAAAATGTGCTATCTAAATAAATAACAAATGCAACCAATAAAAGCAAAACCACACCGGTTAAAATCCTAGTCTTTGAATCTTCAAATAACTGCTTTATTTTTTCCATAATCTTTCCTCTCAAAGTTTTTATACGATTATATCCAAGTTTGGATGTAAATAAAATAAATTTCACGATTAAAGTCTCTTTTCAAGGCAAAGATGATAAAATATCCAAAAATTACAGCACATAAAAGGAAACATACCAACATGGATGAAAAGAAGAAAAAAGCCCTAGAGCTAACTATGAAACAAATCGATAAGGCATTTGGAAAAGGAGCTATTGTTAGATTGGGAGATAAAGAGTTTGAACCCATTGACTCCATAAGCACAGGCTCATTAGGTCTTGATATCGCTTTAGGTATAGGCGGAGTTCCAAAGGGAAGAATTATCGAAATCTACGGACCTGAAAGTTCAGGAAAAACCACCCTAACCCTTCAAGTCATAGCCGAAGCTCAAAAAGATGGAAGCGTGTGTGCTTTTGTGGATGCTGAACATGCACTTGATGTAAAATATGCAAAAAATCTAGGCGTTGATATAGACAATCTTTTAGTAAGTCAGCCTGATTTTGGTGAACAAGCCCTAGATATCGTTGAGACTTTGGCGCGAAGTGGTGCTGTGGACTTGATAGTTATCGACTCAGTGGCAGCTCTTACTCCAAAAAGCGAGATAGAAGGAGATATGGGTGACCAACACGTAGGACTTCAAGCTAGACTTATGAGTCAGGCTCTTAGAAAATTAACAGGCGTTTTACACAAAATGCAAACAACAGTTATATTTATCAACCAAATTCGTATGAAAATAGGCATGATGGGATACGGAAGCCCTGAGACTACAAGCGGTGGAAATGCTTTAAAATTTTACTCATCAGTAAGAATAGACATAAGAAAAATTGCGACTTTAAAACAAAAAGAGACTCAAATCGGAAACCGCACAAGAGCAAAAGTTATAAAAAACAAAGTTGCCCCACCATTTAGACAAGCTGAGTTTGATATCATGTTTGGAGAAGGTGTAAGCAAAGAGGGCGAGTTGGTTGATTATGGGGTAAAACTTGACATCATAGACAAAAGCGGTGCTTGGTTTAGCTATGGAAGCACAAAGATAGGTCAAGGAAGAGAAAATGTCAAACTATTTTTGAAAGAAAACCCTCAAATAGCCCTTGAGATAGAAAACAAGATAAAAGGTGCCCTAGGCGAAAGCGATGGCGTTATGGTTATGGATGATGACGATATGGAAAAGGAAGATTAATGTTTGTAGATGATGTTTTTGCAGATGAAGTACTAGACAGTAGAGGAAACCCAACAGTAAGAGCAACTGTTGTTTTAAGCGATGGTACACAAGCAAGTGCCATAGTTCCAAGCGGAGCAAGCACGGGTAAAAGAGAAGCGCTTGAGCTAAGGGACGGAGATAAAAAAAGATACTTGGGAAAAGGTGTTTTAAAAGCAGTTGAAAATGTAAACAATGATATAGCAGATGCCCTTATAGGACTAAGCCCTTACAATCAAGCACTGATAGACCAAGCTTTAAAAGAGCTAGACGGAACAGACAATTACTCAAAACTTGGAGCAAATGCAACCCTAGGAGTGAGTATGGCAGCAGCAAGAGCTGCAGCCATGAGCTTAGGTATGCCTTTATATCGCTATCTTGGCGGTGCAAACGCTTCTGTTTTACCAACTCCTATGCTAAATATAGTAAATGGCGGAAGTCACGCAGATAACAATGTAGACTTTCAAGAATATATGATAATGCCCGTTGGTTTTAATAATTTTAGCGATGCCTTGCGTGCTAGCGTTGAGACTTACCATAGCCTAAAAAAGTTACTTTTAAGAGAAGATTTTAACACAGCCCTTGGCGATGAGGGTGGCTTTGCTCCAAATTTCAAAAACAACGAAGAGCCACTTGAATACATCATGAAAGCCATAAAAGAAGCAGGCTATGAAGCTGGCAAAGACATAGCCATAGCCTTAGATGTAGCCTCTAGTGAGTTTGCAGTAGATGGAGGATATAATCTAGCTAGTGAAAACCGCGTTCTTACGAGCAAAGAGCTTATAGAGTATTATGAAGAGCTTTGCGCTAAATACCCTATCATCTCCATAGAAGATGGACTAAGCGAAGATGACTGGGACGGTTGGGCAAAACTTACTAAAAAACTAGGAAATAAGATACAACTAGTTGGCGATGATTTATTTGTAACAAATGCTAAAATTCTAGCTGAGGGCATACAAAAACATGTAGGCAACTCCGTGCTTATAAAGCCAAATCAAATAGGAACCATAACCGAAACCATGCAAACAGTTCGTCTTGCAGCAAGAAACAACTACACTTGCGTCGTTAGCCATAGAAGTGGGGAGAGCGAAGATGCATTTATAGCTGATTTAGCAGTGGCATTAAATACCGGCGAGATTAAAACAGGCGCTACAGCTAGAGGCGAGAGAAATGCAAAGTATAACCGCTTATTGGAGATTGAAAACGAATTAAACGGATGCGGTGAGTACTTAGGAAAACATTTTTAAGATATGGACGAAATACTAGACGAGTATGAAAATAAAAAGATTGAAAAAAACAATAAAAGTCTAATCTTTTTAAAGCTTTTTGGCCTTGTTATACTTGTCGTGTTGTTTGGCATCTACGTGGGCAATATGCTATTTGGCAAAAGCTCGCTAGATGTTTTACTAAACCTCCAAGAGGATAAAAAAAAGCTCATCAACAGAGTCTATCATCTAAAAAAAGAGAATGCTAGACTACAAAAAGAGTATTTTGAGCTAAAACAACTAGACCCAGATATGGAATAAAGGAGATAAATATGAGAATTGTAGTTTTTCTAGTTACGATATGTGGTTTACTGCTAGCTAGAGAGAACCCTTTTAGACCCGTAGGTCAAATAAGCCCAAAAAACATCAAACCTACAAATGTGATAAGACAGTATGAGAATTTTGACAAAAAAAACATACAACCCCCTAACAATGCTAGGGTTTTAAAATATGTAAAAGTGGGCTATCAAACACTAGATGGAAGCATAAAAGAGCAAAGGGTGGATATAAACAGCAAGATAGACCACCACGAAGACCTCATCATCGCAACAAACCGCGTGATTAACCCTCCTACGCCAGTGTTAGAGCATACCATAAAAGATGACCAAGTTGACATAGTAACTCAGCCTAAAAGACTGCAAAATCATTCTATTAGATTTATTCCGCACAGCAAAAAAGAGCCAAAAAAAGCTCCAAATAAAAACTATATCAATAAAATCTTAGCTAAAAATGACTCCCCTAGTCATAAAAAAAATATCACAAAAACCCCTACAAAAAGTCTTGATAGAAAGCCTATTTTAACACAAAAAAACTACTCTTTTGCAAAAAATATAAGCTTTAGTGTTTCATCAAATACCATCATCGTAAACACAAATGATAAGCTTATAAGAGACTTCACAGTATTAAAGCCACAAAAAATTGTACTTGATTTTAAGTCTAACAAATCTTTTTATACAAAAACCCTTGACATAAGCAGACCTCCATTTAAAAATGTGACCTTTGGAAGCCATAAGGGATTTTATAGGGCCTCTTTTTTACTTGACTCGCCATATAAATACAGACTAGAGAAAAAAGCCGGCAAAGTTATCATCTATCTAAAATAAGGAAAAACAGTGAAAAGATTATTTATATACATAAGCGCTTTTGCATTCTTCTTCGCGGGTTGTTCTAACAAGCCAAGTTGCGATGATGAAAATGTTCAAAAAGCAGTCATAGAAAAGATAAAAGAAGATACACTATCGACTATCATGCTTGGCGTTGGGCTACTAAATGGCAAACTTCTAGGTGCTGACGAGGCAAAAAAAACTGTCGATAATGAAGTTAATATCAAACTAGACAGTTTTATGACAGAAGAGAGCAAAGATGAAAAAGTAACCATGTGCAAAGCTAAGCTTATATTGGAATTTAAAGGAGAGTCTAAAAAACTCCTACAAAGCCTAAAGCAATCCACAAAAGAGTCTGCTTACATCAAATACAATGCTAGATTTACAGACAATGGAAAAGATGTCTATGTGGAGTTAAAAAAAACAAATAAACAAAGGGGCTAATTTAGCCCCAAAAGCCTACAAAGAAGCGTAAAACTCTCTTACAACTTCTCTATCATCAAAGGGATGTTTTACTCCATCTACTTCTTGATAATCCTCATCCCCTTTTCCTAATATCATCAAAGTTTCATTGGGCTTTAAGTCGCTTAAAGCTTTGTGTATCGCCTTTTTTCTATCCGCTTCGATAAAAACTTCTTTTGTTGTTTTTAGCCCGTTTACAATGTCAGCTATGATATCTTTGGGGTTTTCTGTGCGGGGGTTGTCACTTGTTATGTAGATTTTATTTGCATAGTGGCAAGCTACCTTTGCCATCAAGGGACGCTTAGTTTTATCCCTATCGCCCCCTGCGCCAAATACAACTACCACGCTCTCGCTCTTCATGGCATCTAGCACTTTTTCCATACCATCAGGCGTATGGGCAAAGTCAACTATAACGCTTGGGCTCTCATGCACAACCTCCATTCTTCCGCTCACTCCTGCAAAGTTTTCTGTCATGTCAAAATCTTTAGGATTTTCTAACAAATCTACAGCAGATACGGCACATAGCATATTGTACAGATTAAAAAAACCTCTAAGTGGGCTATGAAACTCGATGGAGCGTTCGCCATTTAAAACCACAGCGTCAATGCCCTGCTTTAATCCATAAGCACTCACTTTATATGTTGCTTGATTTTCAACACCATAGGTTCTTGCACCCTTTACATTGTAAGTGATATTTTTATCATCTTTGTTTATTAGCTTTAAGCCCTCATCGGCAAAGAAGCTACTTTTAACTCTAGCATACTCGTCCATGCTTTTATGAAAATCAAGATGGTCTTGGCTTAGGTTTGTAAAAATCTTAAGTGCAAACTCCAAACCCTCTATGCGTTTTTGAGCTATGGCGTGGGAGCTTACTTCCATAATAAAATACTCACAATCATTTTGACTTGCAAGGTATAAATGATGCAAGGTTTGCAAGATAGGCGGGGTGGTCAAGCTCTTTGTTTCAAAAAGTTTTAAGTTTATATAAAAACCTCTAGTACCCTGCAAAGCAACGCTCTTTTGAAGGTCTAAAAGCATGGAGTAGATGGAGGCCGCTGTGGTGGTTTTACCATTTGTTCCTGTGATACCTACTATTTTTATATCTTTATCTATATTTGCCAACTCATAAACCTCACTTGGGCTTATGATTTTTTTGCAAACTAAATCAGGAGTAACAAAATCTTTATTTTGAAAGGTTTTAACAAAATATGTTTGCTCATCGCACTCATTTGTATTGTCCGTAAAAAAGGCATCGTTAAGTTCTATCTTCATGCTTTTACTTTGTTTGCAATATCTTGAAGCGATGGTTCGTTTGGAAAAAGAGTAGTTGCATTTTCCAAATAATTTAACGCCATTTGCTTAAAGCCATTGTCAGCGAGCAAATGTAAAAAATGTAAAAAATCTTCTTTTTTTGCGATAAGCACCCTAGTTGAAAACATAATATCTTCAAAGGCTCTTTTAAAACTGCCTCTTTGCTCCACTAGAGTCAAAAAGTCATCGTAGCTTATGCCATTTTGTTCTTGTATAAACATCTCTTCGTCTATGAGTTCTTGCTCGTAGTCTTCTTCAGTATGCTCCATATTTTCTTTAAACCCCTCTTCTTCAAAGGTTAGATTTTGCCTATAAAAGCCAAAAAGCATCATGGCTTCCTTTTCGTTTACCTTGGCTAAATTGGCTAAATTTAGATAGGTTTGAAGTTCAGCATTGTCACTATCTTCTTTCAAAGCCAATGAAAAATGAAATATAGCATTGTCATAGTTTTTATTTAAAAAATGCTCTATCCCATGTCGCTTATGCTCGCTCAAACCTCTTCCCCTAAAGGCACATTGACAACTGTCATATCCGGATGTATGTCCATCTTTAGCTGTCTCTCAACTCCATATTTTAAAGTTTGGCTAGAAGCCGCGCAACCATGACAAGCCCCCTGAAGTTGCACATATACAACACCATCTTTTATCTTTAAAAGCTTCATATCGCCACCATCATTTTGAAGCATAGGGCGAACCTTGTTTAAACACTGCTCAACTACTGGTAAAAGCTCTTCGTCGTTAAAAGGTAACATGTACATTTCCTTTATTTTGTTTTTGTAATTGTAGCAAAATAAATATATATTAAGGTTAAACAGTATTGTTAAATAAAATTATTTAAAATTATCTTCTCCAAACTGCGCAATAATGCACTCTAAAGCCACACAAAAACTTCTCCATCTACTCCAAGTATATTTTATCAATATGTGTCATAAATACACAATTTAAAATAAGAAAATAAAAAACGAAATTATTAAGGTTATTTTTGTTATTTTCATAATATAATGAATTTAATATTTTGTATCAAGACAAGGAGATATGCATGAAAGAAGTAGCAGAGGTTAAAGAATGGAGAGATCAACTAAACACAAACTATCCATCCGTAGAAGACCTTAGAGCAAAGGCAAAAAGAACCATACCAAAATACGCTTTTGAATACGTAGATGGAGCTTGCAATCAACACATAAACTATCGCAAAAATACAGACAAGATAAGAGAAATCGAACTTAGGTCTTATTATCTGCGAGATTATGAGCAAAGCAGTATGAAAACCGAACTTTTTGGAGAAAGCTATGATGCCCCCTTTGGCATAGCTCCTGTTGGACTCCAAGGCTTAACTTGGCCCCAGGCTCCAAAGATTTTAGCAAAAGCAGCCCTAAAACACAATATACCCTATGTTCTAAGCACAGTCTCAACCGAGTCCATAGAAACCATAGCGGAGCTAACTGAAGGAAAGGCTTGGTTTCAGCTCTACCACCCAAGAGATGAAAAACTTACTGATGACATAATGAAGCGGTGCGAAGAGGTTGGCATAAAAAATTTTATGGTCTTAGGTGATGTTCCAACCTTTGGATACAGAGCAAAGGAGATAAAAAATGGACTTTCCCTTCCTCCAAAGATTACTGTAGCTAATGTATTAAATACACTCTTAACCCCCGAGTGGGCAGTTAGAACTTTAAACTATGGCATACCTTCGTTTAAAACTATGGAAAAATATATGGAAACCGATATGAACCTAAGAGAGCTTGGCGAATACATGAACAAAACTTTTGACGGAAGACTAAATGAAGACAGCGTAAAAAGACTAAGGGACAAATGGAAGGGAAATCTCATCTTTAAAGGTATTGACAATCTTGAAGATGCAAAAAAAGTGCATAAAGCAGGCTACGATGGACTTTTAATCTCCAACCACGGAGGAAGACAACACGATGCAGGAGAGGCTAGTATCACAGTCGCTAAAAGCATAGTAAAAGAGTTTAAAGGAAAACTTCCTATTATGCTAGATAGTGGCATAAGAACAGGTCCAGATATAGCTAGAGTTTTGGCAACAGGAGTTGATTTTGTATTTTTAGGAAGAACTTTTATGTATGGAGTGGGCGCACTAGGAGAAAAAGGCGGAGAACACACAATATCTATGCTAAAACTACAGCTCCAACAAGTCTTAGAGCAGTGCGGTTGTGCCACACCACAAGAACTTCCATCTAGACTAGTAAAACATTAAACCCATGTGTCAGCCAAGGCTGACACATAAATCTCTTACCACCTATAAAGCAGATTTATATCCCTTCTCTCATCATAACCCCGTATATCTTCGCTCCATTTATTTATGATTTGCTCATCATTTAGATTTTTATATTTTTCCAAAGTCTGCTTTGCTCTTTTGCTGACAGATTTTTTCATATAAAAAAGTGCCTCTTTTAAAAGCTTTTTAAGTTCACTATCGTTTAGATAAACACGATGCTCAAAGGCGATTTTGCGGATATGAAAAGCTAAGACATCATTCACCTTTGGGTTATTTAAATGGGCATATTTTTTAAAAAACACAACCATATCTACGCTATCTTTTACATAAAATACAAAATGAGTCTCAAGTCTTTCAAAACTTTTTGTGTCATTATCCTCTGCTTTATCTATAAACTCACGAAATTCTAGTTTATTAAGACCTGCTTCATCCATGGTCTCCTTATCTCTTAGATTATAATTCAAAGAAAGTATCCATATAGAAAAAGCTAAAAAGAAAATCGCCGCTATAGCTGTTTTTAGTAACTCTTTCACTTTTCAAGCTCCTTTTTCCAAATGCTTATGATTTCATCATCACTTAGATTTTTATATTTATTTAGAAATATTTTAGTTTTTTCATACTCTTTTGAGCGCCTTAAAAGATACAAAACTTCTTTAAAATTTTTCTCTATCTCCATAGAACCTAAGTACTCTTTGTGTTTAAACGTATTGTTTTTTATATGCACCGCTAGTAAATAATCCACAAAGGGATTTTTAAGATAGACTAATTTTTGAAAAAATCTTATAAGCACAGTATCATTTGCCACATAATAAACATAATACTTTTCAAATTTTTCTAAAGCCTCTGTATCGTTTTTGCAAGCTTGCACCGCTAGATTTTTATACTCCAATTCCTCTAAAGCGCCCTTTGGAGGGAAGTAGGTATTAAAAAACATCATCACAAATATTACTGAAGCTAAAAGTAACCCAAGACATATAAGCTTAATATCTTCCATAATGGCTTGCATTGTGTTCCTTTATCTCTTTTTTCCAAGTTGCGATGATTTGAGTATCGCTTAAATCTTTGTATTCATCTAAGTATCTTTTAGTTAAATCTGAGTATTCAAAATCGTTAGCTTTACTGTTTTTATAAGCTCTTTTAAGCAAAAATAGTGCTGTGTTTAACTGCTTTTTTATCTCTATATCAGACAAATACTCCTTATGGGTTTTTGTGTTCTGGACTATATACATAGCACTTTCATAATCAGCATAAAAACTATTTCTATCTGCAAATTGTTTATAAAAATCTAATACAACTACAAAACTTGGAACAAACCAAGAAAAATATCTATTTAGCACAGTAAAAGAGTTTTCATCATTTTTAAACGCGCCTATGAGAGCAAGATTGTACTCATCTTTATAAATACCTTGACAACCCCTACAAGCCTTAAGCCTAGGGAAACCCAAGCTAAGCACAACTATAGTAAGCATAAATATCGTAAGAGATTTTAAAAAATTTTTTATAAAAATTTTAATCATAGCTTCTCCTATTAGCAATATATAGCTTTTATAAGCCAAATATACATAAATCAAAAACCATAAAACCACCTAAGCACAATATGGCTATTTTAGCACAATAATTCTTTTAATAATCTTGCTCTTTGGCTAAGCTTATATGAAAAATGTTATCGAAATCTAATCGTAAGTTTGTAAATATTTTAAGTCAAGTAGGGCAAAAGTCTTGAGTATATATCAAGACTTTTGCATGTAGAGTTTATACTAATTCTATAAACGCCATTTCTGACGCATCGCCTCTTCTTAGGCGAGTTTTGATGATGCGAGTGTAACCACCATTTCTTTCTTTATATTTTGGAGCTATAACTTCAACTAGTTTATTTGTTGCTTCCTTGTCTTGAAGCGCAGCAAATACAGCTCTGTGAGCATTGAAATCACCCACTTTAGCTTTTGTTATAAGTTTTTCTACATAGCTTCTTAGTGTCTTTGCCTTAGGTAAAGTTGTCTCAATTTTTTCAGCTTTTATTATAGCGATAGCCATATTTTTAAGCAAAGCTGCTCTGTGAGACGAAGTTCTACCTAGCTTTCTATATCCGTGCTTATGTCTCATTTCTTTTCCTTAGTTTTTTCTTTTTTTATCTGCTCTATCTTCTTGGTAAGATATGTTATATCTTCATCACTAAACTCGCTACCAACAGGGTATCCCATTTCGGCAACAACTGTCTTTATCTCTTCAAGAGACTTTTTACCAAGATTTTTAAGCCCCTTTAAATCAGCCTCGCTCATAAGTGATATTTCGCCAACTACCTTTACATTTTCATTGTTTAAGCAGTTAAAACTTCTTGCACTTAAGTTTAGCTCTTCTATAGGAGTAAACAACCTTTCGTATTCAGGTTCTCTAGTCTGCTCTTCTTCTTTTTGAACAATCTCTATATCAAAAACTCCATTAAAAACAGACATTTGTCCATGCATTGCTTCTATTGAGTTTTTAAAAGCATCGATAGGAGCGATTTGTCCATCTGTAGAGATTGTAAAGATAACCTTTTCGTAGTTAGGATTGTCTTCAACCAAAACATTTTCTATCTCATAAACAACTTTTTTTACAGGAGTAAAAAAGGCGTCTAATGCTATATAGTCTTGGCTTATCTCTTCTCTTATATCTTCACTTGGTACATAGCCTATACCCTTTTCGATAATCACTGAAAACTCAAGATTTGCATCTTCGTTGATAGTTGATAGATAGGCATCTTTTGTAACTATCTCCACTTCGTCGTTTTCTAAGTCGGCACCTTTTATCTCTTTTGGACCTTCAAAAGAGTACTTAAGCTCAACCCTGTCAACGCCCTCTTTTAGTTTAAATCTAATCTTCTTAAGATTTATTATAAATAATGCAACATCTTCAAGCATTCCTCTCATAGAGTCAAACTCGTGAGCAACACCCTCTATCTTCACAGCTACAGGAGCATATCCTACTGTGCTTGAGTAAAGAAGTCTTCTTAAAGGGTGAGCCAATGTTACACCAAAACCTGTTTGAAATGGATAGGCGATAACATTTATAGTATTTTCACTAACACTTTGAACCTCTATCTCAGTTGGCATATAAGCGGTTGTACTGATCTTTTTCATGACTGACTCCTATTATTTAGAGTAAAGCTCTACGATAAGTCTTTCCTCAACAGGGATGACAACCTCTTCTCTTTCTGGTAGTCTTGTGAAGATACCGAAAAATTTATCTTTTTCCACATCAACCCATGGCACTATACCAGTTTGAGCAGTTAGTTCGATAGCTCTTACTACTTGTGGATTTGATTTTGATTTTTCTTTTATCTCTATCTTTTGTCCTACTTTTACCTTGTAAGATGGAATATCTAATTTTTTGCCATCAACTAAAATATGTCCATGAGTTACCAATTGTCTAGCAAATCTTCTAGTGCTAGCAAAGCCCATTCTGTAAACTACGTTATCAAGCCTTTGCTCAATAAGTTTTATAAGGTTCTCACCTGTGTTTCCATCTACTCTAGCTGCTTCTGCAAAAAGCTTTCTAAACTGCTTTTCACTTACTCCGTACATAAATTTAGCTTTTTGCTTCTCTCTAAGCTGTAAGCCATACTCGCTTATCTTAGCTCTTCTTTGTCCATGTTGTCCTGGAGCATAAGGTCTTTTATCAAGTGCAGACTTTCCTGCTAATCTTCTCTCACCCTTTAATGCTAAGCTAACACCTAATCTTCTTTCTAATTTTTCAACGGGTCCTCTATATCTTGCCATTATCTATTCCTTTATACTCTTCTTCTTTTTGGAGGTCTGCAACCATTGTGAGGAAGT
>PDWI01005781.1_pt1 | contig 31464 bp, 30 predicted proteins | sample 1430891 | NCBI WGS metagenome assembly PDWI01 (sample SAMN01162508, study PRJNA174530) | Oral metagenome, whole genome shotgun sequencing project. | biome: Marine environment; feature: Marine mammal; material: Swab sample of the gingival sulcus; isolation source: swab sample of gingival sulcus... | reverse complement strand
GTCGGGAACCTCTTTCAAGAGGTTCCTGACCCGTCGGAGACGCCTCACCGGCGAGGTGGCCCCCGGCAGGGCCGTCGGAGACGCCTCACCGGCGAGGTGGCCCCCGGCAGGGCTGTCGGAGACGCCCCACCGGCGAGGTGTAAAGCCCCTTTGGGTGTCCTTAGGCCATCTTAAAGGGGTCGGGCAGATTGAGGATGGGGGCGATGATTTTCTGCATGGCCTGGGCGGTGGCACTGTCCTGATCCCCTTCTACAAAGGGGTTTCCTTCATCGCCGGAGCTTGCCACAGCCGAATCCATGGGGATACTTCCGAGGAAACGAACACCGGCCTCTTTGGCGAGAGCTTCGCCGCCACCGGAATTGAAGATATTGTGGACAGCACCGCAATCAGGGCACACAAAGCCTGACATGTTCTCAATCAGGCCAAGCACACGATTACCGACATCCCCCACAAAGGAGAGAGAACGGCGTACGTCGTCAATGGCCACTCCTTGGGGTGTAGTCACGATCACCCCCATAGCTGTGGGCCCAAGGGTCTGAAGAGTGGAGAGCGGCTCATCACCGGTTCCCGGAGGGCAATCCACGATGAGATAGTCAAGGTCGCCCCAGATAACATCTTCAACAAACTGCTTGATCAGCCCCATCTTAACTGGCCCACGCCATATAACTGCCTGCCGTTCATCCTCAATGAGAAAACCAAGAGACATCACCGCAAGATTCGGGCTCCATGGGACCGGTTCCATAACCTCAATGCCCATGTGCGGCTTATGCCCTTTAAGGGAGAGCAGGCGGGGGATACTGGGACCGTGTACGTCCACATCCAGCAGGCCCACCTGTTTGCCAGCACGGGAAAGGGCAACGGCAAGGTTGGCGGCTACTGTGGACTTTCCCACACCGCCCTTGCCGGACATGACCACGATTTTGTGCTTGATACGGCTGAGGGTTTTCTGAAGTCGTTCGTTTTCCGGTTCGCAACCGGACCCACTGGAGCATTTGCCGTCAGAGCCGGCAGAAGAACATCCACTACATTCACTCATAATTTCACTTCCTTTTAAAACGGCAACTTGGACATACTTGTTTTTTGTCCAGCAACCGGAACAACATCAATATTACCGGGCACTTTTTACCATCGGTAGATCAGCGTGAGCTACCGTTTTTCTGCGCGTTTTTCGCGTAGCCACGTATACCACTCTTCCAGATTTTCACCGGTCCGGGTGGAGATGGGCATCACCTTGATGTCCTTGTTGAGCCTGGTGGCATGCCCGGTCGCCTTGTCGAGGTCAAAATCAACGTAGGGCATGAGGTCCATCTTATTCAAGAGCATCACGGCAGAGATGTGAAACATGAGGGGATACTTCTCCGGCTTGTCATCGCCTTCGGTCACGGAAAGGAGCGTTACCTTGTAGTCTTCCCCTACGTCAAACTCTGCGGGACAAACAAGATTGCCGACATTTTCGACAAACAGGATGTCAAGACCGTCCAGGTCCAGGGCCTTGAGGGAATCCAGGATCATGCCGGAATCCAGATGGCAACCGCCTTCGGTATTAATCTGCACAACCTGTGCGCCGGTAGCGGCAATACGTTGCGCGTCATTGTCTGTCTGGAGATCGCCTTCAATGACGGCCATGGTAAATTCATCCTTAAGATCTATCAGCGTCCGTTCGAGCAAAGTGGTTTTCCCCGCCCCCGGTGAACTCATGAGGTTAAGGCACAGAATATTCTTTTCCTGAAATCTTGATTTAAGCTCTTCGGCAAGCCGGTCATTGGCTTCCAGGACATTGCGAACGATAGTGACTTCCTGCGACATGGCGACCTCCTATAGTCGGTTACTGTCCATCATCAATTTCAATGGAATCAATGAGCATTTCTTTCCCTTGCAACACCTTATGCCCGAGCAGTTGGTCACATCGGGGGCACGGCATACACCGAACATGCTCCGGCTCGAACTCCTCTCCACAATCGCCGCACGCCACTCGAATGGGAATTTCACGAACTTCCAATGCCACGCCCTCAAAGCCTTCAGCGGGAGAAAGTGCCTCCCATGCAAATTTGAGCGATTCAGTCACCACCCCGGCCAGTGCGCCGTTTTTGATGACAACTTTTTTGAGTTTCTTGCCGTCATGCTTGATCATTTCTTCACGCAAAAGAGCGAAAATGGATTGGACGAGAGACATTTCATGCATGAGGACTGTATTTACCCCTTTTCTTGCAGAGCGGCAAGCGACTTAGACGAAGTAAGTTTGGCACCCGTGTATTATCAAACGGCCTTTGGCTTCCAAAGACCTGAATTATGGCTCATCCGTTTTGAGGGTACTTTTCAATAATCGATCTCGCGCCGACAGGCGCATCCTTATGCCGCGCGTCAGCCGGGAGCGAAGCGAACGGCTGACGCGGAGCTAGCGCGGCTTGGGCCTTCCGCGATTCCTGGCAGACCAAACGCGTGAACACGCTTTTGCTCTGGCAACCTCACCACACGCGCTCTCATGGAGAAAAGGACGCTCAAACCAACCAGGATTATGGCTGACGAAACTCTGCCGGGATGGTCGGGTGCACCGACTCATTTCTGTAGGCCCACCAGAGGTATCCTATGCCAAAGACAATCATGGGAATACATAGGAGTTGTCCCATGGACATCCAGTTCAACGCCACGAAACCAAGATGAGAGTCCGGTTGGCGGGCAAACTCCACCGTAAAACGAAATATTCCATAAACAAGAAGGAAGAACGCACCCACACAACCACGGGGGCGCGGCTTCGCGGAATACGCCCAAACAAGGGCAAACAGCAACACGCCTTCCAACGCAGCCTCATACAACTGCGAAGGATGACGCGGCAAACTGCCTGCTCCGGGGAACACCATCCCCCACCAACCATCCGTAGGCCGACCCCAAAGTTCCCCATTGATGAAGTTGCCTATACGTCCGAAAAACAATCCAGGCGGAACCAACGGCACCACAAAGTCACCGACTTCGGCAAAGGTCATCTTGTTGAATCGTCCAAACAGCCAACAGGCCAAAAGGACACCGAGCAGGCCGCCGTGGAACGACATGCCGCCTTCCCAGACCGCAAAAATTTTGAGGGGATTATTGAAGTAGTACTCACCGTTGTAAAACAGACAATAACCGAGTCGGCCTCCCCCCACCACGCCGAGCACCACCCATGTGACGAAATCATCCACCCTGGCCGGAGTCATTTTGTTCCAGGGCTTCTGGGCCCGATACCGTCCCAAAAACCAACCTGACACCACACCCACTATGTACATCATTCCGTACCAACGCAGATGAAACGGGCCTATGGAAATCATGGTGGGGTCGAAATGAGGATAACGAAGCATAGATATCTGCGGCCAGTGCCGTCTTTGTTTTCTTGTGAAATTGAGGTATGCTACAGAGCAGGCACAAGGTGTGCCTTTTTGAATCCAACGTCAAGGCTTGCGCCGGAATTGAAATGGAAAAACCGCAAAAACTCGATATTCTGGAAATGCCCAGCGAAGGGCTGGCTGCCTATTGGCTCTCCATAAAAAAAATATTGGACAGCAAGAAGGGCAGGGCCATCATTGACGATGAGATGGCCCACACTGACGAACCGTTCATTCGGCACTTGCTGGAGACCGTCTTTTCCTCTTTTTCACGGACCATGGTTCGCCGACTGTCCCAAGTAAAAAAAGAGATACAGCTTGAAGATTATGGCCGCAAGATTGACCTCATGCGTATCGCAGCCTACGCCATTGCATCGGGAGAAAATCCGCGCAGGACGTTGGTCCGAATGGATTCAAAGTTCGCCGCCCCGCTCATTGCCGAAGACAAGGCTCTGGATATGGCCACCGCCATGTTCGCCGCCATCAAACCCCAAGGCGTGAATCTCGACATTTTATTATCCGTGGACCACAAGATCACGGCTGACAGACTGTTGGTCAAACTTCTTTTCTTTGTCATGTATGCCCGACGCGAGGGGAAACAGAATCTTGACCGTTTTTTGCCCCATTTCGATTCCCGTTTTTTTTCCGAAGGTATCTCCCTCGCCATAGATAATTTCGAGGCCGACTTTCTTGCGTACCACCTCAAAAGCATGCGTGACAATACGATCCGTGAAACCGAACGAAAAATGGATATGGCTCTGGAACTGGCTTTGGCTATCCGCGACAAGCAGACGTACGATGCTGTATTCCGTATTGCTCGAGCATACATTCCATGAGCCAACCGGTTTTCAAGCATGAAGAGATATCCCCTATGCAGTCCACGCTGTCTATCAAGGTCTTGCAACAAAGAACGGGGCTTGCTACTGACTCCCACACCATCACGCAGGCTACGGACGCCATTGAGGGAAGTACCTGCAGGCAGTTCCTCAACAATCGCCCCCTCAAGGCAAAACCGCTCCGCCAAGCTGGGCTATTTATTGGGCTCTTCCGGTTCAAGCGTACTTTTCTCCATGAGAGCGCGTGTGGCAAGGTTACCAAAGCAAAAGATTGTTCACGCGTTTGATCTGCCAGGAAGCGCGGAAGGGCCAAGCCGCGCTAGCTCCGCGTCAGCCGTCCGCTTCGCTCCCGGCTGACGCGCGGTAAAGGATGCGCCTGTCGGCGCGAGATCAATTATTGAAAAGTACACTCAAACCAGATGAACCATTTATTTTGCCACGGACTTGACGAACAGGGGAGAAATATTCAATCATTGGCGATCTATACGAAGATGAATCCCTAAAAGAATCGACGGATCACATGACCAAGGCGACGACGACCATACCTGACCACTATCTCCGCGTTTTTACCAAAGAGGAAATCAACGCGGTTCCCCTTCGCCGTTATGAAGGGGCTGTCACTGTTGTGTCTACGGAAGAGCAACGGGCAAAGGCACTCAAGGAATTGCAGGAAGAGACTCTACTCGGTTTTGACACCGAAACACGGCCTGTTTTCAAAAAGGGCCGCAAGCCCGGACCACCTTCTCTCATCCAATTGGCCACAGCGGGTCACGCCTATCTTTTTCAAATCAAAAAGCTGAAGCTCTGCAACGGCTTATGTGATCTGCTGGCCAGCCCCCGCATTATCAAGACTGGCGTGGCTGTTCGGGATGACATTCTCGGTCTGCAGCGGCTAGCTCCATTCACCCCGGCCAATTTCGTGGATTTGGCCGACATCACTTCCAAAGCCGGAATACAGACTCACGGGTTGCGCAACATGGCAGCCAATCTGCTCGGATTCCGTATTTCCAAATCTGCCCAATGTTCCAACTGGGCCAAGGAAAAACTTACTCCGCAACAAATCAATTATGCCGCGACCGACGCCTGGGTCAGCCGAGAATTATTTCTCGCGTTGGAAAATCTCGGACTCATCGAACGATAAGACATCGCGTGCCGTCAAGTTGAGGGCAATGAGCCGGATGTCTTCCAGCCTCTACAGCTCATCGAGTAGCAACGTCATCCGAACGTCTGCGACCATGGCCCGTTCGTGGTTGATCAGAACCGGGTTACATTTTGCTTCCCAGACCTGCGGCAAATCAAGGGCAAGTTGCGACATGGTGACAATGATTGCTTCCAGGGCTTCAAAATTGATCGGCTGTTCGCCCTCAATCCCTTTCAGCAGCATATACGATTTGATCTCATGCACTATTTCAAAGGCATCCCGGCGGGACAACGGGGCCAGCTTAAAGGCGATATCCTTCATTATTTCCGTGTAGATTCCGCCCAAGCCAAACATCAACATCGGGCCGAACTGTGCATCGCGTTTGAAGCCGACGACAACTTCCTTGACATCGGGCGGGGCCATTTCCTGTACAAGGCAGCCCGCTATATAGGCATCCTGCCGCATCCGTTGTGCCCGCGCCGTGACGTCCTTGAACGCTTCCATGACATCGGCGGCATTGTACAGATTCACCTGCACACCGCCCACATCGGATATGTGAGAAATATGTGGCGAGACAATCTTGAGCACAACGGGATAGCCAATGTTCTCGGCAGCGGCGACAGCCTCGTCAGACGAACGGACCAACACGGTCTTTGGTATGGGCAAGCCATACGCCTTGAGCACTTCCTGCGCCTCAAATGTAGCAATTTCCGGTTCCCGCCGTTTTTCGTGTTCGCGTATGATCTGCATGGCCCTGTCCACATCCCGTTCCACTTGAACATATTGGGGATTCGGACGATTTTTCCATAGATAAAATGCATACATCGCCTCAATGGACCGCACAGCCGGTTCGGGGAAGGCATAACAGGGAATACCCGCCTCCATCAGCATGGTTCGCGCTCCAGCTACCCGCTTTTTTCCCATGAAACAGGCAAACACCGGCTTGCCACATTTGCGGGCTGTATGGATAACGGCCTCGGCTGTCGCCTCGATCTCCACGGATGCCGTGGGTGTCAGTAGCACAAGGATGGAATGGACCATGGGATCATCCACCACCACGTCCAGGGTTTGCCGGTATCGTTTGGCATCCGCGTCGCCGACAATATCGACAGGGTTGTAAAAGGCCGCATAACTCGGCAGAAACTCCTGCAATTTTTGAATTGTCGCCTGAGACAACGCGGCCATGGTCACACGGGACCGGTCAGCCGTGTCAGCCGTCAAAATACCCGGACCGCCCGAATTAGTGACAACCGCAAGATTCGGCCCTTTGGGTAACGGCTGGTTGGAAAATGCCTGGGCCAAATGAAAAAGAGAGGCAATGTCCCTGACACGAATTACGCCAGATTGGTGAAATGCCGCACTATAGGATTGATCGGCCCCGGCAATGGTTCCGGTATGGGCAGAGGAAGCCCTGGCTCCGGCCGCAGTAGTGCCGGACTTGATCATGATGACAGGCTTATTCCGGCTGACTTTACTCGCAGCCTTGAGAAAGGCGTCACCATGCTCAATATTTTCAATATATCCAAGAATAACCTTGGTTTCATCATCCCTGTCCAGATAATCAAGTATGTCCGCTTCGTCCAAAACAGCCTTGTTGCCCAGACTCACAAATTTCGAGAAGCCGATATTCTCCCCCAATGCCCAGTCAAGAACGGCAGCACAAAGTGCACCCGACTGCGAGAAAAAGGCTATGGGACCGGACTTGGGTTGCCCGACGACACAGGAGGCATTGACACCGATAGCCGTGTTCATCATGCCGAAACTATTGGGGCCGAGAAGGGCCATGTCATACCGCTCGCACAACGCAATAATTTCCTGCTCCCAATGATAGCCGTCCCTGCCCTCTTCCCTGAAACCAGTCGTAGTCACAATGACTGACCTGGTTCCCCGCTCAGCCAACTGCTCAAGGGACACGATCACAGAATCACGCGGGACCGACACCACCGCCAGATCAAGATGATGCGGCAACTCGTCGATACCATTGACCACCTCCACCCCCTCGACCATGGTCGTCTTGGGAGTGACCGGATAGATTTTCCCTTTGTATCCGGCCTGCACCATATTGGATACAATGGTACGCCCCACTTCTCCGGGGGAGAAAGATGCACCGATAACGGCCACGGTTTCAGGATAAAAAAAGGCGTTCAGTTGTTCCTTGACGCTCAAGGGGCGACTCCTGTTTCAATGAGGGAAGTTATGTGCCGGTAATTTCTCGGGCAATGGAAAGAGCCTTGGGCCCAAGGGGACCGCTTGTGCCGAGAGCGGCCACTGTGGCAAGGTCTTCGTAGGTGTCAATATCTTCGAGATTGTCCAACATAACGCACTCCCGACCACTGTTTTCAAGTCGTTCAACGGTGATTTGAAGCACTGAATCCGTGTCCCATTCCATGTCGTGCAAAACGTTGGGTAGCAACTCCCCACGCAAAAAGCCGATCAAATAGTAACCGCCATCCCCCACAGGGCCGAGAACAGTGATGCCGGGAGCAAGGGCGGCAATCCCTGCGTTGACGATTTCCGGCGACAGGCCCGGAATATCGCTACGGACCAAAACGACACGGTCATAGCCCATGAAAAATGCCTCACGAAAACCGTTTTCCATGCGTCGACTCAACGCAGACCCCTTCTGGGCAATATATCGAAAATCACTGCCGAGCCAGTCGCGTGTCTCAATACGCATCTTTTCGGGAGTGTGACAGACGATAATATCCGCATCACAACCGGCAGACAATTCTTCCAGATTTTCTTTTGCAAAAGTCGAATACAACTCGGTTGCCAGTTCCGGTAACGAGTCTTTGGCCAAACGGGTTTTGACCTTGCCGACTTCTGGATATTTTACAAAATAGAGGATGCAGTCTTTCATTCTTGTCTCTCTGGAGGGCGGTGATGTTTGCGTACGGATGCGGGCACACGCCAAAATCGAAGCCGCAACCACCGGTTTGCGAAAATGCGCCGGGCTATTCCCTCCTGCTCCCAACAACGCAAAGGCATGTCCACTTTACCCGTCAGAATGATTATGGGCAATCCCTGCGTGCAAATTCGCCTGAAAAACTTCATATCCAACAGACCAGCTATGTCGGCCAAGCCCTACACACCAGGGGAATCAGTCCATTGCCATTCTCCCGTTTCCGGATGTCGGCAATGGCCCGTGACGCATGCCCTATCGCCCTGCAGACGCAGAGGATCGCAGGAATATGGGGGTTTGTGGTTGTGTTCCGGGCCATGGACGATTAATAGACGGGGTGACCGTATTAAAATGGACGCCATAACCGCCCGCATAAAGGAGTGATATATGGTTATTTGTTATTTCGGCGATTCCCTGACCCTCGGCTACGGCGATGATGCCGGACTGGGCTGGTCCGGCCGTCTGTCCAGGGCTCTCAGGAAGAAGGGACTGGATGTCACCAGCTACAACCTGGGAATCCGTAAGGAAACCAGTGTGCAGTTACAGCATCGCTGGAAAGCGGAAGCCATGCTCCGACAAATACCGGGCCAGCCGTTCAAGTTGGTATTCAGCTTTGGCGTAGCCGACGTGGCAAACGACATACCTTCCGAACAGTCGCTGGCTGCGGGGGATGCCATCCTGTCTCAGGCCAAGATAATGGGTGACGTGCTTGTGGTCGGTCCCGCACCGGTCAATGATCAAAGCAAACGAGAAGAAATCGCCACCCTGTCCCGCAGGATTTCTGGATTGTGTAAACGACTCGACATCGCTTTTTTCCCGACCGCCGATGCCATGTACCGTTCCGTTGTATACAAAACGGCCCTTAACGATGGCGACGGGGTGCATCCTGTTGCCTCCGGCTATGCCGACATGGCCGAACATATATTGCAACTCGGTTCAGCCCGTGAATTTTTCGGGCTAAATGCGAATACATAAAGTAAAAAATGGACAATGAGATTGTTTCGCTCAGCGACAAAAACGACTGCGACAACCAACGAGCAACACTATGAGCAAATTGAAATCCTTTGCATCGGACAATAATTCCGGTGCCCATCAGGCGATCATGGAGGCCGTGGTTGCCAGCAATGTGGGCCATTTGAAATCCTACGGTGATGACGAAATTTCCATCCATACCGATGAGGTGATGAAGGAATTTTTCGGCTCGCAGGCCCGTATCCATTACGTGACAACCGGCACAGCCGCCAACGTACTCGGCCTGCGTGCCGTGACCCAGACCTACAACTCGGTGATCTGCGCGGAACAGGCTCACATCAATAACGATGAATGTGGTGCCCCCGAAGCCTTCGGCGGTTTCAAGCTCGTGCCGATCCCGTCCGAAGACGGCAAGCTGACGCCGGGTATGATTGCCCCTTATTTGGGGCACATGGGCTTTGTCCACGCCTCCCAGCCCAAGGTTATCTCCATCACACAGCCCACCGAGGTCGGCAAACTCTACACGCTCAAAGAGATCGAAGATCTTGTGGAATTTGCCCATGACCGCGACCTGTTGGTTCATCTGGACGGTGCGCGCATAGCCAATGCCTGCGCCGCCCTTGACTGCTCGTTCTTCGACATGACAACCGCCCTCAACATCGACCTGCTCTCTTTCGGTGGCACCAAAAACGGTTGCCTGATGAGCGAAGCCGTGGTCTTTCTCAACCCGGAAATAGGTGCCGGGTTCTCGTATATGCGCAAACAGGCCATGCAACTGGTTTCCAAAATGCGATTCGTTTCCGCCCAACTAGAGGCGTACCTGCACGACGACCTATGGCTTAAAAATGCGCGCCACGCCAACGCCATGGCACAACGGTTGGCCGAAAAAGCCGGTGCCATCGACGGTGTCGAGATCAAGGGAACAGTGGATTGCAACGCCATCTTCGCCCATTTACCGCCCAAGGCTTCGGAAGCCTTGTTGGAAAAATACTATTTCTATATCTGGGATGAGCATGACCACACGGTACGCTGGATGACCTCATGGGCCACAACCGAAGAGATGGTCGACGAATTTGTTGGCGATATCCGAAAAGCAATGGAGGCCGTTTAATGCCGAACATGCAACGTATCTGCGTCTATCTTGGCTCCAATCCCGGCTTTGACCCAGCCTACAGCGCGGCAACCAAAGCCCTGGCCAACGAGTTGGTCGCCCGCAATATCGGATTGGTTTTCGGCGGTTCCAACGTCGGTCTCATGGGCCTGATCGCCAACACCTGCCTGGAGGCGGGCGGCGAAGTCATCGGCGTCATCCCGGAATTGTTGGTGGAAAAAGAAGTGGCCCACACAGGACTGTCCAAACTCCACGTAGTCAAATCCATGCACGAGCGCAAACAGAAGATGGCCGACCTGTCCGATGGCTTTATCGCCCTGCCCGGTGGCATCGGCACGCTGGAAGAATTTTTTGAAGCCCTCACATGGAACCAGCTGGGCTATCACGCCAAGCCGTGCGGCCTACTGGATGTGAAAGGCTATTACACCTGCCTCGCCGAACACATGGATCGCATGGTGCTAAACGGGTTCCTCATGCAGGAGCATCGGACCATGGTCCTCACCGACCCTTCACCCGGCGGACTGCTTGATCAATTTGAGACCTATGAACCGCCTCAAGTGGACAAATGGATTGAGAAGAAAAACGGGTTGTAGGCGAAAAAAAACAGACTCCCCCTACGCCTTTAGAGAAACTTGAATTTCTGTTCGAGAAATGAAATAGTCATACACCATGAACAAGACGGAACCGTATTTTGACGAAAACGGCACGCTCATCGTTCCATTTGAGTGCTCAGATCACACCCACAAGTATTGGAAGCGGGAAGGTAAATCCATGGCTGAAATTCTTGCTGACATGGGGGTGGACGAGAAGACATGGTCCAAATACACACACGAAAAATATCCCGGCAAAGCCGGTAACGGAACAAAAGAAGGGTAACACGGCCTTACGCAACGTTGCCCTGCCTCCTTTGAAAGCCTAAAAGAATGACATGAACAACACGTCTCTGAAACATTGGGTGCTCTTTTCCGCACCACTGCTACTCATGCTGTTCGCCCTCTGGATCGGCTTTGATACGGAACGGGACGTGGCTCTGTTCTTCAAGGAATCTCAGGCAACCCATCCGGTATTGACGACAGTACTCCAATCCATCACGGATTGGAGCAACCCGTTTTTCTACTGCGTGTACGCCGTGATGCTCATACAGGCCATCCGAAAGGGCGACTTCGAGACTCGACGACATATCCTGATTCTCTTCGGTATCCAATTGATCGTGGCTCTACTCTGCGTCCAGTTCATCAAACGCACCATTGGCCGACCACGTCCAACGCATGGTCCATTTTGGAATCCCATTACCAGCAAGGGAGTATATCATTCCCTGCCTTCCGGACATACCACTGAATTTGTTGGCTGGACCCTGCCACTGGCCCTTCGCCAGCACCACTGTCTGTTCACGCTACTGCTGGGTGTTTTCGTCGCTATCCTGGGCTTTTCACGCATTTATCTGCAATGGCACAACCCGACAGACGTCTTTTTCGGATGGATGCTCGGTTGCTTCACCGCCCTGGCAGCCTCCGTCATTGCCGGTTCTGCCCTTTTCCGAAAGCACATCACCGCATAAAGGCATGCCATGACCAAGCTCACAACGCGCATATGGAATCTGCTCGAAGACCATCCCTGGTTCACCATGGTTGCCGCCGTCTTCGCCCAAACATGGTTCACCTTGTCCAACCGAGCCCTGTGGTTTTCGGACGAAGTTCGTTACGCCAATGCCTATGAAAACATGGTGACCCACGGCAATTGGATGGTTCTGGCCCTCAACGGCCAGCCCTATCCGGACAAGCCGCCGGTCTATTTCTGGTTTCTTTGGCTGCTCGATACCATCACTCCGGCAGACCCGCCCACGGTGTTCTTCCTCGGAGCGGCCCTCTCCGGCCTCTTCTTTCTCATGGCAAGCTATGTCCTGGCACGCACTCTCGGTTACAATCGAACCGTCAGCCTCGCCGGTATACTCATTCTTCTCTCCACCTTCCTGCTGGCCGCCCTGTTCCACTACTCCCGGATGGACCTCATGTTTGCCGCACTCATCGTTTTGAGTCACGCCTGTTTTTACAAGGCGTTTACCAGCGACGAACAGGGCAGATATCCCGTATACGCCTTTTTGCTGGCCGGGGTTGCCACGCTGGTCAAAGGACCGCTCGGTTTCATTTTTCCCCTGTTGACCTGTGCCATATTTCTGTTGTGGAAAGGCCAATTTCGTCGATTTCTGACCCGACAGATGGGCCTCGGCCTGCTCGCCATGGTCGCCCTGCTTCTCGTCTGGATCACCGGAGTTGTCCTTGCGGAAGGGGTCTCCTTTTTTATCGACACGGTTCTCGGCAAACACGTCATTCAACGCGCAACAAAGACATTCCATCACCGCGAACCATTTTATTATTACATTATTGCCTTTCCACTGGCATGGTTGCCATGGACGCTCTTCACCGTTGTCACTCCCGTCAAAAAAGCCTTTTCTCTTGCCCATTGGAAGGATTTATGGGCCAATCGACACCAAGCTGGACCGCACGCCTTTCTCTGGATCATGTTCGGCGCGGCCTTTGTCTTTCTTTCCTCCTTGAGCGGCAAGGTACTCATATACATCCTGCCCCTGTTTCCACCGCTGGCCTTTCTCATCGCCAACACCCTGCCCGCTTTGGAAGAAGGACGCACCAGACGCTTCTGGACTTTAGTTGCCGTTTTGTGGTGCGCTTTCGGAATCGGCCTGCTCGTGGCCGGCACTGTTCTTCCTTTTGACGTTCCCATGCGCGATCTCAGTATTGCCTCGGTAGCCATGCTCGTGTGCGGCGGCTTGATCTACTCTTCCCGCACAGCCGGTTTCAAGACAAGTCTGCTCTGTTCCGCTCTGGCCCTCACCGTCTGGCTCTATCCGGTCGGACTCATGGTCGCCCCCGCGTTGGACAACACCATGTCACCCAAGCGGCAGGGAATCATGATCGGCAAACTCGCCGACCAGGGCTACACGCCCATGGCGTACCGAATCTACTCCGGCATATTCACCTATTACGCCGGACACAATTTGGCAGAAACGTCTGACCGGGATACATTGAACGCCATGATCGCCAATCACGACAGGCTGGTTCTTTCCATCCGGGATAAGCATTGGGACAGTTGGCAAGACCGACCTGCCGAACTTCGTATTCTGGACAAACAAAATATTGCCGGAATGGTATATCTTATCGCTATCAAAGATTAGCCAAACAGAGGAGCCACCCCCTCGGCTTCGCCTGCTCCGAAAAGTCACCCCCTTACGCTCCCTCTCTGCGGTGGATCTGCATTTGTCGTGCACCGTCCCGCTATTCACTGCATCGAACAAACGCATCATCCTTGCTCCTCAAAGTTTTTTCACGGGCACTACACGGATTAGACAAAGTCCAGAGACTCTATTATACATGTACCCTGTTATGGACAATACCGTACCGCTCACACGTCAGCTCATCGCTTTTTTTTGTGCAATCATCATAAGTGGTTGTGCGATCATGCCCGCAGTACGGGTTGCTGGGGGAGCCATGACCGGCTACGATGCCGTGCTGTTGGCGGACGACTACCTCCCCCGTGAAAATGTTGACGGTGTGGACTTGGCCTGCACCACGGACCAGATGCTGGAACGTCGATTGCGCGAACGCCTTCGCATGAACAACCTGCCTATGGTTTCCGCGCATGTCATTGACCGCCATGCATACCTCGTCGGACAATTTCTCAATCGATCACGCGCAGACAAAGCCGTGGAGGTCGCCATCGGTATTCAGGGACTCACGGCCATCCATTGCAAGTTCTACCCCACTGATTCCCCTGTACAGGCGCACAGCGACAGGCGTTTGCGTACTGAAATCATCCGGGAGCTCGACCAATCACCCCACCTCAAGGACACCGATTGGCGTGTCGCAGTTATCCAGGGCAATGCGATCCTCATAGGTGCCACAAAGACCGATGGACAAAAAACCGCCGCCCTTGCCATCGCCGCCGAAGTCGGGGGCGTGCACGACGTCATTGACTACATCACAGTGCGCCAGCAGTCTGGGACAAAATGACTTTTATTCGGTTTAGATTTGCGGTACAGCTTTTGCCGGGCCAATAAATACAATCTTGAGGAACACCCCCAAACAGCAAGCGATATGCATCATGATCGAATCCAGAAAAAACAGCGTCCGCCTACTCATCACCTGTCCTGATCAGCCCGGAATTGTGGCGGCGGTCAGTGGTTTTTTGCGTAGAAAAAGTGCCAATATCATACATTCCGACCAGCACTCCACCGACCCGGAAGGCGGTCGGTTCTTTATGCGCAATGAATTTTATTTACCGGGCCTCGACCAAGCCGGGCTGGAAAAACTACGAGAAGAATTTGCCGAAGAGGTGGCCAGCGGATTTGTCATGGAGTGGAGCCTCAATCCGGTTTGGATACCCAAGAAAATGGTCATCCTTTGCTCCAAGGTGGACCACGCCCTCATGGAGTTGCTGTGGCGATGGAAACGCGGCGATCTGGAAACAGAAATCACCATGGTTATCAGCAACCACACTGAATTGCGTGAATCCGTGGAGCATTTTGGCGTTCCCTTCCACCACGTACCGGTGGAAGCGTCATTGCGCGGCAAAGTCGCTGCCGAAGATAGTATCATGGAACATATGAAGGGACAGATGGATATCATAGTCCTCGCCCGTTATATGCAAATTCTCACACCGGATTTCGTCAAACGCTACACGGGACGCATCATCAATATCCATCACTCCTTTCTGCCCGCCTTCATCGGTGCAGACCCGTATCGACGAGCCCACCAGCGGGGCGTCAAACTCATCGGTGCCACCGCCCATTACGTGACCGAAGAACTGGACGAAGGCCCTATCATTGAACAGGATGTTATTCGCGTCACCCATTCCCACGACGTCAATGATCTCAAACGCCTTGGCGCCGACATCGAACGACACGTGCTTGCCCGTGCCGTGAAATGGCATCTTGAAGACCGTATCATCGTCGACGGCAACAAAACCATCGTGTTTCGCCGATAACAGTACGCCCGAAAGGGAAAGACAACTCGCAGGACAGAACGCCTGTGATTGATGACACCAGTCACAACGGCAGACTACTGAGAATTTTCTCTGCAACAATCACCGGATAATACGGTATAGCCACGCTGGAACAAAACAGGTTCATCGTTTCAAGCGTCCTTTTATCCATGAGAGCGCGTGTGGTGAGGTTGCCAAAACAAAAGCGTGTTCACGCGTTTGATCGGCCAAAAATCGCGGAAGGGCCAAGCTGCTCGCTGTGCAGAGCCGTCCGCTTCGCTCCCGGCTGACGCGCGGCATAAGGATGCGCCTGTCGGCGCGGGATCTATGATGGGAAAGTACCCTCAAACCGGATGGTCCACAAAATAACCCAGGCTGGTGAGAAATCCCAGCCTGGGTGATATATTCTGGAGCGGGAAACGAGATTTTGGAGCGGGAAACGAGATTTGAACTCGCGACTTCAACCTTGGCAAGGTTGCACTCTACCACTGAGTTATTCCCGCTTAATGGAGGCGACATCCGGATTTGAACCGGAGAATGGAGGTTTTGCAGACCTCTGCCTTACCACTTGGCTATGTCGCCTGACCTGGAGCGGGAAACGAGATTTGAACTCGCGACTTCAACCTTGGCAAGGTTGCACTCTACCACTGAGTTATTCCCGCTCACAAAGCGAAGTACGGTTTACCCGCGCCCCCCTCCGGTGTCAAGCGCATTTTATTTTTTTTACTCTATTCACCGCAAAAAAAACAGTTGAAATATTTTGATTAATAGGTAGTCTTTACTTTTCGAGCTTTTTGGGTATACCTACACACGCTAATTGAGTACTTTACTGGCTATACCGACAAACCCATTGCTTGCACCTGATTAAAAAGAGAATACGTATGGATGCAAAAGACCTTCAGTTTTTCAAAAACCTGCTTGGTGGCATGTTGGATGACACGCTCAAAAAGAGCGAAGAAACCATTGAAGACATGACCGAGTCCGGTGAGGTGTATGCTGACCCGGCTGACCGCGCCACAGCCGAGTCAGATCGCTCCTTCACCCTTCGCCTGCGTGATCGCGAACGTAAGCTTGTCAAGAAAATTCAAAAGGCGATTGATCGTATTGACGATGGCGAATTCGGCATTTGCCAAGAGTGCGGGAATGACATTTCCATTCCGCGCCTCAAGGCTCGTCCCATGACCACGCTGTGCATCAATTGCAAAAGCAGACAGGAAGAAGACGAAGCGGTACGCGGCGACTAAAGCAGACTGCCCGTCTTTATTTCTTATAGCTCAAACTGCCATGGAAGCCAATTTCTTCCGCTTTCTGGCCGTTGAGTTAGGAACAGTCATAACCGGGCGTCGGATCGAAAAGGTATTCGGCCCCGCCCCCGGCATTTGGACAATAAAAATCCAAAATTCGGCCTCCCCCCTGCACGTGCTCTTCCGGCCTGCGAAATCGGCAGGCCATTTGTTTTTATCCTCGACAAAGCCAGCGAATCCTCAAACCGCTCCGGCCATGGCAATGTGGTTTCGCAAACGATTACGAAATCGAAAAATAGTAAACTATTCGGTCGATTGGCCCAACTTAAAGCTGGCATTGGAACTCTCTCCGCGCAGCTCTCCGCCAAGTGGGCGATATTTGGTTCTCGACGTGAGAAATGGCATGGGATTCATGGATGAACTGCCACAAGGGTTCGGCACACAGCCGGATTGGCCAACCCTTGAAGACGTTCTGGAAGAAAAAGACATTTGGCGCAGGTATCCGCACATATCGCCACCATTACGAAAAGCCCTGTCCGCACTCCCCACAGAGGAAGCCCATCGCCTTTATTATACCGTGGCCAGCGGCACTGCCGACACGTTCCATCTGTCCAAGACCACACAGGGCTGGCAACCACCCACGGCCTGGCCGACAAACGCGGCAAGCGATATCTATACATCAGCACTGGAAACAGCCAACGCCTATGGTGAACGGACTCTTTTCCCCTTAATGGAAATGGAAGAAGAAAAACCGGCACAAAGACGCTTCAAACGTGCACGCAAACGGATCATCCGCAATCTGGCACGACTGGATGAAGAGGAAGCGCGACTGAATACACTTGCCCATGAAAAAGTCAAAGCCGAAGCGATTCAGGGGGAATTGTATCGCTTTAAGCATCTTGAAAACCTTGAAGAAGTCACGGTAACACACCCTGAAAGGGGTGTCATGACGGTCGCGTTGAATCCCCACCTGAGCCCAACGGAAAACATGGAGAGGTATTTCCAGAAGGCAGCGAAGGCGACACGAGGATTTACCCACATACAACGCCGTCGCAAAGAGTTATTAAAGGAACTTGAACGCCTCAATAACGGCACACTCCCGAAGCAGCGTCCGGTACAACAGCACCAGGCTCTCAATGACGCCCCCCTTGCTCTTCCCAAACGCTACAAGGGACTGGCGGTATCTCTCTTTCGTTCATCTGACGGCTTCACCATCATCAGAGGAAAAAACAAAAAAGCCAACCATGACATGTTGAGTAAGGCGGCAAGCCCCTTTGACTACTGGTTTCACGTTGCGGACGGCCCCAGTTCACATGTCATTCTCAAAAGGGACCACCCCAGTCACGACGTTCCCAAATCAACACTGATCGAAGCTGCTGTCATCTGCGGGCTGAAAAGCTATCGCAAAGACGACGGCAAAGCTGATATCATGTATGCGCTGGTCAAAGACGTTCGCAAGGTGAAAGGCTTTGACCACGGACAAGTGCTGGTGGATCACACACTTGGAAGCCTGCGGGTCGACCTTGACCCGGAAGACGAAAATCGTCTGAAATAACCCATCATATGACGGCACTGTTACCGAAATCGGCCTCAAACAATCCGATGCATACTTTTTTCACCCAGCATGTTGAGCGCAATCGCTTTTTCCTCATTCAGGCGATTCACTACAGCCGCCTGTACACGTTTCGTGGAGGAGGCGAACTGCCCTTTTCGCGTATCGTAAACCCCTTCAATCAGCTTGGCATTAAATTCCTCTTTTTCTGTGCTGCCAATAAACCGGTTGATCACTTTTCCAAAAATCTTTGTGGCCCCAGTCGGCCCATGCTGTACGGCCGTGCTCCAAAGAACCTCCCGTAACGCGGGAGGCGCATTATCGAAATCCAACCCCGTTTGTTTAAGAATCATGTTTCTCGCGGGAGTATACGTTTCTCCGGCGATAAAATCATGCTGCAATTCTCCGAAACGACCTGGATTTTCCCTGGCTAGCTCTTTCCATACAGCAGGCATGCCTCCTTCTTTGGAACCGGTGTTCGCCGGACCAGCTTCACGTAAACGCTGGCTCATCTCCGGTTCCTTCTCGTCCAGATAAGCAAGAAAGCGGTCCATGGTGCCCGGCCTGGAGGCAATCTGGTACTTACCGTAGGAGGTTCCGCCAACACGATCATATCCGATTGTCGCCACCCCGCCGCTACCGGATTCAAAACGGGCAGACAAGTTGCCGACTCGTGACGTTTCCGAAGACAGGTCGGGCGTGACATTTGATTCTACCATAGGAGAATTGCGACCGGATAATTGCGCCACAGCACGTTGTCGCGGTAAGCCGGCTTCAGAGCGCATCAATCGTGTGATGGTCGTCAACACGTCCAGCATGGTAGCATCATTGACCAAAGACGTGTCAAAGCCAACAGAAGAACTCCCCTCCCCATTTGCCTGTAACCCTTCTCCAAAAAGGCTTTGTGTCATACGCATCTGCGTATCGAACGCAGCCCGTAAATGTGTATCCAGACGACCGACACCGGATGGATTGCCTACGGCTTTGCCATGTTGCACGGCATTAAAAATATCGTAATTTCCAATAGTCCCCAAAGACATAGAGCCTCTCCTGCGTCAAAATTTTGGCTTGTACACAAGCTTCCACACAGGAATAGCAATTCGCATGCCTAACAAAATAATAGCCTGTTATCGTTTATAAAAATGAAAAATACTCAGAAAATCGCACATCACTCTGCATAAAGGTGATAAGACGTCGGTGTCCGGCAGGAAAGGCGTATTCATTCAATTCCCTGGGGTGGATAAATCGTCCCTCAACGGCTTCGTTAAAAACAGGCTTGACATTCTTTCCGTTTTGCAGATGGCAACGATAGCAGTGCATGGTGATCCGGTAGCGGGTGTAGGCATACTTGACCACAGTAATCTTTTCCCCGGCACGGACATTGAGTTCCACCTCTTCCATATATTCTCGCCGCAAGGCTTCCTGCGGTGTTTCGTTTTTTTCTATCCCCCCACCCGGAAACTCCCACAAACCGGGCCAGACATCGTCTGGCTTTCTCTTTTGAATGAGCACCTTGCCTTGATGCAAAAGGACTCCGGTGACCATGTTGACCTTGATGATCTCTTTTTTGGACGACAAAACAGGTCGCAGTGACACTGTCCCGTTTTCGTAAGCCGCGCAATGCTGAATAAACGGACAACGCTCACAGGCCGGACGTTTTGAACAGATCAGTGCTCCAAACTCCATGAGAGCCTGATTAAAGTCACCGGGACGATCCGCCGGAATCAGATGTTTCACCGCTTTCGACACCGCCTCTTTGGCAGACTTGTCCTTGATTGGTGCGGCAATATCCAACAACCGGGAAAAAATGCGGAAGACATTGGCATCAAGGGCAGGCCGAGCCTGACCAAAAGCAATGCTGGCTATAGCACCGGCAGTGTATTCACCTATACCGGGAAGAGAATGAATATCCTTGAACACGGAAGGAAATTCTCCACCAAATTCATCCAGTATCCGCGCTGCGGCCTTGCGGATATTACGGGCACGAGAATAATACCCAAGCCCTTCCCACGACTTGAGAACGTCTTCCTCCGAGGCGTGCGCCAAGGCATCCAGGTCAGGATACCGGAGCATCCACCGATTCCAATACGCAACAACGCGTTCCATCTGCGTCTGTTGAGCCATAATCTCGGAAATCCACACACCGTAAGGCTCAGGCGTCTGCCGCCATGGCAACGCCCGTTTGTTGGCATCATACCATGCCAACAGTGCTTGCAAGAACGCCCCGTCCATGACGGGCAAGGGTTACCCGCCCTTGGCCTGATTGGCAACCGCTTCCGCTGCCTTGGCTGCCGCCTCTTGATCTCCAAGATAATAGTGTCGCTCCGGCTTCAAATCGTCATTCAATTCATAAACCAGAGGCAATCCGGTAGGGATGTTGAGCGTTGAAATTTCTTCCTCACTCATTTCATCAAGATATTTGACCAGTCCGCGTAAAGAATTGCCGTGCGCCACGATAAGCACCCTCTTACCGCTTCGGATCATGGGTTCAATAGTATCAAACCAGTACGGCATGGTTCGTTCAATGGTGAGCTTCAAACTCTCACATCGCGGCACTGTATCCTGTGCCAAGGAGGCATATCGAAGGTCATTGCCGGGAAACCGTTCATCATCCGGTTCCAAAGCAGGTGGAGGCGTGTCAAAGCTACGACGCCAGAGAAAGACCTGTTCCTCACCGTATTTTTCAGCGGTCTGGGCCTTGTTCAATCCCTGCAACGCACCATAATGCCGCTCGTTTAAACGCCACGTCTTAAAAACCGGCAACCAGAACAAATCCATTTCTTCCTGCACAAGCCACAAGGTGCGAACAGCCCGCTTGAGTAAGGAAGTGTAGGCAACATCAAATGATAACCCCTCTTCTTTTAACAACCGGGCACCGGAAATTGCCTCAGCAACCCCTTGCGCCGTCAGGTCCACATCCGTCCACCCGGTGAAACGATTGGATAAATTCCATTCACTCTGCCCATGTCTGATCAACACCAGTTTATGCACAATGCCTCCTAAAATTCATATTATACTACAGAATGTTACGCATAATTGGAGGTCTTGTAAAGACGAAGATGACTTTGTCGCAAGGAGACAACGTACTCCAACGGCATCTAATAACGACGTGGAGCAGCTTCACGCAGTTCCTCATCCAGCATATCAAACAACTCGCGTTTACGCTTATCAAAGGAAAAAGTACTTTTCAGGGCGGCTGCGACCAGACAAAGTACACTCAATATAATGACCAACCCCTTGGTAAATTCCCAGCGCTGTTCCCGTATCGTGTCAATCATCCAGTTGCCCTGAATATGTTGTGTAAAATACAGCATTGTGGGTATGGAAATCAGTGCCAGCCCCAGACCAACGAGTTCAAACCAGATAAAGTTGCGCCCAAGCATAAGGATAAATAACGTACTGTCACGAACAATGCGGAGTGTGACCAGGCGTCCCTGCAACATTTCGATCCGCTCTTCGATCTCGTCAAGGAGCAGAAGCGACTTGCGAAAACGTCTCGCATCCTTGAGCCGTTGCGTCCTGATCCAGTTAATTTTATCGACGCAGAAATTAAAGTCCTTATTAAATTCCAACAACAATTTGGGGAACGGGAACCATGCAGCTTCTTTCTGAATCTCGCGAACCCGCTCCGATTGATATTCAAGATTGGCGTCAATGCGTTTCACTTCCCGCCTTATCTCTGTATCGAGACGGCTCTGAAACTTCTCTGCCCCGCGCATAAGCACTTTGTACGCAACATAATTCTCTGTATCGCCGAGCGTTTTCAACCGTTCCAATTCAGCCATGGCTAACGCATAATACGCATGATTGGCATCAAAACGTCTGGATATGTCCTTAATAAAATTCGTAACCTTTTCACGGATTTTCTTTACATCGTTTTCGGTTTCATACCAACGATCATGCAATGCCATCATGAGTTGAACACGTCCCCGATCCAATTCCGGGTCAATCAAAATTCGATTGAATATATTGGGATCACGATCAATAAGACCGGAAAACAAATCCATCGCCTGACCGGTAAAACCCATTTTCACCATGCACACCCCCTGACGATAGACAGGATCAATCCAGGCAGGAGAATAGGAGTTGGCGTGCTTATAGGTATCGATGGCGTCCTTGATATCCCCTTCCATTTCCATCAAACGAGCTTGCAAATAGGCAAAATACCCTTGTTGCATGGGGGTGTAACTCAGACGTTCTGCTTCCTGCCAATGGAACAGGGCTTGGGTAAAGTCGTCCATTTCCATATACCAAAATCCCCACAGAGCATGCGGCTGGGAGCTTCTGGGGTATCGCAACTGCGCTTCCTTGATTCGATTTTCAGCGGCATCAAGGTCTGCGGCCTCAAGCAAATGCAGGGCATCCCATACAAACTCCCCTTCCTGGGGAACCAACTGATTAAAGCCTTCCCCCCATTCCTTGCCCTGACTACGCCAAACAACCTCAATCATTCGGAGTTGTGAGGGAACATTGATTTCGTACACCGCCCGCGACAAAATATTTTCCAACGGATTTTTCGACTCGAACACGGCCGACATATCCTTGGAAAAATTCTCAGTCGAGACATCATTATCCAATTCCATAAAACCTTTTGAAAAGTCAGTAACGTCGGTCTTGGCAAGCCGTTGCCAAATATCATCTTGAGGTTTCGGCAGTTTTTTGGACGGACAATATTTCGCTTCATGGTTGCCCTGGCCGCAGTAGTAACAGCCATTCCCTTCATTTCCAGTCAACACTGACGGCAGTACCACTTGCATGGTGCCCGCCCCCAGCTCTTCCCCCCCCTCCTTAAAGGAAATGGTGCACCAAGAGTTCAGCGACAGGGGGGCTGTTCGATAACTCGCCTCACTCATCCGAAACCATTCGGACAACAAAAAACCATCCATAAAGCGCAGATAGGGAAAGTCGGGAACCAGACGGTTCCAATCCAGCCCGATTTTTTTGGGCAAATCAGCGGCAAATTGCAAACCTTCCTGTGACACTGCCGCCATGACAACGGGCCAGTATTTTTTATCAGGGTCTTCCTTGACCGAACGGATCAATGTCAAAATTTCGTTGCAAAACGACCGGAGCAACTGAAAATTGTCCAACGGGAAAAAAATGGCTCCTTCCTTGATATCGGAAACATATTTCAACCCCATCTGCCGTATCAAATCAAGGATTTCAGCAGAAAAATCCCGCCAACCAAGGATGGCCTCCTTATCGGCCAGCTTGCCAAGGGGTTTGATCACATAGAACCACTTCCGCAGTGTTTCATAATCCTTCCCCTGATCGGCTTGCAGTCCGAGCCACTCTACTGGGGCCAGTTCTTCAACCGCACCGATTCCCTGTGTGGACAAACTGGCAACAGCATCCACCTTCTCCTTGAGCTTGGGATGAATGACAACTTCAAATTCATTCGGTTGGCCGTAATTTTGCTTGTCCAGTTCCGAAGAGATGGAAACAGAAAACTCCATCTCGTACCCAACCAGAAACGTCATGGGAATGACTTCACAAAAAACCGGCATGGGGTTGACCTGAGCCCATATCTGCAAGCGAGCCAACGCCCGGAAGACCTCAGAGGTATTGCAAAACCAAAGTGCCTGCTCTGCATCGGAAACAACACAGAGTGCGCCATATTCCCGTAGCGTGTTTTGCACCGCATTGTTCAGCTTCCCTTTCCAGACCACCCAAACACCAAAGCCCGACGCGACCAGACGAGACTGGCTGATTTCGGGAAGACGACTTATCAGATCGGTAATACTCGACACGCGCTACCTCAACAACGACGAGTTGTGTTAATCAGCACAAACCCGCCCATAAAAAATATCTCTGAACTCCAGATATCACACTACATCCAAAGGAATATTATTCCCATTCCGTACCATGCAAAACAGATTCCAAATTCGTTTAGCTTCTTCGCTTTTTCCTCTTTTTTCACAACCTTGCCTATAAATACTGACCTTTGCCTCCAACTCGGAAAGGGCTGCCGCCGCTTGCTCGGTGTCAAGTTTTCCGCATTGCAAAATCTTGATCAAGGCGCGTATGCGATACATATCCGCACAGGAAACAGCATTGGAAAGCTGGTCGGCACGCCCTCCGTGCTTGACGGTTAATGACGCCGAAACAAGGCCCACCGGATACATCAAACATGCCCGCAACCACATATCATAATCTTCGCACGCAGGCATGTGCACATCAAAGGGGCCGATTTGCTCCCACACTTTTCGAGTGAACACGACGCAGGAAGGACTGATAAGGCACATGCGCAAAGAGGCTTCAAAAAACCACCCTTCTGGTTTGGCATATTTTTCTGGCTGGTTAACTGGTCGCCCCTTTCGGTACCATGTCTCATTTGTCTGACATATTTCAAAACCGTTTTCCTGCATATACCGCAACTGTATCAGCAGTTTTTTCGGAAGCCATTCATCATCGGAATCCAGCAAAGCGATATACTCACCTCGACTCCTGGCTATTCCGGTGTTTCTGGCTGCCGAGACACCTTGATTTTGCTGATAGATATATCGAACCCTGGCATCCCCATACATTTCAACAACAGAAGCGGTATTGTCGGTCGAACCGTCATCAATAATAATCAACTCCCAATTCTCATACGTTTGGGCAAAAACGGTATCCAGACAACGCGGGAGGAATTTCGCCCTGTTATACGTCGGCAAGATAATGGAAACTAACGGATTTTTCATCAGATGAAACCTTGCGTTCAAAGTCGTGAACTGTCATGTTGAACGGGATAAAACCAACCAACACAACAAAACCATTATGAAAATATTTCAAGTTATCAACGTGCGTTGGTTCAATGCAACGGCATGGTATGCCATCACCTTGAGCAAGCTGCTTAAAGACGCCGGGCACGAAGTAATTGTTTTGACCCAGGCAGGTACGGCTGCGGAAAAGAAGGCTCAGGAAATGGGATTGGATACCATTGCCATTGATCTCCACACGGTTCACCCGATCCGTTTTGCTGCCACCGTCAGGCATATCATACAACAGCTCAAAACGCACCGCCCCGATATCGTCAATTGCCACCGCGGGGAAGGTTTTTTCCTGTGGGGGCTATTGAAGTACCTTGGTTTTCCTTACAAACTTGTACGAACCCGAGGGGATCAACGCCCCCCCAAAAGCGACCCCATCAACCGATGGCTTCATGCCCATGTCGCTGATGCCGTGGTTGTCACCAACCGCCGTATGTCCAACTATTTTCTGGACACCATGCGTACTCCAGGTGACAACGTCTGGCTCATTCATGGCGGCGTGGACACAAAACAATTCACCTTTGATCCCCATGGACGTGACACCGTTCGCAAGGAATTCGGGTTTGCGGATACCGATCTGGTTGTCGGGATTCTCGGCCGCTTTGACCGGGTAAAGGGGCACAGGGAAACCATCCAGGCCGTTGCGCAACTCAGACAACAAGGCATGGACACCATCCGTCTTTTCCTCATCGGCTTTGATACAGCCATGACGGCGGACGATATCCAGGCTCATATTGACGAGTACGGCCTTACCGACATGACACGAATCAGCGGCAAACGCAGTGATGTAAACGCCTGCATATCTGCCCTTGATATCGGTGTCGTCGCGTCCCTATGGTCCGAAGCCATTGCCCGTTCGGCACTGGAAATAATGGCAACGAACCGGCCGCTCGTATCCACCTGTGTCGGCGTCATGCCGGATTTGGTCAATCCGGCCGCCCTGGTGGAGCCGGGGGATACAACCGCTCTGGCGAAAGTGATTGAAAAACTGGCCGTTGATGATGATTTCAAGCAGGAAATATTGGCGGCCCAAAAAAGGACTATGTCCCAATTGACATCAGAAGGATTTCTCAAACGCAGCCTGAATCTCTATAAAAGGCTTCTGGATCAGCGGTAGAGGTCAACGCCAGGATTGTCACAGCGCGGAGAGAATCGCCCTTTTAATGGCGCATCAGTTCAAACGTACTTTTCACTCATGTATCCCGCACCGACAGGCGCATCCTTTACCGCGCATCAGCCGGGAGCGAAGAGGACGGCTGACGCGGAGCTAGCGCGGCTCGGCACTTCCGCGATTCTTGGCAGATCAAACGCGTGAACACAGCCCTTCTAATTGCCGAAGAACTCGCTGGTTTTCCTGATCTTGTCGGCAACGGCTAGAATCGTCAACGCATACCGTTCAGAGTGGTTATAGCGGTAAATGACCTTACGTTGAGTATCGCGTGTCAGACCAGCTTTCCAACCATGCCGTTTCACAAAGTTGGCCATACTGTAGAGGGCATCTTCCATAACGAACAAATTAACCCGACCATCGCCGGAACCATCAACCCCATATTCCAGGGCACTCGATGGAATAAACTGGCACAACCCGATGGCTCCGTACATGGAACTGGGGATCGTCAACGGGTCTTGCCCGGCTTTTTGGGCATAAATCAGTAATGATTTGAGTTCACGGTATCCCCACCTCGCTTTCTGACCAGTACGCTTGATCAGCCAGGCCATCATCTCATCAGATAATTCAGGGGGTTCAATGTACGCTCTAATCAACTCAAAATTTTGCGCCAAGGCCATGCTTGCCAAAATAGTCATGGCACGGTGTTTACCTATCTGCGTGCCGAGCTTGGTTTCCACCAATAACAGGGCTGTCAAAATCTCCCCCGGAACACCATATTTTTCTTCTATGCGCACAAAGTCTTTGGCATGCTCACGATAAAAGGCGTAGGCACCGGCTAACAATATGGGATTAAGATACCGCCCCATCGCCGTGGGCTGTTTGGGGGAGCCTGCCTTGGCCCTTGATAGTTTGACCCCCAAAAGCACATTCATCTTTTGCGCCATTATCCTGGGAGAAAACTCAAGCCGTTCATCGGAAAAAAATGATTCAATATAGGTTTGGTCCAGCCCATCGGCTACCAATTGTTTCACCAAGGGCTGCCATGTTGCGTCAGCGGCGACCCCCGGCGACCACCCGCACCAGACAAAACCGACAGCCAACAAAAAGATAAGGAGCACCAATCGCACCCACTCGAAAGCGAAGGGTCTAGATTCTGTCCATGGGAACAAACCCCATTTCCTCCTCGAAATGATCATCCATGTCGGATGCATAACGACCCAGATCATATACCTTGCCGCATTTGGGGCATCGCAATGTCACTTCCAGACATCCCCGATGTGCCATCAACTTCAGGCCGCACGTTTCACATTCCATTCCCTGCGCTTCCCAGGAACGCTTTCGATTAAATAGCATGGCTATTGCGTTTTATCCAAACCGAGATTCTTTTCACCCATGGCAACATACAGACCGGAAACCGCAGTACCGTAGTCGGCCAGTGCCTGAGACAGCTGCGCTTCACTGGTCGTCAGACGGGATTGGGCATTCAACACATCCGTATTGGTTCCGACTTGAGCCTGATAGCGGGCAACGGCCATGCGATAGGCTTCCTTTGCCGCATCCACGGACTTCTGGGCCACGGTGATACGGTCAGTCGCGACATTGATATTCAACAAAGCGGTCTTGACCTCAAATCCGACATTGAGACGAGTTTCTTCAAGCTGGGCCTCAACCTGTTTGACAACTTGCTCTGCCTGCTTCACGCCGTAATAGTCGGCCCCCCACCGAAACAGTTTCATGGAGGCATTGACGCCAACAGTGTAATATTCTTTCGCAGCATGGGAGCGGTATTGACTGCCCCCTCCCAAGACAGGATTAACGCCGTTATTGTTATAATTAACGCTGGCATCCACACTCGGATACAGGCTGCTGGAGGCAATAGTCGAATCTTTTTTGGATATCTCAACGGACTTTTGCCCAATAATCAGATCCGGGCGGGCCTTGTAGGCGCGGGTCAGGCAATCCTGCAACGTCAAGCCAAAGGGAACGTATTTCAACTCGCCGACATAATTGACTTTTGCTTCAAATGGGATATTCAAAAGCGTATTCAACCGCGCCATCTGGGTCGCAACGGCATTTTGCGCAATGAGCAAATCCTGCTTGGCAGTAGCCAGATCAACTTCGGCATCCAGCACTTCTGCCTTAGGACGAAGGCCGACATCATAGAAGGCACTGATCACCTTCAACTGTGATTCCAGGCGGGCAAGGGAATCGTTTGCACTCTTCACATCCATACGAGCTTTAAGCAGGGAAAGAAAATTAGCCTGCACCCTGGAAATAAGAGTCAACTCGACATTCTCTAAAGACGCCTGATTGGATTCTTCGGTGAGCTTGGCCTTTTGCCATGTAGCAAGCAGATTAAACCCCTTGAATACCGGTTGACTGATATTCAATGACCCGGTCCATTGGTCATGCCGCCCCAGGGCTGGCAACTCGCGGCCATAATGATTATATCCGTATGTGCCGCTCAGAGCTGGCAAAAAGTTGCCGAAGGCAGAACGGGTGCCGAACCTGGAGCCGACCAACTGGGCACGAATAGCCTTCATACTCGGATTGCGCTCCAATGCTCTTTTCACTGCTCGTTCAAGATTCATGGGGCCAGAAAAATCCTCCATTGCCGCAACAGCTTCATCAGCTGGCCTGGGATCGGCGTCCTGCGCAATGGCCCGTGCGGAAAAAGCCGCCACAGTCACAACGGCCAACAAAGAGAACAAAAGATGTTTGAAACGCATACGATGGTATCCTATTTTTTTATATAGCAGTCCATGTGAGCTCACAAAAAATAAACAGTTCTTTATTTACCAACTATAGTACGATAGCGCAAGCCCAAAAAGTTTGAATTACTTACGCAAAATGGCACAATCCGACGGGTCACCCTGTAATTTTTCAAGGGTGTGTTTCAATGTCGGCAACACGGGTTCAAGACACTCGGCAACGGCCTTGGGACTGCCGGGCATATTGATGACCACCGCTTTCCCCAATGTTCCGGCGACAGCCCGCGATATCGCGCCATAGGGCGTTTTACCCAGACTGGCAGCCGTCATTGCCCGTTCATATCCCGGCAACCTTTTCTCTATGACGGCCAACGTGGCTTCGGGCGTAATGTCACGCGGTCCAACCCCGGTTCCTCCCGTGGTCATAACCAGATCGAAACCTTGCTTCAAGGCCAAATCAACCAGCAACGCCCGAAGCTGGTCTGACTCATCAGGAATGATAAAGCCCTGCACATGGCTGAGCTCCAAACTTTCGGCGACCATTTTGGCAATAAGAGGACCGGACTCATCTGTCCTTTTCCCGACAGCTCCTTTGTCGCTCAAAGTGATCCATGCCAACGAGTATCCTTTCCTTGTCAAAGAGTATTCCCCTTCACCGGAAGGAATATCTCCCAAACATTCCAGCAAATACACCGGACTGGAAGCAACATCAAAGGCAGCAGGCAACCAATTGGCAGTCAACACCCGAAAACCGGACTTTTCCTGCATCAACAAATCTCCGGCCCGAAGGGCGGGGATTTCGGAGGAGCCCGCAACCGTGACAACACCACCAACCTCACGCCCCACGCCAAGATGAACCATGTCTCCTTTGGCAAGAGGGCCGCGCACATCCAAAATAAAGCTACTCATATATAACCTTTTCCAGTTACGCCAATAACACAGAAAGAATCCCGGCAAGGAAAACGCCCCAAAACGTCCCTGCTCCACCAATCGACACCAACGGTATACCGATATGATTACGGATTTTGGGAGTCAACAAGGGAACCACGTTGCCCCCCACAAGTGTCCCAAGAGTTCCGGCAACATACGCAGCCACTGGCCGGAATTCCTGCGGCACGAAAAAATAGACTGACACGAACGTCATAACAACAGGCATGATGACCGGCACACGAAGCCCGACAAACGGATCTGCCTTGGACACGGCATAACTGGCGCCAGCAACCATGATCATGGCAAAAGCAATCCACGAGTACACGCCCTCGGCCCGGTTACCCAAATGCAGACTGACCAAAAAGGTCACGCTCAACAGCAACGGCATCACACAACCGCCAACATTGACGGCAAGAACCTGTTTTTTCAACTCATTGGTCGGCTCCTGCTCCGACCAAACCGAACGCCCCAGATCATCCAGACCAAAACTGACGGACCGCGATTTTGGGACAACGACCAGCCGTTCACTCGTGAAGACCGGAACATTGACGAAGCGGCCAACAAGAATGGCAATAAGCATCAGTACCCCCTGAACCGGGGTAAGTCCGAGTTTTGAAAACGCTTCTGCAACGATTGATACCGGCAAAAAAACAAACAGGAAAAAGAGTGCTGCCAGAAACAACAATGCAGGGAAAATGCCACCGGAAAACTGAACGTATGGATTATACATATGCTTAATTGCCCGACATGTCCTTTTGCGGGTTGCTTTTTGTTTTGCCCCGCACCTATACTTGGCACGTGCGAACAGTTGGGATGTACCCTAACTTATTTGCGAAGTAAATCACACCAACCAACGAGGGGCTCCATGAAAGGTATCATTCTGGCCGGAGGATCCGGCACCCGACTTCATCCACTGACCCGTGTTGTCAGCAAACAACTCCTGCCCGTTTACGATAAACCCATGATCTACTACCCCTTGTCGACACTCATGATGGCGGGAATACAAGACATTCTCATCATCTCCACCCCCAGAGATATCCCACATTTCAAGGCTCTCCTTGGGGATGGTAGTCAACTCGGACTGACCCTTGAATACAAGGTGCAACCTTCACCGGACGGACTGGCACAGGCGTTTATCATCGGCGAAGATTTTGTCGGTGACGAGTCTGTTTGCCTTGTTCTGGGTGACAATATTTTTTACGGGCACGGACTCCGCTCCATTCTCCGGCAAACAGGCAAACTGAAAAAAGGTGGCATTGTCTTCGCCTATCTCGTCAAAGATCCCGAAAGATATGGTGTTGTTGAATTTGACGCAGAGTACAGGGCGCTGTCCATTGAAGAAAAGCCCAAAAATCCAAAATCAAAATATGCTGTAACCGGCCTTTACTTCTACGACAACGACGTTATTGAAATAGCCAAATCCCTCACACCTTCCGCACGCGGCGAACTGGAAATCACGGATATCAACAAAGTATATCTGAACCGAGGGGATCTGGAAGTACAAACGTTGGGCCGAGGATATGCGTGGCTGGACATGGGCACCCACGAATCGCTACAAAATGCCGGTAGCTTTGTACAGGCCGTGCAGGACAGACAGGGGTACGTCATCTCCAGTCCCGAAGAAATCGCATACCGAATGGGATTCATTGACAGCGACCAACTCAAGGAACTCGCCAACAAAATGAACAAAAACAGTTATGGACAATACCTGCTCGACATCGTTCTCGAAGAGGCTGACCGAACATTGTGCCGTTAGAGCATTTTAATTTTGAAAGGGTTAATATCCGCAAGCCTTGAACCATCCCTTCACGTCTTTTGAGGTGACTGATTCCAATGCGACAGCTATAGCCT
>PDWI01003589.1_pt1 | contig 31482 bp, 26 predicted proteins | sample 1430891 | NCBI WGS metagenome assembly PDWI01 (sample SAMN01162508, study PRJNA174530) | Oral metagenome, whole genome shotgun sequencing project. | biome: Marine environment; feature: Marine mammal; material: Swab sample of the gingival sulcus; isolation source: swab sample of gingival sulcus... | reverse complement strand
AACCGACACGCCGTCAAATAGATTAGTCATTCTGCCCAAGAAAAGTGAACCTTTACCGACAATCATCACCTTATTCATTTGACCGCTTGTCAAATCGTCGACGGCAAAGCCAAGATAAGGAACACCACTGGGAATGTGACCTTGGGTCGGTGCCCAACCGGGCATACCATAGGTCGTCACAAAATTCATCATCTCTTTGCGGTCGAGTTCGCCGCGCTTAACGCCAAGTGCTGCAATCATTTTATAATTGGCCTCCGGCACATCGCCGGCACCAGCTGGTTTTGTGATGTCGGGGTTTTGCATTTCAACCGAATACTTGTCGATATCGGTAATTTTTAAACCGCTTTTATCTAGCGGATTAGTGATTAAAGCCGTAATAACCGCTTGTGGTGATGAACCGGTACCAACCGTATGACGACCGACTAAATCGGTGCGAATGCGCGGGCTGACGCCATCGTCTTTACTGATTAAGATGGCAAAACCGCCCAGTACATCTTCTAAAATCGGCAAGTCTTTATTGACGTGATCTTTACCGTTCATACCCAATTTTGCGGTTGCACCACCGGCTACGATAACGACATTGTCATAGGTGCCGGCCTGCACTAATGAGGCAGCATTGATCAAGGCGTGCACCGGTGCTGCACAGAAACCGCGCAGGTCAGAACCGGTTGCATTAACCGCGCCGACCATTTCGGCAATCGACTTGGCAAAGTTGCCGCCACCGCGTTGGTTCATATCACCACAGGCTTCTTCAGAGCACTCAATAACGTAGTCGATCACTGCCGGATCGATGTCGTTTTTGGCAATTAAATTTTTAAATGCGACAATCCCTGAGGCCTTAACGACTATGTTTTCAAACATGACATGGGCATTTAGGTTAGGGTCAATATCGTGTGCTTTAATAACACAGCCGACCAATTGTCCCTCGTGATAAATACCTTCTGCCCCTTGATTGTCGACCAGCTCTTTGATTTCGTCGAGCGATACGGTCTTGTCTAACTTGGCAAGTTCGCTTTCAGTGGCCAACGGATTTTCGGCATAGGCTGCCTTAGCACGCGCCGCAAAGTCGGCCTCTAGCTTGACGACGCCAAATACGTCGGCAATTACCATCATGGCAATAAATTCAATTTGCGACATGATTTCGCCAAATCGGCCCTGTGCGCTAGCACCTTCGACCGTTTTATCAACCCATGGCTTTTCAAGCGCTGCCAAATCCTGTGGCGTCTTGTTGCCAATATAAACTTGGTTGGGCGGATAATTGACGACTTGCTGATAGCTACGCAAATGGTCGTTTAACTTTTTTAAGTATTCAGAATCGGGATTAGTTTGTTTTTCAGTGGTTTGTGTCGTGCCGTTATGTAAAATCATATCGGGCGTATGCACGAGAATATAGCCCGCGTTTTTTACTACAGAAAAACTCATATTTGTCCTCACTTTATTAAATAGAACGGCGGATTCTCCGCCGTTCGTAAATTAACTAAAATATTGTTTGCTCGTCGATTTCAACTGTCAAAGCGTTTAATGCCTTTTCGACGATGCTACGACGCAATTTCTTTTGATCAATTGGATCGAGTGCCGGATTGCCCAACGGGTGCGGAATGGCAACCGCCGGAACAATGCGATTAGCACCTACTGTCATTGAAATCGGTGTAACTGTACAAACGTGTACAACCGGCAAACCGGTTGCTTCAATACCTTTTACCATCGTTGCTCCGCAACGTGTACAGGTACCTCATGTCGAGGTTAAGATAACACCATCGACACCATCAGCGAGTAATTCTTGAGCGATTTCGTTGGCAAAGGCCTTCGCTTTGGCAACGGCCGTACCATTACCGGTCGTCGCATAATAGTAGCGGTGCAAGCTGCCAATTTTGCCCTCTTTTTCCAAATCGCGCAAAACGTCAACCGGCAAAACGCAATCGGAATCTTCATTACAGTAAACCGGGTCATAGCCACCATGCGCCGTTTCAAAGGTATCTGATGTTAGGTCAGCAATATCTGATAAGTCATACTTACCGTAGTTTTGCGCTGACGATGAGGCGATGCGGTCAGGATTTCCTTTTGGCACAACACCACCCGATGTGACAAGGGCAATTTTAGCCTTTGTCATATCGGCAATTGCCTTACCCGGTGCAACACTATCAAAGACCGGCATCGGATACTCGGTTTCAAACGGCTCGCCTTTTAATTTTTTGACTAACATATCAACGGCGCGCTCTGCACCAACTTTTTCAGCAAAGTAATTGACGCGTACGCCCTTTTCGAGATAGCCCTCTTCAGCCGGCGCGCCAAGCGGTTGGCCACTAAGTAGCTTTTTAGCTAATTTTGCCATGGCCGGAATCGCCTTACGCATGGCCGTTGCGGCATTGCCGGTTTCGACGATATAAATATCTTTGCGATACATATCGACACCCGGGTTTTCAACGTACATTGCAGTCATCGCCGGAATTTTTAGCTCGGTTTGTACCGCTTTAGTAACTGCACCACAGGCTGTGCCGTAACGGCCGGCATTAAAGGCCGGACCGGCAATAAATAAATCAGGCTGATAAGGTTTTACCATTTCTAATATTTCAGCCGTTGCCTTGTCAATGTTTTCGTTAAAGTAGGAGTCGCCGCAAATTACGGTAGCTACGATTTCAACATCGTCGCCTAATTCTTTGACCAAGCCTAAGCCCGGTCCGACGACACCTTCTTTAATGCTCGGCTTAGTATCGGCAACTTCCTCGCCACCGATACCGCCGTAAAACTGATTGATATAATGAACAACTTTATACTTTTTCATTTAGTTTAATGCCTCCCTCCGAATGGATTGTGTTCAATTAACAGCATATCTAATTTTTTGATGTACTTCTAGAAATTTCAATCGCACTAGATGTCTCGACTTCGCTCGACATGACAGACTGGGCAATCACCCAATCGAAATAGCCATTATGCGATTGTGTAAAGCTTAATTTTTAGATTCAAACTGAATCTTTTGGTACTTTGAATTTGGAATATTTTAAATCTTGCAGAAGTTTTACTTTACTTGCTCTCTGATGCCTTTCATTTCTTTGATGATTTCATCGACATCTAAAACCATTTCCATTAAGCCGACTTGTTCTTCATAAACAGCAGCGTCGACGATGTCCTTAAATTCCGGTTCAACAACGTGATAAACCGATAAGCCTAATGCTACGTTGGTCAACGGACCAGCGTAAGTCGGGTCACCTAATGTAACTGTTTCTGCCGATAAACCAGCTGCTTCTGCTTCAGCTGCGCCGAATAATACGACGATGTTATCTGCACCATGTTCTTCTGTTAACGATTTAACTCTTTTTTGATTTTCCAAATCCATCGCACCTGCGGCCGTTCAGACAAAGCATTCTGTCGAAGCGTAAACCACTTCGGCCGATGGTACGGATTTGATACATTCTTCGATCGCTTGGCTAGGAATACCGTCGCGATCGCCAATGATAATAACTTTTTTGTTATCTAATATGCTCATTAGCTCTCCTCCTCATTAATAGGTTTTTGCTGTTAATTTATTAAATCCTAATTCATTGGTAGCGCCAGTAATAACTTGTAACTCAGCCTCAATGCTGCCATCCGGCTTCAAGCTGCCGGCAAAACCACCGGCGATTCGGTCGGTGTAATCGAGCATGCCAATTACTTTATCCATTGGCGGTAAGACGATAACTTCGTTTGCATTACCACCGGTAACAACTGCATTGGCGGCGACATCGGCATCAGCCAAAGACTGTGATGCACCATCTTGACCAGCATATTCGTCGGTTACGATAACCGTTTTAACGCCTTCAGCCTCAATTTTTTTACAGTTCATAATCAAGTCTGTATCGGGGTTACCAAAGCCCTCTTGCGAGACGATGGCACCATCAAGGCCGAGGAATTTAGTAAATTTAGCCGTCCAGTTTGACGAACGCTTTTTGTCTGCTAAGTAGACATTTTCGTTGGTGATAATAACGCCCATAAAGTTTATTTCTTTGCCGTGCTTAGCATAGAGCGATTTGATAATCGGATTGTTCAAGTGATGATAAGTGGTGTTTTTATCACAAGCCGACACGCAGTTACCGCTTAAAATTGCCCCGTCCATTACCTCGGTTGGGTAGAGTATGCTGGGCACAATCTTTTTAGCATCAACACCGTAAACATAGGTATCATGCAATAAGCCCTGTGTCTGTAACATGTAAACATAACCAACTTTCGGCAAGTCGGGATATTGGTTGGCTTGCTCAAATAGAGGTTTGGTTTCAAATACCTCAACGCTATCCGGCGTCATGTCTTTGGCCAATTTACCTAAATAAGTTGCCGCTTTTAAGCCTGCGATGCGCGCTGCTTTCTCGTATTCATGTTGTTTCAAGTTTTCTTTTGGCTCAATTACAATCGCCAAATTGTTTAACTTGCTAAATGGTGTATAGTCAGCACCCGGGCCGGACATATCGATAATACCCTCTTGGAAACCGACGATTTTACCACAAGTGACAACCGCCATACCTGCTAGTCTGTGCGTCACGCCGCTACCAACAGTGTCGACATCGGCCATTACACCGGGGAAAATCTCGCCGCCGCCCGAAACTTTAACGCGTGGCTCAATGACGTCTTTAACAGGTGTCAATCTAACCGATTGACCCGGCTTGGCGACGTCTAAACTAACCGACTTAATCTGCTCGTCCTCTAGCAATAAATTCGTCAATTCGGTTTGATTGACGTACAATACGCCATTTTCAATCTTTGACGAATCGGCTAATACGATGTCTTTAATTTCAATGCTTCCCAATTCTAAACGCAATTTACACCTCCTACTGGCTAAGTCAGCACTATCCTAAATGTTTTTTAATCATTTCTTCAATCATTTGCTTATTAACTTCTTTACCAGTTACTTCATCTAATTTTTTACCACCTTGGTAAATGGAAATATTAGGTAAACCTAATACACGCTGTGAGATAGCCAAGCGGCGTGCTTTTGAAGTGTTAAGTTTGGCAAATTTAAGTTGAGCGCCATAAGCTTCGGCTAACGCCTCGACATCGGGCATTAATGCCTTACAAGGCTCACACGAATCACCCCAGAAATCGACCAATACCAAACCCTCTGCGGCTAGTACTTCTGTTTCAAAATTGTCTTTCGTCAGTTCTAACATGGTTCCTCCTTTATTCCATACTTTCAATATATTTTTCAGCCTGCGTGGCGGCAATTGCGCCGTCAGCAACAGCTGTTACAACCTGTCGGAGCGATTTTTGTCTGATATCGCCGGCAGCGTATACGCCGGGAATTTTTGTTTCCATCAGCGTATTGGTAATGGCATAACCGCTGTTATCGAGCTCGATCAGATCTTTGAATAAATCATTTTGCGGCAAGTATCCGACAAAGACAAATACGCCAAAGGTTCCGTCGTCTTCACAAGCCGGCACCTCGGTTAATTCGCCACTAACCGTGTCCTTAAAAACAATTGAGCCGACAATGCCGTCTCCTTTGATTTCTTCAACGACGGCGTTTAATCTAAATTCGATTTTGTCATTTTGTTCAGCCTTTTCGACAATCGACTTGGCCGCTCTAAATTCGTCGCGGCGGTGTACGACCGTCACCTTGCGCGCAAATTTGGTCAGATAAATCGCCTCTTCTAAAGCCGTATCGCCACCGCCGATGGCATATACTTCTAGGTCAGTGAAAAAGTCGGCATCACAGGTAGCACAGTAAGAAACACCTTTACCGGTGAAAGCCTTTTCGCCGGGGCAACCAATTTTGCGCGGTGAAGCACCGGTTGCTAATATAATTGCTTTGGCTTGATAAACTTTGCCGCTTTCCGCTTTTACCTGTTTGATTTCACCTTCAAGTTCGAGCGACAATACGCCGTCGCGTACGATTTCTGCACCAAACGCTTGACATTGTTTAACCATTCGGGTAATTAAGGTCGGGCCTGTTTCTTCATCGATACAACCCGGATAGTTGGCTACTTCGTCAGTTGTGACAATTTGACCACCGTGTTTGTCTTTTTCCAAAATGAGCGTCGACATTTTAGCGCGCGCTGCATAGAGACCGGCCGACAAGCCAGCCGGACCGGCGCCAATAATAATTACATCATACTTTTCTGCCATAGTTCCTCCTATTTATCGTTTTGTAGCGCATTTGCAATAAGCTGCAAATCAATTAATCTAAAATCGGCCAGTATTTTTTCGCTCAACCGGCGATTTAATGTCATTTGTGATTTAAAATGCTGCGCCTTGATAATTGCGTTTTCAATCGTCTGTAAAGACATCATATCAAGTGCGGCGACCGCACCACTCAAGGCAACCGATTTATAAGGCGTTTCGTAGGGTTTTATACTGCCCGATAACGGATGAGTTAGTAACTTGTGCCCCTTGTGAACGGCATCGCGTACCCGCTCTAAAACGGCCAAATAATCGGCTGATTCAAGTATAATCAGTTGATATCGCCCATCGTTAAATGCCGTTTTAATGTCTTTGTTATTGGTTATTATTATATTTTTCATCTTCAAAAAAAACAAAAAAGAAGTAGGCTTTACCCCACCTCTGTCATAAACCTGAGAGATTCTCCCTGATGGGATTGCACCTTCGGTATTGCTTACGCAAATTTTCAGAGTTCCGTCCTACACCGATCCCTTTGCCTGAGAAATTCATCAACTGGTTATTTGTTGTACTTATACCTTCGGCCACCGCCTCGCTAGACGGTCGTCTCTCTGTGTAGTCATTCGGCAATATTATTATTGTTAATTATTCGTCAATATCATTATATGTTATAAAATCTAATTTGACAAGCCTTTTCTTTATGAAATTTAAGCAATAAATTAGGTCAGTCGAAGGTGGAAAGCAAAAGGTGGAAAGCAGAAGCGTTAAAATCAAAAGCTCGTGATTGGAACGCGACTGGTGCTGATATAACGGTCATGCCATCTTGCCATGCCGTTTTGCGCACTCAGTTGAGATGACTAGAGATCGTTAATATTTGATAAAATTGATTGATTGAGGACAATTTTACTGCCGCCGTATGTTACGATCAAAACTAACCCTACTACAATAGCAATAAGTATAACCGCAATATTTAATAGCTTAAAGTTGCTAAACACATCAATCAAACTCACCATATAATCTAACTTAAAATACATGACAAACGCAAAAATAACTAATAATATAAGGACTAACAGCGTAGCAATAGCGCCGATAATCAACATTTCTAATCCCAGTATTTTCCTAATATTTTTTTTACTATAGCCGATTGCTCGATACAGCCCAATTTCATATTTTCTCTCAAACAGCGCTGTCAACAGCAACGAAACAAAGGATATTGACGCCAAGGCAAGTACGACATATAGCGCCATTTTAGAGAGCGCAATAACAGAATCTATTTTCTTATAAACGCCTTCAATTTTAGTCTGATATTTTTGATTAACGACAAGGCTGTCATTTTTTTCAGCCATACTGACCACTTGCTGATGGGTCGGCCGATATAAGCCGTCTTTATATAGTTTTATAGCGGAATGCCAATAAGAAAACGGCCATTCAAACAAGTCGGTAAAGCCGGCGATATGGTATAAAATATGCTCGCTTTCGTGCACTTTGCGATCATCAACTAAGCCGACGATTTTTATTCTTGGGTTGCCCGGTTCTGAGATGATAAATTTTTTATCATCAACTAAGCTGTAGACATAAGCACTGCTCATGCCCCCTGTCATATACTGATCATACAGACGGTCGCCACCGATGTCCAAATCTCTCAATAGTGAAATTGCACCCCAAGCACTCATCAGCACTTCGTCACTTTTTTCAGGAAATCTACCATCAGTTATAATATCTTTAAAATAGTCATTGCCGGCGATGTTTTCAAAAGCCGTTTCGCGCACGACTTTGCTACCACCGGTAGCCGCTATTTCTATTTTTTTGCCATATATATAGGTGGCGTAGTCGACGTTGTCAATTAGTGTCAAATCTGCCGCTAAGCCATCATAGTCGCCATCCCTATTGATATCTAACACGGCATTTTTGAGCCCTTTAGCAACCCAATTTTCATGGAGATAGCGCTTAAAAAAATCACCTTGTAAGATAATTGCCATCGTGGCGACAAGCATGATAAAAGTGGCCAGCAATATATATTTTAGCGAAGAACGATAGCGGCCCAAGAGATTTTTGATAGCCAACCAGCCACTGCTACGGCTATAAGTTTTGCTAGAATACACCGCTTTAAAATCTATAATTTGCTCATTTGAGGTATCTGCCGCTACTCGGCCATTGCTAATTTTTAATATCCGATCACTGTATTTTTCGGCTAGGGCTCTATTATGGGTGACAAATAAGACCAATTTTTGTTGCGCCAATTCTTTAATGATATCGGCTATTTTTATTTCTGTCACCTCATCTAAGCTGCCGGTCGGCTCATCACAAATAATAATATCGACATCTTTGGCGATCCTTCTGGCGATGGCCACTCTTTGCCGTTGCCCACCGGACAATTGGCCGGGTAATTTATCTAAACAATCGGCAAGCCCCAGTCGCTTTAGTATTTTTGTCGCAATTTCTTTTTTATTTTGCTGTTGATCTGACATGCTAACGATGACATTATCAACTGCATTAAGGTGCCTTATTAAATTAAAGTCTTGAAATACAACACCGACCTTTTGACGTCTAAAGGCCTCGTAGTCGGCGATTTCTTTTTGATTATAATAAATTTTTCCGCTATCATATTGAGCCAAGCCAGCGATAATATTAACTAATGTCGTCTTGCCGTTACCACTACTGCCCAATATCGAAATAAAACCTGAGCTGGGCAGTGTTAGGTTTAAATTATTTAAGACATGTTGAATTCGGCCTTGTCTTATTTGATAGCTTTTGCTAATATTCCTAAGCTCTAACACCGTAATCACCTCACCTGTTTTTAATCAAATTAATTATGTTAATCTTGCTCAATTCTCGTGCTATCGATCCCAAAATAATGATTAACACACTGGCAATAACGCCTAATAAAGCATAGCTATCTAAATAAATAATATGGCCTAAATTAATCACACTGCTTAAATCTAACACATAAATCATATAATCACTCAATACTATTGTCAGTACAAACCAAGTTACCAGCGTCGCGCTGATCATAAAAGCCGCCATCAAAAGCCCCTCTTTGAAAAACATCGCTTTTATATTATGTGAGGTGTAACCGAGTGACTTATAAATGCCAATGTTGATTTTATTTCGGTCAATACTGGTCTTGATGCCATTATAAATGGCAATAACGGCAAAGATATAAAGCAATAGACAGCCGCCGACAATCGCGACCTTATAGCCATGAACTTCATCATAATATACAGCGCGCTCATCTGTAATTGGGTCATCTCCAGAAAACATATGCTTATAAAGCAATAATCCATCATACACTGTTTTTCTAAGATCCAAATCGCGATTGGCGATAAACACGCTGAATGTCTTAAACTTTAAGCCATTATTACCAACATAGACAGCGTTAATATAATTGCGAAACTCTGTTTCTAACATATAAATATTATCATTAACTGTCATTTGTTTAACTTGACCCTGATATTCAATCGTTAGTTCAGTATTGGAAAGCCGACAATAACCAAATCATTATCATAAGCTTTTTTATCGTCGTATTGACGCAAATTTTTATAAGAGATATCCAGTGCCGTCAGTTCGTTAAACAAGGCCTCGTCAGACATGCTAAGTAGTCGCTCAAATAGCGTATTACGCGCCACCGCGCTATCTAAAGTTGAGCTGTAATAAGCCTTTACTGTACAGCACTTCATTACTTTTTTGTGGAAATCTGCCATAGACAATATCCGGTTCAAACCTATCTTTAATAGCCGGTTGCAACATATTGGCAAATAGATAATGTTCCTCATCGCTGTCTAAAAAAGTAGTTTTTAGCCATGCACCGGTCATATAACCAACAATTTTATTATTATTTCGTTTATTATAATCATCGGCAAACTCAGAAAAACCATTTAGTGTATAATCCGAAGTCAATACATCGAGTTTATCCACCTTGTATTTGTCGTACAAATAATCATCAATTTTATGTTCAATGCCACGAACAAGGCCTGTGCCAAATAAAAAGATGGCCGAAATGACAATAATCAAATAGGCCGCGTTAAATAGATTGAGTTTTTTGGATAGCAAGTTTATTTCAAAGCGCTTATTAAATGTCTTATCTGCTTGTTGGGTTGAACTCTCAGCCGTTACAAGCGTTGCCGCCATATCGTTACTACCACTTACAACATTGAGCTTTTTATCTGTAATAGTTAAAATCATATCAGAAAACCGCTGAGCAATTGCCTCGTCGTGAGTAATAAAGATGATGGTTTTGTCCTGAAAGACGTCGACGATTAACTGCATGATTTCTAGCTTGGTTTCGACATCAAGACTACCCGTCGGCTCATCACACAGCAATAAATCAGTATCTCTAGCCAATGCTCTGGCAACCGCTACACGCTGACGCTCGCCACCGGATAATTGATGCGGCAACTTATCGGCATGCGCTTTTAAGCCAACCCGTTCTAATAATTGCAATGCTGTTTGCTCTTTGTCGACAACATCGTTAGTCAAACCAACCATTATATTCTTTACCAGATTGTAGTGCGCAATTAAATTTAAATCTTGAAAGATAAAACTGACGTGTTCACGGCGATACTGATCAAAATCGCTAATTGCTTGCCCCTCAAATAACAATTCGCCTGTAAAATCTGAATCGATACCACCAATTATATTTAGCAGTGTGGTCTTACCACAACCACTGCTGCCCAATACAGCCACGTTAAGCCCAGCCGTAAAAGCATATGACAGCTCATTAAGAACCACTTGCCGATGGTCGGCAGCCTGATATTTTTTGGTAATATTTCTTAATTCGACAATACTGGGCAACTTTTTCATATTTACCCCTGGCTTAACACTTCATTTAATGCTTGGTATTCTGTTTGGCCGGCAACCGGTTTGGCATTTTGCAATGCGCTGATAATACTGTCTTCAACCGCTGCAACGACGGCACTAAAACAGCTGTCTAACTGGCTATCGCCCAAAAATTGGTAATGATGAAGCTGCGCCGACCCTTGTGCGTCAAGTCGCTTAATGCGATTGGCGGTTGAAAAAGCGATGACGATATCGCCGCTGCCGTTGCCAAATTCGCTGCCGGTACGCGCGATACCGGCGGTTGCCCGTTTACAAAAACGCTTTAACTGTCTGGCATCAACCGGTGCATCGGTGGCGATGATAACGACAATTGAGCCCTGTTCGGCAGCCAGTTGTCGCTCATTATTAAGCGCTAGCGCCGCGCCGATTTTTTGACCGTCTATGGTCAACTGACTTAGCTTGCCGTGATTGGCTAATACCAAAGCACCAATCGTATAGGTCTGATCGTTTAGTTCAACCAAGCGCGAGGCTGAACCGATGCCGCCTTTTAGGCCATAACACACCATAGCGCGACCGGCACCAACTGAGCCTTCTGCAAAATCAAGCGTTGCGCCGGCGATTGCCTTTTCGACGTGTTCGTCAGTGATACAGCGTTCGGTAATGGCGTTGATTTTACTATCATTGCACTCTGCAACCACAACATTAATCGATTTTAAAGCGCAATTGTCTTTGGCACAGCGCTTGACCATGTAACCGACCAGGGCATCTTGCACTCGCCCCACTGCCAGTGTATTGGTTAGCCCAATCGGGCTTTCAAGTTGACCCAATTCGTCTATTTGCAATAAACCACTGGTCTTACCAAAGCCGTTAATGACGTATTGCGCCGCTTGCAATTTATCGATAAAGGGGTTATCGGGCGTTGGCAGAACAACTGTCACGCCGGTTTGGATGGCGCCGTTATCAATGGTGCAGTGACCGACGGTAACGCCCTTGACATCTGAAATTTTATTTAGCTTTCCCGTTTTCATATATTCTCCATATAGAATAGTAATATGTTTGTTTTCTACTAACAATAATACACCACAAATGTGCTTTATTCAATTGAATAATCAAATGACAAGGCATGCCAAAGCGCCGCTAAACTGTGCTGATTAGCCCTCTATGGCCTTGACGGCTTACTAATTAGATGATAAAATTAATTTGTTAGGCATGCCTAACAAATTAATTTGGAATACAAAATATAATTAAACAAGCCATTGTTAATATGATAGTTTTTAACGTAGAAAGGACGCGTTATGAAAAAAAATGAACAGATTTCTACAGAGCGCTTAAGCTCGCTTAAGCCGGGCGAACTTGGCAAAATAATAACGATTTTACCGGAATGCAAGGGTGCTGAGAGAAGGCGATTTATGGATTTGGGGATTGTTCCGGGTACTATCGTTACCGCGCAGTTTACCAGCCCAGCAGGAGATCCGACCGCCTACTCTATCAGACATTCTTTAATTGCTTTGCGCAAAGAACAAGCCGATTACATTTCGATTGAAAGAGTTCCTAATAACGAACAAAAAGGAGTCTCCTAATGAAAACCATGGAAAATAAAAAATTACAAACCAAGCAGTCCACCTGTGCTGACTGTGCATCCCACTGCAGTGGGCAGCTAACAAAATTAGGCATTGATATGGAAAAATGGGATTATGTCGTCTCTTTGGCGGGTAATCCAAATACCGGTAAAAGTACAATTTTTAATGCCTTAACCGGCCTGAGGCAGCATACGGGAAACTGGCCGGGCAAAACTGTAACCAGAGCTGAGGGCGGTTTTGAATTTGGCGGCGACAAGTACAAATTGGTTGACCTGCCCGGTACCTATTCACTGCTGGCAACCAGTTTGGATGAAGAAGTTGCCCGTAACTTTATCTTATTTGGTCAACCCGATGTTACGATTATCGTGGCAGATGCGACGAGACTTGAACAAAATCTAAACTTGATTTTACAAGTATTGGAAATTACCGACCGTGCCGTACTGGCCTTGAACTTGATGGATGAGGCTAAGCGTCACGGCATCACTGTCGACTATAGAGCTTTGGCTCGCAGTTTAGGCATTCCCGTCGTACCGACACAGGCCAGAACTAAAAAAGGTATTCCTGAATTATTACAAGCGGTTGCCGAAGTGGCCTCCGGAAAATATGTTTGTCGCCCTCATAGAATGAAAGATGTTCCCGCCTCATTAAAAAATGCAGTAGACGAACTTTTACCAGATTTAAAGGCTGCATTTCCCGATGTAGACAATGCAGAATGGGTGTCTTTACGTTTGCTCGATGCTGATAAAACGATTATAGATTCTGTAAAATCCGGCGATTTGGGTGACCTAACCGTCGACGATCCCGCTAGTTCAGGTACCGCCTCTGCCGCAGCAACAAATAAAGCCAGCCTCCTCTCCAAAGAAAAAGCAGAAAAAATCGATACTTTATTAGCAAAAGCCGATGCGCTACGTTTAAATGTCAGTGGCCAAGTTCATGAAAAAATCGTAGAGGACATTTATGCTGAGGCGACGCGCATATGTCAGAAAGTGGTTATTCGACCGGACAAACCGTCAGCATTTAACCTCGATCGCACCATCGATAGATTGGTTACAAGTAGAATATTTGGCTTTCCGTTGATGATTTTGCTTTTCACAGGCGTATTTTGGTTGACTATTGCCGGCGCCAATGTGCCTTCATCGATGTTGGCGACATTGTTCCTCGATACGATTTATCCGGCTCTTAAAAATGGGGCTGCTGCAATTGGCATGCCGTGGTGGCTTTCCGGATTTCTGATCGATGGCGTCTATCTGGCAACCGGCTGGGTTATTTCAGTTATGCTGCCACCGATGGCGATTTTCTTTCCATTATTTACGCTGTTAGAGGACTTTGGCTATCTGCCACGCGTCGCGTTCAACTTAGATAAAATGTTTAAACGAACCGGTGCGCATGGCAAGCAATCTTTGAGTATGATGATGGGATTTGGCTGTAATGCCGCCGGCGTTATTGCCGCACGGGTCATCGACAGCCCTAGAGAGAGGCTTATTGCGATTATCACAAATAACTTTGCGCTATGCAACGGCCGCTGGCCAACTCAAATTCTTATAGCGACATTATTTTTGGGTGCATTGGTACCGGCTTATTTAGCAGGCTTTGTCTCTGCAGCAGCAGTTGTCTTTATAGCGGTTTTAGGCGTATTATTCAGTTTTGCAGTTTCTTGGTGGTTGTCGCGCACAATGCTAAAGGGAGAGGCCAGCACATTCAGTTTAGAATTGCCGCCCTATCGCCCACCGAGAATTTTGCAGACGATTTATACTTCGCTTATCGATAGAACTTTATTGGTGCTATGGCGCGCGATTATATTTGCCATGCCGGCCGGTGCTGTCACTTGGCTAATATGTAATATCAATATTGGACAACTCAGCATTGCCCAGCATCTAATTAACTTCTTTGAACCTTTCGGCTGGTTACTTGGCTTAAATGGCGTTATTATATTAGCCTATATTGTGGCAATTCCGGCCAATGAAATTGTCATTCCCACCGTTCTAATGCTTACTGTGTTAACGACGGGAATGTCGGTTGATGGCGCAGCCGGTGCCGGCGTCATGTTTGAAATAGATGATCCGGCGGCTTTAATGCAGTTGTTTAGCGCGGGCGGTTGGAGTTTATTGACTGCCGTTAATCTGATGCTATTCAGTCTGCTGCACAACCCTTGTAGTACGACTATTTACACGATTTACAAAGAAACGGGCAGCAAAAAGTGGACGTGGGTTGCCTCTTTGTTGCCTGTCGTAATCGGCATTGTCGTCACATTTGTCGTTGCTCAGGTTTGGCGATTAGTGGCGATGCTAACATAAAACAGCAATGCTTTGCAACGATGTGATTTTAATTAATTGTGGGAGATTACGATGAAAAGCGAGCGCGAAGACTATATCAAGACCATCTATAAGCTAACTGAGCGTTACGGTCAGGCCAGCCACAAACAGATATGCGAAATGCTTGGTATCTCGGGTGCTTCAGTTTCGCAAATGCTAAAGAAACTAAAAGAAGCCAACTTTGTACAGACCGATGGTAAAGCCATTTTATTAACGCAAAGCGGTGAACAAATCGCTAAAAAGATTTTATCGCGCCACCGTCTGTGGGAGACTTTTTTACACGATTATCTGGGTATGCCGTGGCATAAAATACACAAACATGCCGAATTGTTGGAACACGCCACCGACGACGAATTAACCGAAAAACTAAATCAGTTTTTGGGTAATCCGGACTACGATCCACATGGTGGTATTATCTATGACAATGTTAAAACGCAGCGAAATACAACACCGCTTAGTCAAATTGAACCTAACCAGACAGTGACGGTAGCGCGCGTTTTTGATGATAACAGCGGTTTATTAGAACATCTCAAAAACAAGCACATTGGCATCAACGATGTTATAATCGTTACCGAAAAAAGCGAATTTGATGGTAGCTTGATAATACAAAATGGCGACCGCAAAACTGAATTATCACAAAAAGCAGCCGATCGAATTAAGGTTGTTAAGTAATGAAAAGCAAAAAGATAAAAGCACTCACCGCAAGCCGATGAGTGCTTTTCTAATATTACATCATATTACTTATTTCTTTTTAGCCTCTTTATCTTCGCGCACTTTTTCAAGTAATTTTGCCGCCTCATGACGACCACCTACGCCAAAGGCAATTGCTGCTGCAACCGCAATTGCACCAAGCGTTAAGCCAAAGGCCATTTTGATAATGTCATCAGCTAGACCCATCTGACCTAAGCCCATTGCCAAGGCCACAAATACGATGGCAACACGTGCAATCATCGCCAGCAATTTAGCAGAACTGGTATTTTGCTTCAATACAATTGAAGCGACAAAGTTTGCTACGTAGAAGCCAACTGCAATAATTACCAGACCGAGCAATACTTTACCAAATAAGACGATAAATTGATTTGCCAAATCGGTAATTTGACTAAAGCCAAGCAATTCAGAAGCTTGCAATGCAGCAAAGAATACGATTAATACAAAGACCAACTTACCAGCGACTTGTGCAATATCAAGCTCGCTCTCTGCTGATAAAATACCGATCTTCTTTAAGCCTTTTTCGATATTAAATTTGGCAACGATACCGGTGACGATGTCGCCGATAATTTTGCCTAAGAAATATGCAATAAAGACAATAACACCAGCTGAGAATATCGTCGGTACAAAATCCAAAATTTGTGCAATCATATTACTAACCGGATCAGCCAGAGATTTTAAGCCAACGACTTGTAAACTGGCGGCAATCACCGGTACTAAAATAATCACATAGACCAATAGACTGAGTATTTCAGAAATCTTTAACGTATCATTTTCATCTTGCTTTAACCAATTGTCAACACCGGAAGATGCCAAAATTGAAGCGGTTGCCTCTTTGAGTTTTTTGGCGATAAACCAACCGATTAATAATATAATAACGGCTGTAATAACATTAGGTAACATACCCAATATCTTGTCTAACATATTCTGTAGCGGCATCAAAATGCTGCTTAACTCTAAGGTAGACAAAATTAACGGTAAGAAGAATAACAAAATCACCCAAAAAGCGATATCAGCCAAAGCATTGGTTAAACTGCCGGCCTTTTCTGTATCGCCAATGCGCTTATCTAAGCCAAATTTTTCGCCTGATTTTTGAATAATAATCTTAACTAAGGTCGCAATAACCCAACCGATTACAAAGACGATGACAGCGGCCAAGATCTTTGGCATAAAAGCAAAAATCGGACTTAAGAAACGATTGATTGGCTCGGTGACGATGCGCAGATTTAATGCTTCAAGTGCTGCATTAATCACAAAAATAAATAAAATGAAGAAGATGATTTTGACGATGATATTAACAATCTTGCCTTGACTATCTTGCTTGCTCGTAAATTTACCAACAAACTTTTTTACTCCTTCATTTTTCTTAAGTAAGTCACCAATTTTATTGGCAATTAAATTAGCTAGAATCCAGCCGATAATTAAAATAACTATAGCGCCGACCACCGGCATTAAGTTATTTAGTACAACATTTACATTATCCATACTTGCCTCCTTTTAGACTATATCAGCACATCAAACAGCGTGCTTTCCTAATATTTATACCCATTAGAAAAATTAATAAACGACAGAAAACACCGCCTATATTTTGCAATCTGCCGGGTCCAAAACGCTACCCAGTCTAAGTGCTGAACGCATATTAGTAATGACGCGGTCCATTTTTTCGAGTTCAAGCAACACTTGCTTTTCGGCCGTACTGGTTTCAATTACTTTTAGAATTTCACCATTTTTAATGATAATGCGCTTATCGGCCATTAAAGCCAATGTCGGGTCATGCGTTGCAATCAATACAATTTTGTTTTCTGACACCAATAAATTCAAAGCCTTTTGACGATCGACGCCGGCGTTCTCGATTTCATCGATCAAAATTATTGGCGAACTACTTAAAATCGCCGTATCAGAAATCATCAAAGCACGTGACTGACCGCCACTAAGTGAGGTAATATTGGCGTTTCTATCAAATTGCTCACCCGATAAATCGTTGGCCGTTTCAATAATCTTATCGATTACCGCCGCCGCGTTTTCTACCATGCGACTTTTGGCATGTAACTCTAAAAACTGCTCAACTGTCAAGTCCATGACAAAATTCATGTTCTGCGAAAGCTGTGCCACCAGTTTGTTATTGGCGCTAAAACGCCACTTTAAGTCGGGTTTTTCGCCATTTATCTGAATGCGCCGTTCGGTTGGCGTATCGCCATTGGCAACCCATTCGATATCGGCCAATAAACGGCTTTTCCCCGAACCGGTCGGGCCGACAATTGACACAATTTGTGATTTTTTAATTGTAATTTCGCTAAATTTCTCTGCCTGACCAAACTTATTACTGCCCGGCAAAATCGTAATGCTGTTGATGACCTCATCTAGTCCCAGCATGGCGATCATTTGCTCAATATAAAGCTGCAAATTATGTTTAAACAACGTTGGATCGCCTAGGTTTTCAAGCGCCGTTTCGTCTAATTCGGCCAAACACTGATCAAGCGTCTTTTGCAGCTTGTCTTGATAGACAAAACCGTATTCTTCAAAATAATCGACAACAAAGGGATATTTTTCTATTAATTCACTTATTCTCATAGCTCACTCATCTTTATCTTACTGACATTGCCCATCTGATACTGTTTGCCAATACGCGTCTCGCCCAAGCAGTATGAGCAGAGTGCTGCCGGCATCGGATAGCGTAGTTTCATGCCGTCAAGACTAACCACTTGCTTATCATCTTGACCAATTAGGGTCGATAGTTCAAAAGTGCCCTGTCCTGTCAAACCATTGACGTTTAAGACCATTGCCCGCGGGTTAACCGTTGCCACACGTGATGAAAAAACTTCTCTCTCCGCTTGCGAAACGATATCACCCTTGGTGATGACGACGATGTCGGCCGTCTTTAACATCGGTCCAATTTTGCGCGGCGTGTTAATGCCCGATAGATTATCGATTACACACATACCCAAAATCTCTTTGATATAAGGTGAACAGCGATTGCAAAGGCCGGCCGATTCAGTAATTAAAATCGACAAATTCTCACTAATGCCCCACTGCACGACTTCTTCAATATTGGAAATAAAATAATGATCCGGACAGAGCGAACCGGATAAACCCTTTTTGACCGGAATGCCCTCTTTTTGATATTCGACATCATCATCGGTGTAAAGACAGTCAAATTTAACGACGCCGCAACGTTGGCCGCCGGCATTAAGGTGCTTGATTGTCTTGATGATAACCCCGGTTTTGCCCGATGATGGCGGGCCCGATACAACTACTAGTTTCATTTTAACAGTTCCTCATACTTTTTCATCAATTCAGATAGATTATTGTTATAAATATAATCCCAACCAACCCATTTAAAATCACCCGGCAAATGGTTGTCGATGGCAGCTAAGCTACTGGGAAACTTACCGTCGGCATACATGCTCTCAGCAAACGGCACGCTGCTGAAAAAATCAATTAACGGTTTTAATTTTTGGTCTTGACGCTTTTTAAAAGCCATAAATATTGGACTTAAAATAGCACCATCTTGCGGCCAAATCACTTTGACATTGCCATTGCGTTCGGCCATTACGCCAAAGAAATAAGGAATAATATTAATTGAAGTTTTGACCTTGTTTTGCAGCATTGTCTTGACCATTTGCGAGGGATGCATATTTCTGGTACATTTGGCAAGTAGTGCATCGACGCCACTTTCGCCATATTGACTATGTATCGTCAATAAGACCGCATTGACGATATCTAAATCACCCATCGGTAGCGTCAGTTCGACATCGACCGCCGGATCGACCAATTCGGCCCAAGTCATTGGACAATTGCCATCAGCATGACCGGTTTTATTGACTAAGAACACACAAGGAACGCCACCGGCTAGTTGAAAGACGCCCGCCGGATCCTTAAAGGGTTGAAAAACTGGGTTGTAGTCAAACAGATCTGTCTCAAAGTTAGTGCGATTGTAAAGCGACTTAACATGCTCGTCAAAAAAGGGAAACTTAAAACCCGGTGAAATAAAGACATCGGGTAATTGCTGAAACGTTACTGCCCCTTCTTCGACAAAATCAAGTCCCATACTGGCGCTCTGAAAGTGATTGTAAATTTTTAAATCACTATTTTTAAAGTTGTCATCATAAGCGGCCATAATTTTATCTTTAACCGGACAAGGTAGCGCACCTTTGATGACAATATCGGCATCTTCAATAGCAATTTGAGGGCTTTGTTCAGTAATGCCGCCAAATTGCTGATAGCGCTCTAAAAAATCGTCGACGGCAATACCGCGCGCGTTTAATATCTTACGCAAAGTCATAATTTTGGTAAGTGCCTTGATATCTTCTAAGTCTTTAAACTTTTCAAAGCCAATTGAAATTAAAAATGGCTGCAAATCAGCATTTTCATTCAATAAATCATATACTTTTTTATCTAAATCTAAACTCATAAATGTCCCTTTCTATTTTTACTAAAAAGCGCTAGCGAAAGTTCTAATCGGCTACTACCAGTTTACAAACAAATCGCTAGCGCGTCGGTAACCAATGTTACCATCTGCTTATATGCAACTAAGACTTTCTTGTCGGCAGCACCTCAATTGTCTTATCGGCGATGCCAACTGTCGACTGACGATGCGAAACTAAAATGGTAGTGCGCGCCTTGTCTTGGGCAAGCGATTTCAAAATTACACCCTCGTTTAAGCTGTCTAAATTGCTGGTTGGTTCATCGAGTAACAGCAGCGGCGCATCATGTAAAAAGGCGCGCGCCAAACCAATACGCTGCTTTTCACCGCCCGATAGGCGATCGCCCAGTTCACCGATTTGCGTATCGTAGCCCTCCGGTAAACTACAGATAAAATCGTGTACCGAGGCCTTGCGACAGGCCTGCTCAACTTCGGCGCGACTGGCATCTAATTTGCCGATTTTAACATTGTTTTCAATCGTATCGGAAAACAGACTGCTTTCCTGTGTCAAAAATCCTTGATTATCACGTAAGCTGGCACTATTAATCGTCTTGATGTCTTGACCCGACAAGCTAATGTCGCCGCTGTCGCGATCCCAAAAGCGCATCAATAACTTTAAGGTGGTCGATTTACCGGAACCGGATGGACCAATAATGCCAACGACCTCACCGCGCGTGACGTTCATCGAAAAGTCATCTAGTATTTTAGTGTCATTGTAACCAAACGATACATTTTCTAAGGCGATGTCGGCAAAGTTGATATCGACGCCATCTTGAACTGTTTCAACAGCCGGGCTTTCGTCCAAAATAGCCAATACGCGACGTGCTGATGCAACGGTTTCAGATAGGCCTGCCCCCAAATTAGACAGTGCCATCACCGGCCCAAATGACGACAGCAAGGCGACCGTCGTAATCATAATGCTGGCAGTAGGCAACTGTAGCGACCAGCCAACGAGCAGCATTAAAAGGCCAAACAAGCTAATTAAAAACTCGCTGGTTGCAAGGTAACGCGCGCCCTTGGCTTTAAGACGACCGTTGATTTTATTTAAGTCATCGGTTTGTTGGTCGATGCGCTCTAATCGTTTGGCAGCCGAACCGTATTGAATGATTTCCGAAATGCCACGCAAACTGTCTAAAAAGTAGCTGCCCAGTTCGCCAAATTTATTGCGATATTCAGCCCCAATTTCGTGTGTAGCCGCCGCACTAAAGCGCGGTACGATAAGACCGAGCGTCAAATAGGCGATTAGTGCCAATAGACCTAACAAAATATTGAAACTGGCAAAGAAAATCACCATAAAAAGCGATACAAACAAGGCGATAAAAACCGGTGAAATGGTATGTGCATAAAAAACTTCGAGCAGTTCGATATCGCTGGTGATCAGCGAGATTAAATCGCCCTTATCTCTGCCTTCCAGTTTAGCCGGTGCCAACTTGCGCAGTGCGGTAAAGACGCGGTCGCGAATTAAGGCTAATAATTTAAAGGCGATATAGTGGTTGAATTGCTGCTCACCATAGTGAAAGACGCCGCGTGTAAAGGCGCAAACCACCAATATAATCAAAATGGTGTTAAGCGGTAATATTGTCGCCATCCCCAGCACATTGGCCAGTGCAAATGCACCCAATACGCTAATTGAAATCGCTTCGAGATGACCGATGATACCTAAAATTATAGCAGATACCATCTGCATAACCAACGGTTTAATCAGACCGACTAAACGCAACAGCACACTTAGTGAATTTTGTTTTTTCATTGGGCACCTCCGGCATAAGCTTCTAATTCTTTTTGACTCTGCCACAATGTCTGATAGGTCTGACAACTATCCAGTAGTTCACTGTGCGTACCACTGCCCATTTGCTTACCCATTTCCAATACGTAAATCATATCGGCATTGACGACATTGGCCAAGCGGTGCGAAATCATAATCACCGTCTTGCGTTGTTTAAGTTCTTGTAAAACTTCAAGTATTTTATTTTCACTGGCGACATCAATATTGCTGGTTGCTTCATCAAAGATATAAACCCTGGCATCACGCAGTAACGCGCGGGCCAAGGCCAAACGTTGACGCTGTCCGCCCGAAAAATTGCTGCCGCCCTCTTTTAATTCGCTATCCAAACCGTCAAGCGTTTTTAAAAAGTCGGCCAAATTAACCTTTTCGAGCGCCTGCCAGAGCTGTTCATCACTAGCTGTGGGTAGCCCCATTAACAGGTTTTCGCGCACTGTACCCTTAAAGACATGGGCATTCATGCCAACCAAGACAATATCGTCATTAAGTGCCGCTTCGTTTAGCTTATCAATTTCGATTGCGCCGTATTTAGCGCTGCCCTGATAGCCCTTAATGGAGCGCTTGATAATTTTGGCAATGGTCGATTTGCCCGAACCGCTTTCGCCGACTACCGAACAAAAACTATGCTCGGGAAATGTCATATCGACACCGGCCAGTACCGTCTTTTGACCGTCATAGCTATAACGCATCTGCTTTAAGCTGATGTCACCGCCGGCCGGCGCGCCATCGGCTGCGGCATCAGCCGGCGTATCGAGCAATTCAAACATCGTCTTACTGGCGGCAATACCGTTCATCGCAACGTGAAAAAAACTGCCTAAGCGACGCATCGGCAAAAAGAATTCAGCGCTTAAGAAAATAAATAGTAAAACCGTAAATGCATTAATGCTGCCCGATTGTAGCTCCATTATGGCCAAGACAATGCCCAGTGCTGCGCCGCCATAGGCAATGAGGTCCATCACGATAATCGAATTGAGTTGCATTTTTAAGACGCGCATCGTCACTTTTCTAAAGCGCTCAGCGTCGGCATTCATTTCATCGTGTTTTTTGGCATCGGCTTGGTAAATCTTTAAGGTCGTCAGGCCCTGTAAGTTTTCTAAAAAATTATCGCCCAACTGGGTGTATTGTCCCCAGTATTTGGCCAATATCTTCTTGGCTATCTTTTGTACCAATATGATTGAAACGGGAATAAGCGGTACGCAAATAAATAAAACCAGCGCCGTTTTAAAACTGTAATAACTGAGCACGGCAAACAAAATTAAGGGCGAAATCATCGCATAAAAAAACTGCGGCAAATAAAGCCCAAAATAAAGTTCTAATTGATTGACACCTTCGACCGCTGCCTGTATCACCTCAGCGGTTGAAATGCGTTCGGAATAGCCATTGCCAAGTTGTGTTATTTTTTCAAATATCATGCGCCTAAGACGCTTTTTTACCAAAGTCGACGCCAAATGTGACTGCGTGGCAAACAGCTGTGTCAAAAAATAGCGTACCAGCATCGCAGCCAGCACGACAATTGTCAACAGCATAAGCGATTGAGGTGTTACGCTAGCACCGGCCAGTATTGTCGCTAAAAAGCCGGCCATCGCAAAGGCGATAACGACATTGCAAAGCAACGCCAAAATCTTTAAGACGACAGCTAACCTAATGTGTTTATTCGATTCCGGCACGAGGCCGATTAAACGCTTATTTATCATAAATCCTCCTTATTCGACAGCAACTTTCATATCAACTTCTAACTTGCTGCCCGGCGAGCGAACAATCTGCTCACCCGCTGTTAAACCCTCGACGGCGTAATAATCATTGCCCTTAAAAAGTACCGTGACATCTTTTAACTGCAATTTTTCATTTTCTACGACAAATACCTTACCGACGCCATCGACTTCAAAGTAGGCGCTGTCGGGAATGCGTAGCTGCTCAAGGCGATTGACGTAGACTTTTATATCGTATTCATAACCCAATTTAAGTTCGCTATTAGAAACGTCGATCAACACCTTAACCCGTTTTTGTTCGACCCCCAGATCGGAAATAGTCGACACTGCCTTGGGATAAATCTGACGTACCGTGCCGTTGGCAATAACCGCATCATCACGTAGTATTTCAACCTCAGCACCCTCGCTTAAATCGACAATATCCTCAGCTAGTAGCATGGTTTCTAATTTTATTGCCGTTACATTTTCAACCTCTAACAACGGCGTGCCAATCGGCACGAACTGGCCATCAGCGACGTTTTTACTGACGACGATGCCATCGAGCGCTGCAACGACCTCTGACTTGGCCAACTGATTATTAAGGCGTTCAATTTGGGCATCGATTGCCTGTAGCTGACTATCGGCCTGATCGACCATATTATCGCTGCCGCCTTGTTGGGCCTGACTAAGTGCCGCCCGCGCAGCTGATAAGTCACTGGCTGCCGCAGCCGACAGCGCCTCCAATTGTCGAACCGACTCTAAACTGGCGGCACCCGATTGATAGAGTAGTCGCTGGTTTTCGAGCTGCCGGTTGACATTGCTCAGATTGCTGCTCGCCTTGCTAACAGCGCTGCTTAGCTGCCACTGCAAACTGTCATTGTCGGGATCGACCAGTTCAGCTCGTCCTGCGGCAAAGCCCTCTTTACGCGCCAGTAATTCATCTAATTGAGATTGCAATTCGCTGCTGTCAAACGTTAAGAGTAGCTGCCCCTGTTTGACTTGATCGCCAACCGATATGTCAATTTGCTCGACCACACCACTTAATTCAGCGTACTGCACTGCGGCATCATCGGCTTTGACGACGGCACTGTCTTCTACATATAAATCAACTGCACCGCTGGTGACTTCGTACACTTGTACGGTCTGCGCCGGCTGATTGCTATTAAAAACAATTGATGCAATAATAACAACGATAATAATTAGCAACCAAAACCATTTGTTTTTTAATATCTTCATGTTTAACCTCACTAAGTCATGCGCGCTTTAAGGGCGTCGATAAAGTTGAGATGATGTATTTTATTATAAGTGGCAACTTGTGCAATTATTACAAAGATGCCAACGAAAAAGGCCGTGTAAAAATATAATAGTGGGTTGTTAATGACTTCGATGGTGTAAAGCTCAGTGTTAAACGACAATGCAACAGCGTCAACTAATTTAGCACCAAGTGGTACACCCAATAATACACCGACTAATGACAATAAGACGTTTTCACGCATTACAATGCGAAAAATAGCACTCTTGTCAAAACCCATAACGCGCATTGAAGAAAACTCCAGTTGACGTTCGTTAATGCTCATAATCGTCGCATTATAAATGATGGCAAAACCTAGTAATCCGGCTAAAACAATCATGGTACCGTAGACGGTTACCGTTAATCTGGTAAACTTTTTAAATACCGCCTTCATATCATCAAGTGATTGGATCGACTTGATATTTTTCATATCATCGAACATCTGCCTGTCCAGTTGATCGGCCGCAATAATCGCCGAATTAATATAACCGCTTTCCAGCAGCTTATGCTGCATATAGTCGATGTCCATATAGGCGTTGATGCCGAGCTGTTGCTTAACAATCGCCGTCACCGACAGCGTCGTATCATCGCGCCCCGGCAAAAACGAACCAATTGTAACCAGATCGCCGACATCAACCGCCAACAGCCGCGCTAGTCCCTCTGTTAATACAATACCGGTATTGGGAATGGTAATTGACTGTCGATTAAGATTTTTAAAATTGTAAAGCTGTGATTGCGGATTAATGCCGATAATATTGACGCTCTTGCTTTTCCAGCCATGCTTGATTTCAAAGGGAAATTCAATTTGGCTCTCGACCTGATTGCTGCCGGTCAAGCTCTTTAACTGTGCAATGACTTGATGATTGACACCCTGGGTAAATTTAAGCGTATAATCCATTTGATACATCTCGCCGTACTGCTGCGAAAACATTTCAAAAAATGAATCAATCAAATAAACCGGCATTAGCATTACCGCATAGGTTAAGGAAACGCCTAGAATAATAAAAATCATTCGCTTTTTGCTACGCAGCATATTGCGTACAACCATTTTCCAACTAAAGCTGATGCGCCGCCAGATAAATGTTATTCTTTCTAAAAAAATGCGTTTACCAATTTTAGGTGCAGCCGGACGCATCGATTCCGCCGGATCGATTTTGATAATGCCGCGCGCGCCATAAAGCCCGGCCAAAACGCAAAACAAACTGCCCAAAACAATACCAAGCAATAGCACCTCTGGAAAAATGCGTACCACCATTAGTGGAATATCGTAAAACGACGCATATAGCTTAACCATTTCAAATGCCAATAAAGTGCCTATTGCCATACCAAATAATGAGCCGCTGACACCAATTAAAAAGCCGTATTTAGTATAGTGCATAATAATCGCACGATTATCATAACCAAGTGCTTTTAATACCCCAATTGCTACGCGATCGCCCTTGACCAAGCGATTAATCATAACGGCAATAATCATTGCTGCCACGGTTACGAAAACAAAGGGTACCACATTGGCAGTTTTTTTGTTCTGTTCAATTTCTTCGGCCGTCATACGGGCACTAATTTGGCTATCGCGTTGGTAGATTTTAAGTACACCATAATCGTCTAACGCTTTTTCCAGTTGATTGACGATAAAGGACTGATCGACGCCCGGTTTAGTCTTAAAATACAAATTGTTATAAGCGCGATTAAAGCCAAATTGACGCTGGGCAAAACTTTCGCTGACATAGCCGACGCCAAATGTCGTCAAGTCGGGCAACAGTTCTTGTTCATCTTCAATTAAATAAATATATTCCGGATTAGACACGATGGCCGAAACCTTTAACACTTTTTTTCGGCCATCGACAATAATGGTAAAATCGTCGCCGACATCGATATCAACCGCCTCGGCAAATAATCTAATTAACATTATTTCATCATCACTAGTGGCCAACTGGCCGCGTACCAAATAGACATCATTGATACCGGCAGCTTTATCATAAGAAATTAAGCGAATTGTCGCTCGTTTGTTCTGATCGCTGTCAAAGCCGACCTCTTGAATTACGCGGCCGGCAATTGCATCAATGCCGGCAATATTAGCTAAATCATCGATTTTTGATTGTGGTACGCGCATCACTTGACAAAAAATATCGGCAAAACCGGTCTGTTGATAATAGCGAGCAACGCTGATTTCTAGATTGCGCGCACTAAAATTGAGCATCACAAAAGTCATGATGCCAATCGCCAAGACGACGGCAACGGCGGCAAATTGTGCTTTAGTTTTTAATAGCATACGCAGCAAGCGCTTGTCGAGTGATCGCATTACCACTGAATCTCCTCCGGTTTGACGCGTTGTTCATTCTTGATAACATCGATCACTTTACCGCTGCGCATTTTAATTACTTTGTCCGCCATATTGCCAATTGCCGCATTGTGCGTAATGACGACAACCGTCATCTGATACTTTTGATTGACAGCGGCCAGCAAAGATAATATTTTAATGCCGGTTTTAAAATCAAGCGCACCGGTCGGTTCATCACATAGCAAAATCTGCGGATTTTTAGCAACTGCTCGGGCAATCGCTACACGCTGTTGTTCACCGCCACTCATCTGCGATGGAAAGTGGTCAGCTCTTTCCAATAGGCCAACGTCGGCAATTACTTTATCGATATCAAGTGGCGTTTGGCACAGTTCAGTCGCCAGTTCAACATTTTCTTTGGTCGTTAAATTGGCCATCAAATTATAAAACTGAAAGACAAAACCGATTTTATCGCGCCGGTAAGCCGTTAGTGATTTTTCGTTATAATCGGTAATCGTTTCATCATTTAAGCTAACCGCGCCCGCAGTTGGCGTATCCATACCGCCGATAATATTGAGCAGTGTACTTTTACCGGAACCGGACGGCCCCAAGATAACGACAAATTCACCTTTGTCAATCGAAAAGCTGACGCCTTTCAGGGCCTCAACCAGTACTTCACCCATTTGATATTGTTTTGTTACATCGGCCACTTTTAAAAATGCCATAGACACACCTTTTATGATAGACAAATTTATTACACTACATTATATCATAAATAATAAAGATTATCATTTTAATTATAGTTAAAGAATAAACCCCTTTATCTACAGACAAAGGGGCTTATTTCAGTGTTTTTGCTTTCTACTTTCCACTTTCCACTTTTTGCTTTCTACTTTTCACTGTACAACGGATATTTATCGCAAAGCGCTTTAACGCGCGACTTTAACGCCTCGGCATCTGACGTTTGATTGATACAAGCGGCGATAATATCAGCCAATTCAACCATGTCGCTTTCAACCAAGCCGCGTGTCGTAACAGCCGGCGTACCAATGCGAATACCACTGGTGACAAAAGGTGAACGCGTTTCATTTGGCACAGTATTTTTATTAACTGTAATTTCGATGTCGCCTAGCATTTTTTCAACTTCTTTGCCGCTTAAGCCGTCAGCACCGAGGTCGATTAGCATCAAGTGATTATCGGTGCCGCCCGACACCAGTTTAATACCGCGTTTAACCAGCTCTTCAGCTAAAACGGCAGCATTTTTAACAACTTGCTGTTGGTACTGCTTAAATTCGGGTTGCAATGCCTCGTGAAAGGCAACCGCTTTAGCGGCGATAATATGCTCTAGTGGACCACCTTGCAGCCCCGGGAAAATCGCCTTGTCAATTTTTTTAGCGTGCTCTGCCTTACACAAAATAGCACCACCACGCGGACCGCGCAAGGTTTTATGCGTCGTCGTCGTGACAAAGTCGGCGTATTGACAGGGATTTTGGTGTAAACCGGCGGCGACAAGGCCGGCGATATGCGCCATATCGACCATCAAGAGTGCCCCTACTTCATCGGCAATCTCTTTAAATTTAGCAAAATCGATTTTGCGCGGATAAGCCGATGCACCGGCGACGATTAATTTTGGCTGATGCTGTTTAGCAAGCGCTCTAATTTCATCGTAGTCGAGCATTTCGGTAGCCGGATTAAGTTTATATGAAATAAAATTAAAGTAAAGGCCGGACATATTGACCGGCGAGCCATGTGTTAGGTGACCGCCATTTGACAAATCCATGCCCATTACGGTATCGCCCGGTTTTAGACAAGCCAGATAAACGCCCATATTGGCATTGGCTCCGGCGTGCGGTTGCACATTGGCATGATCGGCATTAAATAATTTTTTAAGTCTCTCAATCGCCAATGTTTCTGCTTGGTCAACTACGTGACAGCCACCATAGTAACGCTTGCCCGGATAACCCTCGGCGTACTTGTTGGTCAATACTGAACCGGCTGCCTCAATCACGGCTTCCGACACAAAGTTTTCTGAGGCAATCAATTCTAGGCCATTTTTTTGGCGTGCCTCTTCGTCTTTAATCGCTTGATAGATTTCCGGATCGACCTGCTGCAAATAACTATACTTCATCAAATCCTCCTAATGTTGTTTTTTGGGGATGAAGCCACACACTGTGCCTTCATCGAACACTTTTGTTATTACTGCCATATAACGACGCTTTTGATCAGCGTTATCATACTTTAGTCTAATCAATATATACACCAAAACAACCGCCACAAAACCGCCAATTGCACTAATGATTTCGGCATTGGTCTGGCCAAGCCAATTTTTTAACAAAATTTGCAAGCCGCCAACGCTAAGCACCATGACGATAAGCGGTATAATATATAGCTTAAAAGCGGCGCTTAAAACATTGCTGTCGTTAAGCTCAATTTCGACATAATCGCCCGCTTTGGCACCCAGTTGATTAAGCACCTCGATATTTGATTTCATGTTTTCCTCGCCGGCCTGGCAAGCACCACAATCGCCTCAAGCGGCATGCTTTTCAAAGCTGACCGTGGCGGTTCCTTCGCCGACCGACAAGACACGTGCCATTTTATTCATTTGATTGCTCCACTTTCATTAAATCAATTGCCAATTCTTTAAGCTGCTCAGCATCGGCCGGTGACGGCGCATCGGTTAACTGACAGCTGGCGTTTTGCGTTTTGGGAAAGGCGATAACGTCTTTGATATTGTCAGTACCGCTAAAAATCATCGCCAAACGATCGATGCCAAAGGCGATGCCACCATGCGGCGGTGTGCCATACTTAAAGGCGTTGACCAAAAAGCCAAACTTGTTTTCAATTTCTGCTTGTCCTAAACCGAGCGCCTTGAACATGCGCGCCTGTAAATCGGCATCGTGAATACGAATGCTGCCGCCACCCACTTCATAGCCATTGATGACCAGGTCATAGGCCTTAGCGCGCGCCTGATCCGGTTTGCTTTCAATTATATCAATATCTTCATCCATTGGGCAGGTAAAGGGATGGTGCTTGGCATAGTAACGGCCGTCATCTTCATCGTACTCAAATAGTGGGAAATCGGTTACCCATAATATTTTAAAGTCATTCGGATCAATTAAATCCAGTTTTTTGGCAACCTCTAAACGCAGGCCGCCGAGTGCATTGTTAACGACTGTCTTTTTGTCGGCCACGATTAAAATCAGATCGCCATCAGCCGCTGACGTACGCTCGGCAATGGCCTTTAATTCAGTTTCTTCTAAAAACTTGGCGATCGGTGAATCAAAGCCACCGTCTTTTAGCGCAACCCAAGCTAACCCTTTGGCGCCGTATTTTTTAGCTGTTTTTTCAAGATTTTTCAAACCCTTTTTCGAGAAATTGTTAACGCCGTCTTTAACGGCAATCGCTTTGACGACACCGCCGTTTTTAACGGTGTCGCTAAATACGCTAAAAGCACAACTGGTTACAATGTCACTTAAATCGTTTAAGTACATCGCAAAACGCATATCGGGCTTGTCTGAACCGTATTTTTCCATCGCCTCGCCGTAATTCATCACTAAAAAGTCTTCCGTTAGTTCAATTGCCAGTAATTCCTTAAACAAATGCTTAACCAAGGCCTCATTTAAGGCTAACACATCACCCTGTTCAACAAATGACATTTCAAGGTCAAGCTGAGTAAATTCCGGTTGGCGATCAGCCCGCAAGTCTTCGTCACGAAAACACTTGACGATTTGGTAATACTTATCAAAACCGGCCACCATCAAAAGCTGCTTAAATAATTGTGGCGACTGCGGCAAGGCGTAAAACTTGCCGGGATGTACCCGTGACGGCACCAAATAGTCGCGCGCACCTTCCGGCGTCGGCTTGGTTAATACCGGCGTTTCGACATCGATAAAGCCGCGCGCATTTAAAAAGCTGCGAATGGTCGAAACCAATTTGTGTCGCGTCATTAAAAATTGCTGCATCTTCGGCTTACGCAAATCCAAATAGCGGTATTTAAGGCGCAATGTTTCGTTGGCATTGTCGTCATCTGCAATGTGGATTGGCGGCATCATGGCAACTGATAACACTTTCATCTGATCGGCAAATACCTCAATTTGGCCGGTTGCTAAATCGGCATTGACCGACTGGCGCTTTTTGACGACACCGCGCACGGCGATAACGCTCTCGCCGGTTAGATCATTGGCCTTAGCAAAAGCCGTTTTATCGATCGCTTCATCAAAGACGACCTGTGCAATGCCGGTGCGATCTCTAATGTCGACAAAAACTAAGCCGCCCAAATTGCGTTTCTTTTGCACCCAGCCCATCAATGTAACGCGCTGATCAATCTGCGCCTCAGTCAAGTTGCCGGCATAATGCGTGCGTTTCCAGTTTCCCAATACTTCTGCCATCATTTCCTCCTAAATAAAAAACGCCCCTATTAGGGACGAGATTAACCCGCGGTGCCACCCTAGTTAGCAGATGCACACGGCATATGCTCACTTGATTGTTCGACAAAATAATGAAGATGTCAGCGACTAATTATTTCTATGGCCTCACAGCAAACGACCACTCTCTGAAAGAAAAGA
>PDWI01001996.1_pt1 | contig 31521 bp, 19 predicted proteins | sample 1430891 | NCBI WGS metagenome assembly PDWI01 (sample SAMN01162508, study PRJNA174530) | Oral metagenome, whole genome shotgun sequencing project. | biome: Marine environment; feature: Marine mammal; material: Swab sample of the gingival sulcus; isolation source: swab sample of gingival sulcus... | reverse complement strand
GGTATGTCATTATTGCTGTTTTTTCCATATCGTTGGTTGCTGAAACAGTAACGTTGATTGTTACGGGTACTTTTACATACTCTTCATTGTCGGTTTGGTCGTTGGTTTTTACAACTACGGTTGCTTTGTATTCGCCTGATTCTTTAATTCCTGATAAGTTGAATTTTAGGGTTACGTTTTCTTGTCCACCTTCGGCTACTTTGCCTGCGGTTTTGTCTAATGTAAGCCATTGGAAGATAGGTGTTCCTTCTAAGAATATTACGTTGGCTAAGTTACCGTGGTCTTCTGTTGAGCCTTCTGCTAAGTCAAGCCATGCAACTCCGTTGTCTAGTCTTATTAAGTTTGCTCCTTTTATATTGTTTGCACCACTGGTTAGTAATACGCCTTTGTCTTTTTCTTTTTGCACAACGGTGCAACCTGCAAATAGGTCTTTACCTGTGATGTATATGGGTGCGTCAAATTCTTGTGCTAAAACTAATGTTTGTCCGTTTTGAGGATTTGGTGTTTTCTCAATGCTTACGAGAGGAGTGTTATTAGCAGGACCTGTTTTAAGGATGTTGCCACCTTCGTATAGTTTTAATGTCATTTTTCCAAGTCCTTCAACTGGGTTTGCTGTTGCGGCGATACCTGCTATTCTCATGCCGATGTAATCTTTTAATGCGGGACCGTTACCAAAGCCTGCATATTTGAATACTGATAGGGTATGTATTGTTAAGTTTTCTCCGTTGTATGCTAATGATGCCGGTGCTACTCCTTCCTCTACCTTAAAGTATGTTACGGGTATTGGTTCTTTTCCTTCTTCCACGGTGGTTTCTTTGATGTCGTATACTACTGAGGTTTCGAATGACAATTCTTCTTTGCCTAAGTTGCTGATAGTAAGAGTTTCGTTTGATGTTCCGTTGCCTGAAAACTCAGTTGCACTTAAAGCAAGTTCAGCACCTTTTTCGGCGGGTACTACTTCAATGTATTTAAAATCGTCTACATAAAACTCGTTACCTTCAGCTGCGTAAAAGTTCAAGGCAGCTAATTGTTCGGGGTTAGAGGCGGTAGGTCCTGATGCTGATGATTTGAATGGGAAGTTGCAAAGTTCTTCGTCATTTAAGTTTATCACAGTTTTGTCTTCATTGAGGTTAAGGTCAAAAACTACGTGCAACCATTGGTCATGTGCGAAATCGAATTTTTTGTTGGGTTCATCTGTTGGTTTTTTTTCAGTCCAATTTACTTTGCCTTTACCTCCTTTAGTGAAGAACATTTCAAAAGCCCAGTTTTTGCCAAAATCATGTTGAATATTTACATAGGCTTCTTTGTCTGTGGGAACAAATACCCAGAAGTCAAATTGGTAGTTTCCTGTTTTGAGGTTGGTGGTGTAGAACACCATGTCGTCGTCTTTTTTCAGGAACATTGATTTTGCTCCACCTTCGGTGTGATTTTGTGCGTCGGAAATAATTGCAGATGGTGATGAACCGGGATTCCATGTTGCCCATCCGTCAATGTTTTCTACTTTTGAGTTTACTTCTTGTGCTTCAAAAGTGTACTCACTTAGTGTTGTTTGTGCAAATGTGCTAATTGATAGCAGAAATGCTGTTAATAGTAAAAATGTTCGTTTCATATTATTTGTGTTTAGTTTAAAATTAGCTTTGTTTTTTTATTTCACAATAAATTTTTTGGTTAGGTTTAGTTTTGGTATGTTTAGGAAGTATATGCCGGCGTTTAGTTTTTCAGTGTTTATTGTGTTTTTGCCGTTTGTAAGTATTCCTGTTGCCACTTGTTTGCCTGTTATGTCTACAATAGTGTAGTTGGTGTTTTGGTTTATTTTGCCTTCTATAAAAAGGTGTTTTGAGGCGGGGGTGGGGTATACTTTTATGTTTGCTTCTTGGGCTTCATCAATACCGCTCATTGTTTTGTGTAGAACAAAGTTTACGGTTGTGTCGCTGGTAACATTTATTTTACCTGTTAAAACTTCTTCGTAGCTTTTGTGTTCTATTGTGTATTCGTAATCTTTGCCCCATAGGATTTTGAAATCAACAGGAGTATATCCCATTTGTCTTTTAACGCCGTTTAAAGTTACATATGTACCTATTGCGGGTTGTCCTTTTTCGTTTTTGATAGAGAAGTTTATTCTCTTTCTGCCGTCTACAAATTGTGAACTTGTCAATGCTTCTTTTTCGTTTTCTTTATATATTGGTCTTACTGCGTAGTAATCAACAATACCTGAGTCTCTTTTATGAATGTATGATGTTGCACTTGGGTCGTTTACTACGGCTATTGATTTTACGCCTTCGTATATTTCGTAAGCCATTACTTCCGCTTTTGCTTTTGGAGCTTCCCAGGTTATTTTTAGTTCATATTTATCTTTGTTTTTGGTGTTTTCTTCCACATACATTGTGTCTACGGTTGGGTTGTACGGGTATTTTTCTTCCAATGGTTTTATGTTGTGTACCATTGCGAAGTTATGGTCGTATGAGTTTTGGATAAGGTCTATTGAGTAGAAGCCGTTTTCCCAGCCTCCCCAGCCCATGTTGAATGAGTATAGTCCTTCGTCATTATATCCGTCGCATATGAAAGCGTGTCCGTAGTTTTCGGTACTTGTACCTGAGTAATATACGGGGCGTTTTGCGTCTAAATCTTCTTTTAGTGTTTTAAACCATTTAGCGTCGTCATTAACTGTAGTCCTATATAGGTATTCCATTTCGTCAGAGTATTGGAAATATTCGGGTATGCATGTAGGTACGTTTTGTGAGTATGCTCCCGAGCCTTCGGTGTAGTAATTCATGTGCATAGCTACTCCTATGTGGTATGATAGTAATGCACTGCTGTATGTTGGTTTGTCGTCTAACATGTTTGCGTATAGGTATGTTGCTTCTCCAAAATTAACATTGTGTATTGTTTTGCCGTATTCAGAGTTTGGGTCATCTATATACGCGTATTCTCCTGTTCCGTGTATTGGGTATTGCCAGTAGTACATTATTATACCTAAGGCAGTTGCTACACAACCTGTTGGGGTGTTCGGTGGGCAAAATGCGTTCCAACCGTCTTTAAATCCGGGGCTGCTACCTTTTTCTTGGTTCCATGTTATATCGCCTGTTAGAGGTCCTACAACAGCGTCTCTGTCTACGGGTTTTGGTTGGAATGTTTCGGGTTCTACTGAATATCTATCCCAAAGAGCTTTGTATTTTGGGGTTGATTTTGCTTTGGTTCTTATAAGGTGTGATATTCCTTTTTTGTAGGTATCCATCCAGAAGTCGATTGAGGCGGGTCTGTTTTTTACAATAAAGTTTCTTTTGTCTGAGTATCCTATAACAGGGGTGTAGGCATCGTCAGCTGATATTATTATGAAGCCTTGGTCTTTTTGCTTGTTGAATACATAGTATACCACATCACCTTTATATTTAATAGTTATGTGGTGTTTGAATGCAAAGCGAGATTTTTCGCTACCGCATTTTTCAAGGAAGTAGTTTTGAGCTACTTTTTTTGCTGTCTTCACGGGTACGTGTTTTGCGAATGCCGTTACACTCATCATTAATGCTATGAGTATTGTGATAGATGTTCTTTTCATATTAATATATTAAATTTGTAGTTTAATTTTTGCGTTGCAAGTTATATCTTTTTTTTTTATTGCAAAAATAAAATGAATTTTTACTTGCAGATTTTTTAATTTTTTTGAATTTGATTTAGTTCGTTAAATGCTTGATATATAGAATTTATATTTAAAATTTTAAGAGTTAGTTTTTCGTTTTTTTCAGTAAGCCTACTTGTCTTGGGTTTATGCTGAATATAGCTTAAAATATCGGTAAATGTTTTTGAATTATAGAACGACGACTCTTTATCTTTAACGAAATATGCCAGCAAATTGTTGTTTTTTATGAATATTTTTTCCATTCCCAGCCTTATTCCCAGCCATCTTAATTGCACTGCTTTTAGCAATTCTTGGGTTTGTTTTGGTAGCTTGCCGAAGCGGTCTATCAGCGAATTTTCAAAATCTTTCAGCTCGTCGTTGTTTTGAATATTGTTTAGTTGGCGATACAATTTAAGGCGTTCGGTGATGTTTTCGATATACGATATTGGGAACAAAATTTCGAGGTCGGTATCGATATTGCAATCTGCCACAAATTTTATTTCTTCCGGCTGATGTGTGATACTGCTTGCCGTTTTGCCGTTGGTTATTTGCTTGCGATATTCCTGCTCTCGAAGCTCGGTGAGGGTTTCTTCGAGGATTGCGTGATAAGTCTCAAAGCCCACGTCGGAAATAAAACCGCTTTGCTCGCCACCCAGCAAGTTGCCCGCCCCCCTGATGTCGAGGTCTCGCATGGCGATATTGTATCCGCTGCCCAATTCCGAGAAATGTTCCAGAGCCTCCAATCGTCGTTGAGCATCGTTGTTGAGAGTGTGCTTCGGAGGCGAAAGCAGATAGCAAAAAGCCTTTTTGTCGGCTCTTCCTACCCGTCCGCGAAGCTGGTGCAAGTCGCTTAGTCCGAAGTTTTGAGCATTGTTTATTATTATGGTGTTGGCGTTTGGAATATCCAATCCCGACTCTATGATGCTGGTGGCTATGAGGATTCCAAATTCTTCATTGATGAAGCCCGTCATCACGTCTTCCACTTCGGCAGGTTTCATGCGACCGTGGATTATGCCGGTACTGATGTTTGGCAAAAGGCGATGTAGCATATCGCGAATTTGGGCTATGTTTTCTATTCTGTTGTGAATGAAAAATACTTGTCCGGCTCGTGATATTTCAAATTTTATTGCCTCTTTTATTATCTTTTTGTTGAATGTATGTAGTTCTGTTTCAATGGGATATCTGTTTGGTGGAGGCGTTGTGATTACCGACATGTCTCTTGCTCCGTTGAGTGAGAATTGCAAGGTGCGTGGGATTGGCGTTGCCGTCATCGTTAATGTATCCACATTCAGTTTTATCTCTTTGAGTTTGTCTTTTACGGCAACCCCGAATTTTTGTTCTTCGTCTATTATCAGAAGTCCCAAATCTTTAAACACAATGTCTTTGCTTATAAGTCTGTGAGTTCCTATTATTACATCTATCTTGCCCTCTTTCAGCAGTTTCAACGTTTGCGTTACTTCCTTTTTGGTCTTAAATCGGCTTATAAAATCCACATTCACACCAAACTCTTTAAACCTCGCTTTGAAGGTTTTATAATGTTGATAAGTCAGCACGGTGGTAGGCACTAATACGGCGGTTTGCTTGGCATCGTAGGCGGCTTTGAAGGCGGCACGTATTGCAATTTCGGTTTTACCGAAGCCCACATCGCCAATTATGAGCCTGTCCATGGGCGTGGGCGACTCCATGTCTTTTTTAACCTCTTGGGTTGCCTTTGCTTGGTCGGGCGTGTCCTCGTAGATGAACGACGATTCAAGGGCGTGTTGCAGGAATGTGTCGGCGGAAAAAGCAAAGCCCTTTTGTGCTTTTCGCTGGGCGTATAGCTTTATGATTTGCTCGGCTATGTCCTTAACTTTTTTCTTGGTTCGCTTTTTGAGGTTCTGCCAAGTTTTGCTTCCCAGCTTATTAACTTTGGGTGCGGTGCTGTCTTTGCCCGCATATTTTGATATCTTATGAAGGTTGTGAATATTGACAAGAAGCAGGTCATTATCCTTGTAATGTATCCTCACTACCTCCTGTTTTTTGTCGTTTTGTGTTATGGTTTGAAGCCCTCCAAATTTGCCTATTCCGTAGTCGGAATGCACAACAAAATCGCCGGGTTTAAGGTCGTTAAGTTCCTTTATACTAATTGCTTGTCGGCTTTTTGTGAATGATGCTGTTCGCAGGTTGAATTTATAGTATCGCCCGAATATGCGATGGTCGGAATACGCTGATACCAGCAGGTCGGCATCGTAGAACCCGAACGACAGATTGCCTGTGATATTTTCGTATTTGTATATATCACTTTGCGAATTGGTGGGGATTAGGTAGTCTTTGCTGTTGAGCGAATTTTTAATTTCGTCGGAATATAAAATCTTGGCTATCCTGTTTTGCTGGTCTTCGTGTTCCGACATTATAAATTGCCTGTATCCCTCGGTTTGTTTTTGAATGATGTCTTTGGCGAGCAACTCGAAATTTTTGTTAAACGGAATTTGCTCTTTTATGTTAAATACTATTTCGGCTTTTGGTTTGAAGAAAGGTTGCGAGCTTATTTCAATGACTTTGTAATTTTCAATACCCTTTATAAGCTCCGGCGTGTCTACGGTGTTTATGGTCTCATTATTCTGATTATCAATCTTTTGCATCATAGAGTTTAGGTCGTCGAGCCAAAAGACGGTGTCATCTGCGAGGTATTGAAATATCGGGATATGGTTTTGGTTGTTGGTGATGTTTTTGATGTCAGGCACTATCGTTACCTTGTCGAATTTTGCTTTTGAGAGTTGCGATACTATGTCGAAAGTTCTTATCGATTCGATTTCATCATCAAAAAAATCAATGCGGAAGGGGTAGTCATTGGAAAATGAAAATATATCAATTATGCTTCCTCTTATGGAGTATTGACCGGGCTGATACACAAAGTCTTGCGATTGAAATTCGTATTCATTAAGAAATTCTTGCAGGGTGTTTTGGTCGAGCTTTAAACCTACTTGCAACTCGAATGAGTTTTTTACAAAATCATTTAGTTGCGGTACTTTTTCGCAGATGGCATCGATGTATGTTACAATGATGTTTGATGTGCGTGATGCAATTTTATTGAGTATCTCGGTTCGGATGACGAGGTTTCCGCTGTCGGTGATTGGCTTTCCGGTTTTGATGGTTGAAGAACGGCGGAATGAGGTTGGGAGGAAGTCGATGTTTTTATTTGGGAGGAGTTTTTGAAGGTCGTTGTAGAAATACGCCGAACGCTCTTTGTCGAAGAAGCAAAATAAAAACGGCTGTTGCGTCTCTTGGATTATTGCACTTGCCGGTAGCACAGACAGTTGTGGCGACAGTTTGCTAAATTGGATTTTGCTTTTTTCGTTGGCTGACAGGAATTTTAATACTTCGGGTAATTTGGGGTGTTGGGTGTATATTTCGGTGTATAAACTTGGTTCTGACATTTTTTTGCTTTTTTCAAAGTGGACAAAGGTAATTTTTTTATGTTTATAATTTTAATAAATTTAATTTTACAATCTTATTTTTAAAAGTATAGCCATGAAATTTTTCAGACACCTTATACATGTAGTCTTTTTTATTACGATTGGGCAAAGTGGATTTTGCCAAGATATACAGATGCAAGAGCAGGAGCTTTTTTTGCTTTTTGAGCAAGTTAAGTTTGCACAGAATGATGCGGTGAAAGATTCTGTAAATGGGTTGATTATATCTAAATTTGAGAAAATATTGAAAAAGAAAGAGGCTTTTGAATATTCGTTTTCGCAACTAAAAAATTTGGGTGTGCTAAACTCGCAAGACGGGCGAGTGAGGGTGCTGAATTGGAATATTTTTCATAGCGATGGCAGTTATCATTATTTTGCGTTTGTGCAATACAAGAAACGACGCAAGAGCGAGCCTAAGGTTTTTAGGCTTTTTGATACCGGCAATTTGAGTGTTGATGACACACAAAAAGTCTATTCGGCTAATAATTGGTATGGCTGTTTATACTATGATATTAAGAGTGTTAAGTCGGGTAGGAGCAGGATGTATATGCTTATGGGTTTTGATTTTGCTGATGATTTTTCCAACAAAAAATTGCTTGACGTATTGTATTTTAAAAACTCAAAACCTTATTTGGGCAAGCCCATTATTTCCTACAAAAACAAGCTACAAAACAGGTTGATTTTTGAGTATGCCGAGCAGGCTCGCATGAGTTTGCGATACGATGCAAATTACGGCATGATAATCTGGGATCATCTGATGCCACCAAACAGAACCTTGCTTGGCAAGTATGAATATTATGGACCCGACGGCACTCATGACGGCTTGCGTTTTGAGCGTGGGGGATGGATTTTTTACCCGAATGTAGAGGTCTTAAATCTCGACTGATTTTGGGTTTAAGTGGTTGATTATCGGGTAAGCATATAATTTTATGTAGATTTCGCTCAGTAGCGGGTCTTCGATTTCAAACTTGCTGATGGAGTGGGTGAGGTCTTTGAGGAATACCGCTTTTTGCTCCTCGTTGTATTTGCCTTGTTTGAGGAAAGTGTCGCTTTTTGAGTATAAATCGTATGCTATGTAATTTTTCGGGAAGAATTTATAGCCCTCGTATATTTTGTTGTCGATGTATTTTGCGATTTGAGCCACCAACTGATTCTCGGGCATCGCCTTGTTTTGTGGCGTTTTGCTTATCTCTATCGGCTTGTTGATGTGTATGTGTATATTGCCTTTGTCGAATAATATCCCTTTGCCCATACTTCTCAGGTCTTCCTGTAAATTCTTTTTGTAGGTAAGATTTTTTTGAGCGTAGTATGTGGTTTTTATTTTTATGTCTATGCACGGTTCATTCTCGTATGATATTGTTACAGGGCATATATTCAGGGAGTTAATGCACTCTATGGGGTCTTTTCTGTTTGGCATTATGAGCATTTTTATAAGCCCGGGTTGGGTTATGTCATTGCCATCTTTGGTTCTGCCCTCACGTTGAGCCAGCCATATTGAGCTTTTATTTTGCTTGATATTTTGATGTATGTATTCCGATAGCAGTATCGAGCCTTTCAGCATTTCTTTGCCTTTTAGGCTGCGTCTTACTATGAAACCTTTGTTTATTCTCACTATGTTTTCAATCCATGGGAATACCAAAAGGTTGTCGCCGAGTCCGATTTCGGTGGTTTCAAAACCTTTGTCGAAGAGCAATTTATTTAGCAAAGCCGAGTCTAATATAATGTCTCGGTGGTTGCCCATGAAGAAGTATTTTTTGTTTTTGTCTAAGTTTTCGAGTCCCGAAATTGTCAGGCTTTCGATAGTTTTTTTTTCGATTACACCAATAAGAGTTATGATGTAGTCTTTTTGAAATTCATCAATTGATGATGCGGTAGGTAGAACTCTGTAAATTTCATCAACTTCATCTTTTGATTTCACTTGTTCCAGAGCATGTTTAAATTTAGGGTCTTTCAGCAGACTGTCTAATGTTTGTTTTAATTCAAAATCTCTATAAGGTCTTATATCTTTAAATTTAAGTTCTGAGTTCATACTACTTTTTTTGTTATGGTTTGCAGTTAGATTTTTTGCAAATAAGTGTGTATTTATATATTGGAAAAATGTGTTCTTAGAATAAATTACTCTTTTCGTTTTAAGGCTGTTATGTTTATATCTTTTCCGAAATTTTTAAGCAAATGCGAGGCGTTGTTTGATTTTAGTTTTTGTTTTATTTTGCTTTTCTGGTTTCGGAATGATTTTATGAGTTCGAATATATATCGTATTCTGTTGTTTTTGATGTGTTTAAGCTCGTGCGACGAAAACCTTGATTTCATATCATTCGATAGCGGAGTTATGATACATTTGCATTTAATTGCATCAGTTTTTGATGTGCCGTTCTTGCAGTAAAGTCTTTCCAAATCATCAAGAGTGTAGTCCGTCATCACTTGCACAAAGCTGATGTCTTCCTCGGGGTTGTCAATCACGATAAAGGCGTAGATGCCCAATACAGCTAATACCAAACCTATTAAAACGATTTTTATTATGGTTTTCGTGAAAAAACGTATCAACAAAAATATTATTCCAAAAGTTATTAATGAGGCGATGCCTATGTGTAAATTCATATCACTGGTTTCATTTGTGTGCAAATGTAAACAAAAAATATAAATAATGGGGGGATTTGTGTTAATTTTAGAAACAATCAAATTTATTTTACATTTGCAAATAAGCCGGCAATATTGTATAGGTTTTTAAAGTCGGTTAAATCGTCTTTTGGGAAGCTGTTGTTTTGGGTGTAGACTGTGTATCGGGAGGCGGATTTTTCAATAATGCAAACTTCATTATTGTGGATTGCGAGGTGTAATTTGCCTTCGTCTGAATGGTGTTTTAGGAAGATAATATCGCCTGTTTTTAATGATGCAACGGAGGTTTTGCAATCAAACGGCATCTTAACTGCCACGTTAGATGAGGCGGGTATTATATCCGACAATAAAAGTTCTTTTGCCTCAATGAGTTTTGCTTTTTCATTGTGCGACAAATATTTTATAATGTCATCATCTGAAAGAAAGCTTGCGTAATTGGCATTGTTAAGCTCCGTTAAATGAAAAATGTCATTCACGGTAATTTCTTTTTTTAACAAAACATCAAGACTTATTCTAAAATATTCTGATATTTTTATTAAAGTATCTACCTTTGCCTCGGCACGTCCCTCTTCGTACGCTCCGATTGCGGTACGTTTTAAATTAAATAATTTTGCAAACTCAGTTTGAGTCATTTTTTTTGCAATTCTAATTTTTCTTATATTTTTTCCGAAAAATGACACATTATTATGATATTTTTTTAAATTTATCGTTATTTTCTAAACCCTAAAAATAGAAACTTTATTCATAATGAAAAAAAATAGATTTCTTTTAATTATAATAATCTTATTATCAAATATATACATAGGATTTTCGCAAAGCATAAGCAATCAAACAAAATTAGCCAACAGCTATTTCGGCAGTAAAGATTACGATAAAGCTGAAAGCATATATAAAAATTTATTCAAAAAAACGAACTCAACTTATTATTATTCGAGGTATATCGATTGTTTGTGTCTGCAAGAGAAATTCAAAGATGCCGAGCATGATATAAAAAAGCAAATCAGGAAAAGTAGGAAGAAGCAAAACTTATATGTTGAACTTGCCTATGTCTATCGCAAGCAAAATGAAAACGAAAAGGCGGACGAAACTCTTCAAAACACCATCAACAGAATAGCATCTCGGCAAAGCGAAATCCACACGCTTGCAAGTGCGTTGTTGGTGAGGCGAGAATATGAATATGCCGTGAAAGTGTACAACGAAGCCGAAAAAGTTACGGGCAAAAGATACAATAGAGAGCAGGCGAGTGTGTACGCATATCAAAAAAAGTATCCCGAAATGATAAATAAATACATGGATTGGGCGGAAGAAAAATACGGAAATATGAAAATTGTAAAAAGCCAACTGCAATATTATGTGATGAATGATATTGACAGCAGTTTTTACAAAATTATGAAACGAGAACTTTTGAAAAGGATACAAGCTAATGATAAATCATTGATAAACAACAATATGCTGATGTGGCTTTATATGCAGAAGAAAGATTTTAAACACGCATTGGTGCAAGCAAAAGCCATCGATAAAAAAACATACTCGTCGGGACGAGCAATAAAAAATCTAGCGGAAATGGCAACCATAAACGGCGATTATGATGTGGCTATGGACGCATGGGAGTATCTGATTTTGAAGGGCAATGACCATGTATATCACATGGATGCGAAGCTCGGGCGGTTGGATATTCTTTACCGAAAAATCATAGGCAATATAATTTATAACGAAGATGAAATTAGAGAAATCAAGAACGAATTTATAAAAACCGTAGACAAACTTGGCGTTGGGCAAAACACCTATAAGACTATCATAAAACTTGCCGAGATACAAGCCTTCTACCTCAATGAGCCTGCAAAAGCTGATGAGATGCTGTCGAAATCGGCGGAGCTAAACGGTTTGCCTCGCAGTATTTCCGCAATATTCAAAATTACAAGGGGCGATATTCTTGCTTTTCAAGGCGACCTCTGGGAGGCAACTTTGCTTTATGCCCAAGTGGAAAAGGAGAACAAAAATAACTCTACCGGCGACAATGCAAAACTCAAAAAAGCATTCTTGGCGTATTATGGTCATAGGTATAAATGGGCATCGGCACAATTTGATGCACTCAAAAAAAGCACCTCAAAAGTGGTGGCAAATGATGCTTTGAAATACTCCATATTTATCAAATCACAATTAGAAAGCGACTCACTTCATAATGCCTTAAAACTCTATTCCTCAGCGGAATTGCTCCAATTTCAAAAGAAGAAAAACGAGGCTATGCTAACGATTGATTCCTTGATAAATATGTATCCTAACGACCCCATAAAACCTTATGCTTATTTCAAAAAAGCCGAGATTGCCGAGCAAACCCAAAACTGGGAAATGGCAAAAAATTATTATAAAAAAATCATTACCGAATTTGCCGATTTGCCCCTGACACCTACCGCCGTGCTGAATTTGGGCATAATTTATCAAGACAGGCTCGATAATCTCGAAGAAGCTAAGTATTATTTCAACAAGTTGATTTCCGATTATAAGTCAAGCATGCACACAAATCAAGCAGCCAAGCGAATACGCATCATAAGAGGCGAATAGCTTGTTAATCAGATTTTTACAATGTAATTTTTCACATCAAAGCCATTCAAAAAGCTCTTGATGTCCATTGATTTTTTGCCTTGAACCTTAATGCGTAAAATGTCAATATATCCGTTGGATGCCGAAATTTTGAAATAAGTTTTGCCGTTGCTTTCGATGCTTCCTGCTTCTAAATCGGTGTCGCAAGCCTCCGCTTTTACCAGCTCCGGAAATACAACGACCTCTTTCTCGGTGGCAATGTTTTTCAGCACCAAACGAGATGACGGATACGGAGCAAGTCCGCGTATGAAATTATATACCGAAAATACATCTTGTCGGAAATCAATATAACAATCATCCTTGAAAATTTTGGGTGCTTTTCTCAAAACGCCGTCTACATTGAACTGAGATTGCTCCACGGCTTTAAACTCCCGACACCTTATATTATTAATAGTCTCGGCAAGTAGCCCGGCACCCTTAACCATCAATTTGTCGTGCAAACTGCCGGCAGTATCGTCGGGCAATATTTCCTCGGTAACTTGACTGATGACCGCCCCCGTGTCAATCCGCTTATCGATGAAAAAGCAAGTCGCACCGGTTTGGGTTTCGCCCGCCATTATCGCCCTGTTGATGGGTGCCGCCCCCCTGTATTGTGGCAACAATGACGCATGTAGATTTATAGTTCCGTCCTTGGCTGAGTTTATAACTGCCTCAGGCAGTTTGCGAAACGCCACCACTACCTGCAAGTCGGCATCTATGGATTTAAGTTCCGACAAAAAAACTTCATCAACCAACGAGGTGGGTTGCAAGATTTTATATCCTTGCTCCAAAGCATAACGCTTCACTGCCGATTGTTGGATTTTTCTGCCTCGTCCGGCGGGCTTATCGCTAACCGTAACCACCGCCCCAATTTTATAACCTGCTTCGGCTATGGTTTTTAAACTTTCAACAGCAAAATCCGGTGTGCCGTAAAAAATTATATTATAATCTGATTTTTTTGTAATATTTGACATTAATGATTTTTTATTTTAGGATTATATTTAATAAAACAGCCAAAATTATATAAATTCAACTATTTTTTAAAACTCAAATATAATATAAGTTTCACAACTTTATATTTTGTTTTATATTTGTGTCGATACATTGATTGAAACTTAAATGTTGAACATATCGAAAATATTAGAATTGAATGTAATATAAAATAACGAAAGAATGAAAAAACAATTATTTTTTATTTCGCTGCTGTTTATCTGTCTTCCATTTTTTACAAATGCACAGGAGAATATTGTGGTCGGAGCGAGGCAGACGGCACTCGGTGGAGTTGGGCTATTTGGCAATGATATATGGATGTCTTCCTCGAATCAGGCGGGGCTTGCAAATTTGGATGCGCCTATGTTGGGAACTTATTATAATAATAAATTTCAGATAAAAGAGCTTCGCACGTTGGCTTTTGCGGGGGCATATCCCGTTAAAAATGTCGGGACTTTTGGGTTTAACTACACCCAATTTGGGTATGAGGTATTTCGTCAGAGCAAATTTGCTTTTGCGTATGCCAAGCAACTTGGCAAGCGTGTAAGTATGGGAATATCACTTGATTACTTCCAAGTGCGACAAAATAGCGAGTATGGCAAAAAGGGTTTTGTAACGGGCGAAATTGGCATTATCGTCGAGCCTGTGGACAACCTGTATGTAGCGGCACATATATTTAATCCGTGGGTGTTTAATATCAAGCAAAATGAAATAGGCGAGTTGAACTCGGTGTTTAGCCTTGGTATGGGGTATAAATTTTCCGACAAAGTGCTTGTGGCAATAGAGGCGGACAAGGATATTGAGCAGGATTTGCAATTTCGTTTTGGCACGGAGTATGAAATTATTGAGAATCTATTTTTGCGGGTAGGCATGTCCACTGCACCTGCCGAGTACTCGTTTGGCGTGGGATATAGTTATAAAGGTGTCATCATTAATTGCGGTTTGCGAACCCATAACACTTTGGGCATGCAATACTCTTTTGGCTTGAATTATTCCTTTGCCGATTTGTTTAAGAAAGATTAAAAATAATACTGAATTACAGTAATTAAGTACACAAAAATTCCCTCTTGTTAAAGAGGGGTTTTTGTTTTTTTGGGGGGATTGAAAGGTAAAAGGTAAAAGTTGAAAAGTAAAAATTATTCTAATTTCAATAAAGTATAGACGCACTAATAGCACGTCTCTACAATTAACAAAGTTGTTGATAACCAGCCATGTAGAGATGCGATTAATTGCGTCTCTACGGTTACATTATTCAACATAATAAAAAAAACAAAAGTTCTTTCAATCTCCCTAACCCTCTTCTCCAAGAGGGAATTTTCACATTAAAAAAAGACCTGAACAGATTTCAAAAATCTATCAGGTCTGATTTTCCAAATTTTAACTTTAACTTTTAAAATTTCACATTTATTTGGCTGGGATGTTTTTTAGTGTTTCTACTAAATAATCCCAGAACATTTGCACGGTTTCGATATTTACTTTTTCGTCGGGTGAGTGTGGGAAGCGTATTGTAGGGCCAAATGAAATCATATCCCAATTGGTGTAGGTTGAGCCGAGTATTCCGCATTCCAAACCGGCGTGAATTATTTTTACTTCGGGGGTTTTGCCAAATTTGTCTTTGTAGACATTTTTCATGGTCTCTAAAATTGGCGAGTCTAAGCGAGGTTTCCATCCCGGATATTTGCCCGAATGTTCATACTCTGCTCCTGCCAACATTGCTATGCTTTCGATGTCTTTTTGTAGAAATTCTTTCGATGCATCTATCGAACTTCTCAAAAGACTTGCCAAGAATGCTTCGTCTTCTCTGGTTTCCACAATCGCCAAGTTTACAGATGTTTCCGGTACGTTAGGCACATCGTCCATAAAGCGTATGGGACCATGAGGCAATGCTTGCACAAGGTTGATGAGTTTTTTTGCGTGTTTGTTTTTTATTACGTTTTTGGGTAGCTCGGTGTCTTCAATTTTTATTGTGAGACCTGCATCTGTTTTTTGAAATTCTACTTTTATGAAGTTTCCGATTTCTTCGAGTTTGGCTTTCAGAGCATCAGCTTTGGTTTTGTCCACTACTATAACTGCCTCTGATTCACGAGGAATGGCATTTCTCATATTTCCGCCTTGCACCGATGACAAGCGTATTTTGAAGTTTTTCATTGCTTCGTAAAGCATGCGGAAAAGCACTTTGTTGGAGTTTGCTCGTTGCAAAGGAATGTCCATGCCTGAGTGTCCGCCTTTTAGTCCGCCTACGTTTATTTTTAATGCCACCGAATTTTCCGGTACTTCTTTGCGTTTTAGTTTGAGGGTTAAGGTGGTATCAACTCCGCCGGCACACCCTATATATAGTTCGCCTTCATCTTCGGAGTCTAAGTTCAGCAAGATGTCGCCTTTTAGCACGTTTGGCTCTAAGTTAAAAGCACCTGTCATGCCTGTCTCTTCGTCTATTGTGAATAGAGCTTCGATGGGACCGTGTTCAATGTCGTTGCTTTCCAAAACTGCCATTGCGGCGGCTACTCCCATGCCGTTGTCAGCACCTAAGGTAGTGCCTTTTGCGGTTACCCAATCGCCATCTACATAGGCTTGTATGGGGTCTTTTTCAAAATCGTGTTCTACGTCGTTATTTTTTTGAGGTACCATATCAAGGTGGGCTTGCAGGATAACGGTTTTGAGGTTTTCTTTGCCTTTTGTTGCCGGTTTTGATATTATTACGTTTCCAATTTTGTCGGTGTATTGTTGTAGGTTTCTTTCTTTTGCCCAATTTTCCATAAAAGCAATTATTTTACCTTCTTTTTTCGATGGACGAGGTATTTGGGTGAGTTTAAAAAAGTTGTTCCAAATTGCTTGGGGCTGTAAGTTTGTTATTTCTTGGCTCATGAATTTTAAATTATTTTGTTAATTTCGTTAGCGTCTCAAATTTATATTTTTTATATTTATAAACAAAATATTTTATATGGATTTTTTGTTTTTTCTTTGTAGTTTTGAATTTAAAAAATCACATTTTATGAAAATTAAGTATTTATACATTTTGTTTATTGCGGTTGTGGCAACGAGTTGTTTTGATAAATCGGAGAAGGAGCAAGATTTAATTGATGAGTATATTTCGGAGCATAATATACAGGTTCAGCCGAAGCCGTCGGGTTTGTATTATGTTGAGAAGCGAGAGGGAGAGGGCGAAAGACCTGTGCGAGGTAGTTATGTAAATGTCTTATATAAAGGCAGTTTCATTGATGGCGAAGTTTTCGACCAATCAGATGATAAAGGGTTTTCGTTTCGTCTGGGATACGGAATGGTGGTGGCGGGTTTTGACGAAGGCATCTCGTATATGAGGGAGGGTGGCAGTGCTACTTTGATAGTGCCGAGTTATATTGGCTACGGTTCTTATCGGCATGGCAAAATACCTGCTTATTCAACTCTTATTTTTGAAGTGAAACTTATGGAAGTTGGGAATAATTAGAGTTTTTGATATTTTCAAAAACTGTAAAGGCACATTCAGAAAATACACTTATGAAAAAATTAAATCCGAGTTTTAGGCTCGGATTTTTTGTTTCTCGACTACAAAGTTACAAAAAAAATAACAAAAGACAAGTGATACGATACCGGCTTATCCAAACAGAAAAACCGAAGTTTGCTATTTCAAAACTTCGGTCTTTAATGAACTGTAAATACTTGTAAACAAGTTTATTATCTTAACTAAATTAAATGAATACTACATATCATCTTCTTTGTTTTCCAATGGTTTGAAGCCGTTGCCCAAAATCTCTTTGGCATCAACTACGGTTAGGAATGCTTTGGGGTCTATGCCGTGGATATAGCTTTCAAGCACGCTTAATTCTCGGCGGTTTACTACGGTGTATATGATTTTCTTGGGTGTGCCTTTGAACATGCCTTCACCTTTTATAAATGTACCGCCACGGTCTAAATCGTTTATGATTTTATCGCGGATTTCTTCATGATGCTCCGATACTATGAGCAACATTTTGCCGTAGTTTACACCTTCCAATACAAGGTCGATTACTTTACCTGTTATGAAAATTACAATCCAAGAATACAATGGAATTTTCCAATCTTTGAAAACGATAAGACCAAGTATTACGATGCTTGAATCAACCACCACTAATAGTTGTCCTACCGGCAGGCGGGTGTATTTTGCAAATATCATGGCGATGATGTCAGAGCCTCCCGAGGTGGCTTTTGATTTGAATATCAGACCAAGACCTAAGCCTATCAATACAGCTCCGAAGATACATGCTAATAGAATATCGTCGGCAATTCTCAATGGGTCGTTTTCACCGAATATGCTTGTTAATAAGTCTATGAATACCGATGCGAGTATGAAACCTATGATTGTTTTTGCACCAAATCGAGGTCCCAATATCTTTATACCCAATATTGTAAGGGGTATGTTTAGGATTAGTCCGAAGAGTCCGATTGGTATACCGTCCGGCCAGAAGCTGAACATGCCACGCGTCAATTCGTGTACTACAATAGAGATGCCGTATACTCCGCCCGGCACTATTTTGTATGGGTCGATGAAAAATACAAATCCGGCGGCCATTATGAATGCTCCCACAACGATGAAACTGTATGAGATGAACCATTCTTTTGAAAAGAGTTTTTCTTTTGTGATTAAATCCATTTTGTTTGTTTTGAAGGGTTATGATTTTTTTATGAGCGTGCGAAAGTAAAAAACTTATTATAAAAATCCCATAAAAAAGTTAATTTTAATTTAACAAATTTATGGGATTGATTTTGGGATATGCGTATTGCGTTATTTAGTCGCCTAAATTTATGCCCAGACCTCTTGCTGTTTTTACCAAAAATGAGTCTGTTTTTATGTAGTTGTAATTTGTAATAGCCTTTGATATAGGCACTGATATAATGTCAGGGTCTTGATATGCAACCATTTCGCCAAATTTGCCTTCGAGTACCATTTCCATGGCTTTCACACCAAATTGCGATGCTAATACTCTGTCGTAGGCAACCGGCACTCCGCCTCGTTGCAGATGCCCTAATATCGTAACTCGGGTATCGGCTTCAAGTCCTACTTCTTTGAGTTCTCGCTCCAATTGGTAGGCAACACCGCCCAAGCGTAGGTTTTCGTAACCCACCTCGTCGCTTTCTTTTGCAATAGTATCGCCGTTGATGTTTCTTGCTCCCTCGGCAATTACTATTATGGCAAAGCCCGTACCTTTGTGATAGCGTTTTTTCAGGTCTTCAAGTATTTTCTTGGGGTCGTAAGGAATTTCAGGTATTATACATACATCAGCCCCGCCGCCTATTGCTGAGTGAAGGGCAATCCAGCCTGCCTCGCGTCCCATTACCTCCAATATCATTACACGGTTGTGGCTTGCGGCTGTTGTTACCAATTTATCAACCGACTCGGTGGCTATTTGCACTGCGGTTTGAAATCCGAAGGTAACATCGGTGGCAGTTAAATCGTTGTCGATGGTTTTGGGTACACCTATTATATTAAGTCCTTTTTCGTACAGCCTTTGTGAGATTTTTTGCGAGCCGTCGCCTCCTATGTTTATCACGGCATCTACGCCCAAGTATTGAAGTTTGCGAATCATTTCGTCGGAGCGGTCGGCAGCCCCCCAAGTGCCGTCTTGATTTTTTATTGGCCAAGCAAAAGGACCTCCTTTGCTCACAGTGCCAAGTATCGTTCCACCTCTGAAATGTATGCCGGCAACTGTTTCCTCGTCCAAGATTTTAATTTGCGTAGGTTCAGATAGTATTCCGTTAAAAGACCTTATACTCCCTATAACTTCCCAATCTTCGGTTTGTTCGGCACGTTTTACAATGGCTCTTATCACGGCGTTTAAGCCCGGACAATCACCTCCACCCGTTAATACTAATACTCGTTTTCTCATTAATTTTTGTTTTTGATTGTTTCATAATTTTTTGCAAAATACAAATATTTTGTAACTAATACAAATATACTTTATGCTGTTTGGTGTAAAAATTATATATTAAAAAGTGTTATGTTTTGTTTATTTTTTAAATATAAATTTTAATTTTGGCGTTGAATCATAAATATATAATAAAATGAAAAGTAAATTTCTAAGTTTAACTTTGGTCTTATTAGTGTTTTTCGGATTAAATTTGAAAGCACAAAAAAATAGGGCAACAGTTTTAAAATCAGACGGTAACGAAACCGTCGTAAAATTTAACTTAAATAGTTATAATTTTGTAAGTGTAAATACCGATAAGGGAAAAGCAAAATTGATAAAATCGGGCAAACTAAGTTCGATGATGCAAAAGGGAGCTCCCGACCTTATCAAATTTTCGCGTGCCATTATTATTCCCGACTTCAATAGCAACGAAGTGGAAATAATTGATGCTAAATATACCGACATCAGCGATATATTAATAGCACCGTCAAAAGGTAATTTGAAAAGAAGCGTAAACCCGGCAGATGTACCTTATGAATACGGAAAAGTATACAACCAAGACAGCTTCTTTCCCGGTGAATTAGCAAGCCTCAACACTCCTTTCATCGAAAGAGACCACAGAGGACAGGTAGTGAATATATATCCTTTTCAGTACAACCCCGCTAAACGCACTTTACGTGTATATTCAGAAATTACGGTTGCCGTGAAACGCACTAATAAAAAAGGTGTAAACGAATATACATATTCACGAAAAAATAAAGTGTCGGAAGAATTTTCAAAAGTATATCAAAAACAATTCCTAAACTACAACAAACAGAGATATACTCCTGTGGAAGAAGCAGGTGAAATGTTAGTTATCTGCCACGATGAGTGGGTTGATGCTATGAAACCTTTTGTAGATTGGAAAAACGCAACAGGACGAAAAACTGTGATGGTGAAAAAATCAGAAGCAGGAACAGACGCAGCAACTATAAAAGCGTATGTTAAAAATTATTATGAAACCAACGGTCTTACCTACCTACTGCTCGTAGGCGATGCTGAACAAATTCCTTCTCATAGAGTAGAGGGTTCTTATGATGGCGATGGCGACTCTGACAATACATACGGATATTTAGCAGGTGATGACCATTACTTAGAGATATTCGTAGGACGTTTCTCATCAGAAACACAAGCCGACGTAGAAAACCAAGTTAAAAAAATAATTGACTACGAAAACGGAGCAACTTTAACCGAAGGCTGGCTAAACGAAACTCTCGGTATAGCATCAAACCAAGGTGCAGGCAGTGGCGACGATGGCGAAGCCGATTATCAACATATGAGAAATATCAAAACAGATTTGTTGGGATATAATTATACTAAATTCTTTGAATTATACGATGGTAGCCAAAGTGGAGATGATGCCATAGGAGACCCAACTCCGGCAATGGTAGAAGAAGTTGTTAATAACGGTGTTGGTTTCATTAATTACGTAGGACACGGTAACATAACTGTTTGGGGAACATCAGGGTTTAGCAACAAAGATGTCAATAAATTAAAAAACATAGGTAAACTTCCTTACGTATTTTCGGTAGCATGTCTAAACGGAAACTTTGTAGGCAAAACATGTTTTAGCGAAGCATGGATGAGAGCAAACGATAATGGCAAACCAACAGGAGCAGTTGCATTTGTAGGAAGTACGGTAAACCAACATTGGCAACCCCCAATGAAAGCACAAGACGAATTTACAGACATCTTGGTAGGAAGCTATGAAAACAACATCAAAAGAACATTCGGAGGACTATTCGTAAACTCACTTCACTTAATGAATGACGAATCAAATACAATGGGCTTCGAAATGACCGACACATGGGTATGCTTCAGCGACCCCTCGCTATATGTGAGAACAGATAACCCTACTACAATGACAGTAAACCATATTGGTAAAATCATTGCAGGTACTGACAAATATACCGTAACCGTAGCCGAAGATATTACCAACGGTGTTGCCACTCTTTCAAAAGACGGAATGATAAAAGCAACAGGCAAAATCGAAAACGGAAAAGTAGACTTAGACGTATCAGATGTTGTTGCAGGCGAAATCCTAAAACTCACTGTTACAGGATACAACAAAGTAACATATATTGATGACGATGTAAAAGCAATTGTTCCCGACGGTGCTTATGTTATTGTAAAAGAATACGCCACCACTATAAACTCTGGGCAAACATTAGACCTTAAAGTGAAACTTGAAAACATAGGAAATCAAGAAGCTAAAAACATCACCACCACTCTTACATTAGACGAATCGGCAAAAGAATATGTAACACTTACAAACAATATAGTTACATATCCAAACATGGCAACTAATGCTATCTCAGAAGCATCAGCAGACGGCAAATTTACTTTAACTGCAAAAAATAATATTCCCAATAATATTAACATCCCCTTAAAAATGACCATAAATTTTGACGGACTTGATGAAGCGATAGTAACAAATTTGAACGTCAAAACGATAGCACCTCAAATCAAGATTTTAAAACTTGAAATACTTGACCCCCCCGCCGGTGACGACGACCCGATTACCACAGGAAACAAAAACTCGGTATTAGACCCCGGAGAAACTTTGGCTCTTATTATGACTGTGAAAAACATAGGAAATTTAGATGTATCAAAAGTATCAGCCAAAATAACCACTGAAAACGATTTCCTTGAAATAACACAAGGTAACTTCACCGACGATGATTTAACTTTAACAACCGCCGAAGACGGAGCAACAAAAATTAAATTCTACATAAAAGCCAAAGAAGACGCATTTATCGGTTCATTTGCAAATGTAAGCGGAATGGTAGAAGCAGGCGTAGAAGGACAATACTCCGATGCAACTGATTATGACTTTATTGTAGGTTACATACCCGAATATTGCGAATCAAGTGCCGGATATCCATCAGGCGGATTTATTTCAGAATTTACCTTCGGCGAATTGCACAACAACACCATGGAAAGCGATAACTACCAATATTCTGACTACACAACAGATACCGAACTAATGAAAAGTTTTATGCCCGGCGGCGAATATGAAATTGCCATAAAATTAAGCACTCGCGGCGGTTCATATTCATACCAAAAAGCTGCAAAAGTATACGTAGACTGGAATTATGACGGCGATTTTAATGACCCCGGTGAAACTATATTTACTGTAAAACCGACAGCTATTCCAAACATAGTAAAAACAGGAGTAATAAAAATACCGGAAGGCGTAACAAAAGGTCCCAGATTCCTAAGAATTGTATTATCAGAAACAGTTGATGCTAACCAAATAAAACCTTGTGGTGTTTACCAATACGGTGAAACAGAAGATTATAGAATAGAAATCGTAGACCCCAAAAAACCTGAACCGGAATTTAATATAAGCAACGAAACACCTTATGTAAATGAAATAGTTAGACTTACGGATCTTAGTAAATACTTCCCAAATAAATGGGAATGGGATATCACTCCGGGAGTAGAAGGTACTGACTTTGAATTTTTGGAAAACACAACAGCAGAATCCAAAAATCCTGTTGTGAAATTTAAAACCATACAAACATTCAAAGTAAAACTAAAAGTATCCAACATAGCCGGTAATGACAGCATTGAAATGGAGGTACCCGTAAAAGACATCGACGTAAAACCAATAGCTAAATTCAAAGCAAGCGAAGAATTAGTCAGCCCAAGCGTGAAAGTACGCTTTACAGACTTATCAGAAAACGTGCCTGACGGTTGGACTTGGACAATAACATCTGAAACAGAAGGTGCTGCCTTTAAATTTGTAGACAATACAACAGCAAATTCACAAAACCCTGTTGTAAAATTCACAAAAGAAGGATTTTACAATATTCAACTTGTAGCCACAAACAAAATTGGCGACTCTGAGCCTAAACTTGAAACCGGACTAATAGAAGTTATCCCCGGCGTAAATCTGACAAATAACACTACACCACCTCATAGTTGTAGATTCTTCTTCTACGACCCCGCAGGACCTAACGGCCCATACAGTGCCGACGTAACCGTAGTAAACACGCTATATCCCGAGTCAGAAGGCAAAGCCGTTAAATTAGAGTTCTTAGACTTTGACCTTGAAGCAAAAGCACTATCAGGATGTTGGGATGTATTAGAGGTATACAACGCTTCCTCAGTAAATGATGATGACAAAATAGGCGAATATTGCGGTGATAAAGTACCGGAAGGCTTGAAATCATTAGAAGCTAAAAACGTAAAAGGAGCTCTTACCTTCAAATTCAAATCAGACCCACAACAAGTGAGAGATGGTTGGAAAGCATTGGTAAGTTGTGTTGATAATAAATATCACAATCTAACATTCAACGTAACAAACGGCGTGAATCCAATAGAGAAAGCTAAGATAAAAATCAACGATGATATTGTAAGAACCAACGAAGAGGGAGTAGCTGTTTTCAAAAACATCAAAGAAGGATTTTACTCATACACTGTTACCGCCAAAAAACATAAGCTCAAAACAGGAACAGTTGAAGTAAGTGCCAGCAAAGAAATAACAGTTGAACTCGAACCCAAAGTAACCGCAGTGGAAGAACAAGATGCCAACATCTTTAAACTATATCCGAATCCAACCAACGGTTTAACCGAATTTGCCGTAAAAGCACAAGGCAACGTAAAAGTTACAGTGTTTAACATAACAGGACAAATCGTTAAGCAAAAGGAATTTAAACCCAACACATCAATCTTCAAAACAACCCTAAATCTATCAGATTTAGAACCGGGCATATACCCCGTAGTAGTTAATGTAAACGGCAAAAAATTCTTTGAGAAATTAATCGTTTATTAAGATACTGATAAATTAGGTTTTTAAACATGGTTGAGGCTGTCCTGTAAAAGGGGCAGCCTTTTTTTTGAATTACGAATTACGAATTAAAAATTACAAATTTTGGAATGTGGAGACGTAATGCATTGCGTCTACGTGTTATAAAAATCCCCCTTAGAAAAGGGGGGAGGGGGATTGATTTTTAACATAATAAAAAAAGTCTTTTCAATCTCCCTAACCCTCTTCTCCAAGAGGGAATTATACGGTTTGTAGAGACGCAATTAATTGCATCTCTACATGGCTGGTTATCAATAACTTTGTTAATTGTAGAGACGGGCTATTAGCGCGTCTCTACTTTTGTGAAATTAGAATAATTTTACCTTTTTACTTTTTACCTTTTACCTCTCAATCCCCCCCAAAAAAAAACATCATGTTTAATACAAACATAGCCCACAATCTACATCGTGGGCTATATTGTAATTCTTGTTATTGTAAAAATAATGAAGATTATTTCTTAGGTAATTTGTGAGGCGAAAGCATGTGCATCGGCGACAATATTTCATCTAAATCCTCTTTCGATAAAAGGTCTTGTTCCAATACCAAGTCATATACACTGCGATTATCTTTCAAAGCCTCTTTTGCTATTTTCGAGCAAGTGTCGTATCCCAAAACGGGGTTCAAGGCGGTAACCAAACCTATGCTGTTCATAACCATTTGAGTGGTGTTTTCGGCGTTGGCTGTGATGCCGTCTATACATTTGTGTTTTAGAACCGATAATCCGTTTATCAACATTTCTATCGATTCAAACAAACTTTGCACTATAACAGGCTCCATTACGTTTAGCTCTAACTGTCCGGCTTCGGCTGCCATGCTCACTGTGAGGTCATTACCTATCACTTTGAATGCAATTTGATTTATAACTTCCGGAATTACGGGATTCACTTTGCCGGGCATTATCGACGAACCGGGTTGCATCGGCGGAAGATTTATTTCATTTAAACCTGCACGCGGGCCCGATGATAATAATCGCAAGTCGTTGGATATTTTGGATAGTTTTAATGCAATGGATTTCAACGATGATGAGAACATCACAAACGAACCTGTGTTTTGTGTTGCTTCCACTAAGTTTTCAGCCAATCTCACGTCTAATCCCGAAATGGTTTTGATGTGTTCGGTTACCAACTCGGCGTAACCTTTCGGAGCGTTTAGTCCTGTTCCGATTGCGGTTGCTCCCATGTTGATTTTCAACATCATATTAGAGTTGTGAAGAAGACGTTTTGCTTCCGACTCGATGGTTACGGCGTATGCACCAAACTCTTGTCCCAAAGTCATCGGTACGGCATCTTGTAGCTGTGTGCGTCCCATTTTCAAGACATTATCAAACTCCTCTGATTTTGCTTTTAGCGATGCTATGAGCGAGTTGAGGGATTTTATAAGGTCTTTGCTTCTTTCTTTCAAAGCCAATTTAACGGCAGTGGGATAGGCATCATTTGTCGATTGCGACAGGTTGATATGATTGTTAGGGTGGCAATATTTGTATTCGCCTTTTTCGTGTCCGAGAAGTTCCAAAGCAATATTTGCAATTACTTCGTTGGCATTCATATTGGTTGATGTTCCTGCACCGCCTTGTATCATATCCACTACGAAATGTCTGTGATATTTACCTTCTATAATAAGGCGACATGCCTCAATTATGGCTTTGCTTAGGTCGTCGGGAAGCAATCCGAGTTCGTTGTTGGCTTGTGCTGCCGCCATTTTAACCTGTGCAAGTGCTTTAATTAGAGAGGGATAAAAGTGTAGGCTTACTCCGCTGATGTTGAAATTTTCTCTGCCTCGCATGGTTTGTATTCCGTAGTAAAATTCGGCAGGAATTTGTCGGTCGCCAAGTAAGTCGTGTTCTTTTCTGGTTCTGCCCGTTGTGTATTGAGCCCCCGAGTTCATCATTCTGGTGTTGGCGTGGCTCATTCGTTTTGATACTACACGAGTCAGGCTTTTCAATACTTTTATGGCAACGGTTGGGTTTTCGTCGATGTATTTTTTTATGTTTTGTTTTGACAAGAATAATGTTGTAACCTCGTCAATAGTTTTTGCGTTTGTGTTGTGAGGAGAATCTTCAATTATAACAGCTTCGCCCACAAAGTCGTATTTGCCCATTAGCGAAATTCGTTTTTCTTCGCCAAAGGGGGTGCTTTTTTGGAGTTCTACTTCGCCTTCCTGAATTAAGAAAATACCTTCTCGTTCCAAATTTTCTTTAAAAATGTATTCGTCGGCTTTATACTGTTTGATTTCAGTTAGTTCGGCTATCGCTTGTAGAGCATCTTGCGAAAGTTCTGCGAACAATTCTATTTTGCTTAGAAATTTTTGTTTATCAAAGTTTTTCATGTTTATTTTTTTGATGATTCAGGGTGCTAATGTAGAAGTTTTTTTGTAAAAAAAAAATAATTAGGATTTTATTTTTGCCCTATAAATATTGGGTGCAAAAAATAAAAAAATAGACTGTCCCCCAAAGGGCAATCTATTTTATTTACTATACCCCAATGGGGTTAAATCCATTGGAAAATCAGACAAAAAAATCCCTCTTGGAGAAGAGGGCAAGGGAGATTGAAAACACTGGTAATCAAGTATGTAGAGACGTGCTAATAGCGCGTCTCTACTATTTAGGCATAAGAGGTATCCTTTGGGGATAGCCTCATTTTTTGTTTTACTACTTTTCGAGATTAATTATAATCATCTTTTTGTCATTCGGTGAACTCTATGACATGCCCCGAAACTATAACGGTATAAGTCGATATAAAAAAGAAATAGCGGGCGCGTTTTACTTCAACAGTTTCATTAATTATTGCTTTAGCTCCTCCGACAATGTCGGCATTTTTCAACATTTTTGATTTCGCTTTTGCTATTAAACCTTTTTTTAGTATGCCACCGCCTAACCCAAAAATAGATGTTGTTTGGGCTTCGCCTTGTACACTTGCAATAACATTATAGTTCTTTCTTGACAATACAACTGAGGTTGTGTGATTATTGACATTTTCAGTCAATCCACTGTTTAATGTCATACAACTTGGTAATAAAAAAGTTATTCCGATTACAAAAATTAATAATTTAGCTTTTTTCATAATATTAACTTAAATGATTTTTAAATATTTTAAATTTCTATTTTTTATTATTTGACTCTGTTAAGTAGCATTTCAAAATAATCATCTTCATTGCCTTCATCCCAATAAATAGATAGGATATCTCCTTTTATTTTATATTTCACTTTTTCAGCCTCTTCTCCACTAAAACTTAAAGTGAGAACATTGCCTTCTACATAATATGTCCCTTTTTCTGATTCTGTAGTCTCACTCGCAGAGCCATAGGTTTTTAATTCTAACATGCCACCTTCTTTAAAAGTATAAGTATCAGTAAACGTTGATGCTATCCATACTTCGCCAATTTTTTCTTTCCCCTCGTAAGTATATTGCCATGAACCAATAAGTGGGTTGGTGTCATCATCTTTTTTACAACCGGGCAATACTGCCATAATTAAGCTAACTGCTAAAACGATAAAAGTTAAATGTTTTTTCATAAATTAAAAATTTTTAATTGCCTCCCAATTCCCTATTTGGCGTTATTACTTGTTTGAAATTTTAAACATAAAAAAAGCGTGGGAACTGTTAAATCTTATTTACTTTTGAGGTTCGACCAAAAACCCAGAGTTATAAATAAGAACAGCCCACGCGGGGAAAGCGTGAGCATTCGTCTTATTTCTTGTAACTCTTAAAAAATTTGGTCGATTTCAAAAGCAAGAAAATAATCTAAACGCTTTTTATATTAAATATTTTTAATTTTTATTTTTCCATATATTATATTTCATTGTTTTTTCAATTCCGCAAATTTACACTCTTTATTTTTTATCAGAAAATTTTTTTATGATAATTCAAAAAAAACAACACATTACCTGTCGATATTCGTTTGATAATGTGCTGTTTGAAGTATAAAAATTATGAACGTTATGCTATTTTACAAGTTCTTTAACTAAGTCAGAAGTCTCTTGCAGAGTGATTGCCGAGTGTACTTTTAGTCCCGAATTTTTGATTAATTCAGCACCCTCTTCGGCGTTAGTTCCTTGCAGACGAACTATCACAGGCACGCTGATATTGCCTATTGATTTGTATGCGTCCACGATGCCTTGTGCCACTCTGTCGCATCTTACAATACCGCCGAATATGTTAAGCAATATAGCTTTTACAGCCTTGTCTTTCAGGATTATACGGAAACCTGCCTCAACTGTTTGAGCATTTGCCGAGCCCCCCACATCAAGGAAGTTGGCAGGCGAACCGCCCGACATTTTTATGATGTCCATGGTAGCCATTGCGAGTCCCGCACCGTTTACCATACAGCCCACATTGCCGTCAAGTTTTATGAAGTTCAAATTGTATTTTGATGCTTCGGTTTCTGCGGGGTCTTCCTCGGTTATGTCTCTCATTTCGGCGAGGTCTTTATGACGGAAAAGAGCGTTTTCATCGATGTTCACTTTTGCATCTACCGCAAGGATTTTGTTGTCGGAAGTTTTGAGCAACGGGTTGATTTCAAATAGAGCCACGTCGGATTCTTCGTATGCTCGGTATAGGGTTTTGATGAATTTTGTCATCTCTTTGAAAGCCTCGCCTTCAAGTCCGAGATTGAATGCTATTTTGCGAGTTTGGAAGCCTTGTATTCCCACCTTGGGGTCGATTTCTTCTTTAAAGATTTTGTCGGGTGTTTTTTCGGCTACCGTTTCAATGTCCATACCTCCTTCGGGCGAATATATTATAGTGTTGCGTCCTTTGGCTCGGTCTAATAACACACTCATATAGAACTCCTTAGGCTCGGTTTCGCCGGGATAATATACGTCTTGTGCTATTAAAATTTTGTTCACTTTTTTGCCTTCCGCCCCGGTTTGATGGGTTACGAGTTGCATGCCGAGTATTTGGTCGGCTATTGTTTTTACTTCATCAAGTGATTTTGCCAATTTTACACCACCGCCTTTTCCGCGTCCGCCGGCGTGAATTTGAGCTTTTATCACCCACCAGCTTGTGCCGGTTTGTTCAGTGAGTTTTTTTGCAGCTTCTACGGCTTCCTCCGGTGTTGTAGCGGTTATGCCTTCTTGTATTCTTGCTCCGAATTTTTTTAAAATTCCTTTTCCTTGGTATTCGTGTAGATTCATTATTTTGGATATTTTTTGGGGGTTCTTAATTTCGATAAAGTTATATATTTTTTATTAATTTTAATATATATTCTTTAATTTTTATTGATTTTTTTTATTGCGTACTCTTCTCTGTATTTGCTTTGGTTGCCATTTTTGATTATGCCTTCGATTTTTCTGCCTATGCTTATGGTTGTTTTCAGCAGTTTGTTCAGCGGCACAACCTCATAATATGAACTGTCTTGCTCGTCGATATCTACCTTAAAAAATAGGTCGGCGGCTCTTTTCGATTTGAAACTCAGGCGTATAGTGTATATCCCCGGCGAGTTGATTTTCACGTCCATTTCGTCGGAAGGGAATGCGTCTTGCGGTTTGTCGTCAAGGTACAAGATGAACCACGAGTTCTCGTCTCTTGGCGTTGAGGACTTTACATGCACGTATGCCTGTGCCGATAATTTTAGGCTTATCGCAGTCAGTATCAGTATGGTTATCAGAATTTTTTTCATTTGCTATTCTATTAGTTTTCTTAGTTTGTCCAATGCTTGTTGAATGCCTTGCGGATTGTTTCCGCCTGCCGATGCAAAATGGCTTTGACCACCACCGCCACCTTTTATATCTTGCGATATTTGGGAGATTAACTTCCCTGCGTTCAGGTCTTTATCCTCGGTTAGGTCTTTCGAAATGGCAATGATGATGTTTGCCTTGTTTTTGATTTCAGCACCCAAAGCTATGAAGTGAGATTGATGTTCGTTTTTCAGCATAAACACCAAATTTTTAAGTTGGTCGGCTGATTTTACATCAATTTTTTGTATTAAAACAGGTGTGCCGTTTACTTCCGAAAATGATTTTTTCAGCTCATTTTTTTGTAGCTTAACTTGCTCTTTTTCAAATACTTCTATTTGTTTTCTAAGCTGTTTGTTTTCGTCTAATGTCTTTTCTATTTTCTGAATTATTTGCTTTGAATTTTTAAACAAGCCCTTAACTGCTTTAAGTTCAGCAAGTTCACTGTTTACATAATCCAGAGCTTTTTGAGCGGTTATCGCCTCAATTCGCCTGATGCCTGTGGATATTGAAGTCTCTTCCGTTATTTTGAACGAGCCGATATTGCCGGTTGCCTCAACGTGAGTGCCGCCGCAAAGTTCCACCGAATCGCCAAATTTTATAACTCTGACTTTATTGCCGTATTTCTCGCCAAACAAAGCCAATGCACCCATTTCTTTTGCCTGTTCCATTTCCATTTCGCGTTCCTCTTGCAACTGCGAGTTTTTTCTGATATTGTCATTTACCAGATTTTCCACTTTTAAGATTTCCTCTTCCGTCATTTTCTGGAAATGAGAAAAATCAAATCGCAAGTGGGTGGGGCTTACATAAGAACCTTTTTGCTCTACATGCGTGCCAAGTACCTGACGCAGAGCATTATGCAATAAATGCGTTGCGGTGTGATTGTTCTTGGTCATTTCTCTTTTTTGCTCGTTTACCTCCGCCGTGTATGGCTTGGAGGGGTCTTGTGGCAAAGTCTCGGCGATGTGTATTATTTGGTTGTGTTCTTTTTTTGTATCAATGATTTTGATTTTTTCGTTGTCATTGAAGATGATGCCGGTGTCGCCTATCTGCCCGCCACTTTCGGCATAAAATGGAGTTTGGTCAAACACAAGTTGGTATAATGTTTTCTTTTTTTCCTTAACTTTTCGGTATTTGGCTATTCTGATTTCTGTTTTTGTGAAATCATAACCTACAAATATCGTATCTGTAATATCTTGAATTTCAGTCCAATCGTCAATATCTTTTGAGCTTGCTTTTTTCGAGCGATTTTTTTGCTTTTGCATTTCGGCATCAAATTCGGCTTTGTCGGTAGTCATGCCTTGCTCCTTCAACATTAATAAGGTGAGGTCGTAGGGGAAGCCGTAGCTGTCGTACAGTTTGAAAACTTGTGTGCCGGGTATTTGCGTTTTGTTTTGTTGCTTGGTAGTTTTTATCAAATTTTCAAGAATATCGATACCTGTTTCTAAGGTTTTTAGAAATGCAAGTTCCTCTTGTTCAATTACTTGCTCAATAAGTTTCTCATGCTTAACTATCTCGGGATACGCTCCTCCCATGGTTTCGATGAGAGCCGGAAGCAGTTTATATATAAAAGGTTGTTGCATATTTAAAAAGGTGTAGCCGTAGCGAATGGCACGCCTCAAAATCCTTCTTATGACGTAGCCAGCCCCCGTGTTGGACGGCATTTGCCCGTCGGCAACCGAGAATGACACTGTGCGAAGATGGTCGGCAACAACACGCATTGCGATATTTATTTTTTCGTCTTTGCCGTATGCTTTGCCCGTAACTTCCTCTATTTTAGATATTATCGTAGAGAATAAATCTATGTCGTAGTTGGAGCTTTGGTTTTGCACCACGCAACATAGTCGCTCGAAGCCCATGCC
>PDWI01001995.1_pt1 | contig 31523 bp, 34 predicted proteins | sample 1430891 | NCBI WGS metagenome assembly PDWI01 (sample SAMN01162508, study PRJNA174530) | Oral metagenome, whole genome shotgun sequencing project. | biome: Marine environment; feature: Marine mammal; material: Swab sample of the gingival sulcus; isolation source: swab sample of gingival sulcus... | reverse complement strand
CAGGGATGTCAGCCTTGACAGTGTAACAACAGGGGATACGGTGGTAAATAGTGATGGCGTGACTATCAGTAACGGCGCGGCAGGCAGCGCGGTGACGTTGAGTAAATCCGGTCTGGATAATGGCGGCAACAGGATCACCAATGTTGCGGCGGGAGATATCTCCGCAACCAGCACCGATGCGGTTAACGGCAGCCAGCTCTTTGCCGCGACTGCCGGTTCAAGGGAGGAGGTAAAATCCACCGATAAATCAGTAACCATAGCAACCACAACCAATGGCGCCGGCGCCAATATCTATGACTTATCGGTAAATACCGATGGCACAACCGTTGCCGTTGACAGCACAACCGGTGCGGTGAAGGCGGTAACAGACAGCATCTCTGTGGTGGATGGCAAGGCGGTTGCCGCCACATCAACAGCGCTGGCAACATCAGGGGAGATCGCTGAAGCCATCAATAAGGCGGGCTTTACCGTTAAGGCCAATGGTGATGCCGGCAAGCTTATTACTCCCGGAGATTCGGTTGACTTTATTGGTGGCGATAATATCGAGATCACCAGAAACGGCGGCCAGTTTACGGTGAAGACCGCCAGGGATGTCAGCCTTGACAGTGTAACAACAGGGGATACGGTAGTAAATAGTGATGGCGTGACCATCAGTAACGGCGCGGCAGGCAGCGCGGTGACGTTGAGTAAATCCGGTCTGGATAATGGCGGCAACAGGATCACCAATGTCGCGGCGGGAGAAATCTCCGCAACCAGTACCGATGCGGTTAACGGCAGCCAGGTATTTGCGTTAACTGCCGGCTCCAAGGAGGTGGTGAAATCTGCCGATCAATCGGTAACCGTAACAACAACGCAGGATGCTGTTACCGGCGCCAGTATCTACGACTTACAGATACAGGTGGATTCTGCGACCATGGAGTTTGTTGATGTCGATCCGGCTGATCCGGCAAAAGGGAAAAAACTGACAGCCGTTACCAGCGATATAACCAGCGATGCAACGGGCGTTGCCTCTGCCGTTACCGGCAGCTCCCTGGCAACCGCCGGCAGTGTGGCCGCGGCGATCAATAACGCGGGCTGGGTCGGCACCGCGGGTGCCGGTGTTGATGGCGGTATAGTCCAGGGTGCCGGTGATCAACTGGTGAAAACCGGTGAGAAGGTAACCTTTGATGCTGGCAAGAATATCAAGCTGGTTCAGCAAGGGCAGACATTCACCTATGCGACCAGGGATGATGTCGAATTCACCAAGGTGACCACCGGTAATACGGTGATGACCTCCAGTGGTGTTACCGCGCCTTCCTATACAACCAATGGCAATCATACGGTAACGATAAGCGGTGGCAGCGGGACCATTAACGGTCTGACCAACACAACCTTTGATGCAAAAAATTACACCTCCGGTCAGGCGGCGACAGAGGATCAGCTTGCCAGTGTCAGTGAGGTGGCCCATGCCGGATTCAATGTTAGTGCCAATGGCAGGAATCCGAGTAATATAGGGCCGGGAGAGACAATTGATTTCAATAGCGGCGATGGCAATATCCAGATTCAGAATGAAGGGAACACATTGACATTCAACCTTAACCCTGATCTCCATGTGAACAGCGTTACTACCGGAAATACCCAGATCAATACCAATGGCCTGTTTATCAAGGATGGGCTGAGCTTAACCAGGGATGGTCTGTTTGTTGATGGCGGGCCCAGCGTAACCAGAAAAGGTATAGATGCGGCTGGCAAACCGATAACCAATGTCGCCCGAGGCACCCATCCCGGCGATGCGGTTAATCTGTCGCAGCTTGAAGAGGCTGAGGTCAGGGCTGCCAGGGGAACCGCTGCCGCAATGGCGGCGACCTCAATGCCGCAGGCCTATGCTCCGGGTTCCAGTATGCTGACCGCCGGCGCCAGCACCTATCGGGGAGAAAGCGCCATTGCCGTTGGCTATTCAACAATGAGCGATAATGGTAAATGGATCCTGCAGGGAAATGCCAGTGCCAATGAGGATGATGCCGGTTTCTCTGTTGGTGTGGGCTATCAGTGGTAACAGACCGCGCTGGATTGATATTGCGAGGATGGATATGAAACTATTACAGTTCGGTATTGGCGCCGCGGTCTTGCTGCTGGCCCTGTCTGGCTGCACCTCAACTGTCAGCAAAAATATCAGTGATAAGGGCGTGCCTGAACAGGTCGTTTTTCCAGACAAGAGTGATGCCTGGAATAGGGAGGGCAGTTTTCCGGTTGAGGCGAATCTGCAAAGTATCGGACCGGGGATGGAGAAGCGGACGATCTATCAACTGATTGGTGTCCCCCATTTTTCCGAGAGGCTTGGCGCGCGTGAGTGGGATTATATTTTTAACTTTCGTGATGACAGGTACCAGCTTGCAAGACAGTGTCAGTACAAGATTATTTTTGATACTGACCGCCTTGCCCAATCCTTTTACTGGCTGCCAAGGGAGTGTGGCCAGGGGTTTTTTCAGTCTGAGACCCCGGACGATTATGAAAACGACAAGGAGAGGGAAAAGGTGCCGGATGACAAAAGTGAAAAGGATTGAGTAGAGCAGGCTGGCGGCTTTTCCTGTCCGGCGGTTCTGCGAGTATTTTTCTGGTAAATTTTAATAATAGGAATTGGTTATGAACTCTTTTGTCTTCCGGTTTGGTCTGGTTTGTTTCGCTGGCGTTTTACTTGTTTGCGGCTGTGTGAAAAAGCCGGATCCGGTTAACTCTTCAGCGGCAGGGACACCTCCTGCCGTTTCACCGCGCAAGAGTCTGCTGGAGCCCTCCTTTTCCCATATAACCTTTAACCTGCCCCAGGGGATTGACTGGGTGCAGAGTCGGAATACACCTGTTGGCAATGGTGGCGTGGCAGAGTGGGTTCCCAGGGGCTATACCTCGCAGAACAGCCCGCTGCGGATTATCTATCAGAAGAAACAGCCTGGTCTTAGCCCCGGAGTACGGCTGCAGGAGATTGTTGCTCCGGTCAAAAACTGTGTTGATGCCAAAATTACCCGCTTTAAAGGGGACAGTAGTTATACCCATCAGGCCAATGTTGAGGTGTTCTGTTCAAAGATGGGGAAAAATGATTGGGGACTGGTCAGCTATGTTGCTGTTTTCAGCAACCGCAGTGAGACCCATACCCTGATAGGAGAGATTCGTACCACTGCTACAGAAAAGGCGGGAGTCTTTCCGGAGAAAACCAAAAAGGAGAGAGAGGCACGTGATAAGACCGGAGCATTGGGTAAACTTCTGTTTGATTCGATCCGTTCCATACGGGTATGTACGAAGGATGGGAACTGCAGATAGTTCAACAGATTTGTTATATGGCATTAACGAGAAAAGAAGAGAGGAGAGAGCATGAAGATTGATTGGGCATATATGCGTAAAGGCTGAGTATCCTGTAAAAAAGCCGGTGCGGTTTTTGCGGAGAAAAAGGCGGTGATCAAGGAAGAGGTGGATGCCAGAAAACAGGTCTATAACGGGGAAGATGCCTGGCAGGTGGTTGCTGCTGCGGTAAAAATCTATGTTGCCAGCGGCAAGAAAACTCTGGAGTTTGATCCGAAAACAGCGGATAAGGGGGAGTTACTAAAGAAGATTACCGGCAGAACAGGCAATCTGCGAGCGCCTACCCTGAAAGTTGGCACCACTTTTTTTGTCGGCTTTAATAGCGAGATATATCAGAACCTGTAATCCACAGATTACGCAGATTAACTGGATTATAAAACAGTTCCTTGTTTTACCAGTGCTTGATTTTATCTCAATGAACAAAAAAATCTTTTTTCATTATAATCTGCGTTTATCCGCGTAATCTGCGGATAAACCAGCATGGCTGGACCATATAGCCGCAAGCCATAACAAGGCATGAAATACGGAACTCCGGGGAATTAACGTCTAATTGCAAACCGTATTTCGGATAAACCAGAGTGTTGAGAAACAAAAAAGCAGCGGAAACCATTATGATTCCCGCTGCTTTTTTGTAATACCTTAAAAGAGTAAAACTCAGTCCATATGTGTTGCCAGATAGCTGGCAACCCCTTCAGCGGTGGGCTTCATCGCCTCATCGCCCTTATTCCAGTTTGCCGGGCAGACCTCACCGTGCTCTTCGGTGAACTGCAGCGCGTCAAGAACCCGCAGGGCTTCATCAACGTTTCTGCCCAGAGGCAGGTCGTTAATGGTCGCGTGGCGGACAACCCCTTCCTTGTCAATGAGAAAGAGTCCGCGCAGGGCGATACCCGCGCCAAGCAGCACGCCATACTTTTCAGAGACAGACTTATCCAGATCGGCAACCAGCGGAAACTGGATATTGCCGATTCCTCCCTCGTTAACCGGTGTATTTTTCCAGGCGAGATGAGAAAAATGTGAATCAATTGAGCAGCCTACCAGTTCACAGTTTGCCGCCTTGAACTTGTCAAGAGCCTTGTTAAAGGCAAGAATCTCGGAAGGGCAGACAAAAGTGAAGTCAAGAGGATAGAAGAAGAGTACCACATACTTTCCCTTATAGTCGGAAAGGGTAAAATCTTCCTTGAAACTGTTATCAGGCATAACAGCGGTCGCGGTAAAGTCGGGGGCGGGGTTGGTTACCAGTAAACTCATAATTTTGTCACCTTAAATAAAATTGTTAGCGCCTATATAAAGAGGCAAAAAAGAGGCTCTACCTCCTGGGGTAGAGCCTGGAGAATTATTAGTCTTCCACTTCCCAGAAAGAGTCTTTCTCCGCACCACAGAGAGGGCAGGCCCAGTCATCCGGCAGGTCCTCAAAAGCCGTTCCCGGTGCGATACCGTTGTCTTCGTCACCAACAGCCGGATCATAAATATAGCCGCAGGGGCATTCCCATTTCTTCATAGTGTTCTCCTTTTTGTTCTAAAAAAGTTAATATCAGTACTGCACCGGAGACTATAGGAACTTGAAACCGTTAGTCAAGCAGGGAACAATATTTTTTTTATGATCGGGTCTGGAAAAAATTACAGCCAATCAGGGAAAATTGTATTACAGTGCGCCGCGGATTGAGTTTCTTTATGATTTGATGATAGTCCGATTCGGGCAGGGTAACTTCAGGTCCGGTAGGTTCTTTGCTGTATTCCGTGTTTTCACCGAAAGGAGGAAGGTCGATAGCTGGCCAGGTTCTGCCGGATTGAAGCTGATATCTGTGGAAGAAGGGGTATTCCGGAAACTGGAGCGCGCGGTATCCCGGGATGAAAAAATCAGTTGAAAATGTTTACGGATATTGTCGTCGGCAGTGGTATAAGCGGCCTTACCGTTGCGACTTTACTGGCAAAAAATGGACGAAAGGTCGCATTGCTGGAGCAGGGCTCCTCCCCGGGTGGAGCCCTCCGCCAGTTCCGCAGGGGAGGGATCTCTTTTGATGTGGGCTGCCACTATACCGGCTGTCTTGGCGAGGGGCAGTTTCTCGCGAGGTTATGGGCGTATTGCGGGGTCGGGGACAAGATTGCTGTCTACTGCTGCAGGGACAGTTATGACCGGTTTGATTTTGCCGAATCGGACAGGCCGGTAAGATCGTGGTTTGATTATCAGCGTCTGCGGGATGAGCTGTGTTCGACCTTTCCGGAGGAGTTCCGTGGTATAGAGAAGTATCTGCAGACAGTCCGTGGCATCTGTGACAGGATCCCGTATTACAATATGGATCTCTCCCTGTCCGCCTTTCTTGGCTCCTACCGGCGGGACAGGCGCAGTCTCAGCGAGTTTCTTGCCCGAGAAATCAAAAGCAGCAGACTGCGCAAGGTGCTGGGGGCGTCAGGGTTTCTCTATGGTATCCCTGCGGCAGAGACACCACTGGATACCCATGCCATGGTCAGTCATGGCTATTATACCGGGGCATGGGTGGTTGCCGGCGGCGGGCAGACTGTCATTGACAGTCTGCTCCAGCGTTTTCAGCAGTTGGGGGGTGTTGTCCAGTGTAACAGCAGGGTGGAGCAGTTGATCTGCGCCGGGGGAGCGGTGAGCGGTGTACGGCTGGCCAGCGGCGAAGAGATGGGCTGCCGGCGTCTTGTCTATACCGGTCATCCGGCCGCGGTGGTCGATATGGTGCCACCGGGTGTTTTTCGACCGGCATATACGCGTCGTCTGCGCGCCCTGAAAAACTCCCTCTCCTTTTTTGTTGTGTTTGGCCGTGCGCGGAAAAGGATGGACTGGCGCAGCGGTCCGCTGAATTATCTGCGGATGGCGGATGGAAATGAGGTTATTTCCGCAGACAGTTCGCGGCCTCTCGCCCGTCGGTCACTGATGATGACAGGAACCGGTACGCGGAAGAGTTGTGCGGTAAGGGATACTTATGGTATAACCCTTCTCTGTCCGGCTTTTTGGGCTGAGGTGAGCCATTTTGCCGATAACAGAAAGGGGGAAGAGTATCTGGCGTATAAAAAGCGTGTAACCGAAACTCTTGTTGCCGAAGCGGAGAGAAACTGGTCGTCCGTTGTTGGTGGTATTACGCCACTGGCCAGTGGTTCTCCGCTTACTTTTCATGATTATCTGGCGGCGCCAGAGGGGTGCAGCTACGGCGTAATGCACAGCCTCAATCAATATCCCCCTGATGTCAGAACACGTCTTCGCGGCTTTTATCTTGCGGGGCAGTCGATACTTATGACGGGACTGGTGGGCGCTTCTGTCTCCGCTGTTGCCAGTGCCGGTGAAATTATTGGTTTGGAAGAGCTTTGGAACAGCATCAGGAAGGGATAACAGGAAGGGCTCCGCAGCGGGTGGTGATTACCGGCTGCGGGGCGGTCTCGCCGTTTGGTCTCGGGGTGGAGAAGTTAATGGCGGGGCTGCGTTCCGGCAGCTCGGCCATCAGGTCTATGCCGGAATGGCAGGGCATTAACGGGCTGCGGAGCCATCTCGCCGCCCCCGTCCCTGCGTTTGACGCCAGACCTCTGCTTGCCAGAACCCTGCGCAGGACTATGGGGAAGATGGCTCTCTATGCGACCATAGCGAGTATGGAAGCGGTTGCGGAGGCGGGGCTGAGCGAAGAGGAGATAACGTCGGGAGAGACGGGTGTCGTCCTGGGGTCAACCACCGGCAGTCCGGGAGCGTATCAGGAGTATTATGGCAATTTCCTTTCGGAACGGGGGCTGGCAACGGTAAAGTCCGGTGAATTCTTTAAGCTTATGAGCCATAGCTGCGCGGCCAATGTCAGTCTTGCCCTGGGGATTACCGGTGAACAGTGGGCTCCCGTCAGTGCCTGTACCTCTTCCTCTCAGGCTCTGGGGCTGGGCTATATGCTTGTTCGCAGCGGCCGCCAGCGTTTTGTCCTCTGCGGCGGCGGCGAGGAGGTGCACCCGTCTGTTACCGGAATCTTTGATCTGCTGCGCGCGGCCAGTCTTGCCACTGACCGGCCGGAAGATGCCTGCCGGCCATTTGATACGCGCCGCGATGGTGTTGTCTGTGGCGGTGGCAGTGGCGTTATGGTATTGGAAGGGTATGACTCCGCAAGGGCCCGGGGCGCCCGTATCCATGGCGAGATCGTGGGTTTTGGCAATGTCTGCGACAGTGGTCATATCGCAAATCCTGATATGTCGTCAATGGCAAGGGCGATGGAGCTGGCCTTGCGGGAAGCGCATCTGCCCGCCTCTGCTGTTGACTATGTCAATGCTCACGCCACCGCAACCGAGCTGGGGGATGTCGCCGAGGCCCGGGCCATTGCCAGGGTGGTGGGAGGGGAGGTGCCGGTGAGTTCCTTCAAGGGGCATCTTGGTCATACCCTTGGTGCCGCCGGCGCGCTGGAGCTTATTGCTGTGCTGCAGATGATAGCGCTCCAGCAGTTTCTGCCCACCAGAAATATTGCTGAACTGGATCCCCGCTGCCGTTGTGCCGGTATCGGCACAGAGCGGCGGGATCTGAGGATGAATACTGTGATAAAGAATAATTTTGCCTTGGGTGGCGTAAACACATCTCTTGTGATTAAAAGGGTTTAATGAAAACGCGGGAAGAGCTGCAGCGTAAGGTGGCAGAGATATTGGCTGAAGAGTTTGAACTGGAAGAGAGCCTGATTGTTCCGGAGGCGACTCTCTATGGCGATCTCGGTCTGGACAGTCTTGATGCCGTGGATATGGTTGTTGTGCTTGAGAAGAAGTTTGCTGTACGGCTGGCAGATGAAAATGTGATGCGGTCTCTGCGCACAGTGGGGGATCTGCTCGATTTTCTGGAGACGATTCAGCAGGAGTAGCAGCGCCGTGGTATGGAGAACTCTCTGGAATATGTACTTCTGGCCTGTTTTTTTCTTTATTACGGTGATAAGCGTCCTGTTTATGCCGCTGTTGCTGCTCTTTCCTCTGGTTATACACAGATGTTCCGTCAGCTCCGCCCTGCGCCGCCTTATCAGCAGTTATGGCTGCTTTCTCACTCGTGTTGTACCGTTTTTTGCGCCGGTGGAGGTGGAGTACCAGGGAACTCTGCCCGAGGTGGCGATTCTGGTATCCAACCACAATTCGGCCATTGACCCCTATCTTTTTGGCTGCCTGCTTAAGGAGGGCGGTTTTGTCACCTCCTGGCCGTTCCGCATCCCGGTCTATGGCACGATAATGCGTCTGGCCGGATATGCCAACACCGAGGAGGGGTGGGAAGAGGTGCGAAAGAGCTGTCTGCGGATGCTTGCCGGAAAGTGTTCGGTTATTATCTGGCCGGAAGGTCATAGATCCCGTGACGGTTCTCTGGGGCGTTTTCGTAATGGAGCGTTCTCTCTTGCGGTAGAGAGTGGTGTGCCGATCGTGCCTGTTTGTATCCTTGGCTCTGGAGATATTCTCCCTCCGGGTGAACGTTTTCTGCGGTGCGGCAGAGTGAAATTGCTGGTTTTGCCGCAGATCAGCGTCGGGGCAGAAGAGCAGGAGCATGGAGAAAAGGTTCTCGCGCTGCGCAAGAGCACCTACGCGGCAATAGATAGCGCGTTGAATGAGTATGGTCATTTTACCAATGGGCAATAGTACGTTATATACAATTGACGCCGCAGAGGGGTTGCGGCGTCTTCCAGCCAGAGAGATTGAAAAAAGGCAGCTGCCGCTGTTGCAGGGACATCTGCGCCATGCGGCAACCATTCCCTACTACAGCGAACGGTTTCAGCAGTGCGGTCTTGATATTGACGGCATAAGAAGTGTGCGGGATATTGCCGTTATCCCCCCTACCTGCAGAGAAGATCTTGACCGTTTTCCCGAACAGTTCGGCAGCGGAAACAGGCGCTCGGTCCGTGATATCGCTCTTACCTCCGGCACCACAGGCAGGGTTGTCGAGGTGCCATATAGCGAAGCGGATCTGGAGCGGGTCTTTTTCAATGAGATGGTCGCGTATCACAGCGCCGGGGTCTGTGCGGGCGACCGGGTGCTGCTTACCGCCACCCTGGATCGCTGTTTTATTGCCGGGCTTGCCTATTACCACGGTGTGGTGCGGCTGGGGGCCAGTGCCATCCGCGGCGGACCGGGCCAGTTTCCCCGGCAATGGCAGCTGATCAACCAGCTCAGGCCAAGGGTTCTGGTCGGTGTGCCAACCTTTTTATATGGACTCGGGCAGTGGGGCGCGGCCAACGGTTTTGCTCCGGCCGCAAGCTCTGTCGAGATATTGATTACCATCGGCGAGCCCGGGCGCAGCGCTGATTTATCGCCAAATATTCTTGGCCGGAAACTGATTGATATCTGGTCTGCCAGGCTGCACTCCTCCTATGGTTCCACCGAGATGGAGACCGGTTTTGGTGAGTGCCGTATGGGCTGCGGCGGTCATATTCACCCGGAGTTGATGATTGTCGAAATCCTTGATGAATACGGCAACGCGGTGCCGCCCGGAGAGGCGGGTGAGGTTGTTGCCACCCCGCTGGGCGTTGAGGGTTTTCCCCTGGTGCGTTTTCGTACCGGTGATATTGCCCGCCTGCATACCGCTCCCTGCGGTTGCGGCTGGAATACGCCGCGCATTGGGCCCATTGAGGGGCGCCTCTGTCAGCGGCTGAAATATAAGGGGACTGTCTTCTACCCTGAAGCGGTTTTTAACGCCCTGCAGCAGATCCCTCATCATGGCGCCTGTATTGAGGTGCGTGAGGATCATGCGGGTGCCGATATTGTGACGGTTATTATCGGTTGTGATGACTGCGGTGATCCGCAGCAATTCAGCGACGCGCTGCAGGCTCATCTGCGTGTCCGGCCGCAGGTTGAGATCCGTCCCGTGGCTGAAGTAGAGCGGCAGATGACAGCGGACGGCGGCAGAAAGCCCAGAAAATTCTTTGATTTAAGGGGAGAATCCGGTGGTTGACGGTGAACATCTTCTTGGCGATGAGGTGGGGTGCGAGTTGATCTCCCTGCTGGGCAATGTTCCCAAACGGTGGGGACGGATGAACCGGCTCAGCCGGCTGTTGCTGGTGGAGAGTGCCCGGCTGCTGGCTGACGCGGGGTTCTCCGCAGGAGAAAAACTGTCGGATAACGGTATTACTGCCGGACTGATCGGTATCAGCCGGCGCGGCTCCTTGGCTACCGATTATGACTTTCTTGCGACCATGGAGGCTGGCGCCGGCTTTGCCAGTCCCGCGCTCTTTGGCTATACCCTGGCCAATATCCCTCTTGCCGAGGTGGCGGTGGCCTTTGGCCTCACCGGGCCGGTCTATGCCCTTGTTGGTGATCGGGAGAAAGAGGAGCTGTTGTGGTATGTGGAGCAGGAGGCCCGGCGCCATCTCCGCGCTGTTTCCGGGCTTGATTATATGCTCGCCTGCGTCTTTGATCGGTATCAGGAGGCAGGCAGAGTGGTTGAATATGTAACAGTAGATATGATCAAACAATGAAGTTAACCCTTATCTATCCAAAATGGCAGAAGATTCCGGAACAGACGGAATTTCATCTGCCGCCCCATGGGCCGGTCTGCGTGGCGGCCTCTATCCCTGAAGAGTATGATCTTGTCTTTATTGATGAAAATGTTGATACCATAGATTTTGATGCTGCTACCGACCTGGTGCTGCTGTCGATGATGCTTACCTGTCAGCTGCCCAGAGGCAGGCAGATCGTTGACGAATATCATCGCCGCGGCATCAAGGTTATTGCCGGTGGAATTTCAACGATGCTCCATGCCGGGGAGGTGGCTGGTTTTGTTGACAGCATCTACCTTGGCGAATCAGAAGGAGGGCGGCTGGCTCAGGTGCTGAAAGATTTTGCTGCCGGCAGGCTGCGGAAAAAGTATGACTATTTTCGTGATTTTCCGGCCATCGAAAGCGTAGGACCTGCCCGCCGCTCCATTCTCAACCGCAAGCGTTATGTCTATCGCGGGGTGCCGATGGTTGATCTGGTCCATGCCTCCAGGGGCTGCAAGTTTAACTGCTTTCCATGTGCCACCGCCTATCTTGGCGGGCGGCAGTTTCGTCCCCGTCCCATTGAGCGGGTGGTGGAAGAGATCAGTGCCATTGACAATAACCGTCTGTTTATCGTTGATAACAGCCTGGCCCAGGATAAGGCCTGGCTGCTGGAGCTGTTTGCTGCCCTGAAGCCGTTGCGCAAGAAATGGGTTTCCCATCCGATCCTTGACGATGAGGAGGTTATTCGTGCCGCCGCCGAGGCGGGCTGCTGGTATGTCTATCAGGCGGTGTTCGATACCTCGCTGATGATCCGTGACCGGGTGAAACGGCTCAAGGATCATGGCATAGGCATTGAGGCGGCCGTTCTTCTGGGGCCGGATAATCAGGATGCTGACTATATTCGCAGGCTGGTTGATTTTCTGCTGGAGATTGAGGTGGATATGGCCGAGTTTTCCATCCTGACCCCCTTCCCCCATACGCCGGTCACCACCACCTATCAGAGGCAGGGGCGTATTCTTCATCGTGACTGGAGCCGATATACCACTGCCGAAGTGGTGTACAGACCGAAGAAGATGTCTCCCGAGACCCTGCAGGAGATGTATGCCTATGCCTGGAAAACATTTTATGCCGATATGCCCCAGTCACTGCGTATGTCGCAGCTCTTTACCAAGGTTGTCCGCCGTGAAATGGAGGATGGCACCTACAGGCCGGCGCGTCTGGCGGAAGGACGGCGCTGGCTGGAGAGTGCCTGATGGCTCTTTCCTGTCTTGTTATTTCCGCCAATGAGGTCACTACCCCCTATCCTGTCTATCCCCTTGGTGCTGCCTGCATTGTCGGGGCATTGCGGCAGGGTGGTTATGCGGCGCGCCATTTTGATATGCTGGCTGATGGCGGCCGTGCGGCGCTGCGGCAGCTTCTGGACGAAGAGCTTTATGATTTTATAGGAGTTTCCATTCGTAATCTGGACTCCGAAGACAGCAGCGTTACCACTGATTATCTGGAGAGTCCAAGGTCTGTCTGTCAGCTGGTACGGCAGGTGCAGCCGGAGGCGGCACTGGTTCTGGGAGGGGCCGCCTTTTCGATAATGCCGGAGGTGCTGCTGGACTATCTGGGGGCGGACTACGGTATTGCCGGAGAGGGTGAGGCCCTGGCTGTCTGGCTGGCAGACAGGCTTGCTGCCGGGCAGCCGCCGCGGCAGAAGATCTTCCGGGCAAGGGAGAGAAACTCTCTCTTGCCGGCGATCGAGATGTCCGCCAGTACGGTGGAATACTATACCCGCTGGGGCGGGATGCTTAATCTGCAGACCAAGCGGGGCTGTCCCCATGGCTGCAGATATTGCAGCTATCCGAAGATAGAGGGGCGGCGTTTCCGTTTTCGTGATCCCGATGAGATTGCGCAGGAGGCATTGCGTATGCGGCAGTGCGGCGCGCGTTATCTCTTTTTTGCTGACAGTGTGTTTAACGATTCACAGGGGCGTTATCTGCAGGTGGCGGAGGCCTTTCTCCGTCATGGTCTGGATATCCCGTGGGCGGCATTCTTCAGACCGCAGCATCTGAGCGCTGAAGGACTGGCGCTGATGAAGCGTTCAGGGCTTGCGGCGATGGAGCTGGGCAGTGATGCCGCCACCAATGAGGTGCTCGCCGGGCTTGGCAAGGGGTTTACCATTGAGGATATTTTTACCAGTCACCGGTTAATCCGCAACAGCGGTATTCCCTGCGCGCACTTTATCACCTTTGGCGGCCCGGGAGAGACAGGGGAGACCGTTACGCGGGGACTGAAAAATATTGAATCTCTTGACGGCAGTGTGGTTTTTGTCTTTGTCGGCCTGCGTATTCTGCCGGATACCGGCATTCATGCCCGTGCCGTGGCGGACGGCTTGCTGGAGAGGGATGACTGCCTGCTCTCTCCAAGGTACTATTTCTCTCCTGATGTGGAGTATGCGTTTATGGATAAGGCCATCCGGCGCTCTTTTGCCGATCGAACAGATCGCATCTATCCCTGCAGCGGTTTTCAGGGTCAGCTGACCATGCTGCATAAAATGGGGCATGTCGGCCCGCTGTGGGATCTGTTACTGCCCAGGGAGAACAGATGAGAGAGGCTCCCGGACAGTCGGAGGTGCTGGTGGTTATTCCTCTCTATAATCACGGAGCAACGGTAGCGCAGGTGGCCGCGCGGGCCCTGGCTGCCGGTTTCGCCGTGCTGGTGGTGGACGATGGCAGCACAGACGGGGGTATAAACAATCTTCCTGCCGCCTGCGCAACCCTCCGCCGGCGGGTAAACGAGGGGAAGGGGGCGGCGATCACCGCGGCATGTGTCTGGGCAGCCGGCAGAGGCTACCAGGCCATTATCACGATCGATGCTGATGGTCAGCATGATCCGGCCGATGCCCCCCTGCTGGTCAGAAAGGCGGCAGAGAGCTGGCCCTGCGTGGTTATCGGTGACAGGGATATGGCGCAGTCCAATGTGCCGGGGGCCAGCCGCTTTGGCAGAAAATTCTCCAATTTCTGGGTTCGTCTGGAGTGCGGTATTGAGGTGGTTGACAGTCAGAGCGGCTTTCGGCTCTATCCGGTGGCGGAGCTGCTGGCGACGGCCTGCACCTCAAGGCGTTACGATTATGAGATAGAGGTGCTGGTCAGACTCTGCTGGGCGGGGCTGCCCGTCTGTTCCACACCGGTCTCGGTGCATTATCCGCCCGGAGAAGAGCGGGTCAGCCATTTTGATAAGTGGCGGGATAATATTCGTCTTTCATGGCTGCATACCCGCCTGGTTTGCCGGCGCCTGCTGCCGCTGCCTTATAAGCGGCTGCTGCCGGAGAGGGAGCGCGGAGACGAGGTAATTGAGATAAGACATCCACTGCGCACACTAAAGAAGCTTTGCCGGGAAAGCTCCTCCCCGTTCTGGCTGGCAGTGGCGGTCTGGTTTGGTCTTTTTCTGGGAGCGCTGCCGCTGATCGCCTGTCATACGATCGTTATTATCTATGTTGCCTACCGTTTTCGGCTCAATAAAATTGCCGCGGTGGCGGCCAGTCAGTTCTGTATGCCTCCAGTGGTGCCGGTGCTCTGTATCGAGGTGGGGCATTTTCTGCTCCACGGCCGCCTGCTGCTGGAGCCGGGCTATGACAGATGGCTGTTTGAGATACACCACCGTCTCTGGGAGTGGCTGCTTGGCTCGCTGCTGCTGGGGCCTCTATTGGGGGTGGCGGGCGGTGCCGCTGTTTACTGGGGCGCCCTTTTCCTGCGCAGAAGGAGCGGGCTGTGATCGGGGTCGGTAAAAGACGCTGGGAGGCTGTCGGCCACTGGTGGTTCTATACTGTTATGCGTCTCTTTGGCTATCATGGCGCCCGCCTGCTGCTGGTGGTGGTGGTAACGGTCTATCTGCTCTGCAGTCGCAGGATCCACCGGCTGGTTACGCCCTATCTCTGCCATCGCTTTCCTGACAGAGGCAATCGCCGGTCCCGTTTCGGTCAGGTATGGAAAATTGTCTACTCCTTTGGTATGGTGCTGGTGGATCGGGCCTGGCTGGGGATAAAAAGGGACGCGGAGTTTTCCGGCAGCTTTCCCGATTATCATCAGCTGCTCTCCCTGCTGGAGGAGAAGAGAGGGGTTATCCTGCTTATCGCCCATGTCGGGCCGTGGCAGAGCGCCTGGCAGTGGCTGGGGGATTTGCCGGTACGGGTGCACGGATTGATGCAGTACCATCCCGATGATGTGGGCAAGCACTATTTTGATCTGGGCAGCCGCAAACGCCCCTTTGAGATTATTGATGTGGAGAGCCCGTTTGGCGGTATGATAGAGGCCGCGGCGGCCCTGCAGCGCGGTGAGATTGTCGCGATAATGGGTGATCGCTATATAAAGGGACCGTCTGTTACGGCGCCGTTTTTCGGAGAGCCGACCCGGTTCCCGGCCTCCGCCTATACCCTGGCGGCGACCACCGGCGCTTCGGTGGCGGTGCTCCTTGCCGCAAAGACCGGGGTAAAGAGCACCGAGATCCGGCTGTATGATAACTGGCAGCCGCGTTGTGTCGGGAGGGGTGAACGTGACGAGATGATACAGCAGGGGGCGGAGCGTTTCAGCAGGTCGGTGGAAGATTATTTGCGAAGTTACCCCTGGCAGTGGTATAATTTTTTTAATTTCTGGCAACAATAAATGGTGGGCTTGCGAAGCTTGTCCTGAGCTTATCTGAGGTCGGCCGATTATTTTTTTTACGAAACGGTTATAAATGGCAGGAGAACATATGGAGATTGAGGAGATAGAGAGCCGGATAAAGGGTATTCTGGTAGAGGATCTGAAAATTCAGCCGGCTGATGTGGCGGCGATAGAGAAGGACACCCCCCTTTTTGGCGAAGAGGGCGGACTGGGACTGGATTCCCTTGATGCCGTAGAGCTCGTTGTCTTGTTGCAGAAAAGGTTTGGCGTGCAGGTTGAGACCATGGAAGAGGGGCAGAAGGCCTTTGTTTCAATGGGGACACTTGTTAACTATATCCATGAAAGAGTGGAGGGAAAAAAATGAAAAAGAGTATGGTGATTGCCGCAGCGTTCAGCCTTTGTCTCGGCAGCAGCGCGTATGCGAAAGATGTCCTGCAGCATCACAGCATCGAGAGTGCCAGAAGTAACAGTGTGGTTGAAGAGGTGCTGTCCGGTCCTGTCTCGTTTTACTGGGGGGAGCAGCCCCACCCGGCAGTGGCAAAGAATCTGGGGACCTACAAGACATCCAAGCGGGCCAATGGTTTTGCCAAGGCCTCAGAGAATTCCTGCGCCCAGGCCCTTGCCTCAGCTCTTCTTGTCTTCCTGGATCGGGCTGACAAGGAGGGTGGTAACGCAGTAATTAATCTGCGCTCGAATATCAGAAACAGACCGGAGAGCAGCTCCACGGAGTATAGCTGCCTGGTGGGAGGCATGATGGTTAATGTTGCCCTGAAAGGTGATGTTGTCCTGCTTAAAAAATAGTTCTGCGCATGAGGCGGACCGCGGACTGCAGTTGAGGGAGTACCGCGGAGAAGCGGTGTAACAGGAGACTGATGGTCAAGGTTACCGGTCTGGGATGTATCTGTGCGGCCTGCACAAGCGGTTCCGCTGCCCTCGACTCACTGCGGCGGGGGCGCAGGCGGGTGAGTTATGATTTGTCGCACCTTTTTCCGGCAGGCGGAAACTCCCCCTGTTTTCAGGTGGATATCGCCGATAAGGCGCTGCTGCCGGCGGAACTGGTCGCGGGCTGCGATATCGGCGTATTGAACCGCACCATGCTGCTGGCGATTCGCGCGGTGCATGAGGCCCTGACCACCGGTGGGTATTCGCCGCGGTCTCTTGCCGGCCGCCGGGTGGGGGTTGCCCTGGGCACCACGGTGGGCTGCACCTTTCACAATGAACCGTACTATCTGCAGTGGCGTCAGGGGAAGCCCCGTGATCCTGCGGTGATGGAGAACTATCTGAACAGCAACCTTGCCGAATCTATCCAGCACTTTTTCGGCTGGCATGGCCCCAGGCTGGTGGTGACCAACTCCTGCGCCTCGGCAACGGATGCCATCGGGCTTGCCTCAATATGGCTTGAACAGGGATTGTGTGATATTGCCATTGCCGGCGGTGCCGATGAACTCTACAGGGTCGCCTGCCATGGCTTTGCCAGCCTGATGCTTGTCTCCTCTACGCTCTGCCGCCCCTTCTCCTCCGGGCGTGACGGGCTCAATCTGGGCGAGGGTGCCGGAGTGCTGCTGCTGGAAAAAGAGGCTGCAGAAAAGAGAAGTTATGGCCGTATTCTGGGCTATGGTTCGGCGGCTGACGGCTATCATCCCACCGCGCCTCACCCTGAGGGCCGCGGTTTGCGGCGGGCGATATCCGCGGCGCTGCAGCGGGCCGGGGTGGGGGCTGGAGATATTGCCTATATCAATGCCCATGGCACGGGAACACCTGTCAATGACAGGATCGAGAGTGCTGTCTTTGCGCAGGCAGGTCTTGGTGATGATGTCGCGGTTGTCTCCACCAAGGGGATGACAGGGCATACCCTGGGGGCAGCGGGGGGGATTGAGGCTGTCTTTACCCTGCTGACATTGAACGCTCAGGAGGCCGCAGGAACAGTGGGATGCGATCTCCCGGACAGCTCCCTGCCGTTTGCCGTGCTTGCAGAGGGAGAGCGAATGCCTCTGTCAGGTGCCCTTGGTATCAGTCAGTCGCTCGCCTTTGGCGGCAGTAACAGCGTGCTGGTTCTCGCGGGGCGGCAATGGTAAGTCTGGGGCGCTGCTGGCATGGCGGTATTGAGGATCTGGCGCTCCATTCGTCCGCGCAGCGAACACTGCGCCGCGCAGACGACTTTATCCGGCTGGCAGTTGCCGCGGCCACAGAGGTACTGCATGGGGAGAGTGGTAGCGATATCGGCCTGATCCTCTGCTCCTCCTACGGGCCGATGGAGACCAACTTTGATGTTCTGCAGATGGTCATTGATGGCGAGACGGTATCACCGGCCCTTTTTTCCCACTCTGTGTTTAACGCGGCGGCAGGGTATATTGCCGCCGTCTGCGCAGTAGAGGGGCCGTTATCTACCCTGACCGAGTTTGATCTCCCCTTTTTCAGGGGGCTGCAGCAGGGGTGGCTGGCGGTGGAAGCCGGCTTTATGCGGCGCTGTCTGGTGATGCAGGTGGAGACCTATAGCCGCCTGCTGGCCGATGCGGTGGCTGATTCGGGCGGCGGAGAGCGGTGGCCGTCTATGGCCGTATGCTGGTCCCTGGAAAAGGGGGGTGAGCGCGCAGTGGCAATGCCGGAACTGACTCCTCTGGCAGCCAAAAGGCGGACACTTGCCGGGAGCCGCGTTCAGGAAAAAGAGGGTGAACATCCTCTGGCGGCGGCCTGCCGGTTGACAGAGACCCTCTGTCAGGGGGGAAAAGAGAGGGAATGGAAGGTCTGTTCGCCGAATACCGAATGTATGATAAAATATCTGTAAGAGGTTATAATGGCGCGGAAGATTGTTTGTGTAACGGGAGGGAGCCGGGGTATAGGCGCAGCTGTCGCCCGCCGGCTGGCGGCAGCTGGTTATGATATCTGGTTGAATTACCGCAGCTCTGAGGATCAGGCAAGGGTCGTGCAGAGAGATATTCAGGCGCAGGGCAGGGAGTGCCTGTTACTCCCTTTCGATGTGACCGATGGTGATGCCGCTGAAGCCCGGCTTGATCCCCTGTTGAGAGAGATAACGCCATGGGCATTGGTGCATAATGCCGGTTTCAGCCGTGACAGCCTGCTGCCGATGATGGCCAGAGATGAGTGGGATGCGGTCATTGACGTGCATCTCAACAGCTTTTTTATTCTGGGGAAGCTCTTTTCCCGTTATATGGTCAGTGCCCGGCAGGGACGGATTGTTGTTATGTCGTCACTCTCCGGTGAGATCGGTCAGGCAGGACAGGTCAACTATTCCGCTGCCAAGGCGGGGTTGATCGGCGCGGTCAAGGCCCTGGCACGGGAGCTGGCCCGCCGTAATATACTGGTGAACGCGGTCGCTCCGGGACTGATTGATACGGAGATGATTGAACAACTGCCTCTGGAGACTATTCTGCCGCTTATCCCGCTGGGGCGGGTGGGCAGTGTGGAGGAAGTCGCAGGGGTGGTGGAGTTTCTTCTTGGCGAGGCGTCCGGTTATATGACCGGGCAGGTTCTCTCTGTTAATGGCGGGATGTCTATGTGATAATGAAGATGGCAGCGAAAAAACCGGCCTTGCCGATGGACGCGGAGCAGCTGGTGCCCCATCGTCCGCCGATGCTTTTTGTCCGGGAACTGCTGGAGCGTAACGGCGATCTGGCACTGGTAACGGCGGAATTGCCGGCGATGGAGTTATTGCCGGAGCTGTTTGTCGAGCTTGTCGCCCAGGCAATGGCGGTGACCAGCGGCTATGATGCCCTGCGGGAGGACAGCCCGCCGAGAGGGGGGATGCTTGTCGGGGTAGATGAGTTTTTCTGTACGGATAAGACAGCAGCTGTCGATCTTGTCAGACGCTATCTTGTCAGAATAGAGAAAAAGTTTCAGTTTGGCAGTATCTTTATTGTTACCGGTGAGATATATGCAGCAGCAGAAGGACGAGAACCGTTCTTTCCGCTGGTGGAAGAGAACAGGATAGCATGGGGTACACTGAAGGTGTGGGAAGATGCTGCGTAGTATTATTGTTCTTTGTGGTGTTTTTGTCCTGATATCCGGCAGTGGATATGCGGTGGAGGTAGAGGATTTTCTTGCCCGTATCCAGAATGCTTCGGCGCGGATGCAGAGCTATCAAGCTGATTTCGTTCAGGAGAAACATCTGCGAATGTTCCGGCAGCCGGTGCGGTTCTCCGGTCGCCTCTCTGTTGTCCGCCCGGATAAATTGCGCTGGGAATTTTTTTCCCCCGCCGCCTCGGCAATTATCTTTGACGGTGATACGGGGCTGCGCTGTAATGAGGCCGCTGCCGCTGTCTCCTTTTCCCTGAAAGACGATCCGATGATGGCTGTGGTGGCAGAACAGCTCTGGCTCTGGCTTGGTGGCGACTATGCCGCACTTGGTGATCTCTATGATGTCGCGATGGAAGGGGAGGATGGTATTGTTGTCACACCGAAAAGCGGCGACATGATCCGTTCCGTATCCCTTCTTTTTGACAGGGCCGGGTTCCCCCGCGAGGTGGTTATCCGTGAAAATGGCGGTGATTTCACCCGCATCACCTTCCGCAACCAGACGGCAAATATTGCGCTGCCATCAACTCTTTTTTCCGGCTGCGATGGCTAGACGAACACCTTATCGCTGGCTGGCAGTTCTGTTCTGCTGTTGCGTAAGCCTTCTTTTTCTCCGCGGCGCGCAGTTTGATGACACTATCCTTGATATGCTTCCTGACGGTTCGGTACGGCAGGATTTTGCCCAGTTGCAGAAGATGGAGATGGTGGACCGGGTGTTTATCACCATCCATGCCGACAGGGCGTTATCCGGCAGTGTTGCAGAAAGGGCGCTGGTAAAAGGTGTTACCGCTCTACGCGGGAAAATGGCTGCCAGCGGTCTGTTTTCCTGGGTGCAGTCGGGGGGCGGCAGGGCTGATATGGGTAAGGCCTATACCCTCCTTATGCGGCATTTGCCGGTACTGCTTAACGATAATGAACGCGAGCAGATCGCGGCGATGCTGACACCGGCAAAACTGCATGCGGCCCTGCGTAATGATTTCCTGCTGCTTAACAGTCCCGCGGGGATGGGGATGAGGGAGCAGATACAGCACGATCCTCTCGGGTTTTCCCGCTTTATTGGTGCCAGACTGCGCCATCTGCAGACGGAGTTTGCCGTTGTGGTAAAAGAGGGTCTTTTTTTCAGTGCTGATGGCCGTCATGTGCTGTTAATGGCAAAGAGCGCGGTGCCGACAACAGATACCGGACAGAGTGAGATATTGCGGCAGGCTCTGGAGAAGATGTTTGCCGAAACCCTGCCTGCCGGTACCGAAGCGGAAATTATCGGCGCCGTTACCCACACCCTGGCAAACAGCCATGCCATACGGCATGATCTTTATCTGCTACTGCCGGTGGCGTCGTTGCTGCTTCTGCTGCTGCTTGCCGGCACTCTGCGGCACTGGCGCGCGCTGGCCGTTTTTGCGGTGCCGTTTCTTGGCGCGCCGCCGGCGGTGGCGCTAACCGTATTGATCCATGGCAGAATCAGTATTATCGCGCTGGGTTTCGGTATTGTTATTCTTGGTATTGCGGTAGATTTTTCGATTCATATCTATCTGGGACTGCGGCGGGAAGGAGAAGGTGAAAATCTGCGTCTGCTGCGCAAGCCACTGTTGTTCGCTGTGTTGACCACCCTGGGGGTGCTGGCGGTTCTGTTTTTCTCCTCGGTTCCCTGCCAGCGGCAGATGGCAACGCTCGCCTTTTTTGGTGTGCTGCTGGGGATCCTTTTTGGCTGGTTTCTTATCCCCACCATTGCCCCCCCTGCGACACGACCGCTATCCTTCTGGCGGGGAGAACTGACAGGTAACGCCGGGAAAAAAGCGGTGCTGCTGTGGAGTGTGCTGGTCATATCCGGTTTTATGCTATGGCCGCAGCTCCACTATAACGGTGATATGCGCACCCTGGATGTGGCTTCTGGCATGGCGGAGGAGACCCGTTTTAATCAGATATGGAAACGGGCGGCAGCAGACGGGAGCGAACAGTTTTTTATTATTGCCGCAGGTGAGGAGACGGATGCCGCTCTGGAAAGCAATGACCGCCTCTTTTCGGCTCTTGAACAACAGGGGATGAGCAGTGCTGTACAGACAATGGCACAGCTGTTACCGGCAGAGAGAACACAGCGTCAGCGGTTGGAAAGATGGCGGCTTTTCTGGCAGCAGCATTCCGGTTTCAAACAGAGTTTTACCAATGCGGCGAGAGCCAACGGTTTTGCCGCAGCGGCATTTTCTTCATTTTTTACCGGCTTATCAGCTGATGTTCCGATTCTGCGGGCGGCAGATTTTACTGACACTCTTTTCTCCTTGCTGCTGAACAATCTGATCAGCAGCAAGGAGGAGGGGACCTATGTCCTGACCATCGGCCGGGCTGATGCTTCACAGCTGGCGTGGCTGGAGGAGTATTGCGGCAGGGACAGCACCCTTACCCTTATTTTCGGCAGGGGATGGAAAAAGGAGGTGGAAAAGCAGCTGAAAGATGATATCCTGTCTCTCGCTTCCGCCGCTGCCGGCCTTGTCTCTATTCTGGTTCTGCTGCAATTTCGTCATCTGCGCAGTGTCGCCGCTGTCCTTGCGCCGGTGCTTTCGGCGCTGGCGGCAATAGCCGTCTTCTCCTGGCTTACCGGCGGTGAGCTGAATATGATGCATCTGATTATGGCAATTCTGGTTATTGGGCTCAGTGTTGATTATGGTATCTTCAGCGTCTGTATGGCCGAAGCGGGGGCGGTGGCGGACAGGCATACGGCATTTGCCGTCTCTCTCTGCGCGGCCAGCTCCCTGATCGGTTTCGGTACCCTGGCCCTTGCCGCTCATCCGGTACTGCAGGCAACCGGGGTAACTGTACTGGTGGGGATTGGTGCTTCCTGGCCGACAGCGTTATGGATCACTCCGGCAATTCTTGCCCTGCAAAGGAGATCTTGTTGAGACTGTTTCTGCTGCTGCTGATTTTTCTGCTCTCCTCCTGTGCCAGGGAGGCCTCCGCTCCCCTTGTCTCTGCAGGGGAGCCGGTCCTGTACCGTTTGACCATCAAGCGGCAGGATCAGCCGCAATTTACCGGCCTGCTGGCAGTGCGGCAGATGGCGGCTGGCGGCGAGTACCGTCTGCTTGATGCCAGCGGTATTACCCTGCTCGCCGGACAATGGCCGGAAAGCAGGGATGGCGGAGTGATGAAGGAGAGTGCGCTGGCGCCCTTTCTCCGGCGCGCGCTGGCAAGAATCTTTACGGTTATTCCCGGGAAAAGGCCTTGTTCCGGCTTGTTGACCAGGCTTTGCTGCGACAGGGCGCCGGCGGGGCTGACAAAGGAGTTCTCTGTTCTTTTCTGGCGGTGGTGGACGGTAACCGATGAAGGGCGGGGGTGGCGATACTCCCTTCATCCTGCCGGAATTGAGATGATATTGCAGGAAATTGTGATGGCGGGAGAAGAGAGATGAAATTTCTTGGTGTTGTCATGGAGAGCGCCTGTCACTTTTGGCGCTGCCTGGGCGATGATGATGACGGGCTGCGGGGAGAGGGAGCTTTTCTTTTTCCCGCGCAATTTATCGGTTTTACTGGCCATTTTCCTCAGCGGCCGGTGCTGCCGGCGGTGGTGCAGCTGGCCGCGGTACGTTGTCTTGCCGGATATCTGCTGGGCAGGGAGGTTGGCCTGCACGGTTTTTACGGGGTTAAATTCCGTGATATGGTGGTCCCGGACGAAGAGATATGGATCACTATAACATTGGTAGGGGAGGCTTCCCTCTGGCAGGCGGGGTTCTCCATCGTCAAAAAGGAGGGCGGGGGCAGGGTCGCCCATGGTCATGCCCTCTTTACTGAACAGGTTGGTGGCGCCGGATCAGACAGCCCCCTGCCATAACAGAAAAAACGGGAACTGCGGGATGCCGCCATCTCTCTCTGTAAACCGGAGTCTTTATACCTTATGGATTTTACGCAGAGTTATTTTATAACAGCAGGGGATGCCCCCGCGCCGCTGCGGGCAGTGGCAGAGGGCAGGGTGCGGTTTCAGGAGGTTGATGCGATGGGGATTGTCTGGCATGGACATTACGCCTCTTTCTTTGAGAAGGGCCGCATCGCCTTTGGTGACAGATATGGCATGAGTTATCAGGAGTTTCGGCGTCAGCGTACTCCTGCCCCGGTTGTCCGGTTCCATTGTGACTATAAACGGCCTCTGCTCTTTGATGAGAATTATACAGTGGAGACTTCTCTGCACTGGAATGATGCCGCCCGGCTTGATTTTTCCTATGCTATCAGAAACAGCGGCAGCGATATTTGTGCCACTGGCTATACGGTGCAGTTACTTACTGACAAGAATGGAGAGATCTGTCTTCTTCTGCCCGACTGGCTGGCATCTTTTCGCCGCTACTGGCGGAACGGCTGCTGGCAGCAGGGACCCTGGCGGGCGGCGGAGGATAAGGCATGAGAAGTGTTACTGTTGCCGGTGGCGGAATCCTCACTCCGCTGGGGGATCTGCAGACGACATGGCAGCGGCTGCTGGCGGCGGAGAGCGGGGTGGTTCGCCGCAAGGCGGGCAGCCTGCCGGTCTGCCCGCTGGCAGTGATCAGCGAGCTTCCCGGAGCGCTTGGCAGCGAGGCAAGGCAGCAGGCACTGTTTGATTATCTGCAGGCGCGGCTGCGGCGGTATCTGCCGCCGCAGAAAGAGGGGATCGGACTCTTTGTTGCCACCACCAAGGGCGCGGTGGACGAGCTGAAGAGAGCAACAGGGAGCCCGCAGGGTCAGATCTGGCAGGTTGGGGAGGATATCGGCCTCCGCCTTGGTCTGCAGGCGGAACCTGTGGTCAGTGCCGCCTGTGCCTCCGGCCTGATTGCCGTTATAGAGGGGGCGATGCGTATTGCCAGCGGCGAGCTGGAGCAGGCCGTCATTATCGGCTACGATCTCTTGTCTGAATTTGTTATTGGCGGTTTTACCTCTCTGCGCAGTGTCGCAATGGATCTGCCCCGCCCCTTTGACAGGGAGCGTGATGGTCTGGCTCTTGGCGAGGGGGCTGGCTGGCTGGTATTGACGGCACGGCAGGGAGGGCCTTGTCTGCTTGGCTGGGGGATCGGCTGTGATGCTGCCCATATTACCGCTCCCAGCCGGGAAGGAAGAGGTCTGCAGGCGGTCATCCGCCAGCTGGCCGGTCAGGCGGCAGAGGAGCTCCCTCTCTCCGTTGGCGGTATTATTGGCCACGGTACCGCCACCGTATATAATGACGCAATGGAACTCTTCGTTTTTGATCGGCTTGTCCGCAAAGGGACGCCGCTCTGTTCGGTAAAAGGGGCTCTGGGGCATAGTCTCGCTGCCAGCGGTATTATTGAGGTATTGCTGGCGATACAGGGGCTTGAACAGGGGGTACTGCCGCCGACGGCGGGATTACGGTGTGCTGAAAAGAGCCGCTGCCGGATCAGTGGCAGTGAGCCGCTACCCCTTGTTGCCAGCACGGTGTTGACCACCAATTCAGGTTTTGGCGGGATCAATGCCGGTCTGTTACTGGGGCTGAAAAGTGAGGCAGCAGGCAGCTGTAATACCATCTCAGCTGCCTGCCACAGGCTGTCTCCTATCTGATATTCATCACCGGCACGGGAGATCTGCGCAGTACCCGCAGGGCGATACTGCCGAGAAAGGTATCGGTGAAGTTGCCCCTTCCCTTATGGCCCATAATGATAAGATCAATTCCCTTTTCCTCCGCTGTTTTCAGGATGCATTTATGCGGGTAGCCGGCATCGACCTGGCTGGTGATCTTTGCCTTGCAGCCTGCAAGATGCTTATCCATCAGCTTTTGCAGCTCTGCAGAACGGCGCGCTGTCTCTTTTTCGATATATTGGGTTGTTGAGATATTCTTCTCCCGTGAACCGAGAAAATAGTAGTTGCGCACATCCTCTACATGGTCGATATCCCGCTGGTTAATGATATTAAGCACCAGGATCTCGCTTCCGTCCCGCCACGCGGTCTCTGCCGCATAGTCAAGTATTGGCCCGGAGAACTGGGAGAGGTCAACACAGGCGAGAATTTTTTTGATTTCAGGCATAATTTTTTCCTCCTTCTGGAAAATAGAAAAGTATCTGGTTGTTATAGGACAATTCCCCGCTCTTTCAGACACTCTCTTGGCAGAGAGTGTCTTTCCAGCAGCCGCATAACCGCATTACGGGGGAATATATTGGAAAAAAAGAGCAGGATAATCAGGCTGAAAAAGAAGAGTTGGGTAATCTTCTCTCCGCCCGGACGGGCAGACCAGGCCAGAGGAAAAAAGAGTACGCCCAGATAGAGGGTGCGCTCATAGGCCGTTTTCAGCAGCAGAACAAGCTGCCTGTAGTTTTCACTGTCAAGTTCAGGAAAGTCATCCTCGCTTATTGCCGACAGCTGCTTTCGCCGCTGTTGAAAAAGGTAGATGATTGCCGTTCCTGTCAGGGCATAAATAATAGTGGTGGTTGGCATAAAGAGACCCGAAGTGTGAATAAGACCCTGCTATAACTTCTGTAAATATCAGAGAGAGAGCAGCTCCTCTCTCCCTGATATAGATATAAGACCGGGGCTACAGCATGGCCGCACCGGTAAGGCTCGCCATATTGGGAATCTGCATCCCATGATGGAAAAGATAGGCGACAATAATTGCCACCGGCACAATAAAGAAGGTCAGGGCGACAAAATAGACCCATACCATCTTGCCAAACTGTGCCTCAGCCAGTTTTTTGAAATCGGTAATAATACCAAGGCTGATAAAGGTAAGCATGAAAAAGAGTTTCCGCATCCCTTTCTCTACCGCAACCGCACCGCCTTTTGCCGATTTAAGAAGCGCCATGCCATCGGCTGTCGTGCCGGCGTGTCCGGGCCCGAAAAATATGCCGAGATAGACGAACCAGGCGATAAAATAGCCGATAACAAATTTGGGAAAACGGAACCATACCTCCGAGATCGGTACCCGGTCACCCTCATGTTTTTCGATCTTGTATACCCAGACAAGGGCAAGGATAAAGGCCCAGAGTCCGATAAACATATCAATCCAGATCTTGGTCATAACCGCAGAGGTGGTGATAACACCTTCCATCCATACGACCTTGCCGCCGCTCTCCTTTTCGATCTTGGCGCGCATAAACTCATCAAGCAGCTCGCCTGCGGCGGCATCGGCACCGTCTGTTTTTACCGCCATACCCATTGCTGAACCGGCAACGATGGGATCGGCTGGTCCCGGCCAGACATTGGTGAATACTCCGGGCAGGATAACAAGCTCAATCACCGCATAGACCACAACGAGCGCGGAGACCATAATGGAGACAACCGGTTTTGCCCGTACCGCACCACCGGTGGCAACGGCGGCGGAGACCCCGCAGATGGAGATGGCTGAGGCCAGTACCGCCGCTGTTCTTCTCGGCAGTTTAAATAGCAGGCGTGATATGGTATAGACGCCCGGCCAGAAGATAAGATAGGCAACGATGGTGGCGGCCGCGCCGGCAATAAAGAGATCAAGGGTAAGGTTGGCCATCTGCTGACCGATCGCTTCGCCCCTGGCGCCCAGTTGTTCGCCGGTCAGTACCGCCTTGATTGGCAGATATCCCACCTTTACCCCAAGGAAAACAATGGCCGTTTTGATATACCACTCCGGTTTTGCCGCGACACTCAAGTAGTTTGCCAGCGGCTTGAAAAAATTACCGATAACAAGGCCGACAATCAGCGCCAGAATAAAGGAGGCGCCGCCGCCCAGGGAGAGCGTCATGGTCTCTGCCGGGAACTTGCTTTTGGCGAGATCGACAGCAGAAGCGGCAAAAAAGAGATTGTGGCCGAGAAACCAGACCAGGTAGGTAAGAAAGAAGACAAATGTCCAGCCGATAAAAAAGCGCTTTACATCCCATTTCTGGAAATAGGCGCCAATGGTGGTGGCAATAGTGAAAACGATATAGGTGACAATGATGGAGCCAAAAACTCCCAGCCCTTTATACCCCTTGCCAAGGGCAGCAAAGGATGAGCCTATCTCATGAATTTTTTTGGTGGTTGCGCCTTCAGGAAAATTGAAGGCCCAGATCTTGGGATATGATATCCAGCCCACCAGATCCATGCCGAAAATGGAGAGCAGTCCAAGACCGAAAAAGGTGAGCCCGAGCCATACCGCCCACCAGTCCTCTGTGGAAGCCATGCCTGAATACCAGGCTTTTCGTGTTTTTGCCATTGCAAATCTCCTTTGTCTACAAAATTGACTCAAAGACAGCTGGATCTCTCTCGATATTCCGGGTCTGTTTGCTGTTATGACTGAAACCTGTCTGATTCAGCCATAGCGGTCAGTATTGCAGCGGCAGCTCCAGAATACGGTTGAAATAGTGATCCATATATGGGCGGATCCATTCTGGAATCATATCATTGTTGCTGGTAATGAATATCTCCAGTGGCCCTTTTTCCCACTCTGGCTGAAGGACCGTCTCCAGTTCCCTGTCGAGCTCGTCCAGCTCGCGGGCGGCAAGCCGGATCCCCTCCCCTGAGAGTATCCAGTTGCTGCCGTCATGACCCAGCTGCATTTCGAGTTGTCTGCGACCCTTTCTCATGTTTATACTGTGCCTGGAGAAAACCGCTCCTGTCCGCCTAGTGGAAAACAGAGGTCGGAACCAGGATTAAACCGAGAATCAAGGCAATTCCCGCGGCAATAAAAGAACCGACAACAAGCTGTGTCTCCGCGGCATCCCAGGGTTCCGCCCCCTCAAGCACACTGCTGGTATCAAGATTCTCACCGGAAAGTGAGCCGTCCTGGGAGTCCTGCTTTCTGATATCTTCTGCCATAATAACCTCCTTGCAGTAAGTTGATGCCTTTCGGCTGGTGCGGTAAAGGAGAGATTCCTCCACCTGTTATTCTGTAGAGAACCTGTAACCCTGTGCCGGCCTTGCAGATTCAGCAGCTGCCTGATTGTGACTCTCTGTGCTGCTGGACCGGTTTCTGTTTTCTTCTTTTTTCTCAACAGTAGATATTGAAAAAAATCAAAAATACAAATATACTGCGGGGCTTGATTTGCAGAGAATCCCTCAAAAGACGGTGCCTTTCGATAAACCGGCATGGCTGGACCAGATAACCCCCAGCCATAACAAAGCATGAAATACGGAACTCCGGGGAATTAACACCTGTTTTCGTACCGTATTTCGGATAAATACCGGAATAATCCTTTGAAAAGAGTATGTTTTTTCTCCTGTACGCTGGTGCGCACCCCCGCCTGACTATAATACCAGATAGGCGGCGGGGTGGAAAGTTGTCTTTTTTGTTTTGGCGTATTTTTCTGCCGCTGTTATCCCCTGGCAGGAGCGGGGGGTGATAACTATCTGTTTTGTAATTGAATTTATGTCAGGATTGTGATGAATCGGAGCTGTGGCGCGGGCGGCGGTTCCAGCGCTCTTGTCTTGGTTCTGTCCATTGTTTTTACGTTGTTTTTGTATCAGCTGTACAAAAACAGTTTTTGTTAATTTTTTTTACTGGAGGTAATGATGCGTAATCACTGGAGTGGGCGGCTTGGTTTTATCCTGGCTGCGGTAGGGTCTGCTGTTGGCTTGGGAAATATCTGGAAATTCCCCTTTATCACCGGGCAGAATGGCGGTGGCGCCTTTGTGCTGGTCTATCTGCTGGCGATTCTTTTCTGCGGTCTGCCGATTCTGATGGCTGAGTTTGTTATCGGCCGCCATTCGCAATGTGATGTTGTTGGCTCCTTTGCCGTACTGACACCGAAAAGCAAATTCTGGCGGCTGGTCGGGTGGTTGAATCTCTCTGCCGCCTTTATCATCCTGTCCTACTACGGTGTTGTTGCCGGCTGGACCCTTGACTATCTGTTCAAATCCCTGACCGGTGCTTTTGCAGGATATGACGCGAAGACCATTGAAGGGCTGTTTGGCGGGCTTGTCACCAATCCGGGCAGGCAGCTGCTCTGGTTCTCCATATTTATGGGGCTGTGCCTGATGTCTGTTATCAGCGGGGTAAAAAATGGCCTGGAGCGCTGGAACAAGATTCTGATGCCGACACTTTTCATTATCCTCTTTATTATGGCGGGCTATGCGCTGACAACATCAGGGGCAAAAGAGGCGTTTGCGTTTATGCTCTATCCCGACTTCTCCAAAATGTCATTAAGCGGGTTTCTGGAGGCCGTCGGCCACTCCTTTTTTACCTTGAGCCTTGCCATGGGGGCGATGATCACCTATGCCAGCTATATGGATAAAAATGAGCCCATCTTTCCGATGGCGATTCGGATCGCCTTTCTTGACACCCTTGTTGCCATCGTTGCCGGTCTTGCCATTTTTCCAATTGTTTTTTCCGTTGGTCTTGAGCCGGGCGGCGGACCGGGGCTGATTTTTAAGACCCTGCCCCAGGTGTTTGCCACCATTCCCCTTGGCTCTGTCTTGGCTGTTATCTTCTTTATTCTGCTGGCTTTTGCGGCACTGTCATCGGCGATCTCGCTGCTTGAGGTGCTGACCGCCTTTATGATCGATGAGAAGAAGGTTGACCGTAAAAAGGCAACCATCCTTATGACCATTGCCGTCTATCTGGCGGGGATTCCATCTGCTCTCTCCTACTCCACGCTCGGCAAGGTGAAACTGCTGCCCGGTATGGAGGTGCTTGACTCTCTTGACTATATCGCCAGTAACTTTATGCTGCCCCTTGGCGGACTGCTTATTGCGATCTATGTGGGATATATACTTGATAAGCAGATTGCCAGAGACGAGATCACCGAAGAGGGGAGTTCCTCCCTTACCATCTTCTCCATCTGGTTCTTTACTATCAGGTTTATCGCGCCAATAGCGATGCTGGTTGTGTTTCTGACCAAGATCGGTCTTGTCAGGATCTGATCAGTATGGCTGGACCGGATAGTCTTGCGCTATAACAAAAACAGCCCTGAAACTGATGATTGCGCCGGTTTCAGGGCTTTTCCCTGCACTATTTTCTTGTTTTCTCTTATCTTTTTCTGGTAAAACTCGCAGAGTTAACGCTGTTGTTTTTTGAAACAAGAACAGGATATGGGTCTATGAGCTGGTCAATTGAACAATCTGCCGAACTTTACGGCATCCATAAGTGGGGCGCCGACTGTTTTTCCATCAATGAGAAGGGGGAGGTGGTGGTCTCCCTTTTCCGCGGTGAAAAGAGGGTTGCTATTCCGATTCTGCAGCTGATAAGGGAGATTGAGATGCGCGGTCACGATATGCCGGTGCTGCTGCGTATTGAAAATATCCTTGGCTTAAGGATCAGTAATCTGTATGAGACCTTCCGCAAGGTCATTCAGGAAAACAGCTATCGTGGTGAATATCGGGGTGTCTTTCCGGTAAAGGTAAATCAGCAGGAGCAGGTTATAAAGGTGGTCTGCGAGGTGGGCAGGCAGTATAATCACGGGCTGGAGGCGGGCAGCAAGCCGGAACTTATTGCCGCCATCTCGATGCTGCATAACCGCAACGCTCCCGTCATCTGTAATGGCTATAAGGATGAGGAGTTTATTGATCTGGGGCTCTCTGCTATCCAGATGGGATTTCAGGTCTTTTTTGTGATAGAGGTGCCAGGGGAACTTGAGCTTATCCTGGCGCGGGCAAAACAGCTGGGGGTGATGCCCAACCTGGGGGTACGCATAAAACTCTCCACCCAGGCAGAGGGAAAATGGGCTGAGTCGGGCGGTGAAGGCAGTGTGTTCGGCCTGAATATGAACCATCTTGTTGCGGTGATCGACCGGCTGAAGAGCGAAGAGATGCTGCACTGCCTGCAGCTGCTGCACTACCATATCGGCTCGCAGATAGCCAATATCAGTGATATCCGGGCAGGGGTGATGGAGGCCTGCCGCTACTATGAGGAGCTGGTGAGAGAGGGCGCGCCGATGGGCTATCTTGATCTTGGCGGCGGCCTGGCCGTGGACTATGACGGCTCCCACTCCAATACCCCCTCCAGCCGCAATTACAGTATTGAGGAGTATTGCTGGGATATTGTCGAAGGGATCATGACGGTGCTTGATAAAAGTGATATCCCGCATCCGGTGATTATCACCGAATCGGGCAGGGCGGTGGTTGCCTACTCCTCTGTTCTGCTGTTTAATATCCTCGATTCCAGCCCGTTTGCTCCGGTCGGCCTGCCGCAGAAACTGCCGGATACCGCCCATGATCTGCTGGAAAATCTGATGGAGACCTACCATATGATCTCG
>PDWI01001994.1_pt1 | contig 31526 bp, 33 predicted proteins | sample 1430891 | NCBI WGS metagenome assembly PDWI01 (sample SAMN01162508, study PRJNA174530) | Oral metagenome, whole genome shotgun sequencing project. | biome: Marine environment; feature: Marine mammal; material: Swab sample of the gingival sulcus; isolation source: swab sample of gingival sulcus... | reverse complement strand
CGGTTATCACTGGCTTGGCGAAGGGGTTTATAATCCCTTTGATATTCTGCAATTGTTTAAACGTCGCCAATTTGATAACTACTGGTTTGAAACAGGTACACCGACCTTCCTTGTCGATCTCTTATTCCAGCGCAAAATACCTACTCTGCGCCTTGATTGCATGATTAGCAGCAGTAGTGTTATTTCCAGTTTTGAAATCGATAAAATCGCCACTGAAGCTTTATTATTCCAAACAGGTTATCTCACTATTAAGCACAAGCAACGGGCGGGTGGCCAAACCTTTTATACTTTGGGTTACCCGAATAAAGAAGTGTATCAAAGCCTGAATGAAAGCCTATTAGCGGTTTTAGTCGATACCCCTGAACAAAGCCCAAATACCTTACGTTTATACGAGCTGTTATTACAAAATGATTTCGGTGGCCTAAAGCAATTATTCCATAGCTTTTTTGCCAGCATCCCTTATCACTGGTATACCAATAATGCCATTCAAAGTTATGAAGGCTATTATGCCAGTGTGTTTTATTCCTATTTTGCTTCACTGGGCTTAGATGTCACGGTGGAGGACAGTACCAATCTAGGACGGATTGATATGGTCTTGCTGTTTAATCAGCAGGTGTATTTATTTGAGTTTAAAGTGGTTGAATTAGCCCCTGAAGGTAAGGCTTTGCAGCAAATTAAAGTGAAAGGTTATGCTGAGAAGTATGCCGCCCTCCAGCAGCCGATTTATTTGATTGGGGTGGAGTTTAGTAAGGAGCAGCGCAATATTGTGGGCTTTGTGGTGGATCGGCCAGCTGAGCAATACGAGAAGGAGGGGTGAACTTGGCGCAGGATTTATAGGCGTTTTGTTTATCAGGCTGTTATGATAAGCCTTCGGTAAAGCCCATTACTTAATGAAGAGATTAGCATCATGGACAATCAGGAAATTGATTATCAAGCTGGTTACGATAACTTCGTCGCAGAGGTAAAACGTTCCGGCAAAGTCTGGGGTTTGACGACTAAGGATGGTGAAGATAATTGGGCTGTTTGTCCTTCTGCTATGTATGAAGAAACAGATGTTATGCCATTGTTTTCCAGTCGAGAAAAAGCGCAGCAACATTGTATTGATGAGTGGGAGATTTATCAGCCACAAGCAGTCGTTCTGGAAGAATTTGTCAATGATTGGCTGCCAGGTCTGCATGAAGATGAAGCCCTGATTGGCCCAGATTGGGATATGGATTTGGCTGGTTTGGAAATTGAGCCTATGGATGTGGCTGAGGATCTGGAAACGGTTGACTAATGCAAATCGGTCACTATAACCGCTTGCGCGTCAGTAAACAGGTAGACTTTGGGGTTTATCTGGAGGGTGGTGCTTATGGCGAAATTTTGTTGCCGCGACGTTATGTGCCTGGCAGCGTGCAAGTAGGGCAAGAGCTTGAGGTTTTTATCTATCTTGATTCTGAAGACCGCCTGATTGCTACAACAGAAAAGCCATTGGCCACGGTTGGCGAATGTGCTTTTTTGCGGGTCGTGGATGTCAATCGGCATGGTGCTTTTCTTGATTGGGGATTGCCTAAAGATTTGCTGGTACCACACAATGAACAAGCGATTCCCATGCAAGTGGGGCGGTTCTATGTTGTTTATTTGTACGTGGATGAGCAGAGCGAAAGCATCGTGGCTTCCTCGCAATTATCACGTCATTTAAGTGAGTTGGGTTACTACTTTAAAGTAGGGCAGGCTGTTGATTTGCTGATTTATGCTACAACTGACTTGGGTTTCAAGGCCGTTATTAACCAGACGCATTTAGGCTTATTATACAAAACAGACGTTTTTCAAACCTTACAAGTAGGTCAGTCTGTTAAAGCCTATATCAAGCACATCCGTTCTGATCGTAAAATTGATTTAAGCCTTAAGGCGCCTGGTGTGATCGTAGCTGACGCTTTGGCTCAAAAAATACTAAGGCATTTGGAACAGCAGGGTGGTAGTTCTGACCTGACTGACAAAGCCCCACCAGAACGTATTTATGCTGAGTTTCAGGTCAGCAAGGCTCACTTCAAACGCGCTTTAGGGCTATTGTACAAACAGAAAGTTATTGTGCTCAGCAAAGATAAAATTAGCTTGGTATAACTTTGATAAGTTGATGGGAATACTTGAGGGCTAGTCGGGTAGTGCCTTGCTATGGAATCGTTGCTCCTCAGGAGATGCTTGGAATAAATACCCGCTAGCTAAGCTTGATCTCAAGCAAAGTCGCCAGCGGGCATTGGATGTTTTTGCAGCTATTAAGTAAGCTGTTGCCTGTGTTGGTAATTTAGCGGAAGGTAATGAAAGCGCCACGTTCACCAGATTGGCTGCGAATACGATCTAAATTGGCGCGCGCTTCACTTTCGCTATTGAAAGGAATGCGTACTTTATAAAGACCATTAACCTGATCGACGACCACGTTTAAGCCGCGACTGGCCATACGGCTACGTGCTTGTTCAGCATTGCTGCTACTGCCTGAGGCAAAAAGCTGAATAGCAGCTCCCCCACTACTACCTACATTGCCGGCTACACCTTGGTTGCTGCTATGGGTATTGCCAGCATAATAATTATTAGTGTTTGAGCTTTGCGAGTTATTATACGTCATGTTTCCGCTGTAGCTGTCATAAGAATCATTAGCTGCATGTTGGCTAGTGTTATAAGTGTCATAACCGCTGCCGCTGTAGTCATAGATACCGCCGCTGGTATTGTTGTTTGCAGGCGCAGGCGTGCTCGTTTGCTGTGGCGGGTTGGAGTAACTATTGTAACTGTTATTAGCGTATTGATTATGGTAGTTATTATCTGCTGTATTATAATTATCGCCACTGTCGCCTTGTTGATAAGCACTGCCGTAAGTGTCATAGCTACTGTTGTTAGAGCTATCATAATGATTGTTCGTAACATCGTAATGATCATAAGTCGAGTTATGTGCGACGGGGGGGGTGTAAGTAGGCGGTGGCGTATAGACAGGCGCCGTTGCCTGATAGTTATTCTGTGGCTGAGTTTGAGCGGGGGCTGGCGTCAGTGGATTAGCCTGCGGAATACTCGCTTGGGTCGGAGGATTAGCGGTATAAGATGGTTCATAGGTAACGGCTTCGTTGTTGCTTGTGGCTGTTTCATCATATGGTAAAGTACTGCAAGCAGAAGCGAAAAGTGTTGTGGTTGATAAAATTAGGCTCAAACGCAAAGATTTGTAAGATGGGTATTTCATTATTATTTGCCCTCAGTTTATTGTATATCCCAATAAGACATTATTATTATCAGTAAAGTTCTTTTTTGCGTTAAAAGACTGACTAGCGGAAGTGGTCGTAACCGTCTTGGGAGAGTTTGTAATTATTATCTAGCTTCAAACTGTTTTTTTTATCGTTAATAGTGCCAATAATACTAAAACCGCCACTGAACGCCTCAGAGATTTTCTCTGCTTGATCATGTAGTTGTGGCAGTTTTTCAGGCGCGATTGTGAATAGTAATTCATAATCATCACCCCCATTCAAGGCAAAACTTAAGCGTTGCTCCTTTTTTAGTCTTTTTAGGGCAGAGCTGAAGGGGATTTTGTTTGTATCGAGTTGTGCACCCACTTGAGAAGCTTGCAATATATGTTGTAAATCAGCTAGCAATCCGTCGGAAATATCTATGCAACTGCTGGCAATGTTTTTTAGCACTTTGCCCAGTGCTAAACGTGGTGTTGGATAATGTAGGCGTTGCAAACAATAGTTGGCATCCGCAGTGGGTAAATAAAGTCGTTGTTGATGGCAAGCTAAGCCCGCCGCTGCATCTCCCAGTGTGCCGGAAACAGCAATGACATCACCGATTTGTGCACCGCTGCGCAACAAGGCTTGATCTGCTGGTACGCTACCAATGACTTGTATCGTAATGCTTAAAGAGCCACGGGTTGTATCGCCGCCAACCAGAAAAATTTGATGTGGCTTTGCTGCGGCTTGCAAGCCTTGGGCAAACTCATTGAGCCATTGTTGATTGGCCTCCGGTAGTGTTAGTGCCAAGGTGAACCAGAGTGGTTTTGCCCCCATCGCTGCTAAATCGCTCAAGTTCACAGCCAAGGATTTATAACCTACCGCATGTGCCGGAGTGTTATTTGGAAAATGAACTCCACTAATGGAAGTATCGACTGTCACCACGAGTGCTTCATGTTGAGAGGGTGCTAGTAAAGCAGCATCATCTCCAACACCTAGCAGTACATTGGGTGGTGTATCCCGCCAAGTAAACCACTTTTCGATTAGTGCAAACTCGCTCATGATGTTTGTACCCGCACACATTTAAAAGTCTTGTACAAAACTGGGAGCTTATGTTAACAAAACCACTTTGATGCAGATAGAGAGGGGGCAACAGGAATGCTGCAATGGGTAAGTATCTTGCTGGGGGGAGGTTTAGGTGCTTTATTACGCTTTTTATTATCCAATGGAATTTATCAGTTGTTTGGCAAGGCCTTTCCTTATGGAACACTGTTTGTCAATGTGCTGGGATCTTTCTTAATTGGTTTGCTGACTTTTTTGTTTATGCAGCGTGGATTATTGGAAACACCGTTAGCACGTGGGCTGATTGTCGGCGTTCTAGGGGCACTTACTACTTTTTCCACCTTCTCTTTGGATAATTTTGACCTATTAATGCAGGGCGCAATACTTAAATGTGTAGTAAACATGGTATTGAATGTTGGGTTTTGTTTGCTGGCCGTGAGTCTGGGCGTACTCGTAGCACGCAGCTTTTGATATGATGCATTTTTTCAGAATATTTTAAAAACGGACACATACTATGCTCGATCCCAAGCGTCTGAGAACCGAATTGGATGATGTGGCGCAACAGTTGGCACGTCGTGGTTTAAAACTGGATGTAGATACCATCCGCTCGCTGGAAGAACAACGCAAACACTGGCAAACCCGTACAGAAGATTTACAGAATCAACGTAATTCCCGCTCCAAGTCGATTGGTCAGGCCAAGGCGCGAGGTGAGGCTATTGAGCCTTTATTGGCAGAAGTGTCTGACTTGGGCGAGCAATTGGATGTGGCAAGACGGGAACTGGAGAGAGTACAAGCTGAAATGGAAGCTATCAGCTTGGGGCTGCCCAATATACTGGATGCTTCAGTACCTGACGGCAAGGATGAAAATGATAATGTCGAAATCCGCCGTTGGGGTGAGCCGCGTGCCTTTGATTTTGAGCCAAAGGATCATGTTGATTTGGGAGCCGTGAATGGCTGGATGGACTTTGAGGCAGCTAGCAAATTGACAGGCTCGCGTTTTGTTGTATTGCGTGGTGCAATGGCTCGCCTGCATCGTGCCCTGATTCAGTTTATGCTCGATACTCATACGACTCGACATGCTTATCGTGAAGTCTATGCGCCTTATATGGTCAATGCTGAAAGTTTACAAGGTACTGGGCAACTGCCTAAGTTTGAGGAAGATTTATTCAAATTAGACAATGAGCAAGCTTATTATTTGATTCCTACCTCTGAAGTGCCGGTGACTAATCTGGTGCGGGGTGAAATTCTTGATGCTAGTGATCTACCTTTGAAATACACCAGTCATACACCTTGTTTCCGTTCTGAGGCGGGTTCTTATGGTAAGGATACGCGAGGTTTAATCCGCCAGCATCAGTTTGAAAAAGTGGAAATGGTACAAATTGTGCTTCCCGATCAATCTTGGAATGCTTTGGAAAGCATGACGAATCATGCTGAAAGCATTTTGCAGGAACTAGGCTTGCCTTATCGCGTGATTGTATTGTGTTCAGGCGATACCGGATTTTCAGCAGCCAAAACGTATGACATTGAGGTGTGGCTACCAGGTCAGCAAAAATACCGTGAAATTTCTTCTTGTTCGAATACTTTGGATTTTCAGGCGCGTCGCATGATGGCGCGTTATCGCAATCCTGAAACCGGCAAGCCAGAATTAGTACATACCTTAAATGGTTCAGGGGTGGCTGTAGGGCGAGCTTTGGTGGCGGTGGTGGAAAATTATCAAGAGGCAGATGGTCGGATTCGTATACCCGATGTCTTGCGTGTTTATATGGGTGGGGCTGAGTACTTGGAATAAACTGAATGTTGCAGCGCTTTATTTGCTTTATTTATTGTGTATTGTGTGCCGGTTTGGTGGCTTGTGCCCATCAGCCGGATGAACGTGCTGACTTGCGTTTTGATCACCTTGTTTCTATTGATGCAGTGTCTGTACAAGTGGCTGTCTTTGAGACAGCAGCAGAACGCGCTTTAGGTCTGATGAATATCACAACCTTACCAACAGGTACAGGTGCACTGTTTGTCTTTGAGCAGGAGGGCGAAGTTAATTTTTGGATGAAAAACACACTAATCCCTTTGGATATGCTTTTTTTTGATCATGAGCGCCGTTTAGTGCATGTAGTTCGTGCGGTGCAGCCTTGTCGTTTGGCTGATTGTGAGAAAATTAGCGTGCTTCGCACGCAGTATGTGATTGAGGTTTCCCCGCAATTCAATGGATTGCAAGACTTAGTGTTAGGCAAGAGCCAGCTTGAGTTAAATCAATAATATGGCTACAATCGTGTGGGTTTTAAACGAGTGATCTGAACCTAGTTTGAATTGATTGCGACAAACTTCAAGCCCCTCTTGTTTTTATTTTGGGGGTCTATAACTTCAGGAGAGTCGATATGAAACAATTAATCCTTGTGGCCGCTTTGGCTGGCCTTTTAAGTGCTTGTTCTACAGCTCCAGCCTTACCGATTGGCAAAGCACCTGGCGCTGTACCGCCCCAGTTGGTTTATGATAAGGACGGTGATGGTAGAATCCACCCGGATAAATTGGCTTGGGATCGTTTGGACACTTTTGGTCCTGTACCTGTCAATTTACGTGCGGTGGGTAATAAAGTTTGTCAGGATAACAATTTTAAGCGTGCGGTTGGCTATCACCCACAAGGCAAGGATGTAAACGGTAATCCTATTCCTGGTGGTGGTTATTTGTGCTTGCGTTAATCGTTTGAATGTTAAAAAACAGGCAATGTAACTATTTTTAGTTTTCAGTCTGTAGTACACTCCCTCGTAAGCGCCAGCGCATATATCTGAAATACAGGTAAATTATCAGGAGAAACTAATGAATTTTAAATTATTAATGACTGTGGCCGCAGGCTTGGCTTTGGCTTCAGGTGCTACTTCGGCAGCGCCTCAGGCTGTTGCCAAAATTACTTCGGTAGAAGGTCAGGCACTGGTTGAAACAGCACAAGGTGTACGTCAACTGGCTCAAGCGGATATGTTATTGGCTGAAGGCTCTAATTTGATCGTACTGGAAAATGGCCAAGTGGGTTTGGAGTATGTAGCTAGCCAATGCCAAATTATGCATACCCCTAATACACTGTTGACTGTTAGTGCAGCCTCACAATGTGCAGTGGGGCAGCATATTGCAGTCGGTCAAGCCGGTGGCGTAGTTGCTGCTAGTGCTATTGGTGCGGGTGTAGCAGGTGCGGGTGCCGGTGTTTCATCAGGCGCTTTAGTAGCGGCTGGTTTAGGTACTGCTGGTCTGGCGGGCGCTACGGCAGGCGTAGCGAGTGCCGCTGTTCCGGCGGGGCTTGCTGTAGCAGCAGCAGCAATAGCAGGTTCTTCACCTAATGACTGTAGCAACGGTGCTACTAACAACCCGAACTGTCCACGCCCACCCTCCCCTTAATAGTGTAAGGCTTTATTTTAGCCTATGGGTAGAAGTAGAAGTTAAAAAGTCGGCCTGTGAGAAAGTCACGGGTCGGCTTTCATATTATGCGGTGGCTAACGAATTTGCTCATATTATCCAGTATTTCCCATCCCCTTCTAAAGCCTAAGCCACACGCTTCCCAGGCAAAAAAGACACCCGCTTGATAGCTGCGTCCTTCTTCGTCCTGAGGGTATTGGGCGAACGCTTGATACACCTTGCGATAGTTATCATAGTCGCCACCCAAGGTTTTCAGGGTGCGGCCTGCTGTATCTAAAATGGCCGTGTTAGCGCCCTCGCGGCCAAACATCGCTTTAGATACTTGTTTTTTGCCTCGCAAAGGTTTTGTACGTGTTTCTAGTAAATAAGGTGAGTTAGGAAATAATTCGTACAGAATTTTCATAATCCCTTTGCTTTGGAAGAGCAAGGTATAAGCTGGGTTGAGTACGGTACCGGCCTGATTCCGACTAATATCATCTAGGATGCCGATGATGCCATCCGTTTGTAAGGCAATATCTTCCCAAGGATATAATTTGAACCAATAGTCAAACTTGATCTGGTCAGGATTGAAAATACCGTCCTGTTCTGAAAAAGCGACTTCGTGCATGTAGGCAAAATCAGTTTGATAACCTGCTTCCGTGGCGATTTGTTGCAAGAAGCGTACAGTACGCTCGTCTTCAGGCAAATCACTCATACTGGAAAACAAGATATTTTGGTAATGATAATGCTCGGCAAAATGCGCTGGAGACTCAGTTCCAGTCACTAGACGACGGAAGTTATTTTGAATGGCTTCATACACATTATTGAATTGCCGTTCTTCATCCAGACCATTGGCCTTCAGTAAAGCCCATTGCACGACCGCTGTTTCAAATAGACTGGTGGGTGTATCTGCATTAAATTCAATCAATTTGATCGGTAAGCCATCGATACCACCTGCAAAATCAAAGCGACCATATAAATGGAGATCATCTTGTTCCCAACTACGCTGAATCTGATTAATGAGATTGAAAGGAATATCCAGTTCAAAAAACAGTTCATTATCTATGACATGCTGGCCTGCCTCGACAAACATGTCATACAGTGTATTAGCTGCTGTATAATAAGCCTCTGCTTCAGCTTCCGTAAGCTCTATCAGCTCATTGAGCAGATAAGCTGAACCATCATGATCCGTGTGCCAGGTCATGCCAACTTCTTCCATAATGGCAGGCGGAATAGCGGCAACGCTTTGTGTTTTAATCATAGTTTAGCTACCGAATGAGCTGCTGCGCTTATTACTACTGCTGTTTCGGCTGCTGTTATTGTTATTGCCAAAAAAGCCGGAACGTGCTCGCGATCTAGTTTGAGTTGCCCGCTTGCTTTGTGCCGGATTGCGTGTACTGCTCATAGTGCGTCGCGCCCGTTGAGTCTGGGCTTGTTGGTGTTGACGGAAATTTTGATTATTCATCAGTTTATTTGCAATCATACCGCCAATGAGTGCACCCGCAGCGGATGCTAATATGGTTTCACCTAAGCTCAAACCCTGATTTTGAGCCACCGGCTCTGCTAATTGTGAGCTGCCTTCTTCGACTCGTTGCGCTTCTGCTTCTGCTAATTGGCGTAGCTCGGCTTCTGTTAAGAACTGTTCTGAACCATCCATTTTTTTGAGAATAGCACGGCTACCGTCATTAGAGGGATATTGTTCTAATAGTTCATAAGTGTCTGGATTTTCTCCAGTTTGCTTGATGACCATAAAGACACCTTGCTCGACACCTTGGCTAATGGAAGCTTGTTCATTTTGATTCACAGGAGGCGGTGTCGCGCTTTCATCACCACAGCCTTGTAAACTGGCAGCAATCGTAAAGCCTAGCGTACCTACCATAGAGTAAGAGGCAACTTGCTTGATGTAATGTTTTTTCATGAGAAACTCCGTGTTTTAGCATTCATGTTATCTGTGCGTGAATTATAGAAGGCTGAGCTACAAAATCCATTCTCCGGGATCATATGCCGGTTATCTGATGAAGTTCGTCTTGAAGTGCGACTGTGGCATAGTTACTAACATACAGTGTTAGTTAACAAACCCTAAGTAATAAACCCCAAGCACTTAACACTAAAATCTTTTCACAACTCATAATTAATAACAATAAAACAAGGACTCATCATGAAAAAAATCCTGATCAGCATGTTGTTATCCACTACTTTTATGACTGCACCTTCTTGGTGCTGAAATGGTCAATATCAATCAAGCCAGTGCGCTTACCATTGCGGCCAATTTGAAAGGTATTGGTGAAAAGAAGGCTGAAGCCATTGTAGCCTACCGCACCGAACATGGACCATTTAGCAAAGCTGAAGACATTATGCTGGTTAAAGGAATTGGCAAGATTCTTTTTCAGAAGAACCAAGCAGATATTTTACTAACAGAAGGTGCTGTAGCCATTACTGAAAACAGTCAGTCAGCCCAAAGTGTCAAACCCTCAGATGAAAAAAACAATAAGCCTGTTGATAAAAAAGCCATTGATCAGTCAGCAGAAAAAAATACAACTACATCTGATAAGAAAGTAGAAGCTTCTCAAACAAAAACAGATAAAGCTTCTTAAGTTTGAATTAAACATTTGATTAATAAACAAACAGACAGGCTAGACCTGTCTGTCATAAGCAGTGTAAACGGCCTAAGTTCCGCGAGTGTCTATAAACTTTGAGAAATCATAAAACAGCACTGTTCTAAGTGCCATTAAATAGAAAATGCCTGTTTTCAGCAGGTCAGCAACGCCTGTCGTTTATAAGAAAGTATAGGAAAGCCTTTTGAAAACAGAGGTTTCAATCTGCGTGATTTTATTGTAACTTAAGTCTGTTCACTGGGTCTTAAGGTACAAAATGCTGGCAAAATTAACTATTTTGGCTTTGATCAGTGTAACAGAATTCAGTTTGAGGAAGCTGGAATCCCAGACACCCTTTCGCAGGGTGTCTTTTCCCGTTAAAATTAGCCCTAAATATATTCCCACCAAACGCAAGTCTATTTGAAAAGCGCTTGTACTGAGCCTATATTTCCTACTAATTTAGTTGGTTAATCGATTTGACTGAAGAGGTTTACATTAATGGATGCAGCAGAGCGGCAACTTGAAGAATTAACACGTGCCGGTTATCAGGCAGGTTTTGTCACGGAGATTGAAGCTGAAACGCTTCCGCCTGGTTTGGATGAGTCCGTCATACGCCTGATATCCGCACGCAAGAATGAGCCAGAGTTCATCCTAGCGTGGCGTCTGGAGGCTTATCGGAAATGGTTGGCGATGGAAGAGCCCGAGTGGGCTCATTTGCATTATCCTAAAATAGATTTTCAGGCTATTTCTTATTTTTCGGCACCAAAATCAGCAGCAGATGCGCCTAAAAGTCTGGATGAAGTTGATCCTGAGTTATTGCGTACCTATGAAAAACTGGGTATCCCGCTGGAAGAGCAAAAAATGCTGGCAGGTGTTGCAGTTGATGCTGTATTTGATAGTGTGTCGGTTGCTACCACTTTTCGTAAGCAATTAGCAGAAGCCGGGGTGATTTTTTGCTCCATTTCTGAGGCCATGCGTGAATACCCCGATTTGATTAAAAAATATTTGGGTTCTGTGGTGCCGCAGACGGATAATTATTATGCAGCCTTGAATGCGGCTGTATTCACCGATGGGACATTTGTATATATTCCCGAAGGTGTGCGCTGCCCAATGGAGTTATCAACCTATTTCCGTATTAATGAGCGCAATACGGGGCAGTTTGAGCGCACCTTAATTATTGCCGATAAAGCTAGCTATGTCAGCTATTTAGAAGGTTGCACCGCACCACAGCGGGATGAAAATCAGTTACATGCTGCGGTAGTTGAGTTGATCGCTCTGCAAGATGCCAAGATAAAGTATTCAACAGTACAAAACTGGTATCCGGGCGATGCGACAGGTAAAGGTGGTATTTTTAATTTTGTGACCAAGCGTGGTGTTTGTGAAGGAGATCGTTCACATATTTCTTGGACACAAGTAGAAACTGGCTCTGCAATTACTTGGAAGTATCCTAGCTGTATTTTGAAGGGAGATGATTCTGTTGGTGAGTTCTACTCGGTTGCCGTAGCGCGCAGCGCTCAACAGGCAGACACTGGCACGAAAATGTATCATGTTGGTAAAAATACCCGCAGCACCATTGTCTCTAAAGGGATTTCAGCCGATCGCGGCCAGAATGCTTACCGTGGTTTAGTGCGCGTCAATAAGGGGGCTGAAAACGGGCGTAATCATACCCAATGTGACTCTTTGTTAATTGGTGATCAATGTGGTGCTCACACCTTTCCTTATATTGAAGTCGCTAATCCTACGGCTAAAGTGGAACACGAAGCTACGACCTCTAAAATTGGTGAAGACCAATTATTTTATTGTCGTCAGCGTGGGATTGCCGCAGAAGATGCTGTATCAATGATTGTGAATGGGTTTTGTAAAGAAGTGTTTAATGAACTGCCGATGGAGTTTGCTGTAGAAGCTCGTAAATTGTTGGCGATCAGTCTAGAAGGTGCTGTGGGCTAAGCTGCCCCTATTAGACATATATAGTAACGAAAGTATTAGGAGAAAATTATGTTATCAGTCAAAAATTTATACGCCAACATCAACGGTAAAGTGATCCTGAAAGGTTTGAACCTAGAGATGGGGGCGGGTGAAGTACATGCCATTATGGGACCGAATGGCTCGGGCAAAAGTACCTTGTCTAAGGTATTGGCCGGGCGTGAAGAGTACAAAGTCACTTTCGGTAGTATTACTTATAAAGGACGGGATTTACTGGCAATGGAGCCAGAAGAACGTGCCCAGCAGGGTATTTTTATGGCTTTCCAATATCCAGTCGAACTGCCCGGAGTCAATAATACTTATTTTATGCAGACCTCGTTGAATGCGATTCGCAAGGCACGTGGTGAGCCTGAATTAAATTCCTTGGAATTCATGAAACTGATTCGTAGCAAGCTAAAAGAGCTCACTATGGATGAAAGCTTGTTGAAGCGTTCAGTGAATGCAGGCTTCTCCGGGGGTGAAATGAAGCGTAATGAAATCCTGCAAATGAGCTTGTTAGAGCCTTCGTTGACCATTTTGGATGAAACCGATTCGGGTTTAGATATTGATGCACTGCGTATTGTGGCGGATGGGGTCAATAATTTGCACAGTCCAGAGCGTTCCATGTTGGTGATTACGCACTATCAACGCTTGCTGGATTATATTCAGCCAGATTATGTGCACGTACTCAGTGATGGCAAAATTATTCGTTCAGGTGATAAGTCGCTGGCACTGGAGTTGGAAGAACATGGTTATGGTTGGATTAAGGGGCAGGAGGCAGCATGACCCAAATAGCGTCCTTGAAGAATAACACGACGGCAAACACAATTTTGCAGCATTATCAACAAATGGCGGGTAATGCTGTTTCTCGGCAGAATTGGGTGAATGCGCGTCGTAAGCAAGCTTTGGCCGCTTTGAATGATCGTATTTTTCCTAAGCATCGTGATGAAGCTTGGCGTTATACACCTTTAGCACCTGTCTTGGGTCAGGCTTTTCAAGCAGCTCAACGCGAAGATGATTTGCTGACCGCTGACGATATTGAGCAATTGCGTCTAACGACTCCTGGGACTCTTGGTTCTGCGCGTGTGGTCTTCCACAATGGTTTTTTTATGTCTGACTTATCTGATCTATCTACAGATCAGTTTGAGGTAATGGATTTGCATAGCGCTTTGCAGCAAGGTCAGCCGCAGGCTCTGGAATATTTGGGGACTTTAAGCCGTAATGATGATTTTTTTACAGCTTTAAGTACAGCAATGGCTGCTGAAGGGGTCTTTATACGCATTCCGGCTGGCCTTAAGCTGGAACAGCCCGTGGAGCTGATACACATTAACCTGAGCTTTGAAAGTGACTTTATTACCCAAGCACGTTTGCTGATGGTTGTGGAGGAGGGTGCCGAAGTACAATTGCTGGAGCAATATGTCGGTTTGTCGGATACAGTGTGTCTGAATAATCAGGTACAAGAAATTTTTCTGGCTAAAGGTGCTAAATTGACGCAGGCGCGTCTACAGAATGAAAGTCGGCGTGCTCGTCATTTGAACCATTTATATGTGCAACAGCAGGCTGAAAGTCAATATCGGGGAACGATGCTGACTTTTGGTGGGCAATGGTCGCGTACGGTACTGCATGCTAATTTTGCTGATGTAGGCGCTCATTGCGAATTAAATGGTTTTTACCTGAGTGGTGCACAACAATCGCATGATATGCACCTTGATGTTGTTCATGCCGTACCGCGATGCACTAGCACGGAGCAGTTTAAAGGTATTTTATACGCGGATGGGCAAGCCGTATTTGATGGTAATATTGTTGTGGCTCAGGATGCGCAGCAAACCGATGCACAATTACATAATGCTAATCTGCTTTTATCGCGCGATGCTGAGGTGAATACCAAACCACGTCTAGAAATTTATGCCGATGATGTGAAGTGCAGTCATGGTACAACAGTTGGTCAGATTGATGCTGATGCCTTGTTCTACCTACGAGCACGTGGTATTCCACGTGAGCAGGCGATTGCTATGGTTTGCCAAGGTTTTGCAGGAGAAATTATTGAGACCTGTGCTTGGAAACCTTTACAGGACAGGGCTATGCAGATTTTGCAGCAACAGCTCGATAAAGTTGCTGCGGGACTTTGAGAATTTGAGGTTGATATCCATGTTCAAGTTATCGCGCCTGAATCAGGCAGAAAAAGTGGCTGAGTTTGATGATGACAATGTAACTCGCCGTGCCTGGCTAAAAGATGAAATTATTCAAGCCATCAAGCAGGTGTACGACCCGGAAATTCCGGTCAATGTTTATGATATGGGGCTGATTTATTCACTGGAGCTGGATACAAACAATAATGTATTGATTGAGATGACCCTCACCAGTCCGGCTTGTCCGGTGGCAGGTAGTTTGCCTGGTATGGTTGAAGCGGCGGCGCGCTCACGGGAAGAGGTGAATAATGTTACTGTCGAACTGGTTTGGGATCCACCTTGGGATATTTCACGTATGAGTGAGGATGCCCGTTTACAATTGAATATGTTTTAGGAGATAGCACGTGATTCACATTACCGAAAATGCCGCCAAACACATTCGCCAGCAACTGGATAAGCGCGGTAGTGGGCTGGGTATGCGTCTGGGCGTGAAAAAAAGTGGTTGTACAGGCTTTATGTATGTTGTCGATTATGTAGATGAAATTGGTGCAGACGATCATATTTATGAAAATCACGGTGTCAAGGTAGTGGTTGATGATAAAAGCCTACGTTTTGTAGAGGGTACGGAAATAGATTATGTGCGTAATAATATTTTGAATCAGGGTCTGGAATTTCGTAATCCGAATGTGAAAGATGCTTGCGGATGCGGTGAGTCTTTTAATGTCTGAGCGCGAAATCGAAGCGATTATTAGCGACTTTGAATGCCTTGAGGATTGGGAGCAACGCTATCAGTATTTGACCGAATTGGGTGAGGCATTGCCAACCATGCCGGAGGACTTACATACTGAAGAGAATCGTGTCAAAGCTTGTATGAGCAAGGTTTGGGTTAAGCCTTATAGTGATCCAACTGATTCAAGCAAAATCTTGTTTTACGGTGATTGTGATACCAGCATTATTAAAGGCGTGCTGGCTTTATTGGTGCGTATTTATTCTGGCAAAACAGCCGCAGAGATTCAGGCTTTAGATGTCGATGATTTGTTTGAGCGTTTGGCTTTAGCCGAAAATCTCAGTCCGAATCGGCATGTTGGTATTTATGCCATTGTCGAAGTCATGAAAGCTCAAGTGGCAATGCTGGCCTCAGCCGCCATTCACGCTTCCACCATTAATTCTTCTAATAGCAAACCGGCTTCTTCCAAATAAGCATTTAAGTGTCGCCGGTCTATATGCACATCCAGCAGGAATTGTCCTTCTTCAGAAATGTTTTCCTGTGCAATTGCATGGTCTTGGTAAAGCTGAGCACGTAAGCGGCCATATTGTGGAGGGAGTTTTAGCTTGCCTTTGAATTGGGTGTGGGCGAAGTAATGGCCTAGATAGGCTAGCAAGTCTTGTAAGCCCGCCCCGGTTTGTGCAGAAACCCAAGCTTGTGCGGGCTTAAAACCGTCGCTCGGTATTATGCTCGGTGCATGTTCTCCTAGGTCAATTTTGTTCATGACCTCAATTTGCGGGACTTTTTCTGCGCCAATTTCAGCAATGACATTATTGACTTGTTCGCGGTAAAAATCACGTTGCTTATCATGGCTATCAATCACGTGCAGCAATAAGTCAGCTTCAACCGTTTCCTGCAAGGTAGAGCGGAAAGCGGCTATGAGGTCGTGCGGTAAATTACGAATAAAACCGACCGTATCGGCTAGAATAATCGCTTGTTGCTTGGGTAAATTAAGACGGCGCAAAGTTGGGTCCAGTGTGGCAAATAGCTGGTCAGCGGCATAGACACCAGATTGGGTCAGGGCATTAAACAGAGTAGATTTGCCTGCATTGGTGTAACCCACTAAAGAGACTGTGGGAATGTCTGCTTTTTTCCGTGCTTGGCGGCCTTGTTCGCGTTGATTGCGTACTTTTTCTAGGCGCTTATTGATTTGCTTGATACGGATACCCAGCAAGCGGCGGTCAGTTTCCAACTGTGTCTCACCTGGGCCACGTAAACCAATTCCTCCTTTTTGGCGCTCAAGGTGTGTCCAACCACGTACTAGGCGGGTTGACATGTGCTTGAGTTGAGCCAGCTCAACTTGTAATTTGCCGTCATGGCTGTGGGCACGTTGGGCAAATATATCCAGAATTAAGCCTGTGCGATCTAACACGCGGCATTGGAACAAACGTTCTAGATTACGTTCTTGGGCGGGAGTCAGGTTATGGTCGAAAATAACCAAATCAGCTTTCAAAGCATTTACTTGATCGCGTATTTCTTCAGCTTTACCTTCACCGATAAAATAGCGCGAGTCAGGCTTAGGTCTCGTACCGGTGACCAGATGCAGAACCTGGGCACCGGCGGAGCGAGCAAGTTCTTGGAACTCATGCTCGTCGGGAGCAGTCTCATCTGCTTTGAAATGTATCTGAACGAGTATGGCATTCTCGCCAGTATCGGGGCGCTCAAATAATTCCAATCGTTCTTATTACTCTGTCGTTAAATTTAATTTGATAGGACGCGCGGGAACAATGGTAGAAATAGCATGTTTGTATACCAATTGACTCACTGTATTGCCCAACAAGACTACGAATTGATCAAAAGATTCAACGTGCCCCTGAAGTTTAATGCCGTTAACCAAATAAATAGAGACTGGAATCCGTTCCTTTCTCAGCGCATTGAGGAAGGGTTCTTGTAAAGTGTGCCCTTTCGACATTGGGTTTTTCTCCTAAAATTTTATGGGTTTGTGGTTGTTGTGATCCGGTATTTGCAGTAGGTCATTCCGTACTCACCAGGTTAAAAGTCTACCAGTAAAAGTTTAACACCAAAACACCTACTCATCGGACACACCTATTTATCCACTTATAAACGCAGAAATGTCACTAATAACCGATGAAAGGTGATAGTTTTCGGCTTTGTATTTAGTCAGACTCTGTTCGGAGCGTAACCAAGTTATCTGACGCTTTGCAAGTCGCCTCGTCGCCACGATAGCACGATTACGCATCAGATTGTAGTCTAATTTGCCATCAGCCAAATGTTCCCATACCTGACGATAGCCTACCGCGCGCATAGCAGGCAGTCCAAGATGCAGATCATGGCGCTGGTATAATTGTTGCACTTCTTCTAATAAACCCTGTTCCAGCATCTGGTCAAAACGTAAAGCTAAGCGATCATGCAGCCATTGGCGATCTGCGGGGAGCAGGGCTATTTTCAATAAATCATAATGACAAGCAGGATAGTGTGCTGCTTGTTGCAATTCAGTTAGTGTTTGTCCGGTTAATTCAAATACTTCTAGTGCTCGTTGTAAGCGTTGTGGATCGTTGGGGTGAATACGTGTTGCTGCAATAGGGTCAATGCTTTGTAAACGTTCATGCAAAGCTTGCCAACCAATCATTTGCGCTTCAGCTTCTAGGCGCGCGCGTATTTCAGGATTGGCTGAAGGTAGCTCCGATAAACCATATTCTAAGGCTCGAAAATACAACATAGTACCGCCGACCAACAGGGGTATACGTCCAGCAGCAGTGATGTCAGCCATTGCTTTGAGTGCATCTTTTCGAAAGTCAGCCGCTGAGTAGCTTTCCGCAGGATCAAGAAAGTCCAGCAAACGATGCGGTGCTTGAGCTAATGTCTCAGCATCAGGCTTAGCCGTGCCAATATCCATGCCACGATACACTAGGGCAGAATCGACACTGATAATTTCCAGCGGCAAGTGTTTGTGCAAAGCAACTGCTAGGTCGGTTTTTCCTGTGCCAGTCGGGCCGAGTAGAAAAATGGCTTTAGGTTTAGGCATCATGCTTTAACACTATTGCCCTCGCATAAAGAGTTTGTCAATTTGGCTCAAGCTCATTTGTGTCCAAGTAGGTCGGCCATGATTACACTGACCACTGCGTTCAGTGCGTTCCATGTCTCGCAGTAAGGCATTCATTTCCTGAATGCTTAATTTGCGATGGGCACGTACTGAGCCATGACAAGCCATCGTTGCCAAAATTTCATTCATGGCGTTTTGAATGCGTTGGCTTTCACCATAAGTAATAAGATCGGATAAAACATCACGTACCAGCATTTCCGTATTACTATCACGCAGCAAACTGGGTACAGCACGAATGGTCAGTTGTTCCATACCCATGCGGCTCAGTTCAAAGCCTAAAGATAGAAAGATTGCGTGATGTGTTTCAGCCTGATCAGCCTCTTTGCGGCTTACATGAATGCTAAGCGGTACTAGCAAAGGTTGGGAACGAATAGCATCTTCTCGCATGCTTTGTTTCAAATGTTCATAGGTAATGCGTTCATGGGCTGCGTGCATATCGACTACGACTAAACCGTGCTCATTTTGTGCCAGTATATAAATCCCATGTAGCTGAGCGATGGCATAACCTAAGGGAGGGAGGTCGTTTGTTGCGGTGTTCTGTGTTTCTAGGTCTGCTTGGTCTGTTTTTTGAGGCTCAGGAGGTGCATATAACTGCCCATAGGCTTGCAAGGTTTCACGCACCGGCATGTGTAAACGGTTTTGTGGGTGTGCTTGATAGCCGAAGCGATAAGTATTAGCGATTTCGGCGGTGTCTTGATTTGAGGCGCTGGGTGTTGGAGAACCTTGGCTGATGTAAGGTTCGGGTGAAGATTGTTTGTTGTCGAGCCAATGGGTGGGGGCTTGGCTATCGCCAGGGCGTAAATCAGCCAGTGCTTGGTGTAAGGTACGAAACAGGAAATCATGCACTAAGCGCCCTTCACGGAAACGCACCTCTTGTTTGCTTGGATGAGCATTAACATCAACCCATTGTGGATTTAATTCTAGGTACAGTACATAAGCCGGATGGCGACCATGATACAGCACATCCTGATAGGCTTGACGCACAGCATGAGTAATCAGGCGGTCACGTACACTACGTTGATTGACGTAGAAATATTGTAAATCTGCTTGTGAGCGTGAAAAAGTTGGCAGCCCCACCCAGCCCCATAAACGTAAACCGGCGGCTTCATAATCCAAATAGTGACATTGTTCTACAAAGGGTTTACCGCAAATTTCAGCCAAACGTCGTTCTGATGCTGTACGGTCATGGGCGGCACGTAATTGCAGTACAGGCTTTTGGTTATGCTGCAACTGAAAGGCAATATCAAAACGGCTGAGTGCCAGTTTGCGTACCATGTCTTCAATATGGTTGAACTCAGTTTTTTCTGTTTTGAGAAATTTGCGTCGTGCAGGCACATTAAAAAACAAGTCACAGACTTCAACATAAGTGCCCACCGGCTGTGCTGTAGGCTCTGGATCATTCTGGGGTAAGCCATTCACGGTTCGCAGTAACCAACCCTGCTCACTGTCTTGATGGCAGGAGGCAATGCTTAAGTGTGAGATAGATGCGATACTCGGTAGGGCTTCGCCACGAAAGCCTAGACTACGAACTTGCTCTAGATCGTCAAGTGTATTGATTTTGCTAGTGGCATGACGGCTCAGCGCCAAAGCTAGCTCGTTGTGGGGAATGCCGCAGCCATTATCCCGAATACGAATACGCTTAATGCCACCTTGTTCGACAGCTATTTCGATTCGGGATGCCCCTGCATCTAGGGCATTTTCGAGTAATTCTTTAACAACAGAGGCTGGGCGCTCGACCACCTCACCTGCGGCTATCTGGTTAATGAGGTGATCGGGCAGTTGGCGTATTGGCATGATCGTTTTAGCCTTGTAATACGGCTTTAGTTAATAGCTTTTTTAGCATTTTGGTTTTTTTCTCTCTCGGATTGTGATTGAGTCGCTGGTGTGTTTGCTTTAGGGCTTTCCGCCAAACGCCGATTTTGCTGAGTTTCGTTACTGAGCAAGTCTTTGGAACGATCAGCATTGATGCCATAACGTGCCAAAATAGCGGGTTGTTTTTCCAGTGCTTCCTGACGATCAATAATGACCTGATAGCCATCATCAGCTTCCAGTACGACAAAAGCGTCTTCGGTATGATTGATCTTTTCATAAAAGCTATTGAAATCAGTAAAGTGCTCGCCATTGACTTTCTCAATCACCAAGCCGATGTCATCGTGATGGTCTTTATTAATATCAGCAGGCAAAACTTTGGTCATGATCACGACTTCTTGACGCTCATCATTAGGGGCTTCCTGTGCCAAAGCGGCTAGTGAAGGTGGCACAGGATCCATGGTATCTAGCACATCTTGATTCAGTGGCATAAACACAAAACCGCCAAAAATAAAGTAGTCCGGTTGTTTGTCATACTGATTCGGTTTAACCATTAAGTAGTCCTTGCCAGGTTTATCCAGCGTCAGAGCCAGTTCTACCACTTGGTTCTCACGCACGATTTGGAATTGCACTGCTTCGCCTAGTTGGTGTAGGTCAATATAATGGGTGTAGTCGATGTATTCGCCCGGACGAAATTCGACTGTACCGTTATTTTGGATAGCGAGTCCATCCACATGAGTAATAATATCGCCCACTTTTATTTTGTTCTCAGCAGGTGAGTTAGGATAAATTTTGTGTACCAAAATGCCAGTTTGCTTATCATCCAGATTATATTTGCGTCGCATGGCTGGATTTTCCATAGACTGCACTAAAAAGCCTGGGAAACCGAAGCCATCTTGTTTGCCGTCTTCAATATCTTTAAGGAAGTGGCGGATAATCGGTGTTGGAATCATATAGCCAATATTTTCTGTGAAGAAGCCGGATTGCATGGCAACCCCAACGACTTTATCGCCCGAAATAACAGGGCCGCCACTATTACCGAAGTTGATAGCTGCATCGACCTGTACTGCAATCAGATTTTCATTAGTGTGGGCATAGTTTTGTTTCTCAATGCGAGAGACCACACCGCGTGTGACGCTCAGTGTTGTACCACCAATTGGAAAACCATAGACCTCAACCTCCTGTTGTGTCTCCGGCAACTCTCCCAAAGGCAGCGGTTTAATAGCTTTAAAAACATCAGCTTCTTTGGGACGTACTAGTGCAAGATCTGCCTCATGCGAAATAAAGACCACTTCGGCTTCATAGCGGCGGGTTTCGCCGTGGCGTTGCAATTCTAGGAAGGTTGCATCAGAGGCCACATGCGCGTTCGTTAGAATCAAGCCATTTTTGATAATAAAGCCTGAACCTGAGCCACTTTGGGTGTGTGAATTCCACGGGGATAAGGTGGAATAGGTGTGTTTGACCACATAAACATGCACAACAGCGTCTTTTAAGGCTTCTCGTACATCTTTGGCGATCTTGTTGCTGGACGATGTTGTATGGCTGCTGGCTTTGTTAGCCGTACTATGTGTGCTGGCTGGTAGGGTATTGTCGGTGGATTCGGTGGTCTTGGCTAAAACCATGCCGACTTTGCCTGCATAGACTGAATGTGAGATGCTTAGCCCGAGGATGAGTAATGCCGCGCTGGCACGCATTGTTATCTGCTTCATGAATAAGTCCTGGAAATGTGTTGCCCGAGAGTTCATAGATTAATATTTTGGTCATGTTGTTGGTCATTCAAACCAGAGTACAGTTCAAAGCACAGTGTAATTTTGTCGTGTAATGGCATTGCTTTACTGAGAAGTTATCGGTTTTTGCCTGAAAACTTGCTATTCTTCGCCCACTATGCAGACTGAGTCAACAACATCAACAGGATAGCACGATGACGGATTACAAGCATACGCTTAACTTGCCAACGACTGAATTTCCCATGCGCGGAGACTTGGCAAAGCGCGAGCCAAGTATGCTGCAACATTGGGAAGAGCAGCGACTGTATTATACCTTGCGTAAAAAAGTAGAGGGTCGGCCAAAATTTATTTTGCATGATGGCCCCCCCTATGCGAATGGTTCTATTCATTTAGGGCATGCCGTCAACAAAATTCTTAAGGATATTATTATTAAAAGCAAAACCCTTGCTGGTTTTGACGCGCCTTATGTGCCCGGTTGGGACTGTCATGGTTTGCCGATTGAGAAAAAAGTAGAAGATATAATCGGGCGGGTAGGTGATAAGATCGATGCTTTTGCTTTCCGTAAAGCTTGCCGTGAATTTGCGGCTGAACAAATTGAAATTCAATGCAAGGATTTCAAGCGTTTAGGGGTCATGGGCGATTGGGATAATCCTTATCTCACGATGAATTATGCAACTGAGGCGGGCATTATCCGTGCTTTGGGGGCGATTGCTGCCAGCGGTCACATGTACAAAGGCGCAAAGCCGGTGCATTGGTGTACGGACTGCGGCTCGGCTTTAGCCGAGGCTGAGGTGGAGTATGAGGATAAAACTTCTTTTTCCATTGATGTGCGTTTTCGGATTGTGGACGAGGATGCTTTATTAGGGCGTTTGCCAGAACCTTGCGGCGAAGGTGCTGTAAGTGTTGTTATTTGGACCACTACGCCTTGGACTTTGCCTGCGAATGAAGCGGTCGCTTTGCACCCCGAGCTGGACTATGTGCTGGTACAAGTGCCGAATGAGCGCTTTGTGCTGGCTGAGGAGCTGTTGGAAAGTGTTATGCAGCGTGTGGGCATTGAAGATTATCAGGTTCTGGCACGCGCCAAAGGTGCTGCTTTGGAAGGTTTGCTAATGCAGCATCCTTTTTTGGATAAACAAGTGCCTGTTATTCTGGCAGAGCATGTTACTACAGAAGCAGGTACGGGTGCTGTTCATACCGCCCCTGGGCATGGTCAGGAAGACTTTTTTGTAGGGCAGCACTATGGACTGCCTGTGACGAAGCCGGTGGGTGATGAAGGTAATTTCTTGGCTGATACGGAGTTTTTTGCAGGTGAGTCGGTTCATAAGGTCAATCCTCACGTGCTGGAGGTCTTGCAACAGCAGGGTGCATTATTGGCTTCCAGCAAGCTGAAGCACAGCTATCCACACTGTTGGCGACACAAAACCCCGCTGATTTTTCGTGCAACACCGCAATGGTTTGTGAGTATGGATAAGCAAGGACTACGCACGGATGCTCTGGCTGCCATTCACGCCGTAAAGTGGATTCCTGATTGGGGACAAGCACGCATTGAAGGCATGATTGCCAATCGACCGGATTGGTGTATTTCACGTCAGCGTACTTGGGGTGTGCCAATGGCACTGTTTACCCACAAGGAAACCGGCGAGCTGCACCCACAAACGGCTGAATTGATTGAGCAAGTAGCACAGCGCGTTGAGCAAGGCGGCATTGATGCTTGGTTTGCGCTGGATAAGGCTGAGCTTTTGGGTGATGATGCTGATCAATATGATAAAGTCAGTGACACACTGGATGTGTGGTTTGACTCGGGTACGACGCACTTTTCTGTTTTGCAAACCCGACCTGAGCTGGCTTTTCCGGCAGATATGTATTTGGAAGGTTCGGATCAACATCGAGGTTGGTTTCATTCTTCCTTGTTGACCGGGACGGCTATGTGTGGTCATGCGCCGTATCGTTCTGTGTTGACTCATGGCTTTACCGTAGACGAGAAGGGCAGGAAAATGTCCAAGTCACTCGGCAATGGTATTGAGCCGCAAGAAGTTATGAGCCAATTAGGGGCGGATATTTTACGCTTGTGGATTGCTTCTGCTGACTATAGCCGTGAGATGACCTTATCTAAAGAGATTCTTAAACGTACTGCGGATGCTTACCGACGTATTCGTAATACAGCACGCTTTCTGCTGGCGAATCTGAATGACTTTGACCCCAACACCGATTTGCTCGCAGCCAAAGACATGTTGGCGCTGGATCGTTGGGCTGTTAGTCAGGCAGCACAATCACAGCAGCGTATTTTATCTGCTTACGAAAAGTACCAGTTCCATTGGGTTTCACAGGAAATCCAGCGTTTTTGCTCGATCGACATGGGTAGTCTGTTTTTGGATATTACCAAAGATCGTCAATACACTATGCAGGCCAGTAGCCAAGGCAGACGTTCAGCACAAACAGCAGCTTGGCATATCGTGCAAGCTATGGTGCGTTGGATGTACCCTATCCTGAGCTTTACGGCAGAGGAAATTAATCAATATATTCCCGGTGAGCAAGAAGCGTCGGTTGCGTTTACGGTTTGGTACGATGGCTTATTTGAGCTAAATACTCAGCATGGTCAAGATGCAATAAGCGCTGAAGATTGGGGGCGTGTTTTTGAAGTGCGTGAGGCTGTTAGCAAGCGTTTGGAGGAAATACGTAACGAAGACGTGATCGGTGCTGGTTTGGAAGCTGAAGTGGATTTGTACGTTGATCCTGACAGTGCGATGTATGCTTCTTTGGCGAAGTTGCAGGATGAGTTAAAGTTTGTGTTTATTACTTCAGCGGCGCGTTTGCATCCTTTAGCAGATGCACCCACGGGTGCAATTAAGCTGCTGGATCAATTACAGCTAGATGTGCAGGCATCCGCTCATGCTAAATGTGACCGTTGTTGGCATCATGTGGCAGATGTCAATCAATACGCTGATTACCCGGGTTTGTGTGGGCGTTGTGTCAGCAATGTTGCCGAAGATGGCGAGGTGCGTCGTTATGCCTGATGGGCGCGCCGGGTGGCGTGCGGGAGAAGGACGTGGCATGTTGCGTTGGTTATGGGTTTCGGCTGTGATTGTGGCGCTGGATCAATTGACCAAGTGGATGGCTGAGGCCAGTTTGGAAATGTATACGCCTGTGCCTTCTGGCTTGCCGCATCTTAATTGGGTGCTAGCTTATAATGAAGGTGCTGCTTTTAGTCTATTGGCAGGGCAGCGCTGGTTTTTTGTGATGTTGGCTTTTGTGGCGAGTGTTTTTATTATTTATTGGCTGCGTAAACTACGTAAAACCCAGAATTGGACGGCCTTAGGCTTGGCAATGGTGCTTGGTGGCGCGGCAGGTAATGTGATTGATCGCTTGCTCTATGGTAAGGTGATTGATTTTATTGATGTTTACTTCGATATTCCCTTTGTGATGGATAATTATCATTTTGCAACCTTTAATGTTGCTGATATTGCTATTACATTAGGGGCTATCCTGCTGATTCTGCTGAGTTTGTTTGCGCCTAGCCAGATGGAGTAGTGGTTTTTAGGGTTTAAGACAAGCCAGAGCGCTGTGCTTAAAGGACAGCGCTCTTAAGCTTAGCGGTAGGGAATTAAATAGCGCGTATTAATATAGCAAGCCGCATGCACGGCCAGTCTGGGGTAAACGTGTACCCAGAATTCATTATTGCGCCGCACAGTGCGTGTGTCTCTCGATACCAGATCGACCAAGTCTTGATCCATGACCCAAGTGAGTCGATAAGACATGACCGTAGGCTCTTTATAACAACCTACCCTGCCGTTTTCTTCATCCGCGTTAATTTGGTAAACGGTCGCAACGGGGCGTGTGGTGAGGGAGGGATTCGCGTTGGTATTGCTGCTATCCCCACATCCACCCAATGTCAGGGCTGCCATCAACCATGCACATTGACTCATAATGCTCCTTGTCCGACTTGAATGGGGTGTAGTGGTGTACATCCTTTTGCACAATTTGTATTTCTTGATTTGTTTAGGGTCTTAGTTGCCTATCCACTACTTTATTTGGACGCTATACCGTTTATCGGCAATGTATTTTGGAGTAAACGTAGGATTTTTTGGACTGAGGGGTAATTACGGGGGGCATTACAGTTGAAAGCTGGGGGTAATCTGGTTTTAATGCAGCTTTTTGTGAGTATGCTGATTGCTAAGCAGCACCTAGGATGTATTTAATTGAGGAGTAGGGAATGAAGGTTTTGGTCGTTGGCGGGGGAGGGCGTGAGCATGCGCTCGCTTGGAAAATAGCACAGTCGCCTCGTGTTGACGAAGTGCTGGTCGCACCGGGTAATGCGGGTACTGAGGCTGAACCCAAGCTGCGCAATGTGGATTGTGCTGCGGATGACATTAATGCCTTATTGGATTTGGCAAAGCGGGAACAGGTGGATTTGACGGTAGTAGGGCCTGAAGTGCCCTTGGTAATGGGCATAGTTGACCAATTTACTGCTGCGGGTTTGCGCTGTTTTGGTCCAACGCAGCAAGCAGCCCAATTGGAAGGCTCTAAGGGCTTTGCTAAAGACTTTTTGGCATGTCATCAGATACCGACGGCTGCTTATGGCAATTTTACTGAGATAGAACCCGCCATTGCTTATATCCGCCAACAAGGTGCGCCGATTGTCGTAAAGGCTGATGGCTTGGCGGCAGGCAAGGGCGTTATTTTGGCGCAAACTGAAGCAGAGGCAATTGCGGCGGTGCAGGATATGTTGGCAGGTAACGCCTTCGGTGATGCGGGACATCGCGTGCTTATTGAAGAATTCCTGCAAGGCGAAGAAGCCAGTTTTATTGTTATGGTGGATGGCGAACATATTTTGCCGATGGCGAGTTCTCAGGATCACAAGGCACGAGACGAAGGTGATACCGGCCCCAATACGGGGGGTATGGGGGCGTATTCCCCCGCGCCTGTCGTTACTCCGGTCATACATGAACGCATTATGACAGAGGTGATTGAGCCGACTGTACGTGGTATGACAGCGGATGGTTTGCCTTATACCGGCTTTCTATATGCAGGCATTATGATTGATTCACAGGGTCGGCCTAAAGTGTTGGAATTTAATTGCCGGTTTGGTGATCCCGAAACTCAAGCTATTATGCTGCGTTTGCAGTCTGACTTGGTGGAGCTAATCGAAGCGGCTTTGGATGGACGCTTGAATACGCTGACAGCACAGTGGGATCAGCGGGCGGCTTTGGGGGTTGTTATGGCGGCGGGTGGCTACCCTGACAGCTATGCCAAGGGCGATGTGATTCATGGTTTGGCGGCTGCGGCTAATTTACCAGGCAAGGTCTTTCATGCCGGTACGCGCAGTGAGCAGGGCGAAGTGCTCAGTAATGGTGGCCGAGTGTTGTGTGCCGTTGGTTTGGGCGTTACGGTTACAGAAGCGCAGAAAAACGCTTACGCCCTAGTCAATGAGATTCATTGGCATAAGGTTTATTTCCGTAAAGATATTGGCCATAGAGCCATTGCTCGTGAACAGCGCGCTTAATCAGCGGGAGACATTATGTTGTTGCCCCTTTGAAGGCATGAATGCAAGTAGTTAGGTAGAAGCGGTCAAAGCGGTCAGAGGTGCAGTCATTTGTTATCATGGGCATAATGGCGCAAGCTTTGTTTTTTTACACCAAAGGTGCATTGACCCGTGATACAGTTTCTTACCTTTATTATTCTGTTGTTGGTGCTGCTGGTTATCTATAGAGGGGCTGTGATGCTGCTAGATAGGCAGGCCAGCTTGGGGGTTCGTCGGGCAGCTTATGCGATTAGTGGTTTATGGACGGGTCTGCCTTTATTGTTGATTCTGGCACAGTCGGGTTGGCAAGTGAGTAAGGTAGGGCATGAGGCATGGGTTGCTTGGGTATTGATGGCTGTGTTGCCGAATGTACTATTCTGGATAATCATTTGGGTTCTGAAAGGTTTTCGGACTCAATGAGTTCTAAGTAATGTTTGCTGCGCTGTGTTAGTAGGATAACCCTTATGATAGAGATTTACTGGATACTGGCCTATTTGGTGTTGGGGGGCTTTGTAGGCTTGTTTGCTGGACTGTTTGGCATAGGGGGCGGCGGTATTATGGTGCCAGTATTTACGACGCTATTTGCTCTACAGGGTGTTGCTACTGAGCATGTGGTGCATATGGCACTGGCAACTTCAATGGGGGCGATTATTATGACCTCTATGGCTAGTCTGCGCGCTCACCAAAAGCATGGTGCAATCCGTTGGGATATTGTGCGTTCCATTACGCCGGGGGTTCTACTGGGTACATTCGGTGGAGCAGTCATCGCAGCTTATATACCGACTTTGCCTTTGGCCATTTTTTTCAGCGTATTTATGGCTTATGTTTCTGTTCAAATGTGGTTGAACATTAAGCCTAAACCTAGTCGGCAGTTACCTAGTGCTATGGGCTTGACTGGCGTGGGTGGCGTGATTGGTGCAGTGTCTTCATTTGTGGCTATTGGGGGGGGTTCTTTGTCTGTACCCTTTATGACGTGGTGTAATGTGCCTATTCAAAAGGCGATTGCGACTTCAGCAGCGATTGGATTGCCCATCGCGCTGGCTGGTACGCTGGGGTATTTAGTCAGTGGTTGGGGGGTAACAGGTTTGCCGGATTATAGCTTTGGTTATATTTACCTGCCTGCTGTGGTATTGGTGTCTTTGGTGAGCAGTTTTACTGCACCAGTAGGGGCTAAATGGGCGCATGGTTTGCCAGTTACAACTTTAAAGCGCTTATTTGCAGGGGTATTGATTTTATTAAGCCTCAAGATGCTGCATACGATTTTGACAGCTTAAAAGATCCCTATTTTTAAACCTTCCGCCATGCTTGCACCCAAAGCTTCGCAGGCATCCAAGAACTCGGTTTGGAAAGTGCCTTGTAGCATGAGCGGTTCTTGTACTAGATGCCAACGTAAACCCGTTAGAATACCTTCCACACTCCTACGTGCACCTGTGCCGTCCATGCCTGCTTTAATATATAAAGCGACTGATAAACCTTGGGTTTTCTCCAGGCAGGGGTAATAAATGCGTTCAAAAAAGTCTTTCAGTGCACCACTCATATAGCCGAAATTAGCTGTGGTTCCCAGAATAATAGCGCCAGCTTGCTGAATAATGTTAGCATCTGCTGCAAAAGGAGTAAGTATAATTGGCTCTATGTCGCTGCTGCGAGCACCTAGGGCAACGGCATCTCGTAAGGCCTGAGTGTTGGGTGAGGGTGTATTGGCTATAATGACCAGTGGTTTCATGCTGCCAGTCTAAGCAAAAAGCAGCTACTACGCGAGCACTTTAATGTGAATTAAGCGCATTTTCTCAGTTGATTCCAGCAAAACAGGGCGGCAGCCAAACGTCCAAAGACCTGAACGAGCAGACCTTGGTATGAGCGGACGTTGGAAGCGACTTCAATCCCGACTTTCTTTTCAATCTAGGCAAATCTTAAAAATTTATATGTGGTCACCCTGTTAACTTAATGGTATTGCGGAATCAGCAGCCCCCGGAGCCAGATGATAATTTTGAGGTGGTCTGACTGGCATCACAAAGCTATCAACCGGAGGGCTGATTTAATCCGGCTTTAAGCCGTAACAGGAAGACACCGTTTTTGAGACGATGGTTTGGTTTACTATTTAAAATTTGATTTTATTATTTATTTTTTAAGTTTTAAATAGATAACAAAATACCAACTTCTTTGTTTATTGATTCTTCGATTAATTTATTAGAAGACTTATAGGTTATGGTGGTTTGCATTGTTAATTGGCATCTCCCACTACTCAAATCATCCCATTTCGGAGATTGACAACTAAGAGATAAAGTAACTATATTATTTTTATTAGTCGATCCTCCTTTTGGTTTTCCACCATTAAAATCATCTATTCTTTTATCGTTTGCAGATATTACATCCCATCCCTGAAAGTAAGAAGAATCATTTTTTATTTTGCATGAATCCGAATTCCTACCTTTAAATGGATCAGGTCTTCTGGCATATACTTTACATTGAATTACTTCAGTGGCACGTAATTTTGAAAGCTTTGACCTCATATGTTTCTTAAAAGAATCTATTATTATTTTTCTCTTGGTTTTATATTCAACTATTGTCTTTGAATTTTTTTCGGCCTCAATAATTTGAAGTTTATATTTACTAATATCAGCTTGCGAGGTATTTAGTAATGATGATGTTTTTTTTACTCTCTTTGGTTCTCCAGAAAATACAGCTCCTGAAATTAGTAAAGACAAAATCCCAAAGATAATTAATTTTGAAAGCTTCATTTTTTTCCTCACGTAAAAATAAACAAAATATAACTAATAACACTAATGTTACACATATTAACCCGGCACAAAAGGGCGGGTTTCTGTGGCGTGAAACCACGGCGGTGCAAGTACAAACCTGCTGTGGTCAGCGGCAAATTCACATGACAACGACGTTTGATCAGACTCATTACCGCCCGGCGAGTCTATAACGCATCTGGAAGACCTTGATCTTCCGGCATTGATGTACTCAACAAATACTAGATCCGTTGCTCCTGATCAGGATTTAAGCTACGCCCCTCTCCTTGCGATACACCACGCTGATCTCCCACGATCACCGCTTCCCTGCCTTCTCGCTTCGCTCACTGAACCAGTCGCTTAATGTACTCGGATTGACATCAAGTGCAGCAGCCATCGGTAGACGCTTATAGCCCTGATCTCGCATACGAAAAGCAGTTCGGCATTTTTCAGACAGCGCCCCCAAGCTTAAATACCGATTATCTGTTTCTCTCATGACTTCAGTTTAACACCGAATATCAAAAGATAGGGCAAATATTTACTGGATATTTATTGGGGTTAAATATTTTTTGATCAACCACGCGTTTCAGGTGTTTGTTTGCTGCTTGCCGGGATATTCCGAACGCGGATGGCTTCTCTCCATCTTTTGATGGTTGACATAGACTCCTCCTAGTTAGGGAGTATAGATTGTCAACTTATATTTTTTTATTGTCAACCTTATATAAAATTAGCGTGACTTATGGGATAGCTATATTTTTTATCATAATGTTCATTAGTGGAATTTTTTGACCAAAAATAAATCAGAAGCCAAAATATAACCTGATGAGAGGCTGCTTTTAAGGCAAGAACAATCGATATTTTTTATGGAACTAGCGTTAATTGATGGATTAAATCCATATGAGGTGGCCTTTTGGCTAGGGTGACCGCATATAAATATTTACGGAAAGATGACATTGCTTATAAATCGATCACTCCATGCCGCTTTGCGAAATTTCTTTGCTAAAATATGAATTAAAAGCATATTCTCAGTTGATTCCAGCAAAACAGGGCAGCAGCCAAGCGTCCAAAGACCTGAACGAGCAGACCCCAAGGTTTGTAACAGTCGCACACGGCATCATGATTAACTCCCCCACACATCCACCAAGCGCTGCACATGCTCAGCATAATCTGCCGCCTGAAATGCCTGAAACGCTTGCCAGGAACAAAACGACTGCATATCCGTTACCCGATTCGGGAATAAAATCCCGTCTAGGTGGTCATATTCATGCTGCCAGGTACAGGCGGAGTAGCCACGTATTTCCTGCTCATGGTGTTGCCCGTCACGGTCATAATAAGACACCGCAATCTCCACATGACGGTCGACATTCGCACGCATTTGCGGCACGGATAAACAGCCTTCATTTGAAACAAAGGTTGCATCACTTAAAAAGCAAATGTCAGGATTAATCACCACCGTCAGCGGGATTTTGGGCTTATAGGGATAACGCGGATTATCCCTTACTTCGATCACAAACAGGCGATGCGGGATGCCTATCTGATTAGCCGCGATACCCGCGCCATTGGCATGGCGCATGGTATCAATCATGTCATCAATCCA
>PDWI01001992.1_pt1 | contig 31529 bp, 23 predicted proteins | sample 1430891 | NCBI WGS metagenome assembly PDWI01 (sample SAMN01162508, study PRJNA174530) | Oral metagenome, whole genome shotgun sequencing project. | biome: Marine environment; feature: Marine mammal; material: Swab sample of the gingival sulcus; isolation source: swab sample of gingival sulcus... | reverse complement strand
ATTTGGTATACACCTGAAATAAAATGGACGGAAGAATTTTTATTCACAGGCTCAAACGGTAGCTTAATCGGAAAATCATTTTTAGGATAGATAAGGAAAATCATATGACTTACATAAATATGTTTAGCTCTCGTAAATTATGCAATCTGTATAAATTATCTGATGAGGCTGTGTATCGACAATTTGAAATATACTTACTTTTAGGTTTTGCAATTTTTAGTCCCTATCAAGCAAATCTTTCTAATCATGAAAACGATTTGTCGGCACAGCGACTTGCAAAAAAAATAAAAAAAGCCGGTTTTAATTACATTCCTGTTTATACGGGAATAATTGAAAATGCAGGTACAGAAAACGAAGAATACAGGTTTATAACATTTTTTATTATAACGCAATTTTCCCGCGAACATGATGGAATTATGCACGGCGATTCTGTTTTTATGAATTTTATACATATGCAATTGCAATATTTTAAAGCCCATTATTTTATGAAAGGTAGATTACATTATAGCGAACTCTACACCGATAGTAATTTTCATATAAAAACTTATCATTTTGCAGGTGAAAATCTGAATCAGCTTATAATTGAATTATTGAGATACCATTTAAAGACTTACAATTGTGATTATTTTAGCACTTTCGATTTTGCTTCTTGCACTATTTCCCCATTTTGTAATCCGCCAATTTCAAACCGGATAGAAGGACTGAGAAGATTTTCTTATGGTGAAATTGAATTAAAACCAGGTTCTTTTAAAAATAGAAAAAAAGAAGTTTCTATGCTTTATGAAAAACCACAATATCCAAAAAATAAATATTTATAAAAGCCGGAAAAAGTCCGAGGGGGTAGCGGAAAAACAATTGCCTTGTTTAAAATTTTAAGTAATCGAGGCTGAAGGTTATGAAGACTCGATATAATTTAAAGACAGAAAAAAGGCAATTTTTTGCAGCTAGGGGGAGACTTCCCCCTCTTCTTGATTTTTTAAAAAAATTTTAAGTTTTATTTACGACTTTATTTTTATCTTAAATTTATTGCAATTTAATAGAGCCAAAATTTAAAAAAAAGTGTATACTTATAATTGAGGAAGAAAAATGAAAATATTTGATAAACTTAAAAAGATTTTTTTGATTGCGGTTTTTTTTGGATTTTGTTTAGTCGTTATTTCGTGTAGCGGTTGCCAAAATATTTTATCCAAGAATGATATAATTACCGGAAAACGATTGTACTGCGTTTCGTATAATGCACAAACTTTTTTTGACGCAATTGAAGATGGCAGAGAGTTTGCGGAATTTAAAGGGCCTAAGTCAAAGTGGAATGCGGAATTTTATTCGCAACGGCTTAACAGATTAAAAGAAGTTGGCATACTTTGCACGGAAGCATTGGGCGGTGCAAAAAACACGCTTCCCGATATTTTTGTTTTGCAGGAAATTGAAAGTAAACGAGTCGTTGAAGATTTTTCAAAACGCCTGACAAAATTTGAAGGATACGAGTATGCAGTTTTTATTCCGCCTGAAAACGGTGCAAACTTTTCTACGGTTTTGTTTTCAAAATATCCTGTCAGCGAAGTTGAAAGTTTTTATCTGTCGGGAAACGAAATTGGAAAATCCATTCTTCGCCCATTGGTAAAAGCTGTTATCAATATTGACACCGAAGATGAAACTAAACAATTGACTGTTTTCAATGTTCACTGGAAATCAAAACGAGGGGGAGCAGCAACTAATGCAATCAGACGCAAGCAGGAAAAACAATTATTTAAACAAATTCAAAAACTAAAAGCCGAAGACCCGAATGCAATGTTTTTAATTTGTGGCGACTTTAATCAAACGCTAAAAGAATTTACTGTAATGAAGAGTTTAAATAACTGCTGGAATTTTCAGCCTTACATTACAAGAAAAAATATGGGATTGCAACCTGAAGGCTCTTTTTCGTATAGAAACGATTGGGAAGATATTGATCACTTTTTTTATTCAAAGACGCTTTGTGATAATATAGGATTAGAGCTGGTTGACTTTTCGGTAATTTATGTTAAACCGCTGATTAAGTCAAACGGCAAACCTTATAAGTTTTCCGCATATAACGGACGCGGATATTCCGACCATCTGCCAATCGGTTGCGTGTTGGAATTTGTAGACAATTAATTTGTATTAAAAAATAAGTATTGCATTCTTGGACGCAAATGTAACTTGAACGCATTTTGAATTTTTGATACAATCAGGCTATGAAAAATATTATGATCCAAGGCACCGGCTCTGCGGTCGGAAAATCTTTAATGTGTGTTGCCCTTTGCAGAATTTTTTCGGATGCATGTTATAAGACATTTCCATTTAAGTCTCAAAATATGTCCTCCAATTTTACGGTAACCGCAAAAGGAGAAAAAATGAGCAGTATACAGGCAATTCAGGCTTTGGCGGCAAGAGCAGAGCCGAGCGCAGAAATGAACCCGATACTGCTCGTACCGAAAACGAATTCAGGGGCGAATGTCATTATAAACGGAAAAGATTCAGGGTTAATGGAAGCCGGCAAATATTTTGAATATAAAAAAAATTTAAAACCGATGTTGAGTAATCTTTATCGGAAAGTTCAAGATGAAAACGATGTTGTAGTAATTGAAGGTGCAGGAAGTCCTGCGGAAATAAATTTAAATCAAAACGACATAGTAAATATGGGTATGGCAAAAATTGCTGACGCACCGGTTATACTTGTGGGTGATATAGATCGCGGTGGTGTATTTGCACATTTTTACGGTACAGTTATGTTACTAAACGAAGAAGAGCGAGCGAAAATAAAAGGCTTGATTATAAATAAATTTCGCGGAGATATTTCGCTTCTTGAATCGGGAATAAAGATGATCGAAGACCTGCTAAGTATCCCCGTCATCGGTGTTGTTCCGTATATTAACATTGCCTTACCGGAAGAAGACAGCCTTTACGATATTCGTGAAAATACAGAAAAAGCAAACACTATCGATGAGCTTAATTTTGAAATAGACAAACTTGCAACGCATATAAAAAAGCATTGCAACATGGATTATATTTATAAGCTTGTCGGACTAAAGCATTAAAAAAACTTATTTATCAGAGAAAGTAAATACAACTCTGTATATTTTTGCAAAGCATCTTTATCACTAATATCAATAAAATTAGGTCTACTTACAAGCACTGCGGCAAGCTCTCTAACTCTTTCGACTGTAAAAGTCGATGCTTTTAGATTTCGCTGTATCTTCCGTAAGTAATCGCGAATCAGAGAGTTTACATCTTCTGTAAGATTATCTCTGGCATTTTTATTCAAATTTTGATTCCACGAATCAAGATTTTTTTTCAAAGCTGCTTCCATTGTCAAGCCTTCAGGTATAAGTATTTTTAAAATATCCTCTGCACTTTCCTTAATTGAAGCGGCAGCATCTTTTTTTGATTGCGAGCCTGTTTTTTTCTCAACCTTTTTTTCTTTTTCATCTTTTTTGGATTTTTTCTTTTTGGGTTTTCTGAAAAAAGAAATAATTGTAGAAATAATAGGTATAGTATACCAAAAAGGAAGTAAAATTTTTGTATCTCTAAGCGTCTCGCCTCGATTTATAACCAAAATATCCTTAAACTTCGCCAAATTACCCTGAGGGAAAATTCTTGAACATTCAATCGCCTGCGTTTCTTTAATTTTGGGATCAGCTGCTACAGATTTTAAAAACTGTGCTGAAAGAAGACCGTACAAATTAGAGGCTTTTTCTTTTACTAAAGTCTGCATCAATGTTTCAAAATCTTTATCGTTTTTCATCGCATCTTCTTGTTCAAAATTCATCATCAAAGACTTCCACCTTTGAATACAGGCTTTTTGAATGCTCTTTCTTTTTTCATTCGCTAAAGAAATAATCAAAGGTATTACCTTTTCGGTAAGCACAAAAAAACTGTCCCCTGTGGGTGTCTTAAAAATTAACAAATCCGGCACAGTGTAATCCGGCGACTGGCTCGTTTTTTCGTCTATAAAATCCTGCAAATCAGATTGGTCATACTGCCCCAAAAGAGGCACACCGCGCGAATCTTTAAACTTTGAAATCGAAGTCAGCGAAAAATAATAAGGATATTTTTGCAAAGCTAAATTAAGATTTTTCAAAGCAGTATCGCGTTGCAAATTCTTCTGAGCCTTATTCCTGTAATAACTGCTTACATACTCTATTATGCTAATTCCCTGAAGCAGAGAAATTTCATCGGCGAGCTTTTCGGCCTTTTTGTCAAATTCATTCCTGATGAAAGTACATATCTGTCCCCACATCAAATAATTTTCGCCGGCCTCTTTTATGGTAACAACAGCCTCATTCGATAAAGATTGAATTTTACCGATAAATGCTTTTATACTAAATTCCTTGCCCGGATTCGCAATTTTAAGTCGCTTATAAACATAATCATAAGATTCATCATTTGACAAATACGCACGAAGTTTTGCAAGCGAAAAATCCAAAACCATATCCGGCGAAAAAGAAGACGGAAACAACATAATCGGCAAACCGGAATTGAGCGTTAAAGCATAAATAAATTCATTTTTTTCGGTACTCTGCTCTATTTCCATAAAATCAGACTCTAAGTCAATCCTTTTAACAAACTTAGCCGAAATACCGGCAGGAATATCATATTGGGCAGGAAAAGGAGTCGCCGGAGTTTCCAACATACTCTTATATGTCTTTTTCATCTTATCTATATAATACCTAAAAACCACAATCTTACCGTTGGCTTCAGGATTAAACTCTATATGCCCCGCATTTTTCAAATCCTTCAATTCCTCGGAAAGAGCTTCTGTGCCAATACTAATATATTTTTCTAACTCAGGCTTATCATTTAAATAATGCTGTGAATATTTATGCAGAAATGTACAAAAACTCAAAAGGTCAAATTGCGAAGAACTCTGCTTCATTGAATAAACTCGCAACAAGTAAGAAAGATCTATCTTTTTTTCCATATTTAAAATTCTACCTCTATTTATTTAAAACTAAAAACTACTCAAATATACACCTTAGTTATCGGAAAAACAAAAAAAACATTTATAAAATATTAAAATTTAGCTGACGCCAACCCGCGACAGGCACATAATCTTTTCGTCTTTCTTTAATGAGTTTTAAAAGTGTCTCTCTTAGAGCCACTTTTTCTTTAAAAATTTAATCGCCGAAAAGGATAGATGCCTGTCGCCACGCACGCTTTAAGCGATTTTGCACAACACGCCGGTATTCTGGTAAAATTCCCGTGCTTCGACAGGCTCAGTAGCCGCCTGTCGAGGGACGGCTTTAATTAACCAAAAAACAATGGAACAATTAATGAAGCCAGCAATATAATCAAAGCCCCGCCAATGCGCGAAGAAATTTGTGCGAATGGCATTAACTCCATTCTTTTTGATGCTGTAAGAACTGCAACATCTCCGGTGCCCCCCATGTTAGCCATACATAAGCCTGCAGTAATAGCTGATTCAACCGGATAAAAGCCGACCAGTTTTCCGATAAGACCGGAACCAATTACGGCACCAACTAAAACAATTAAAACCAATACTACATACTGAATTGTAAATGCACTTGCAACATCACCCAAATTTGTGTATGCAATACCAATACCCAACAAAAGCGCCGGAGTAAAGTTTTTTGCTATAAATTTATACCAAATAGCACAAGCATCTTCATATTTTTCAGGCATAATGTTTGTAGCTTTTACAATTGCCACAGAAATAATCATCCACGCATAAGTATGAATGTTCAGCCCTATTTTTTTGAATAAAAATGCAATGATGGCACCTAAGGCAAAAAAAGCCGTTGCCAAAGCAATACCTGTACCATAGTCTTCAACAGTTGCATCTTTAATTTCTCTAGTCTTGTAAGTAAACTCCTCATTGTTTGAAACCAACAGTTGACCGTTTCCCGTTAATGAAGGAAACTTTTCGCCAAGTTTATTTAAAAAGCCGCCTACAACAATTGCACCGGCATTTCCTAATGCAACAGCCGGAACCAATTTACCGAGAATTTTATCCGCATCAATATGCAAAGCCTGTTCAAATACTTTTGAAATAGGAACAGCACCGGCTCCCATACCGCCCCCCATAATCGGAATTCCAATATATGCAATTGCCTCTCGTGGACTAAACCCGACTATCGGTGCAAATAACGCTACCAATCCCAATGCGGCAAGAACACCACCGATAATACAAGGAAGATACCTTACAGCGGCTTTAATCAAAAGATCCCTGCTCATGCCCAAAATAGAGCCTGTGATAAGTGCGGCAATATAAAAATTCAAAAAGCCGCCACCCTTCATAAATGATGTGATATTATTTGTTACCTCTGCAGGAACAAGATGAAAATAAACAATTGCCGCACCTGCAAAAATTACAATGATAGGCCCGCCACCCAAAAAGGTCTTAACAATTGGCAGATTATTACCAATTAAATTAAGCAACTCACCAAAAACAAGCATCGCAAGCAATGCTCCAATCATACCACCGGGCATAATATTCAAGTAAATAGCCGCCAAGCTGATTACTGCAATAATTGCATACCAAAGTGGACTCAATCCAAGAATTTTCATGTTCTTAATTGATTTCATTTTTCCTCCTTAAAATCTGTCAAAGCTATTAAATTTTATTGCAAATTTTTAACAGAAAAATTACAAAATGTCAATCCTGTAAATTCCTAAATATATTTGAATAAATTGTAAAATCAGAAGATTTTTAAAAAACACAAAAAACTTAATAAAAGCTATTTACATTTTTTTTAATTTGCTTTATAATGCTCTAAACTCGCCGGCGTGGTGAAATTGGTATACACGATAGACTCAAAATCTATTGAGGGTGACCTCGTAAGGGTTCAAGTCCCTTCGCCGGCAATCTCTTTTTGATAAATCTAATCAGTCAAGAATATAACTCAAAATACCCGTCTTTCCTATTTCAAAAAAGGTTTCTTCATTCCAAGCGGCTACTACCCTATTATTTGAAACAATAAAATAACCGTATACAAGTCCGTCTGAAAGATTTGGAAGTCGCTTTATTATATTCTCGCCGTCTTTGTCTTTGAAAAAAAACATAACGCCGGATTCTGTTAAGATAATAATCTTGCAACCCTGAGTTTCCAATAAAGCAGTAGCATCAATCGGTTTAAAGCCTGATTTTGACTTTGCATTTTTTACTATAAATCTTCTTTTACAGTCCAAATCTTTAGGGGCAGAAATAATTAAGTTTACCTCACCGATTTCAGACGATTTAAAAAATTCTTGAAAGCTCTCAGATATTATATTTAAATCAGAATCTGAGTATACCTCTCCTGCTTGCACCACTACAGGCTTCAAAGCATTTTGAAATTCTTCCTTTGTAATTTCAGAATACTTTGCTGAAGCAATTTTTTCTATTGACTTAACTTTAAAAAAAGCAAAATTTACCTGATTTTTGGTTTCAATCTTAAACGACAAATACCAAAACCTTGATATTTTTTCCAAATGCGTACACTGTGCATATTTTGGAAGCCCAAAATTTTCAGGAAAATAAAGCGGAATAATCTCTTCGGAAACAGGATTATACCTGCATAAAAAGGCTTGTCTATCGGAAGTTAAAATCGGGTCTGACGAAAACAGCGTATTGCGATAAACCCTCAACAAAGTTCCGTCATTGCTTGAATAAAATCCATCTACCGTTCTGTCATAAAGATAATCAAAAGCCTTCAAATTAGGCTCGCTTAAATCAAAATCCGAAAACTCTACAATACCCGCCCTGTTTACCAGCAATATTGGAGGTGTGTACATCAACCCTACCCCGGTAACGGAAACAGCCTCAGTCCAAGGCAGTAACGAGCCTGATGCAACGGGCTTTGAGATTTTTTTTAATATCACCGGTGATTTAGACGAGCCTTCAGAAAATTCATACCAAAGAGCTTTTGAAACTTCAGACTTCGCCCTATCTTTCACGGAAATATCCTGTAATTTTTCAGCCGGTGCCTGAGTCTCCTTTTTACAACCTGTAAAAACAAATAGAATAAAAAAAAGACTCGGCAAAATTTTTTTCAGCATTTTGTTGAATTGTAAATTATAAAAGAGCAACAACTTCAATTTCAACTAAAGCATCTTTAGGAAGGCGAGCAACTTCAACCGCAGCACGAGCAGGATGATTAGACTCTCCAAAAATTTCGGCATAAACCTTGTTCATTTCTGCAAAATCATTCATATCCTTTAAGAAAACAGTCGCCTTAATAACCTTGCTTAAATCAGTGCCGGCGGCTTCCAAAATAGCCTTTACATTCAAAAGTGAGTGTCTTGTTTGTTCAGCAATACCTTCAGGAAAAGCACCTGTCGACATATCGATAGGAAGTTGCCCTGAAGTAAACACAAAACCATTTGCCTTAATACCTTGAGAGTAAGGACCAATCGCCGCCGGTGCCTTATCCGTAGAAACAATTTCTTTCATAATTCCTCCAAATTGTTAAAAGTTATTGCATTATACAAAACTACGGATTTTTTTTCAACACTGTTTAAAAACTTAACATAAGGAAATGAGCAATTTGCAAAAGTGTATCAAGAATGATAAAAATAAAAAACGCTTATGTTGCATAAGTTTTGTTTTTAAGCTATACTTTGTTTTAGGAGATTAACTATGATTAACAACGCACTGTTCACGGATTTTTATGAGCTGACAATGGCACAAGGTTTTTGGAAAAAAAACATGAATCATAAAACCGTTTTTGATATGTTTTTTAGAAGCCACCCGTTTAACGGCGGATATTCGGTATTTGCAGGCTTGGAGCCGCTGATTGAAACAATTACAAACTTCCACTTTGAAAAAGAAGATATAAATTTTTTGAAAGAACAAAAAATATTTGAACCTGAATTTTTAGACTATCTTTCAAACTACAAATTTTCAGGAAGCCTATACGCCATGAGCGAAGGCTCTCTTATTTTTCCAAACGAGCCTGTAATACGAATTCACGCAACCGTAATTGAAGCAATACTCATCGAAGGAATGCTTTTAAACATGGTCAACTTCCAAAGTTTGATTGCAACAAAAACAGCCAGAATTTGGCTTGCATCAAACAAAGCACCCGTTTTGGAATTCGGTATGCGAAGAGCACAAGGACAAGACGGAGCAATGAGTGCATCACGAGCGGCATTTATCGGAGGTGCTACAGGAACCAGCAACACCCTTGCAGGAAAAAAAATGGGGATCCCCGTACTGGGTACAATGGCACATTCATGGATTATGTCTTTCGACACCGAAGAAGAATCCTTTGAGGCATTTGCCGAAATGTACCCCGACAATGCAACATTCTTAATTGACACCTATGACAGTCTTCGCTCGGGAATTGAAAACGCAATCAAAGTTGGAAAAAAACTCCAAGCAAAAGGCAAAAACTTCGCAGTCAGGCTGGACTCAGGAGACCTTTATTATTTGAGTAAAGACATTAGGCGAAAACTTGACGAAGCAGGTTGCCAAAATGCAAAAATTGTCGCATCTAATCAGCTTGACGAGCAAATCATTGAGTCGCTTGTATTAAACAAATCTCCCATCGATTCGTGGGGTGTCGGCACACAGATGGTTACAGGCGGAGACGATTCTTCATTTAACGGTGTTTACAAACTGGTCGCTCGCGAAAGCGAAAACGGAGAATGGACTCCAGTTATTAAATTTTCTGACCAGCCCGAAAAAATGACCACACCTGCAATCAAACAAGTATGGAGACTTTACAACAATGACGGAAGTTTCAAAGCAGATGTTATCACATTGGAAGGCGAAACAATTCAAGAAGGCATTGAGCAAACTTTCTATCACCCGTCAAACAATTATCAAAATTTTAAGTTTAAACCTGCAAAAGTTGAACAGCTTTTAAAAATCAAAATAAAAAACGGAGAGCGAGTTTGCGAAAAAGTTCCTGTAATAAAAATAAAAGAACACCTCGCTACTCAATTGGAAAAACTCGACTATACTTCCAAGCGAATTTTAAACCCGCACATCTATAAAGTATCATTGAGTAAAACACTTTCCGAGCTAAAAAAAAGTTTAATTGCACAAAAACCTGAGTTTTAATCATGTTTGTAGATAAAACTCCGTAATCAGATTTTTTGCAACCGGTTACATTGCGTGTATAAAAATGAAGCTTAAATTATTTTTACCGAATAAATATTTACATTTTATGCTTGAAATATTTTTATTTTCGTGATAGAATTTGCTTATGAAAAATTTATTTGTATCAATTGAGTTTTCGTCTATAAACAGCGAAGAAAAGATAAGAGAGTTTTTTTCGGTAACAGAAGCGGGCTCATGTTTGCCTATTTCAAAGAATGAGTTTTTACAAATTTTTGAAAACAGTGATGAATCAAATCTTTCGGGATTGATAAAATCCGAATTACCTGTTTTTCAAAAACAGGATTTACCGATTTATGATTTTCATGACCCGCAAGATAAGCCTCGCGTTTTTTATTACAACAAGATTGATGAAAAATTTACGCCGCCAATGCTGTTTACTTTTTTTACGGAATATCCGTGGTTGGCACAGTATTTGGCAAACAAAGATTTCTTGAATGCCGCAAAGTTGCTGGTACATTCCGAAAATCTTTTGGAAAACATTCAGTTTACAAAATATGTGTTAAAAGAAAATGCTTTTACCGCTTTGTGCTTTTATTGGATGTCGGAATTTAATAACGACAAAGATGAAGAATTAAGCTTTCTACTGAAGGCATATTCAGGCGACAGTAATATAAATCTTTCCGCAATTTCGTATCACAGTCAGCCATATGCGAGGCTCTTAAAATATGCACAAGGCAGTTTTGATATTTCGGAATTTTCCGATTTCAGAAAAATGGCGCGAGAGCGAATACGGGAAATTCTTTTAGACAAAAATGCAGGTACCGTCCTTCCGATTACAGGCACCAATTTTTCAAACGGGCTGGATAATCTTATAAGTCAAGTGCATTCGTTAAGTGCGGAAAGTTTGAAGCATCAAATTATAGACGGAGTAGATCAAGATAAAACAAGATTGGCAATTAAAAATTATTTTGAAAGTTTTGAAATTTCAATATTGCCGGAGCCTAACAATAATTATGATCCAAACGCAGTATCGGTTATTTTCAAAGGCAATGACGGCGTAAACAGGCAAATCGGTTATATCAAAAGAGAGTTCGCGGCAATTCTATCACCGCTTATGCAAAAAGGCAATCATTTTAAAACAAAACTTTTCAGGCTTACGGATTCAAATGTAAATCTTTACCTGCAATGTTTGTAAAAAATTTTTAAAGCAAAAAAAATAAAATTATCGCCGGCGAAACGCTAGCGCTCTTGCAACCCGCGCCCGACTTAAATCTTTATCTCTTTTATTTGAAACTTAATCGGTGTTTTACGCTAACGCTCCAACCACCTTTACTTTTTTTATTAATCGAGATAAAGGATATCGTCGGGCTTTACATCAGAATTATCGTAACTGAACTATCACGCCGGTTTTCTTATTTTTTTCACGACTTGCCGTGTTTTTGAAAACTAAGCTAAAGTTGACCGATTGTAGTTTTATGTGCAGCGTCTTGTGTGGACAAGGATGTAGATTTTTTTCATATAAGGAAGTTGAAAAAAGTCGTGGGGGTAGCGGAAAAACAATTGCCTTGTTGATGTTTTTAAGTAATCGAGGCTGAAGGTTATGAAGACTCGATTTTAAATGAATTCAGTAACAAGGCAATTTTTTGCAAGCGAGGGGGAGACTTCCCCCTCATAAATTAATTTCATCAAAATTTTTTTTAAAAATTTTTAAATCTTCCCAAGCAGGGCGTTTTAAAGTTTCGTTATTTAAAAGTTCAAGCGGATGATAAGTTGGTATTGTCGAAATACCGTTGTAGTCGTAAATGCGACCGTGAATATGAGAAATACTTTCGCTTACATCCAAGAGCGTATACACCGAAAGCTGTCCCATGAGAAGTATCATTTTCGGTGAAGCCATTTCGATTTGTTTTTTTAACCGCTCTCTGTAACCGTTGATTTCATCAATGTCTGATTTTTGTATATGAAGAATATTACAGTTTTTGTGTTTGTAAAGTTTTATGGCGGCAAGCATTTTATCAAGCAGCTGTTCGGCACGATTATCCGTTTGCTGTCCGTGTTTTTCTGCGATAACCATTACTTCCGCTTGAATTAAAGGCAGTGCAGGCTCTGATTCAACAGTTATGTTTTCAACATCTTTTAACGCATTATTCACTTCGGCAGGGAAAGCCGACACTGTGTCATCTTCAAATTGTAAAGAGTCCTCAGGCGTGTAAAAGCCGTCCAAGTAGTCGCAAGTGGTTTTGATAAATGTGTAAAGTGTTTGCTTTTCTTCTGCTTTCATTTTTATACCCTGTTATTTTTTAGAGCGCTTTGCTTTTTTATTTGATGCAACTTCAGCCGATTTTGCAACTCTTGAAACAAGCTTTACACCCTTCGCTTTTAAGCCCTTAACAAGATAGTTTTCGGCCTTGAATTTTTTTTCGTTTAGTTTTATTCGAGGCTTAGGCTCAAAACAAACCGTAAATTCAAATTTAGGCTCGGTGTGAATTAAAAGCATTTCGGAATTATCATCACCGAAAACATAATCGCGGTTTAAGATATACGCTTCTATTTTGCTTCGCTTAATATAAGGAAAACCGTTTTTTTTGTCTTTGTATATTGCAGTGAATATAATTTTTGAAACGGATTCTTTTTCACCGATACAGCAGTACACCAACCCTGTGTCAACAAAAATACGCTCAGGTACATCGATAACCGTATAAACACCCGTTTTGCGCATAATAAAAACACGGTCGTACGGCGTTACTTTAATCAGCTCTTTTCCGGTGCTTACTGCCGTACCCAGATAGCCTGAAGATTCATCATAACGAAGTGATATATCTCGTGTAACGGCTTCTTTTACATCAACCTTTTTAAAAGAAGTTATTGTGGTTTTTCGTTTATGCTTTTCGGCATCAAGCTTTTCTAGTATACCGTCTAAAACTTTAATTGCATATGCCTTTAAGTTTTTAAGCAATTTATTGATTTCTTTTATTCGAGAAATTATCTGTTTTACTTCTTCGCGATTTTTGTTTATGTCGTAAAGCGAAATTCTGCGAATCGGTATTTTCAAAAGATGGTCAACATCGTCTTTTGTAATTGCCCTAAGAAGCTCCTTTTTAAAAGGCACAAAACCTTTAATAACAGCATTTATAACCCCGTCTGAAGTTTTCATTGATTCAATTTTTTTGTATATTCTTTCTTCTATAAAAATGCGCTCAAGCGTTCTTAGATGAAGCTTATCCGTGAGCATACTCTTTTCGTATTCAAGCTCGTCTTTTAAAATTTTTAAAAGTTGTTTTGCATGATTTTTAATTATCGCCGTTACCGTCATCTGCACCGGCATATTATCTTTTATCACAAGCAAATTACACGAAACCGATTGCTCGCATTCGGTAAAAGCATAAAGAGAGTCAACAACATCTGAAGCATATACCCCTCGCGGTAACTTTAATTCGATTTCCACATTCTCGGCAGTATAATCGCTTATTTCCGCAACCTTAACCTTACCCGACTTTGATGCCGCTTCAATTGAGTTTATCATACTCTCTGTGGTGCTGCCGAAAGGAAGCTCTCTTATAATGACCTTCTTGTCATCGGAAGTATCCAGTTTTGCCCTGACCAGTATTTTTCCCAAACCGTCTTCATAATTAGAAACATCGACTTCACCGCCTGAGGGAAAATCAGGAAATAGTTTAAACCTTTTTCCTGCGATAAAAGACTTTTCGGCTTCGATTATTTCGCAAATATTATGAGGCATAATTCTTGTTGACATTCCAACAGCAATACCCTCCGCACCGATGACAAGCACCACAGGGATTTTTGCACGAAAAGCTGTAGGCTCTTTGTTTCTGCCGTCATAAGACGGAACATAATTCGTAATTTTCGGATTATGAAAAATGTTTTTTGCGAACTCTGTAATACGACACTCGATATAACGAGGTGCAGAAGCACAATCGCCTGTAAACATATTTCCGAAATTACCCTGCCTATCAATGAACAAATCTTTGTTTGCCAACACCACTAAAGCATTCCCTATAGAGGCATCTCCGTGCGGATGATACTGCATACAACGCCCAACAACATTTGCAACTTTGTGAAACTTACCGTCATCAATTTCAAACAGGGTATGCAAAATGCGCCTTTGAACCGGCTTTAATCCGTCTTCCAAATCGGGAATAGCCCTGTCTCTGATAACATAGCTTGCATATTCCAAAAAGTTTTTTTCAAAAAGGCTTTCAATATAATCCATTAAGCATCTACCTCTTCAAGCAGGTTTTTCATAATAAAGGCTTTTCGCTTAGGCGTATTTTTTCCCATAAAAAATTCCAAAATGCCGGGTACTTTTTTCAATGTTTGCACTGTAACGGGTAAAAGCCGAATATCCTTACCGATGAATTGCCCGAACTCCGAAGGGCTAATTTCACCAAGCCCCTTAAAACGGGTTATCTCCGCAGTTATGCCCAATTTTTTAAAAGCTGTATCCCGCTCTTTTTCGGAATAACAATAATGCGTTTCTTTTTTATTGCGAACTCTAAAAAGCGGAGTCTCCAAAATATAAACATGCCCTGCTGTAACCAGCTCTTCAAAATAGGACAGGAAAAAGGTGAGCATTAAATTGCGAATATGATAGCCGTCATTATCCGCATCGGTTGCGATAATGATTTTTGAATAACGCAAATTTTCTATATCATTTTCAATTCCGAGTGCCATCATCAAATTATAAAGCTCAGCATTTTTATAAATCGAAGAGCGTTTTTTTCCCTGCATGTTTTCCGGCTTACCCCTGAGCGAAAAAATAGCCTGCGTTAAAACATTTCTGCACGAAACCATTGAACCCGATGCGGAATCGCCCTCGGTGATAAATATCATTGTATCTTCGCCGTATTTTTTATCGCCCAAATGAAACTTACAGTCTTTTAATTTCGGAATTTTAATCGATATTTTTTTTGCGGCGGCTCGGGCTTCTTTTTTTACGGCGGTCAACTCCGTACGGAGCTTTTCGTTAGCCGTAATTTTCTGCTCAATTTTATCGGCACTGTCGGGATTTTTTTGCAACCATTCGACAACAGCCGACATTGTATCGTTTACAATCCAAGAGCGAACCTCAGTATTGCCGAGTTTGTTTTTTGTCTGGCTTTCAAAAACAGGCGACTGAACTTTAACCGAAACCGCCGCACAAGTTCCCTCACGCACATCTTCGCTTTTAAAGCTTTTTCTAAAATGAGCATTTATTCCTTTTAGCAAACCTTCTTTAAAAGCAGAAAGATGCGTACCGCCATCGGAAGTAAACTGCCCGTTTACAAACGAAAAATATTTTTCGCCGTAATTATTTGTGTGCGAAAAAGCAAATTCCAATTTTTTTTCTTTATAATGCCCAAAAGAATAAAGCATATCTGTTCCGACATTTGCACCAAGCAAATCCAAAAGCCCGTTTTCGGATTTAAATATTTTTCCGTTAAAACTTAAAGTGAGCCCCGAATTCAAATACGCATAATTCCATATACGCTTTTCTATAAACTCAAGATTAAACTCATAATCAGGAAAAATATCGGGGTCGGGAATAAACTCGACAAGAGTACCGTTTTTTGTGCCGGCTTTTACCTTTGCCTTTTTCTGTCGCTTTAAAACACCCCTTTCAAAAACAGCTTCAAGACATGAGCCGTCCCGAACGGACACAACCCTAAAACTTTTTGACAACGCATTAACAGCCTTAGTTCCGACCCCGTTAAGCCCGACCGAAAACTGAAACACATCGTCATCGTATTTTGCACCGGTATTGATAATCGACACACATTCGACAACCTTCCCCAGAGGAATGCCTCGTCCGTAATCGCGCACGGTAACCTTATTATTTTTCAGAACAACATCGACACGCGAACCGTTGCCCATAATAAATTCGTCTATAGAATTGTCAATAACTTCTTTAACTAAAATGTAAATACCATCATCAGGATTTGCCCCGTTTCCAAGCCGCCCGATGTACATACCCGTCCTAAGTCGAATATGCTCAAGAGAGCTTAGCGTTTTAATTTTGGACTCATCATAAACCGTTTTTTTTGCCATTGCCCACCTCTAGAAGACTTGCTAAAGTAACTAACCTTTTGCAAGTGGCTCAATTATACATAAAAAAAACACTTTCTTCAAGCCCTCAAAAAATAGAAGAGATTTTTTTAAGCTGACGCCAACCCGACGGCTTGCATAATTTTTTCCTCGATTCTTTTGGGTTTTAATCGCCGTCTCTAATAGAGCCGGCTTTATTTAATAAGTTTAATCAAGGAAAAAGATAGACTAACGCCGTCCATATCAGGTTAAGCGAATTGAAGCATTACGCAGGAATGCTTTTGAAAACTCACGCATATAAGCCGTTTGCAAAATTGCCTTACTTTTAAAAAAGCCTTACCACTGAAATTCTATTTCCGAGGAAATATCGGCGGTGTTTATAAATTTAAGCTTACCCGAAAGGGTGTCGTATATTCCGAGCCTTTTCGGAAAGCCGGGTTGTGGAGGGTTATCTGCAATGTACAATTTACCGTCCCGCTTACCCAAAAACTGCTCCGGCCCGTAAAAACCCGTTACGGTTTTTAGTAGTTTTAAATCGGGCAGGGAATAAACACTCATACGGCTTATTATAACATCATTGCCTGAGTTTTTGTAAATATATTCAAGTGCATATACGGCACCGCCTTCGATAATAATATCTCCCTCATTCCATACAGTAGGTGATCCTGACTCACTCCAAGAAGTAATTTGTTTTTGCGAGATGACAGTATTTATATCGTGTTTGTTAAAACAAAAAAGCCTAAAATATCTTTTTCCGGTAGACCCACCGCTTTGAAAAAGAAGTACAACAAAATAGTCTTTACCTACGGCTATTCTTCGCGTCATATGACCGGGTGTAGTGCTTAGATTTCCAAGACGTACACCTTCTATCGGGCTTCCCACATTCGTCAGGTTAAACTTGCGTTTAAAAATCTTATCGTTAAAAGAATAGTAAAAAGTATCGGCTTCGGCATCGACACAAAAAAGAGTTTCATAATTAGACCATCCTGCTCCGGTATATATTACCCCTGACTTAAATACCCCCGAGCTCGATTTTACTTGTGATGTTACAATAGGTGGGGAAGATGTATCTTGTTCATTAACAAGATAGAGGAACCTTCCGTATTTATCAAAATCAAAGCCTTTGTATTTATGGTTAGAAAATATAGATAGGTTACTCTCAAAATAGAAGTCTTTTTTTTCGGGGTCAGGCAAGGCTAAAAAAGTATGGTTTGGAGTTTTTTTCTTTGGAAGTATTATATGCGGTTTTGCTTCTTCTACCTCACAGGTTATAACTTGGCTTGTATAAGGCTCTATTGTAATGTTTTTAGCCCTTGCAATGTATGTGCAGACCTTGTTCATCATTAAAAGCTCTATGTCAAAGCCCTGTCCCGATTTTATTCCGCCGGGTAAGGTTACCGAATTGCCGGATATAACCAAATCATCTGTTTTGTATGTTTTAGTTTCGCCTGAGTACTGTCTTATTTTTAAAATTACCGCTTCCGCGTCATCTTCAAGGTTATATATTACCGCATGCCCGTCCAATATGCCCCGCCTTGAAGAAAGGGTAATGGTAAGGTCGTTCGGATTTTCAAGATCCATATTACAGCCTGATAACACAGAGAAAAAAAGTAAAACCACAAAAAGTAATCGCTTGTTTAGTTGCCTATATTTCATACAAACTCCATATAGATCGCATTATATCATAAAAAAGTATTTTTTTTCAAGGCTTTTTTCACGGACATCAATTTCTGTGCGGACTTAAAGCAGGATACCGGCGTGCATGAGAAAAAAGCACTTTAGTGATTTTTTCTTTCATTTCACTTAACCTGATTTTGCTCCCGAAGTCTATCCACGATATTTCTCCGACATCCTATCGGAGAAATATCTACAAGTTTTGAACTGTAGTTCAAAACATTGCGTCTGTTTACTTTAGGTGGACATCCTGTCCACAGATGTTTGAGTAATTACAAAAGTCGGCTTCTTTTGAAAGAAGACGACAATTTAATTAGACAGTAAAGAACGGAAGATTATGCGAGGGAGCGGGTTGGATGCAAAAGCGAAAATAAGCACTAGGCTTTGCCTATTGCTTTATTTGAGCGTTGCACAAAAAGTCTATTTTTCCACTTGACGAATTAAATTTTGTATGCTAGAATTTATTCAGAAAGTTGAAATCGCAATAGGTTGCGTATATTTTCTGTTAATTATATTTTTTTAATTATATTTTTATAAAGGAAAGCGAAGTTATGAAATTTTTTGATACTCATGCTCATATCGGCTTGGTACACGATGACCCTATTGACCGTTTAAAGGTTGTGCAGGAAGCAAAGCACGCTTCTGTTCATCGTATTGTAAGTATATGCAATAGTTTGATTGATTTTGAATCGGTGTACGATAATTTACGAAATGTGATGAGTGTTTATCATGCAGTCGGTGTTTCTCCGTCAGAGGTAAAGTCGCCCGGTCAGGATTGGCAGAAAAAGCTTAAAACTAAACTCGACCTGCCGCGGGTTGTTGCCGTTGGCGAAACCGGTTTGGATTATTTTAAAAAATACGGCGATAAGCGCTCTCAAATTGAGCTTTTTATCGACCAGCTTGATATTGCGTCAAGGGCAAATTTGCCTGTTGTTATTCATAACAGAGATGCAGGCGAAGATTTACTGAGTATCTTGCACGAGAGGCTTCCCAAAGCGGGCGGTATTTTGCACTGTTATTCTGAAAATGCAGAATATGCAAAAAGGGCTTTGGAGCTTCCGCTTTATTTTTCGTTTGCCGGTAATTTGACATACAGAAATGCAAAAAATCTGCACGAAACAGTTAAGATATTGCCCATTGACAGAATTCTTGTCGAAAGCGAAAGCCCTTTCATTCCTCCTGCGATGTTTAGGGGGCAGAGGAATATGCCTGCAAATATTTTTTCAACTGTGGAATATATGGCGGCTCTTTTGGATATGGATTTTGAGGAGCTTGCAAACCGGCTTTGGGAAAATTCATGCAAGGCTTTTAATCTGCCGTTAGAGGATTAAAATGCTTTGCACTGAGCAATCGAAAGCACTAACCGGTTTATTGATGCCCGTCCAAATAGGCGGGCTTTTTTTACAAGGTAATTTGTTTTTGGCACCTGTGGCAGGATATTCGGATAAGGCGTTTCGCTCAATCTGTGTTGACATGGGCGCAGACTTTACCTACACCGAAATGGTTTCATCGGAGGCACTTGTCAGAAGCTCTTTAAAAACAGCGAAGTTAATTGAGCGCACAGAAAACGAAAAAAATTATGCAGTTCAGCTTTTCGGAAGTAATCCGAGTACAATGGCAGAAGCCTGCAAGTTAATAATCGAAAAGTACAATCCCGAATGTATTGATATAAACGCCGGTTGCCCGATGCAAAAAATAAACAAAAGCGGTGCAGGAGCCGTTTTAACCGGAAATCCTCATACGCTTTTTGCCGTAACAAAGGCAACCGTAAAAGCCGCCGAATGTGTCAACACACCGGTAACCGTGAAAATAAGGTCAGGTTGGTCAAACGAAAAATTAACTTGGAGCGAAGCGGCAACGGCGGCAATTGAAGCGGGGGCAAAGGCTATTACAATACACCCGCGAACGAGGCAACAATGCTATTCGGGAAATGCCGATTGGAATTTAATTGCCCGATTGGTTGAGCTCGCCCGCCCGCATAATATACCGGTATTCGGCTCAGGCGATCTTTTCACTCCAAAAGATGCAAAGGCGATGCTTGAACAAACAGGATGTGCGGGAATTATGTTTGCGCGCGGTGCCATGGGAAACCCGTTTATATTCAGGCAAACAAAGCAATATCTTTCAACGGGCGAATACGAAAAGATAAGCATTTCAAAAAAGCTTCAAACGGGTTTAAAGGAGCTGACTTTACTTTGTTCGGATTTGGGAGAAGAGAGAGGGTGTCTTGAAATGCGTAAACGATTTGCCGCTTACACTAAAGGTATTGAAAACGGGGGCAAGCTCAGGGCTCTTCTTGTTAAGGCAAATACCATCGGCGAATACAAAGAAATTTTAAGCGGATATATTTAAATAAATTAAACAAAAAAGTGCAATGAAATAAGTTTCATTGCACTTAACACTTAAACCAAAAGCGATTTTACATACCCGACCGGTTCTTTTCTGTGATTCAATACTTCTACTTTTACCAAGTTGTCGAAAAAATCATAATCCTGTTTTTCAATCACTTCGAGCTTTTTAAGTAATTCAATTAGCAGGAAATTTTTTACCGCCGTGTTATTGTCGTAAGTTTTTATTGCAAAGCCTAATTTTTCTTTTATTAAATATCCGCCGAAAAATCCGTTTGCCCCCGATTTTACGATAACCTTGCCTTGATTTTTACTGATAACATGATGGTCAATTCTGTCGGTGCCTGACATGTATTCTGAATGCTTGGTTACGGCTTTTGTAATTTTACTGCTCAATGAATAAAGCTCTTCGCCTAAAATTTGTTTATCGGTAAGTTTTGCCATACCCAACGCATAGTTATAAATAGGCAAGGCGTGAACGGTAACACCGCAACCGTCAACCGCAAGTTTTATTTTAGCTTCCTGTATATCACAAATTCGTGAAATCATCGAGATAATTTGCTTTTGGACAGTATGCTCTTTATCGTAATATTTATCGGGGCTGATATTTAATGCGGCACAGGATGCCAACATTCCGGCGTGTTTCCCGCTGCAATTATTATGAATTGCCTTTGGCTGCTCATGATTTAAAAGCATTTTTTCTTTTGCATCTTGTTTATACGGATAATGAGCGCCGCATTTCAAATACGATTCGTCATACCCGATTTTTTTCAGCATGGACTTAACTGTGTCAATATGAAAATCTTCGCCGGAATGAGATGCACACATCTGTGCAATTTCCTGCTCCGTAAAATTAAACTTTTCGTCAACTTTATTCTGCAATGAAGACATTGCCTGTATCAATTTAAATGATGAGCGCGGAAATGAATATTCTTTTTCATCACCCATTTTGTATACAACATTACCCAAACTGTCAACAACAACTATGTATCCATAGGTTGTCAAATCTTCAATATCGCCTCTGGTTATATAAGCTAATTTTTCCATAAGAGCATTATATAAGATTTATATTCTTTTTTCAATTGTACATGAAAAAAATAAAACCGCTAAGTTTTATTTTCTAAAATACGGTATGAATTCTATTTTAATGCCGCCTGTACCTTTTAACTCCAGCATTCCAAAACCGGCAAATGATGAATTTCTAGGATTAACCAATGAGCCGGGATTTATAATTTTTTGGGTATCAACCGTTTTATCGGTTTGACAATGGGTATGTCCGTGAATGATGATGTTACAATTTTTATCGCGAGCTTCTTCCAATATTTTAGTGTCAGTAATGTTTACGGAAAAAACATGTCCGTGCGTCAAAAAAATATTCTGTCCGCAAACTTTAACAACCAGCATTTCCGGAAAAACGACTTTACTCTCAGGATTTTTTCTCCAACCGTGTGTTGTATTTTTTGGTTCAAGATTTAAAAGATAACTCAAACTGTCGCAGTTTCCCGCAACAACAGCTATAACAGGAGGTAACGCTTTTTTTAATTCAGGGTCATACAATGCAATAGAAATTGAATACAACACATCATCAATCCCATCTCCCGAAAAAAGCAAAGCATCAACTTCATTGCCGTATCTGCATATCACGCTTTGCAAATCTTGTTTATAACCATGAGTGTCCGAAACCAATAAAAGTTTTGCACTTGTGGATTTGGCTAATTTGGTTAAGGCTTCTTTTGAGCCTATTATGCCCTCTTGAACAATATTAAATCCATTCATATTTTACGGTGAGCCTTCAAGTTCATCAGGATTAAGTACATCGTCTTCTTCATCTGCTTGCTCATCGCCGTCTTTATCGTCTGCACTTTCAACAGGCTCATCTAAATCATCACTGACTTTTTTTTCGTATATAATAAGATACTTCCTTGAAGGCAATGAAGTCTCCGGGTCAACATAGGGTTTTACTCTAAAAAGTTTTCTCTCTCCCTCTTTGAACAAAATTGCCTGTGCGATAAAAAAAGCCCTGTTAAATTCATTGTAAGGAGAAATCTCTGCTTCGTTTTTATGTGCCACAATATCTTCCGATGCAAAAACTGCAGAAAGCAAAAGCAACTGAACATCTTCATCACTGATTATAAAATCTTTTTCTTCATTTAATAAATCATCGGGCAATTCATAATCAACAACAATTTCACAAGAAGCCTCCAACGGCAATATGTCTTCCATCGGCAAAAGCGAAATAAAAACAATATCAGGGAACTCTTCACGGAGCTTAATAAAATATCTGCCCGCACCCTCCGGCGCCCCGATTGAAATTACAACATTTGGAGTTAGCTTTTTCACCTTATCATAAATTGAGCGCAAGTATAAATTATTTTTCGAATTAACCATTTCACTGTAAGGCAAAATATCAACCTTTGAATTCGCTGAACCTAATTCGTATTCGCCTCTTAGATAATCCAAAATCCCGTCTCGCTCATAATAGTCCTGCCCCAAAATAAGTAAAAATTTATTTACAATCACCCGCTTAGTCGCCTTTTTTTCGGCGGTATCAACAGGTTGCTTTGCAAAACACGATATTAAAAAAAACGCAAAACAAAACAAACCTACAAATCTAAATTTTTTCATGCAAACAATATACACCAAATAAAAAAATTATGCAATATAAAAAAATAATCGCTGTAAAATATGGTACAACATTTTACAGCGATTGCAACCCGACGGGCTCGCATAATCTTTTTGTCTTTTCTGCTTATTTTAAACAGCGTCTAAGAATAGCCGCTTTTTCTTAAAATCATAATCGACAAAAAGGATAGACGAAGCCCGTCCAAATCAGATTAAGTGTTCTTTTAAAACTGTCCGGTATCCTGCTTTATATCACACTCAAAACCCAAACCAATGCTATTGTTTAATTCTTTTTTTTTGTTTATAATCCCAAAATCTATATTTGAGGAAATTGCAAAAGTCAGACAAGTTTTGCAAGTGGTTCATTTATTTAAGGAGTAACATTAATGATAAAAGATAAAAAACGAAGTTCCTGTACAACATTACTGGTCGGAAAAAAAGCAAGTGCAGACGGAACAATTTTAATTGCACGAAATGAAGATTACTATATGGAAGTTGACAGAAAAATTTTTGTAGTTGAACCTGCGGTTAATAAACAGGGACGAATTTATAAATCCGAAAATAACGGCGCAGAATTTCCACTTCCGGCAAAAGCATATCGCTACACGAGTTTACCGGCGGCAAACGCACATAGTCGAAACAGCGAGGGCGTTTACGGTGAAGCAGGAATTAACGAAGCAGGTGTTGCATTGAGTTCAAGCGAAAGTTTATACGGAAATGCACGAGTATTGGCTTATGACCCATTGGTAAGCGGCGGCATTGCAGAAGATGCAATCAACGACATTGTTTTACCCTTTATCAATTCAGCCGGCGAAGGTGTTGATTACTTGGGAAAGTTAATTGCAAAATTCGGCTCCGCAGAAGGCAACGGTATTTTATTTGCCGATTGTAACGAAGCTTGGTACATGGAAATACCTTGCGGGCATCATTGGGTTGCCGTAAGAATTCCCGATGACTGTTATGCTGTTGCGCCAAATCAAGTTTGCATTGAAAATATAGATTTCAATAACCCGAATGAATACAAATGGTCAAAAGGTATACAGGAATTTGTAAAAAAGCATAATTTAAATCCCGATAAAAAAGGTTTTAACTTTAGACATATCTTCGGTACAACAAATGAGCTTGACCATATTTATAACACCCCCCGAGCGTGGTATGCACAAAAAGTTTTAAATCCCGAAATTGAACAATCTCCAACTTCAAATGATATTCCGTTTTTACGAAAACCTTCCAGTTTAATTTCAATTGAAGATATTGAATATATTTTAGGTTCGCATTATAACGAAACAAAGTTTGACCCGCTCGGTTTTGATAATTCAAATGCCGATAAAACACGGTTTAGAGCAATTTCACTTTCCCGCACATCGGAGTCTCATATTTTACAAATGCGTCCGAAATCACAAAAAGGACTTGAAGGTATTAAATGGTTATCGCTTGCAACACCATCATTTACACCTTACATTCCTTTTTTTACAAATGTTCTTGACACTCCTGCGGCATATAAAAAAATGACAAAACAGGTTTCGACAAACAATGCATACTGGCTTTTTAAGCTGGTAAGTCATTTTGTTGAAGCACACCATTGTGCATTTAAACGAGGTAATGATGCTTATCTTACCGAAATGCAAAGTTACGGTCGCCGCAGAGTCGAAGAAATTACTGAAGCGGCAAAAAAAGTTTCCGCCAAAAATTTACCCGCATTCCTCACAGATGAAAATAAAAAAACAGCAGAATATGTTATTACAAAAACAAAATCATATCTTTCAGATTTGATGATGCAGTCATTCAAGTATTCAAAGCTGACTTTTACTATGGATAAAAATCTTTAAGCGAGGAAATTACAAAAGTCAGACGATTTTTACAAGAAGCTTAAACACAAAAAAAAGATTTTATGAGGTTTTTATGAAAATTATTATTTCGCCGGCAAAAAAAATGAAAGAAGACTTTGATTCTTTTGCAGTTACTAATATGCCGATGTTTTTGGATAAAACTAAAATTATTTTAGAAAAACTTAAAAGCATGTCATTATCGGAGCTTAAACTGTTATGGAATTGCAGTGATAAAATTGCTGTCAAAAATTATAACAGACTTAAAAACATAAACTTAAATAAAAATTTAACACCTGCAATTTGTGCTTATGACGGTATCCAGTATAATTATATGTCGCCAAAAATTTTTAATAAAACAATGTTGAAATATATCCAAAATAATTTACTGATTTTATCGGGGTTTTACGGTGCATTAAAACCATTTGACGGTATTGTTCCGTACCGACTGGAAATGCAGGCAAAAACAAAAATAAACGGAACAGTCGGACTGTATGATTTTTGGGAAGATGATTTATACAATGCTGTTAAAGACAAATCAAAAATCATAATTAACCTTGCATCAAAAGAATACTCAAAATGTATTGAAAAATACTTAACACCTGAAGATATTTTTGTTACATGCACATTCGCAGAAAAACTCAACGGTAAAATAAAACAAAAAGCAACTTATGCAAAAATTACACGCGGAGAAATGGTAAGAATAATGGCAGAAAATAATATTTCAACTTTATCGGAAATAAAACAAATTAACATTCCAAACTATAAATACAGTCAGGAATTTTCAACAGAAAATGAATATATTTTTCTGCACAGTAAATAACCGAATAGTGAAGATAAACTAATTTCCGATAGCTCCTATGCACCACTTTCCGCTTCGTTTCTTTCCGCTAAAATCTTCGCTTACTGCTTGCCCCCCTTTAAGCGATTTACCGGTATTTATAGCAGGAGATGAAACTTTTAACCTGTAATCATTTTTTCCGTGAACGCCTGTGTAATTTTTAAATTGCGGATTAACACCTATTATTTCATTTGATTGCTTACGCGGTGTCAGTGAAAATGATGTGCCGTTTGAATTATAACAAAGGTTATAATCAACAATACCATTTCCACCGGTGATTTTTCGGTGTTCATTTTTACAGTCAATCGTAATATTATTTATAAATTCATAACCTTTAATATTTCTTAACCAAACCGCCGTACCCCATGGTTTTTGATTTAAACCGGATTTAAAAATATTGTTGTAAATTTTAATATTCCTGTATGAGCCGCCGTTTGTTACGGCACATACACCAATATCTCTAAACTCCATTATATTATTTGCAATAATAATATTTTTGCAAGGATGTGATTTATTTGCTTCTAAGATTACTCCCTTTCCTGATTTATAACTTATACGGATATAATTTTGATATATTTCAGAATCCTGCAAAACAGTATTTGTTGCATTACTGGAGCTTTGAATACCATCGGAATGCGGGTTTTTATTTTCAGAATCAGGTGATGCCAAATCCAATATTTTATTGCGCCGGATAATGTGATGATGCCCGAAAATAACAATTCCGTCTGCATCTGCGCCGGGTGGAATTTCAGATGGTTTTAGCTTAGGGTGATTTTGCACTATATTTTTAATTAAATTATTTTCTATTAGACCATTGTTGCCGTCAAAAAGAATTCCATAAAAACCGTTATGGTCTAAAATATTATTTCTAATTATATTATTTGAAGCATTTTTTAAAACTGAAATTCCACCTGTAGGACAATCATGAATATAGCAGTCAGATATTTCGATATTGTTGCCACCATAGTTCATTACGCCTTTTTTATCGTTAGGATATGCCATATCGGATTCAATTTCAAAACCTGAAATAACTATATTACTGTTTGCTTGCAGAATACGAAACCCCATAATTTTTGCCTTTCCTCTATGCTCAGAAATAATTCTAATTGGCTTAGATTTTGTCCCGCTTTTTTTTATGTTTACATATTCTTTATAATTACCGTCTTTTATTAAAATCACTCCACCACTTGATAATTTTGAAATTGCTTTTGCAATTGTCCTCAGAGGCTGCCGTGCAGTACCGGGGTTACTGTCATTGCCGTTTACGGCGACAACAAAATCAGGCTTTATATTAACATACGAATAGGGTAAATCAAAAGCGGAGCCGGCCGTTTTTATCGAAACAGTAGAAGTATCTTTTTTCGGCTTAGTTTCAAAGACGGCTTTATTGTCTGTGGGTATATTTGAAAATTGAATTTTTATTGGAAGTTTTTTATTCGGCACGGCATTAAATTTCAGCTTACCTTTTTCTACTCCAATAGAAACTGTTTTTCCGTTTTGAGTTATTTTACAAGATTGAATTTCATGTGGTATTCGCATTAAAAGTGTCAACGGTTCATTATAATATTTTACAGGTTTTTCACAACTAAGATAAACCGTATAACCTGTCGATGTTTTGTTGACTTTAACCGTAGATGTTTTTCGCTCCCATATATATTGGTGCATTTGAATATAACCTGCACTCCAAAATAGATTTTCTTGAGCTTTTAAAATGTTCATTGCAGATTTAAATTCGTTAACATATACGGCTCCATTTCCCCAATCTTTAGGAGGGTTACCGTTTTCTTTGGCAATGCCGTGAAATGAGAGCATTAGTATTTTACGCTCATTCAAGGCTTCTGTTCTGTTTCGCAATATTGTGCCGGCATCTGAACCGGGTAAAATTTGTGTTCCTATCATCGGCTCACCGATGTAATTATTCAACCTGTCAATATTATTATATTGTTTTAAAATTTCAGCTATTCTTTCTTTGGATATATTCCACCCTGTACCACCGCCTTTGTTAAAGGCAATTAAAGAGCCGTTTTCAGATTCTCCCCTGGCTTTCCAAATTATACGAGAAGGCTCACCTATTTCAATATGTGCTTCATTTTCATTTTTGGCTCCACGATGGTGCATTGTATGATTGGCAAGCTCCTGACAGCCGCCACCACGCTTTTGTGAAACAAATTCCCAAATATGCTTATTGTCATTATACGGTTTAGAGCCGGTATTGACAAAAAAAGTTCCGACAAGTTTTAGTTTATTTAAAAAAGGAATTGCAATTTCTGCTTGTCCGTAAGTACTGTCATCAAAAAGCATTAACAATCCAGCTTTTTTATTACCCTGCCATTTTGCTATTTTTATTTCTCCTATTTCATTAGGATAAGAGTCGCCTGTGTCGTTATAGACAACATTACTTTCTATGGTATCTGCTATTGTATTTTCGGAATTTATTATAGCGTTTGTAAAAATTGAACAACTAAAAACAAATAAACAGAAGAACATCAAACTTAAAATTTTTTTCATACAGCCTCCGTAAACAAGATTATATCAGAATAATGAAAAAAAAACAAATTTTTTTTAAAAAAATTTTAAGTTATCCTATAAATGAGGCACTTGCAAAACTCGTCTGAGTTTTGCAAGTGCCTCAACTGTATCGCACGGGTTAGGGATAGTAGTGATGTGAGGCAATTTTTCAAAATTGCCGAAACAAATAAAACTGTGGCTTAAATTTTAAAGCCACAGTTTTAGTCGTAGCGACAGCGAAGTCACGGATAGCCCGACCGTTTAGGATAGGATTTACCTATCCTAAACGGTAACCCCCGAATTCTAAATAAGTTTGTTCAAAGCCTGTTCCAAGTCTGCTATTATGTCTTTTACGTCTTCAAGTCCGACCGACAGTCTAACCAAACCTTCTGAAATATCGGAAGCCGCTCGCTCCTCAGGTGTGTAAGGTGAATGAGTCATGCTCGCAGGATGCTGAATTAAAGTTTCGGCATCTCCCAAACTAACCGCCAGAGCCGCGAAATGCACTGAGTTCATCAGCTTTTTACCGGCTTCAAGTCCGCCCTTAACCATAAAAGCAATCATCGCACCACAAAGGTTCATCTGCTTTTGAGCAAGATCATACTGCGGGAACGATTTCAATCCGGGAAAAGAAACGGATTCAACCGCGGGGTGGCTCTCCAAAAACTCGGCAACCTTTTGCGCATTTGCACAGTGCTTTTCCATTCTAATATCAAGCGTTTTCATTCCGCGACCAATAAGGTAAGCTTCAAAAGGCCCAAGCGTAGATCCTGTCATATCCTTCACACCGAAAAAGCGAACTTGGTCGATGAATTCTTTTTTGCCGACAACGAAGCCTGCAATAACATCACCGTGTCCGTTCAGGTATTTTGTTGCAGAGTGAACTACAACATCAGCACCCAAGTCAAGAGGTCGTTGCAAGTACGGTGTCATATAAGTGTTGTCAACAACAACCTTGCAGTCTTTATTATGTGCATGAACAATTTCACTGACAGCTTTTATATCCGTTAAATACATGTTAGGGTTTGCAGGTGTTTCCAGATAAACCATTGTTGTATTGTCTTTTAATGCCGATTTTACATTATCGGGATTGCGTGTGTCAACAAAGGTAACATCAACGCCGAACTTACTTATGCCGTGTGCCAAAAAAGCGTATGTACAGCCGTAGAGAGTTTTAGCGGCAACAATGTGGTCTCCGCCTTTAACGATTGACCAAATACAAGAAGTGATTGCTCCAATTCCTGAGCTGGCAGACATACAAGCCTCGCCATTTTCAAGGCATGCAAGTTTATCCTCAACAACAGTTGTTGTAGGATTACCCAAACGAGTGTAAATGTAGCCGTCTTCTTCCAAAGCAAAGCGTCTTCCACCCTGCTCGGCTGAGTCAAAAACAAAAGTTGAAGTTTGATAAATCGGTGTTGCTAACGCACCGTATTTATTTTTCTGATACCCTGCATGAATTTGCTTAGATGCGAAACCCATGTTTTTTAAATCTTCTTTATTCATAAAATACCCCCAAAATATTATATAACGAAACTGTACAACCGTCAAGTCTTTAAGCCTTGATTTATGACTTGCAAAAGTCATAAGACTTTTGCAAGCAGCTCATGTTTTATAAATGTTTTTTGAAAAACTCTTCCATTGCCCTGTAAAAATCAAATCGGTTTTCTTCATTATGAAAGCCGTGTCCTTCATTATCTTTCACCATATATTCTACGGCAATGTTTTTTTCTTTCAATGTGTCTACAATTTGGTCTGAATGCTCTTTTTTTACTCGAGGATCGTTTGCACCTTGTGCAACAAAAAGCGGGCACTTAATATTTTCGATGTGGAAAATGGGAGATGATGCTGTAAGTAAGTCTTTATCATCGGTAGGACTTCCAATCATTTCTTCCATCATTTTTCTGCCTTGCTCCCAATAAGGCGGAAGCGTTTCAAACAGTGTAAAGAGGTTTGACACCCCCACATAATCAACCGCACAAGAATACAGCTCAGGGGTATATGTTATACCTGCCAATGTTGTATATCCGCCATAAGAGCCACCGTAAATTGCAATACGTTTTGGGTCGGCAATACCTTGTTCAATCAGCCAGTTTACGCCGTCCGTAACATCATCTTGCATTGTACGACCCCATTGCTTAAAACTTGCTGTCCAAAATTTTCTGCCAAAACCGACAGAGCCTCGGAAATTCATCTGCAATACAGCATAACCGCGACTTGCCAAAAACTGCACTTCAGGGTTAAAACCCCAACTGTCTCTTGCCCAAGGGCCTCCGTGAGGATTTATAACAACAGGAAGGTTTTTCTCGTTTTCTTTTCCGCAAGGCAATGTCAAATATCCGTGAATTGTCAATCCGTCTCGTGAAGTATAACTTATTGGTTTTATATGAGCCATTTCATCAGGGTTTATCCAAGGAGAAATATCGGCAAGAAGATTCAGCTCTTTTGTGTTGCTGTCATATAAATAATAGCTGCCTCTGGTTTTATCACTGAATGTTCTGATGATATATTTTTCTTCGGCTTTGTCAGAGCTTGAAACATTTACTTGAACGCCGGATAATTTGGCTTCCAGATCTTTTTGCAAATTTGCTCGCACATCATCAAAAAAATGGTATTCAAGTTTATCCGTTTCATAACGGACTCCTGTCAGTTTTTTGCGTTTTTCGGAAGTAAGAATACTGTCCAAATCAACATCCTCTCTGGTGTAAAGAAGTTCTTCCTGTTTTTTTGTTTCAGGATTAAAAATGCAAAGAGCGACAGTATCCCGCCCTATATTACTAAACACATAAAGCTTTTCATTATCATAAGTAAAACCGACCGGATTACAAGCATCTTTAAAACTGGTTTCGATGATTTTTTCAAATTCATCATTTTCGGTTTTACGATATAACACGCCTGTTTGCACTCCATCGGTTGTAGTTGCAACTCTAAGTTTACCGTCATGATCCATCATCCAACTTGAAATATTTCCCGGGTTTTCCGCTATTAATGTAAGCTCAGATGTGTCAAGATTTAAACGATAGGCATCGAAAAATTGAGGATTGCGTTTGTTCATTCCGATAATGACATTCTCGTCATCATTTTCCAAGTCATCAATTATTTGAACACGAACATTTTCAAAAGGTGTAACATGTTTCTCGTTAGTTCCGTCAATCTTTACAGTGTAAAGAGAAAAATTTTCATCGCCACCTGAATCCTGCAAAAAACCAATTACATTGTTATTTGCCCAAAAAAAGCCGGCTACATCACGAGCCGTTGCTTTTGTAATTTGTGTAACATTTTCGCCGTCAATAGGGCGGATAAAAATATTCAATCGATCATTCCACGGTTGCATAAAAGCAATATGTTTACCGTCAGGTGAAATTTTAAATCCTGTTTTTTCGGGGTTTTTAAAAAAATCTTCAAGTGGTTTTTCAGCCACAGAAAACATTGGAAATTTATTCATAAGATACTCCTTATAATCTTTTGTACGGAGTATACCAGATTATACTTTTTCCTACAAGCCTAAATTAACAATTAGAACTGTTAAAAATAAACTCCTTATCAATTTACTTTTTAATAACTCAACCCTCAGTCGCCGCATAATCTTTTTTCCTTTACTGATTTTAAATTTGAGCAAAGTCTCTAAAAGAGCCTTTTTTCTT
>PDWI01001991.1_pt1 | contig 31537 bp, 27 predicted proteins | sample 1430891 | NCBI WGS metagenome assembly PDWI01 (sample SAMN01162508, study PRJNA174530) | Oral metagenome, whole genome shotgun sequencing project. | biome: Marine environment; feature: Marine mammal; material: Swab sample of the gingival sulcus; isolation source: swab sample of gingival sulcus... | reverse complement strand
AAACGGAGAAAAAATACAAAAAATCAATATAATATATAAGTTCGTGGGTAGTATAGGGTAATTCCCCTACATATCAACAGTGAGTGAAGCTGCTAGAGCAGGAGAATCAGGCAAAGGCTTTGCAGTTGTTGCTGAAGAAATTAGAAAACTAGCAGAAGATAGTACAAAGTTTACAGAAGAAATCAGGATGATTATTGAAGCATTAAAAAACAAATCAGAAGCTGCTGTAAATAAAATGAAGGAAGTAGATAAGATATCTGTTGATAGGGATAATCAAAATAGAATTACTCAAAATAAATTTATAGAGATTGAAAAATCAGTAGAAAAAAGTAAGGGAATAGTAGAGAGGTTAAATAAAAATTCTAAATTGATTGAAGAAAAGAATGTGGAAATTATAAGTGTTATTCAGAATCTTTCAGCGATTGCTGAAGAAAATGCGGCAATGACAGAAGAAGCTACTTTAAGTGTTGAAAAACAAACACATTCTATCAATGATATTTCATATGCTAGTTCTAGTTTAGCAGAAATAGCGATTCATTTACAAAATGAAGTTTCTAGTTTTAAATTATAAAAAGAGATAGCTGCTCATTGAGCAGCTATATTTGTCTATAAGATCATTAGTCCTACAGCAATAATTATTCCTGTATATAATAAGTCAATTAAACAGAATCCCATAATATCTCTAGCGCCAAGGCCTGCAATACCAAGTGCTGGAAGTGCCCAGAATGGTTGAATCATATTAGTCCAAGCATCACCCCATGCAATAGCCATTGCTGTTTTTGCTGCAGGAACGCCAAGTTCTGCACCAGCTGGCATCATAATTGGTGCTTGAACAGCCCATTGTCCACCACCTGATGGAACAAAGAAGTTTACAATACCTGCACTTAAGAATGTAAATAAAGGATAAGTAGTTACTGTTGAAATACTAACAAACCATGATGAAATTTGTCCTGCAAGAGAAATTCCTTCTGGACTTTTACCCATCATCATTCCCATAATACCTGCATAGAATGGGAACTGAATCATAATACCAGCAGTTCCTTTTACTGCATTTTTAACTGCATTTAAGAAGTTTCTAGGTGTTCCATGTAGTAATATTCCTAGGAAAAGGAATAGGAAATTAACAATATTTAAATTGAGTTTAAATCCATTTTTACTAAAGTAATAAACTACGTAAACAAGACCCATAGCTCCTACTAAAATAGAAACAATTTTGCTTTCTTCTACTTTGTCTGCAGGTGTTGGATTTTCAGGTTTAGAATCTTCTTTTTCATCTTCGAGTAATGAAGGGTCAACAGTGATTGCATCACCTAAATTAGGGTGCATTGCTCTATTGATAAAAGGAAGAGTGAATAAGATAATACCTACAATAACTAAGTTAAATGTTGAGAAGATAGTTAATGAAGTTGGTACAGCATCTACTAGAGCACCATTTGTTGCTTTTGCTAAAGCCTCTCCTCCAGTTGCTACCTTTAACGGAACAGAACCAGAAATTCCAGCGTGCCATACAACGAATCCTGAATAAGCTGCAGCGATTAATAAGCGGTAATCAACGCCTTTTATTTGTCTAGCGAGTTCTCTTGCATAAAGCGCACCTATTACTAGACCAAAACCCCAGTTAATCCAACAAGCAATTGTTGAAATAAAAGTTACGGCTAAAATCGCTTGAGTAGGTGTCTTAGCTATTGAAGCTAGTTTTTTTAATGCAATTTTAAATAATTTTGCATTAGCAAGTACATGACCTGTTACTAAAACCATACACATTTGCATTGAGAATGCAAGTAAGTTCCAAAAACTATTTTGCCAGTGTAACAGCATATCTAGTGGTGATTGGCTAGTTGAAACCATTCCTAAGATAAATACTAAAAATGTTAGAAACACTGCAAATAAAAATGGATCTGGAAGATATTTTTGTACTAGAGTAACACATCCATTTGTAAATCTTTTAAACATTTGTACCTCCTTATGTAATGTTATATATTATTTTCATTATTAGTTTAATTCTTTTTTATACCAATTACAATAACTTTGCTTAAAAAAATATTAAATTAAAAAAAATAATATAAAATACAGGTAAAAAAATGTTTTTCTATTGACAATAGAGAAATATTCCTATATACTTCTAATTGTCAATGAAAATCATTATCAAAAAGGAGAAAAATTATGAAAAATATTGTAATCGTTTATGGATCAACAACAGGAAATACTGAAAGAGTTGCTGGTTTAATCAAAGATGAATTAGGTGAAGCGCAAGTAATTAATGTAGCAGACGTAGATAACGCAGTAGTTAAAGCTGCTGATTTAGTATTATTTGGTACTTCTACATGGGGATATGGAGATCTTCAAGATGATTTTGCTGATTATATTGAATCAATCGATGCTGATTTAGTAGGCGGAAAAGATGTTGCAGTATTTGGCTGTGGTGATAGTGCTAGTTTCCCTGATGTATTCTGTCAAGGTGTTACTGAGGTTATGGATGCAGTTCAACAAGCTGGTGGAAAATTAATCGTTGAAGAATTAAGAGTTGATGGAGACGTTGATGATAATTTAGATGCTATTTCTGCTTTTGCTAATAGCTTAAAATAAGAAAATACAAAGAGCTACTGTTTAGTAGTTCTTTTTTTGTTTAAAATAATGTATAATATTCTTAGAAAGAAGGTATATATGAAAACAAAATTTACAGAGTTATTTAATATTGAAAAGCCAATTATTCAGGGGGCAATGGCTTGGGTTAGTGATGCAGAGCTTACAGCAGCAGTTTCTAATGCAGGTGGAGCAGGAATTATTGCAACAGCAGGTAGAAATCCAGATTGGATTAGAGCGGAGATAAGAAAAGCAAAGGAGCTTACAGATAAACCATTTGGTATTAATTTAGTTATGCAGGAAAAAGATGTAGAAGATAAAAAGAGAGTGATACTAGAAGAAAAAGTTGATTTTGTAACGATTGGTGCTGGTAATCCAATACCTCATATTGAAGATTTTCATAAGGTAGGAATAAAGGTTATTGCTGTAGTTCCGAGTTTAAAACTCGCCAAAAGAGTGGAAAAAGCAGGGGTAGATGCACTTGTAATAGAAGGAATGGAAGCAGGAGGTCATATTGGAAAATTAACAACAATGGCACTGATGACTCAGGTTATTCCTGAAATTGAGATTCCAGTAATAGCAGCTGGTGGTATTTCTGATTATAGAGGAGCTGCTGCAGCGTTTTTAATGGGCGCTTCTGCAATTCAGATGGGTACAAGATTTTATGCTTCAAAAGAATGTACTGCTCATATTAATTCAAAAAATGCAATAGTAAATGCAGTTGATGTAGATACGATTACAACTGGAACAGGCGCTCATAGAGTTCGTGGCATTCGAAATAAAATGACAGATACGTACTGGCAGCTTGTTGAAAATAATGCCAGTAAAGAAGAACTTACGAATTTAGTAAAAGGTACGAGTAGATTAGCTCCTGAAAAGGGTGACATTGACAATGGATTTGTACAAGCAGGTCAGTCACTCAGCGTAATCACAAGTATTGATAGCTGTAAAGAGATTATCGATTCTATTATGGATGGAGCAGAAAAACTTTTAAATATGAAATAATCCTCTGATTTCTCAGAGGATCTTTTTTATTTGTTTAGTTCTTTATTGAGTTGATTTACAATTTCTTCCATCTCTTCATTGATTTCATTCGACTGTTTTAATAAGTCATTCAATCGATTAATGAGCTCTTTCACTTCAGGTGATTTATTATCATCAAGATCAATTTTTAAATTCGTTTTATTAAATAATTTTTTTAATGCTTTTTCAAGTGATGTTTCCATTACAATATTATCTTCATAAGACACAATAACCCTTTTCATTTCAGGAAGTGAATTAGGATTATCTGCCTGTAGATAGATTGGTTCCACATATAAGAGAGAGTGATTAACAGGTACAACGATTAAATTACCCCTTAATACATTTGAGCCTTCTTGTCCCCAGAGAGTAAACTGTGGTGAAATACTGGAATCTTGATCAATTCTTGATTCAATCATCATAGGACCTTGTACTGTCTTATCTTTAGGAAATTTATAAATATATAATTTACCATAATTCTCGCCATCATTTCTACCAACTAAAAGTGAGGTCATATTTGCCTTTTGTTTTGGTGTATAAGGAACAATAAGAGCAAATTCTTCTTCTTCTGAATCTGGTAGTTTAAACATAACATAATTAGATTCTATAGGCTGAACAACATCCATATATTTTTCATTGGCTACATCCCAGTTATCTTCTCCATTATAGAATACTTCAGGATTATTTACATGGTATGCTCTAAATACTTGTGTTTGAATATCAAAATAGTCCTGAGGATATTTAATATGATCTAAAAGACCAGTTGGAAACTCTTCTTTTTTCTTAAATAAATCAGGGAAGATATTATTATACACTGTAAGAAGAGCATCTTCTTCATCAAAGGCATAAAAATCGGTTGTTCCTTCATAGGCATCAATAACCACCTTAACAGAATTTCTAATATAATTGATCTCTCTATCTTTATAACTAAATACCTGAGAATAAGGATAGTATGAACTCGTCATATAGCCATCGATAATCCAGTATAGTTTAGCATCCTCCTCATTTAATACTAAGTATGGATTATTATCAAAATCGATGAAAGGAGCAATCGTATGAACTCTTTTTAGAATATCACGATTAATGATGATTCTACTTTCAGAATCAATAAGAGAAGATACTAATAATTTCATTGATTTTTCTCTTATAGAAAATAGTAATTTATTGATGCCATTTAGCTTGATGCCAGCTTTCCCTTCATATCTAGTTGTCTTATTATCAGAGCCTTCTGGATAGTCAAATTCATCTTCTTTGGTATTAATGACAATGTAATTATTGGAAAGCTCACCAAAATATATTTCAGGTCTTATTGTATTAAGTGCAATATCTGATACGGGTGGTATATTTTTAATAAATAATCGTGGCTGCCCCTCATTTGTCACTTCATTTACAGGGCTCATTACAATACCATATCCATGAGTATATTTTAAATGCTGATTAATCCATGTTTTTGCTTGTGCACTTAAATTCTCTTGATTGAGCTCTCTAGGAGCGATAAATACCTGTCTTTTAATCCCATCAATCGTATATCTGTCCACATCAATATCCTTAAAAGAATAATAGAGCCTAATTCCTTGGATTTGATTATAGGTCTGTTTTAAAGGCCTTTGATCATTGATTCTAATATTTGATATTGTTGTTTTATTATGTTCTATTTCCTTATAATTTAGTTTCTGCTCCACAGGGAACTGCTCTTCTTTTACATTATCAAGAGAGAAAGCTTCCTGTGTATTTTTAATATTATATTCTAAGTAAATCTTTTCTTTATTGATTTCATCTGGTTCAACAATTAACTGCTGAACAAAGTATCCAATAGCAGAATTACCAATGAGCACTACAAAAAGAGCAATGGGTATAATAATGATTTTTTTAAATTTATTTTTTATTATAAGATAAGTATAAAATGCTGCCATCAGAAGGCTTACAATACTCATAATATGATAAGCGATTAAGGATACATTAACATCAGTATAACTAGCGCCATATGCAACGCCTCGATCAGAATATACTAAATCATATACTTTTAATTGAAAGAGAATAGCAATAAATATTAAAATACATACACCTAGGACAAGTAACTGCTTTTTATTGGTTCTAGTAAAAATCGTCTTAATAATATGATCTACATGTTGATGCGGGTAGATATATTTTACTTCTGGATCATCAATATTCACGGTTCTCATAACAGTTAAAAAGATGGTATATGCGATAGTTAACATAATTAAAAAAGCAAATAAACTAATTAGTAAATAGATGATTTCTTTATAAAATGGTAATTTAAACATATAAAAAGAGATATCTTTATGAAAAAGTGGATCCACCTTATCAAATGGGATAGCATGTTTAAATATATTTATTTTAAGCCATAAACTAGTGGATACTTTAAATGCCATAAATCCAGAAAATAAAATAGAAACGATGATATTAAATCTTTTTATAAATTTTTCTGATAGAGATATGGTATTATTCTTTAAGAATTTCTTTTTGAGTACATTCATATAAAAATAAAGAGAAATAGATAATAGAATAAATACGATTATAGCAATTAATAATTCTGTTTTAATCTTGAGTAAAAAAACAGATAGATAATTATTAATATCAAACCATTCAAAATTCGTAATAAATAATATAATTGAATTAATACTTGAAGTGATAAAAAATACCAATAATAGAATAATTGAAATAATCCATTGATTTTTCTTATTTGAGTTCTTCTTTTTTTTCTTTTTAAACTTAACTTCTTTTATATTTTTCTCCATATGTAATCCTTTCTATAATTTCATACACCTTATCCTACAATTTTCTATTTCTAAAAACTGTACTAAATCATCAAAGTGAATAAAGATGGTTTGATTGCATTCATTTGGATGAAATGTAAGAATAAGGTCTTTTATATCGGTATCTAGTAGAAATAAAATATCTCTTTCTTTATTGTTTAAAAGCCCAAAAGGAGACACAACTCCTGCTACTAAGTCTATCTTTTCTTTTATTGTTGCATCAGATGCAAATTTTAATCTTTTCACTTCTAGCATTTCTGCTAATTTTTTTAAATCCAGTGGCTTTTCTTCATCTAGTACAAATAAGAAAAACTTTCTCTTCTTTTGATCTGTTAGTAATAAAGATTTTGTTCTAACTCCTTCATAATCTTTAATATATTCATCAGCCTCTTTAATATCTAAAGTCGGTGGATGGTATACAATTTGAAATGGAATACTTAAATCCGTCAGTTTCTTTTTTATATCATCTGCTGTAACCATAATACCCCCCTTTCATTCATTATACCATAGTTCTATGATATAATATATAAAAAGAGAAAGGAAATAGTATGAAATTTAGTCTTAGAATAGTAATGAATAGTATTATTGTTTATGTGTTAACAGCTATGATTCAAGCACTTTCATTTAAAGAGCATTTTAATTTAATAGTTTCATTTATTATATTCCCTATCATACTTATACTATGTCCTCTTTTTATTATCAATTATCTTATGAATAAAAAAATGGAGCTCTCTTTACTTTATAATTTTATATCAATAGATTTATCATTTCTTATTGTGTTTCTATTTTACTTTATTCGAATTATGTTATTAGAGGAAAAAAGAAGCATTTATTTTACCATATCAGCATATGATATATTTTTTTATCGAAATATGATAATCGCTTTATCTTTTCTTTCTATGGTAGTAATCCAATCGGTTTATTTGGTGTTTAGGAGGATGTATGGAGTTAAATAAAATAGAATTTTTAGCGATGAATAATCCAATAGAAGATTATTTCAGCGATATAATGAATTTAAAGCATTTCATGATTATATTAAAAAGAATAATTTAATTTTTTTAAAAAAGAGTATTTTAGATGCAGGATGTGGCTCTGGTTATAGTAGTAAAATCATGTATGAAAATTTATATCCCAGAGAGCTTATATCCTTTGATTTTATGCCTGAGCAGATACAAAAGGCGAGAAAAAACTATCCCTATGCGGATTATTATGTGGGTGATATTACTGAGATAAAAGAATCGGATGAACGCTTTGATGCTATTTTTGTATTTGGCAGACTGCACCACGTTCCAGAGTGGAAAAAAGCAATAAAAGAGCTTTATAGAGTACTGAAAAAAGAAGGACATCTCTTTCTCTTTGAAGTCAATGATAACGGTGTAGATTTTGTGGATACTTACTGTCATTTTCATCATCCAATGGAAGCTTGTTTTAGCTGGGAAGAGTTTAGACATCGATTATAGGAAGAAGGAGTTACACTGATGGAAGAAAAAAAGCTGACAGTGGATTCTTTTCATACCTTTATTTGTAAAAAATAGTTTAAAACATATAGACTTGACAAACTCTTGAAAAATGGTATTATTATTCTATAGATGCAATGAAAGAACGAGTAGTAAATCAACTAGCTTATAGAGAGATTCTGGTGCTGGAAAAGAATCAGTATAGGGTTTATGAAGACTAGTCTGGAGCTTTGGCTGATTATAACAAAGGTCAACGGTTGAGCACGTTATCGCTTTATCTTTTTGATATGAGTATCAAATAGGGTGGAACCACGAATATCATCTCGTCCCTTGTTAGGGATGGGATTTTTTTATAAGGAGGATGTTTGAAAGGAATATTGTTTGATTTAGATGGAACGCTGATTGATTCTATGGATATATGGCTTTTAATCGATGATAAAATCAATGAGCATTTGAAAGAGATAGACGATGAGGAATTTAAAAATAAATTAAAGTATTCTCCGGTGCCAGATCTTTATAAAATATATCAAGAGCGTTATGGTGAAAATGAAGATTTCAAAACGTTATGTGATGAGTTCGATGATATCTTATTGACGAGCTATTCTAATACTCTTGAACTCAAGGAAGGGGTATTAGAGATGATGAAAAAATTAAGGCAAAAAGGTTTTAAAATGTGTCTAACTACAGCGACGAGCTCAAGATATGTTCTACCTTTTATAAAACGCTCTGATTTAGAAGAATATTTTGAGTTTATACTGACCCCAGATATGGTAGGGGTAACGAAGGATAAACTTGAATTTTTCGAGTATGCACTTAAAAAGCTGGGAACAAAAGCTGAAAATACCTATGTATTTGATGATACAAGGTATGCAATTAATAATGCAATAGCACTCAATCTAATTCCAGTTGGAGTGTATGATAAGAGCAGAGAGAAACATATGGATGAAATAATAGAAAAATCGAAAATTTATATTAGAAGTTTTTTAGATTTTAATATAGAAAAGTTATAGTGATAAAAGAGGAGGAAGTATGATAAAAGTAACACTTAAAGATGGATCAATTAAAGAATTTGAAAAAGGGATATCTATCTATGAAGTTGCTAAGAGTCTTTCAGGAAGACTGGCAAAAGAAGCAATAGTTGGTGAAGTAGATGGGAAATTAGTGGATTTAGTATATAAATTAGAAAAGGACTGTACACTTAATATATATACTTTTGATGATGAACAGGGGGTAGAGGTATTTAGACATTCATCAGCTCACGTTCTTGCAAGAGCAGTAAAGAATTTATTTCCAAATACAAAACTTGCTATTGGACCACCGATTGAAAATGGATTCTATTATGACTTTGATTCAGAAACACATTTTAGTGAAGAAGATTTTGAAGCGATAGAAAAAGAAGTAAAGAGAATTATAGCTGAAAAAGAGCCTTTTGAACGATTTGAACTATCAAGAGAGGAAGCGCTTCAATTTACTGCGGACATGAAGGAAGATTATAAGGTAGAATTAATTCAGGATCTTCCAGAAGATGAGGTGCTATCATTCTATAGATATGGTGATTTTACAGATCTTTGTAGAGGACCGCATATTCATAATGTAAAACAGATTAAAGCATTTAAAGTAATGTCTGCAACAGGAGCATACTGGCGAGGGGATGAGAAGAATAAAATGCTTCAAAGAATCTATGCAACATCTTTTCCAAAAGCAAAACTATTAGAAGAATATCTTCATAAATTAGAAGAAGCGAAAAAGAGAGATCATAAGAAACTTGGTAAAGAGATGGGCTTATTTATGATGAGTGAATTTGGACCAGGTTTTCCATTCTTCTTACCAAATGGAATGATTTTAAGAAATACACTTGAAAACTTCTGGTATGAAGAGCATGCAAGAGAGAATTATAAATTTATTAAAACACCGATTATGCTGAATAAAGATTTATGGGAAATTTCAGGTCATTGGAATAATTATGGTGATAATATGTATACATCAGAAGTGGACGATAAAGAATTTGCGATTAAACCGATGAACTGCCCTGGCTGTATTTTAGTTTATAAAAATGATTTACATTCATATAGAGATTTACCACTTAGAATTGGTGAATTAGGTCAGGTTCACCGCCATGAACTCAGTGGTGCGTTAAATGGATTATTTAGAGTAAGAACATTTACTCAAGATGATGCGCATATTTTTATGACAGAAGATCAGATTGAATCGGAAGTTATTGATTTAATTGATTTTGTGGATAGAACATATTCATTATTTGGACTAACTTATGATATTGAGCTATCAACAAGACCAGAAGAAAAATATATTGGTGATATCGAAACGTGGAATCGCTCTGAAAAGGCATTAGAAGCAGCTTGTCATAAAGCGGGAAAAGAATGTAAGATTAATCCTGGTGATGGTGCTTTTTATGGTCCTAAACTTGATTTCCATATTCATGATTCACTTGGTAGAGAGTGGCAGTGCGGAACAATTCAGCTTGATATGAATTTACCTGAAAGATTTGAGATAGAATATATTGCAGCAGATGGTTCAAAGAAAAGACCGATTATGCTTCATAGGGTAATTTATGGTTCAATCGAAAGATTCATAGGAATACTGATTGAGCATTTTGCTGGTAAATTCCCATTATGGCTTGCACCAAATCAAGTAAAACTTCTTCCAATAGCAGATAGACATCTTGATTACGCACTCGAGATTAAATCGCAATTAGAAAAAGAAGGAATTAGGGTAGCACTTGATGAAAGACATGAATCGGTGGGATATAAGATAAGACAAGCGAGAATGGAAAGAACACCATATATTGTTGTGTTAGGAGATAAGGAAGTAGAAGAGAGAACGCTTTCTGTTCGTTCTAGAGATAAAGGCGAACTTGGCGCTGTTCAAATTTCTGATTTTATATCTGATTTAGTAGATGAAATTAAAACTAAAAAAATAATACATTCTGAAGAATAATCATAGGCCTAGACTTTTGTCTAGGTTTATTTTTTTAAATATATTTAAATTTTGTAATAATATGATATAATAGATATATTGAAGGAGGAATTATGGAAAAATATTTATTAAAACCAGAAGAATTAACATGTGAAGTAAGAGTAGAAGAACTTCGATTTGATACAACAGAAGATTTAAAACCGTTATATGAATTGATTGGTCAAGATAGGGCAGTAAAGGCCATGGAATTTGGATTAAATATGGATAAAAGAGGGTATAATATCTTTGTTGCTGGAGGATGGGGAACTGGTAGAAATACCTATGTTAATTATCTTTTAAATAAGAAGATTATCAATTCAAAAGCACCAAATGACTGGGTTTATGTAAATAATTTTAAGAATAGTAGAAAGCCGATGGCTATTTCTCTTAAAAATGGAGAAGGAAAAAAATTCCAAAAGCGAATGGAAAGAGCTATTGATCATATTAGAGCAGAAATTATTGAAGAATTTATGAGCAGGGATTATGAAAATAATAAACTACAGCTCCGTAAGGAATATACAAATAAAAATGCTTTGATTATAAAAGAATTAAATGAAATCGGGGAGAAGTATAATTTTTCATTTACAAATTCAGAAAAAGGACTTGTTACAATACCTCTGAAAGAGGGTAAGCCGATGAGTGAAGAAGAATATAAAAACTTAACAAAAGAAGAATATGAATTACTTAGTAAGAATTCATCAAAATTATCAATAGAAACAGTAGATTTATTTAATAAATTAAAAGATGAAGAAGATATATACTATGATAAACTGGAACTTTTGGATGCGAAAACAGGTCGAAGTGTGGTTGAAAATTATTATAAAAATTTCATCAAAAAATATGAGGATAATGAGGCAATTAAAAAGTATTTATATAATTTAATTGATGATATTATTGAAAATATTGAAGAATTTAAAATGGTAGAGCAGCCAGAAACAACAAATCCACTTGCTATGCTTACAGCACCAAAGAATACAGAGGAGTTTTTCGATCGATATAAGGTAAATTTATTTGTAGATAATAGTGATAGAAAATCTGCACCTATTATTCATCTTGTGAATCCAACCCTTTCAAATATTGTTGGACGTATTGAATATAAGAGTGAGATGGGTGCACTTAGCACAGACTTTACAAACATTAAGCCAGGTGCTCTTCATAATGCAAATGGTGGATATTTAGTGATTCAGGCAAAGGATTTAATGCAGAGTCCAGTATCCTTTAAAGCACTTAAAAGATGCCTTTTAAATCATAAAGTAACAATTGAAAATATTGGTTCAGAGCAGGGGGTTAATGTGAATAAAACACTTCAGCCTTCTCCTATTCCAATCAAACTAAAACTGATTATTGTAGGGGACTTTTATACTTATAATGCACTTTATAATTATGATGAGGAGTTTCGAAAATTATTTAAAGTCCTTGTTGATTTTGATGAAAGTGTAAATAGGGATGAAACATCGATTTTAAAAATAGCAAGATTTATTGCTAGATATGCTGAAAAAGGTGAAATTAGACATTTTGATAATACGGCAGTTGCAGAAATTATTAATTATTCATCGAGAATAGCAGATAATAAAGAAAAGATTTCATCTCATTTAAATCGAGTGGTGGACTTATTATATGAAGCGGATTCGATTGCAGAGAGGTTTAATGAAAAATTAGTGACAAGAGAGCATGTTTTAAAGGCGCTTAAGGATCAAAAAATGAGAATGAACCGTTTTGAAAAAGATCTGTATGAAAATTTTAAAGATGGTACGTATTTATTAGATGTGGATGGATTTAAAGTAGGTGAAATAAATGGACTTGCTGTTCTTTCTGCTGGCGTTCAGTCTTTTGGTAAACCAAGTAAGATTTCTGTTTCAACCTATAGAGGAAAAGAAGGACTTATCAATATTGAAAGAGAAGCCAATCAGTCAGGACCTAGTCATGATAAGGGCGTGATGATTTTGAATGGATATATGGGTTATAAATTTGCTCAGGATAAACCGCTTACACTCTCAGCTTCTATTGTATTTGAGCAGTTATATTCTGGTGTGGATGGAGATAGTGCTTCAAGTACTGAGCTTTATGCGATTCTTTCCAGTCTTTCTGGTGTGCCGATTGATCAGAGTCTTGCTGTGACTGGTTCTGTGAATCAAAGAGGACAGATTCAGCCAATAGGTGGAGTAAATGAAAAAATAGAAGGTTTCTATGAAGTTTGTAAGTTAAAAGGCTTTAATGGAAAACAAGGCGTTATTATACCAATTCAAAATGTAAAAAATCTTATGCTGAAAAAAGAAGTGGTGGATGCTTGTAAAGAAGGCACATTTAGAATATATGCGATTGAGCATATTGATCAAGGAATTGAGCTTTTAATGAAGAAAAAAGCAGGGATGAGTTTAGAAGATGGTCAGTTTGAAGAAGGAAGCGTTTATGATTTAGTCAATAAAAAACTACTTGAGCTCGCGAAGCCTATTTTTAAAAGAGCAACGGATGTTTGTTTACAAAATGAATAAATATGTTATAATGTTGATAACGATTATCAATTGGAGGTTCTTATTAAATTATTAGAAAATATTTATTTAGATTATGATGATGTAAAGGTATTTGAGAATTTTAATCTCTCAATACCAGAGCAGAAGATCACCTGCATTATCGGTCCTAGTGGATCAGGAAAGACGAGCATTTTGAATATCCTCTCAGGACTTATAACAGATTATAAAGGAAAAGTGCATTTATCCGATGATTTTTCCTATATATTTCAAGAAAGTAGGCTGATTCCTTTTTTAACAGTTTATGACAATATAAAAATTGTTAGAAAAGAAGAAAATAAGGAAGAAATACTGTCTATATTAAAGGATTTAGGCCTTTTAGGATTCGAATATAAATATCCTGATGAACTCTCTGGTGGAATGAAGCAGAGAGTATCTATAGCAAGAGGGTTTTATTATAATTCATCCATTTTATTAATGGATGAACCTTTTAAATCGCTTGATTATGATTTAAGGCTGAATCTCATCAATTATCTAAAATATATTTATTCTAAGAATAAAAAAACAATCATTTTTATTACACATGATATTGATGAAGCAATCCTTTTAGGACATCATATTATGGTGTTAAGTAATAGACCGACAGTGATAAAAAAAGAATTTGTTGTAGAATCTGATATTTTAAAAAGAAGGGTTCTTGATAAAGAGCATATTTCTTTAAGAAGTCAGATTATTGATATGTTATCAAAGGAGTGATTATGAAGAAAAAAAGTATTATATTAATTAGTTTTATTCTTGTGTTATCAATGATATTTATAGGATGTACTAAAGAAGAAAAAATTGGTGGTGCCGATGTAGAAACTTCAATAACAGTAGGTGATAAAGCATCTATAGAAGAAAATAAAGAGACTATGGATGTTAAAATTGTTATGCCATATGGAACGCCAACCCTTAGTATGGTTAAAATGATTACTGAAAATCCAAGTTTAGGAGAGCATGTTACTGCTTCATATGAAAAAATTCAGGCTACAGATGTTTTAGTGTCTATGCTTATAAAATCAGAGCCTGATATAGCAATGGTTCCAACAAATTTAGGTGCAACTATTTACAATAAAGGAATTGACTATAAATTTGTAGCATCTTCTGTATGGGGAACATTATATATTGTATCAAATGAAGAAATTAAAAGCATTGAGGATTTAAAAGGAAAGAAAATCTCTGCTTTAGGAAGAAACTTAACACCAGATGTTGTTCTAAGATATATTCTTTCAGAAAATGGATTGGATCCAGATAAAGATGTGGAGATAGAGTATTTTTCTGGAGCATCAGAAACGGCTTCTAATTTTATCGCAGGTAATTCCGATTTAGCACTTATTCCTCAGCCAGTACTTACAAAAGTATTAATGAAGAGAAAAGATGCAAAAGTGGTATTAAATGTTCAGGAAGAATGGAATAAAATATCGAATTCAGGGAGTTTCCCTCAAGCATCTATTATTGTAAAATCAGCGTTCTATGATGCGCATAAAGAGATTGTGGAGATTTTCTTAAAAGAATATGAAGCGAGTATTAATTGGATAAATGACAATCCACTGGAAGCAGGAAAATATTATGAAGCACTTAATATTGGTTTAAAAGCTAAAATGCTTGAAAAAGCAATACCACATTGTAATATTAAATATGTTTCAGCTTCTGAAGCAAAAGAGTCGTTAAAGACGTATTTAGATATATTATATAAATATAATCCAAAACTCTTAGGCGGAAAAGAATTTAATGAGGAAATGATTATTGAAAAATAAAAAGTATATGGCATTTTCCATATGTACCATCTTAGTCATATGGGAAGTGCTTTCTATTATCGTTGGAAATGATGTGAAGCTTCCATCACCTGTTGATACTGTAAGAGCACTTTATATGATTATCACCGATGAAATGTTTTTTATCAGCATTTCAAATACGATGCTAAGAGTGGTTAAGAGTTTTAGTATTTCCTTTGTAATTGCTGTTATTTTGGGCATATTATCAGGATTTTTTAATCCAGTATATTATTTATTAAAGCCCATCTTATTAGTACAAAGATCCATACCAACTATGGCTGTGATTCTTCTTTCTCTTATCTGGCTGAATAGGGAAATATCACCTATTTTAGTAGGCTCTTTGATTGTTTTTCCAGTATTATATGCTTCTGTGGTCAGCTCGATAAGGCAGGTGGATAAAAAGCTGATTGAAATGGTCACGGTATATAAACTAGATATTAAAAGAAAAATTAGATATTTATATATTCCTTCGATTAAGGAATCTCTTATCACTATTTCTGCAGTTGCTGTGAGTCTTTGTATTAAAGTTACAATTGCAGCAGAAGTATTAAGTCAGCCTAGATATTCCATAGGAACGAGCTTTCAACTTGAAAAAGCATCGATTAATACAGCAGGTGTATTTGCATGGGCAATAATTGCAATACTGATTGCTAGTTTATTTGAATATATTATTGGCATGAAATGGCTAAAACAAAAAAATAAGCTCAAATGAGCTTATCTTTATTTTTTGAATAAACTATGTAAGTTGCAATAAGCTTGAGCACTTATTACTTCGTCTGTATCAGTAATCATAAATACAGCTTCTGGGTTAGAATCAGCATTTAAATGCTTCATTTGATTTCCTTCTTTTGTGTGAAGAGTAATCCACTCAATAAGGTGTGCTTCTGTCATTGGGTGATGTACTTCACCAACTGTAACAGTAACTTTATTTCCTTCTTGCTTGATTACAGGTACGTGCTTTTCACCAGCAGCATCTGATTCGCCAGGAATGATTTCTCTCATATTCTCACCGCAGCAGCTTACTTTATTTCCAACATTTTTTGCAAATGCGATAGTATTTCCGCATTTTTCACATATAAAAAATTTTTGTTCCATTTAGAACCCCTTTCTCTTTACTTCTTATACAAAGTATATCATAATTTGTATATTTGTGCATATAAAATTTCTCTAAAATATAATTGAGGCTTATTCTCAATTAAAAACAAGTCTTTTTCAACCGATATAATATTGAAATACTTATGTAATAGTGATATTATTTAAATGGTTTGTATATATGGAGGAATGATGTACGATATAATTATAATTGGAGCTGGAGTAACTGGTGCAGCTATTTCTAGGGAACTTTCAAAATATCAATTAAAGATTTTGGTTTTAGATAAAGCGCCAGATGTTTCAGATGGAACAACAAAAGCAAATAGTGCAATAATACATGGTGGATATAATGCGAAACTTGGTTCAATGAAAGCCTTGATGAATTCAAGGAGTAATCCAATGTACGATAAGGTCTGTAAGGAACTTGATGTACCTTTTAAACGAATTGGTTCTTATGTACTTGCTTTTAGTGACAAGGAGAGAGAAACTCTTGAACAACTTTATAAAAATGGTTTAGATAATAATATAAAAGGTCTTTTTATTCATGAAAGAGATGAAATTTTAAAAAGAGAACCTAATGTCAGTGAGGATGTTGTAGCAGGACTTTACTGCTCAACAGCTGGAATTATTGGTCCTTGGGAATTTGCAATTGGGCTACTCGAAAATGCGGTAGACAATGGGGTAGAAATCACATTGAATACAGAAGTTCTTGATATAAAAAAAGAAAAGCATTTTACTGTAATGACAAATAATGGTGAGTATCAGTCAAAAATAATTATTAATGCAGCAGGAGTATATGCAGATAAGATTAATAATATGGTAAATCCTAAAAGTTTTGAAATTAATACTTATAAAGGACAGTATTATTTATTAGATAAAATCCATGATGGCTTTGTAAATACAGTATTATTTCAGTGTCCAACGGAAAAAGGAAAGGGTGTTTTGGTTCTGCCAACGGTTCATGGAAATATTTTAGTAGGACCTGACTCGGAATATGCTGAAGATAAAGAAGATGTATCTACGGATATTGAGAATCTTAAGTTTATAAAAGAAGAAGTATATAAAACATCTAAGAACGTACCGCTTTATGATGTAATTACAACTTTTGCAGGACTTCGTGCTAAACCTAGTACAGGTGATTTTATATTAGGAAGTTCTGAGACGAAAGGGTTTTACAATGCAGCAGGGATTGAATCGCCTGGACTTTCATCAGTTCTTGCAATAGCAGAATATATGGTAGAGGAAATAAAAAAAGAGTATAAGCTAACGTTGGATTCTACATTTAATCCAATAAGAAAAGCACCGACTTCATTTATGAACTTATCAAATGAAAAGAAGAATGAACTGATAAAAAAAGACTCTCGATACGGGAAAGTAATCTGTCGATGTGAACAAGTAACAGAAGGTGAAATTGTAGAGAGCATTAATAGACCAGTTGGGGCAACAACTCTTGATGGTGTAAAAAGAAGAGTTAGACCAGGTGGGGGGCGATGCCAAGGTGGATTCTGCGCTGCTAAAGTAATAGAAATTTTAGCTAGAGAAACTGGTAAAAATGTAATGGATATTGTAAAAGATCAAAAAGGCTCTAAAATTATTATTGGAAAGACTAAGGAGAAATAATGAGGGTATATGATTTAGTTGTTGTTGGGGGCGGTCCTGCAGGACTTGCAGCAGCACTGAAAGCAAGAGAAGAAGGTATAAAAGATATACTGATTATAGAAAGAAATGAAGAGCTTGGCGGGATACTTCAGCAGTGTATTCATAATGGTTTTGGCGTTCAAATATTTAAAAAAGAATTAACAGGTCCGGAATATGCTCAGAGATATATCACTAGAGTAGATGAAAAAAAGATAGCATATAAACTGGAAACAATGGTTGTTGATATCACATCAGATAAAGAAATCAGCTATATGAATAAACAAGAAGGATTTGTTACAATAAAAGCAAAAGCAATTATTCTTTCAATGGGCTGTAGAGAAAGAACAAGAGGAGCAATTAATATTTCTGGTACAAGACCATCTGGTGTTTATAATGCAGGTATGGCACAACTTCTAATGAATACAGAAGGGTATAAAGTTGGAAATAAAGTAGTGATACTAGGTTCTGGTGATATTGGTCTTATTATGGCAAGAAGGCTGACATTAGAAGGATCTAAGGTGCTTTCGGTATTAGCGATAGAAGATCATGCAACAGGACTAACAAGAAATGTGGTTCAGTGTTTAGATGATTTTAATATTCCGCTAATGACGAGAAAGACTATTTATAAAATTAATGGAAAAGAGAGAGTAGAGTCTGTTATCATCGCTTCTGTTGATAAGCATAATAATATTATAAAGGGAACAGAAGAGCTTGTAGAATGCGATACAGTACTACTTTCAGTAGGGCTTATTCCAGAGAATGAACTCTCATTAAAAGCAGGGATTAAACTGCATCCTAAAACAAGAGGTGCTATTGTCGATGAAACAATGAGTACAAATGTAGAAGGAATATTTGCTTGTGGTAATGTGCTTCACGTACATGATATTGTGGATTTTGTATCGTATGAAAGTGAAAAAGCAGGTAGATATGCTGCGATGTATATTAAAGAAGGTTTTAAAGAGGAAGGTCATGTAGAGGTTCTTGCTGGTAAGGGCATTTCTTATGTTATTCCAAATACCATTAGAAAAAATTATGTGGATGATAAGATTGAGCTTTTATTTAGAGTAAAAGAGATTATGACAGATGTAAAAATTCTTATTACATCAAATGATGTTATAAAAACAGTTAAAAAAGCACATATTAATCCATCGGAAATGGAAAAAGTGATTATTCAAACAGATGAAATAGATTTTGATGAAGGTGTTACAGTGGAGGTCGTTTATGAATAAAAATATTATATGTATAGCCTGTCCAAAAGGATGTAAACTGACTGTAACGCCTGATTTTAAAGTAAGTGGAAACCTTTGCAAAAGAGGAGAAGTGTATGGCGTAAAGGAAGTGAAGAGTCCAACTCGAATTGTGACATCTACTGTTATTATTGAAGGTGGAATCAATAATAGACTGCCTGTTAGAACGGAAGATGCGATACCAAAAGAACTTATTTTTAAATGTATGGAAGAGATTAATCAGATGGTAGTAAAAGCACCGATTAAGATGAATGATATTATTATTGAAAATTTTGAAAATACAGGCATTAATATTATTGCATCAAGAGATATGAAGGCAGTAAAGGAGTAAAAGGAGTATAGCTCCTTTTTTTATGGAACAAAAATGATTTTTTCTTCGTCCTAAATTAAAAGGGGGACTTATGAAAAAATTATTGATTATGATTCTTATGATATCCTTAACTGTTATAGGATGTAGTAAAGAATTAGAAGGGTTAAAAGAAAAATATGAAGATGCTACTAAAGATAAAAGTATTGAAAAGGTAGAAGAATCGATAACAGATGGAGCTAGTGAAGTAGAAGCTAAAAAGGCTTATAAGAAAAACGATAAGATAGGATGTATTCCGCCAGAAAGTAATCAAAGACCAGAGCCTCAAGCAGGTCAGCTTACAGCAGGAGAGTGGGATGATAATGAGCACTTTGATTTTTTAAGAAATCTACTCAATAATAAAGAGTACAGTGCATTATTTTCTGATAGAGGCTTTTCTAATTTTCAGCGAATGAAAGTTTCAATTATTAATAAAAATGGAGAGCCAGTATCCAATGAAAAAGTAGAAATTTATGTAAAAGATAGACTAATTTATACTGGTAGAACAGATAATAGAGGCCTCTTATATGCTTTTTATTCTTTAGAAAAATACGTAGATGAAGAGTGCTATGCTATGATTGATAATAAAAAATATACTGTTCAAAATGAACTGAATATTGTAATTGATAAAGAGAGAAAAAACCGTCCATTGGATTTAATATTTGTTATTGATACAACGGGATCCATGGCGGATGAAATGAATTATTTACAGGCAGAGCTAAACTATGTCATTCAAGAAGTAAAGCCTAATGATATGAGAATTAGCGTGAATTTTTATAAAGATGTTGGAGACGAATATATAACGCTTAATAATCCGTTTATTGAAAGCGTTTTAGATTCTATAAATCTTATAAAAAATGAACGAGCATCAGGTGGTGGAGACTTTGAAGAAGCAGTGGAAACAGCGTTAAAAGAAGCAATATCAAATCATAACTGGAGAGAAGATTCTGATAAACTCTTATTCTTAGTTCTTGATGCTCCTTGTCATAATACAGATACCAATAGACAAATTATCATGGAGCAGATAAAAAAAGCGAATGAACTCGGCATTAAGATTATTCCAGTTGCTTCTTCTGGGATTGATAAGGGTACAGAAATGTTTTTAAGAGCGCTTAGCTTTTCGACTTCTGGGACCTATGTATTTTTAACAGATGATAGCGGTATAGGAAATAGTCATATTGAGCCGACAATTGGTGATTATCAGATGGAATATTTAAATCAACTGCTTATTAAAATAATTAAGAAATTTACATCTTGACAAATTGAATAATATGTATATAATAGTGAGAGTAAGCAGATGTGGTGGAACGGCAGACACGCTATCTTGAGGGGGTAGTGAGCAAATGCTCGTGCGGGTTCAAATCCCGCCATCTGCACCACTATTATATAAAAAAGCTACTTTCCTATGAGAGTAGCTTTTATCTTTTATGAAACTAACATATAAATTAAATGTGCAGAGATTCCTGCCACAAGACCGCCTATGGTATGTGAAAGGATTGCTTTATTTACAAGTGGTCTTACATTAAGAGCATCCATCATTCCAACATGTGTACTTAAATATCCGCTCCAGCACATACCCATTGCAGTAAATACAGCAATATCATTTGCTGTTATCAGATTATTTGATAAGAATTTAGGAACCAGTGATATAGCAGCTCCAACGGCGCCAAGTGATGTAATTGGAAAGGCAATTGCTTCTGGTGATTGAAAACCAAATAGTGGTTCAAGCACTGGTGCGATGAATTCTCCTAATTTAGGAAGTAATCCAATTCCTTCAAATGCCACTCCTTTAAATATAGGCATTCCATTTTCGTATCCAGATGGTCCAAATGTTAAAATCATAACTGCTGTACAGATAATAAGTACACCAGGTATAATAGAAAGTCCCATTTCTACTCCGTTTTTACCACCTTCAAGCAGTGCATCTAATACTCTTTCAAGTGTATTTCCATTTCTTATTTCTCTTGTTTGTAAAAATTCTTCATCTTTATTCATAATATCTTCTTTAGAAACATTATAATATTTTTTTGTAAAGTGAAGCATAATTCGAACGCTTACAATACTACCGATAATGGCTCCTACATTACCGATAAGAGCTGGTAGAGCAAAATCTGGTCTCTGTGTTGACATAAATACAGTTAGAATAAGCCCCATACCGAATGCTGTACCTAAATTACAAAGAGCAGGTGTTTGATAATTTTTAAAATACCTGTTAAATCCTTTATCTTTTGCAAGGGATATAATTGCTGGATTATCTGATAAATAAGTTGTAATTGCTCCTATTGAAGCAGCACCTGGAAGACCGTATATCGGCTTCATAATCGGTGAAATAATCTTATTAATAAGTGCGACTACACCGAATTCAGATAATAAAGCAGAAAATGCTCCGGCTATTACAGCAATTGCCATTATTAGAAATACGGTATCTAATAAAAGGGAATGAGCGGTTGCCATAATGACTTTAAACATCGTTGCTACTGTCATAATCGATGCGATATAATAGAATATCCCAATAAAAATGATTAAGAATATATATGTTTCTAATGAAACTGATTTTTTAGTTCTTAAATTTGACATAGAATACCTCCTGCCAACTAGTTTACTATATTCTATCTTTTTTCACAAGAGAATATTAAATAAAAATGCTGTAAAATCTATTGAAATAAGATGTTATTATGGTATTATAGTAATAATAAATATTGGAGGTTATATGGATACAGATAAGGCAAAAAGAGAAATTATCCTTTCAAAAGAAATGATAAATACAAAAGTAGACGAGTTAGGAAAGATTATATCAGAAGATTATAAAGATAAAAATCTTTTAGTCATCTCTCTTTTAAAGGGGAGTTTTATATTTACAGCAGATTTAGTGAGGTCTTTATCTATTCCTGTTAGAATTGAATTTATGATTACATCATCATATGGACATAGTGAAGAATCTACAGGACATTTAAAGATTGAAAAAGACATTGATGTGGATGATTTAAAAGATTATGATGTATTAATTGTAGATGATATCGTGGATTCAGGAATAACAATGTATAATATTTTAGATCTTATTGGAAAGAGAAATCCTAAATCATTACGATCATGTACACTTCTTGATAAACCATCTAGAAGAATGGTTGAAATCGATCCAGATTATTGCGGATTTTCAATAGAAGATAAATTCATTGTAGGATATGGACTCAATTATAAAGATCATTTTAGAAATATAGATCACGTATTTGCATTTGTAGAGGATTAAAATGAATATCGAAAAATTAAATGAATTATATAAAGATGAAGTGGTTAAGGTTAGAAGAACACTTCATCAAATTCCAGAGCATGGATTTAAAGAATATAAAACAAGTGCGTATATTAAAGCGTATTTAGATGAATGCGGTATATCATATGAACCGTTTGCAGGGACAGGACTTTTAGCGTATGTTAAGGGAAATAATCCATCGAAAACAATTGGTTTTAGAACAGATATGGATGCTCTTTCCATACTTGAAATGAATGAAGTGGATTTTAAATCAACGCACGAAGGGTTTATGCATGCTTGCGGTCATGATGGACATATGACCATTGCACTTACTTTTTTAAAGTTTTTATCCGAGCATAAAGAAAATTTAAAAGATAATGTAGCTGTTTTATTTCAGCCTGCAGAAGAAGGATTAGGTGGAGCAGAAGCCATGCTTAAAGATGGTGTGTTTGAAAAATATCCAGTAGATGAGATTTTTGGCATTCACCTACACCCTAGCTATAAAGAAAGAACAATGGCAATTAATCATGGTCCAATTATGGCGATGACAGGGCAGTTTGAAATCGATATACATACAAAGAGCGCTCATGGAGCAATGCCTCATTTAGGCAATGATGGAATGATTGTTCTAGCACAGCTCATTAATCAGCTTCAGACCATTGTGAGTAGAAACATCGACCCAACAGAACGAGCTGTTCTAACGCTTGGAAAAGTAGAAGGCGGTACGAGAAGAAATATTATTGCTGAACACATTAGATTAGAAGGCATTGTAAGATGTTTTAATGAAGATGTTTTTCATCTGATTGAAAAAAGAGTAAATAGCATTATAAAGGGATTAGAAATTTCTTATGATTGTACCATTGATAATAACTTTAGACTCGCCTATCCACCTGTTATCAATCATAAAGAGAGCATTGAACAGTTTAAAAAGGCAAATAAAGATATTACGCTTGTAGAGTATAAGCCAGAAATGATTGCAGAAGATTTTTCATATTATGTAAAAGAAACAAAAGGAGCGTTTGTTTTCTTAGGAGTGAGAAATGAAGAAAAAAACTATATCTTTCCACTTCATAGTTCGCATTTTAATTTCGATGAAAATGTATTATTAACAGGCGTTTTATCATATATCAATATTTTAAATAGTTATGGGAGCACATTTAATGTATAAAAGTAATAAAGGAATGTTTTTTACGGCAAATTTATCCTATATGATTCTTGGATATGCTTTTATTGGCGTAAGCATTTTAATGCAGATGATGAAAGTAGATATTCATGTTCATTTATTAGTAGGGCAGTTTCTTATTATATTTTTACCGCCATTTTTAATTATGAAAGGTAAAAATCAAAATATAAAACGAAAATTTAGATTAAATAAAATTAGTATTAAAACAGGAGTATACGCTATCGTGATAACGCTTTTAGCTTTACCAGTTGCGTATACACTTAATTTTACAATGATTTATATTCTTGCAAAATTAAATTTATATACCTTAAAGCAGTTACCGTTAAATGATATAAGTACAAATATATATGGATTAATTGCTTTTATAGCACTTACACCAGCGATATGTGAAGAAATATTATTTAGAGGATTTATATTTTCTTCTTTTTCAGAAAAATTATCACCTAAAAAAGCAATTGTATTATCAGGTATTATGTTTGGAATCTTCCACTTTGAGATACAAAATTTAATGCTTCCTATCATTTTAGGAATTGTTTTTGCATGGATGGTATATGTTTCTGATAGTATCTTTACATCAATGATTGGACATTTTGTATTTAATAGTATTGGCGTTATATTAATGGCTACATCTTCAAATATAGAAAGCGCAGAGAACATTTCAGATTCTATTGCTTTTATTAAATCAAGTGGCTCCATATATGTTCTTGTAGGACTTGTTATATCAGTGGTTTTTTTAGCTATTTTATCTGTTGTGATGAAGAAGTTTAAACGTCATTTCAATCCGATAAAATCAGGTTATCCAATTGTGATTAATGAGGAAAAGATGGATATTACAAAAGTAGAAAAAGATAGAATATTTGTAGTATATAATGGAGAAGAAAAGAAAATAAAAAATGAATCATTAGAAGGTATGTCATATGATATTGAAAATGAGACAAAAGAGTTTTCTAATTGGAATATAATATTTATAGCATCTGTTATTATATTATTTGTATTTATGGGATTTTTATAATCCCTTTTTATTTTTAAGAACAAAAGTTCTTAAAAATATATTGAAAAAAATTAAAATATTTAGTAGAATATAAGAAAGTAAAAAACAAGGGGAGTTGTATGACTAAAAATACTTATGATAATAATAGTATATCCGCTTTAAAAGGAGCAGATAGAGTAAGAAAAAGACCTGCTGTTATTTTTGGTTCCGATGGACTAGAAGGGTGTCAGCATTCTTTTTTTGAGATTCTTTCAAACTCAATCGATGAAGCTAGAGAAGGCTATGGAGAACAAATAGATATAATAAGACATTCTGATTACTCGATTACCGTAAAAGACTACGGAAGAGGAGTGCCACTTGATTATAATAATAAAGAAAAAAAATACAATTGGAAATTAGTATATTGTGAGTTATATGCTGGTGGAAAGTATAATAATAACTCAGCTGAAAACTATGAATACAGTTTAGGACTGAATGGACTGGGTGCTTGTGCTACGCAGTATGCCTCTAAATTTATGGAAGTCACAGTATATAAAGATGGATTTAAATATGAAGTATCCTTTGAAAAAGGAAAGAATGTTGGTGGACTAAGAAAAGAAGAGTGTAAACATGAATCAGGAACAATACAGACATGGCTTCCTGATTTAGATGTTTTTACAGATATCAGCATTCCGCTTGAATATTATCAAGATGTTCTTAAAAAACAGTCCATTGTCAATAAAGGAATTGTCTTTAATTTATATGATGAATTTTCAGGAGAGCATTATACATATTATTATGAAAATGGAATAAAAGATTATTTAAAAGAATTAAATGCTGAAAAGAATATATCAGAGCTTCTTTTCTTTTCTGATGAGAGAATGGGAAAAGATAGAGAAGATAAGCCAGAATATAAAGTAAAAGCAGAAATTGCTATTTCCTTTAATAATGAAATAAATGCACTCGAGTACTATCATAATTCTAGTTATTTAGAACATGGTGGTGCGCCAGATAAAGCGGTTAAATCTGCTTTCGTATATGAAATAGATAAATTTATTAAAAAGGAAAATAAATATAATAAAGGAGAAAAGAAAATATCTTTTCAGGATATTTCAGATAGCCTTATTATTGTGATTAATTCATTTTCAACAATGACTTCCTATGAAAATCAGACAAAGAAAGCAATTAATAATAAATTTATTCAGGAGTTTATTACAGATTTAATCAAATCAAAATTAGAAATTTACTTTATTGAAAATAAAATAGAGGCTTTAAAAATAGTCGATCAAATCCTTGTTAATAAGCGTTCTAGAGAAAGAGCAGAAAAGACAAGACTAAATTTAAAAAAGAAATTAAGCGGAAAAATAGATGTGACGAATAGAGTACCTAAATACGTTGATTGTAGAAGTAAAGACTCGACAAAGAGAGAACTCTATATTCTGGAAGGGGATTCAGCTCTTGGTGCATGTAAACTCGCTAGAGATTCAGAATTTCAGGCGCTTATGCCTGTAAGAGGAAAGATACTCAACTGCTTAAAAGCAGATTATGATAAGATTTTTAAATCGGAAATTATTGTTGATTTATTAAAAGTAATAGGCTGCGGTGTTGAAATAAAATCAAAACATAATAAAGAGCTCAGCACGTTTGATTTAGAAAGTTTAAGCTGGGATAAAATTATTATTTGTACCGATGCGGACTATGATGGTTTTCAGATTAGAACGCTTATTATGACGATGCTTTATCGTCTGACGCCAACTCTCTTTTCAGAAGATAGGATTTATATTGCAGAGTCGCCATTATATGAAATTACAACGAAGAATGATACGTATTTTGCTTATAGTGATAAGGAGAAAAATGAAATTGTTGAAAACTTAACTATACCTTGTAATATTCAGCGCTCCAAAGGACTGGGTGAAAATGATCCAGAGATGATGTGGCATACAACAATGAATCCGGAAACGAGGAAACTGATTAAGGTATTTATGGAAGATGAAAATAAATCGAAAGAGATGTTTGAAACTTTATTAGGTGATGATATAAAAAGTAGAAAGCAGTATATTTCAGATCATGGTCATGAATATATTGAAATGCTTGATTTAGATTAGGGGTATTATGGAGAATGTAATTAATAAAAATATTTCAGAGACTTTAGAAAGTAATTATATGCCTTATACGATGAGCGTTATTATTTCAAGAGCAATACCTGAAATAGATGGATTTAAACCATCGCATAGAAAATTATTATATACAATGTATAAAATGAAGCTTCTTACAAAAGCTAGAACAAAATCAGCAAATGTTGTGGGTCAGACCATGAAACTCAATCCTCATGGTGATCAAGCAATATATGCAACAATGGTTAGACTATCAAAGGGGAATGAAGCGCTCCTCCATCCTTTTGTCGATTCAAAAGGTAATTTTGGTAAGATAACATCAAGAGATATGAAATATGCAGCTTCAAGATATACAGAGGTGAAACTGGCTGAAATTGCAAGTGATATTTTTAAGGATATTGAAAAAGAGGCTGTTGAATTTGTTGATAATTACGATGGTCAGCTGAAAGAGCCGAAACTGCTTCCAGTTGCATTTCCTAATATACTGGTAAATCCAAATAAAGGGATTGCTGTTGGTATGGCTAGTAGTTTTTGTAGCTTTAATTTATCAGAAGTCTGTGATTATACAAAGGCGTATATAGAAAGTGAAGATGCTGTTATTACAGATTATATAAAGGGGCCGGATCTTCCAACAGGTGGAATACTCATTTATAATGAAGAAAAATTACATAAAATATATGAAACAGGTGTAGGTAGTTTTAAATTAAGAGCCAAGTATCAATATGTAAAAAAAGATAATTGTATTGAAATACTTGAAATACCATATACAACAACAGTGGAGCAGATTGTAGATAAGATTGTATCTTATATCAAAGTGGGAAAATTAAAAGAAATATCAGATATAAGAGATGAAACAGATTTAAAAGGTCTTAGAATAGCGATTGATTTAAAACGAAATGTGGATCCAGATAAACTGATGACAAAATTATTTTCTCTAACAACTCTTGAAGATAATTATTCTTGTAATTTTAATGTGCTGATTGGCATAAAACCAAAAGTTTTAGGGATAAGAGGAATTATCAAAGAATGGCTTGATTTTAGAGTGGGAACCATTCGAAATAGAATTAATTATGATGTAAAGGAAATAAAAAATAAACTCCATTTATTATACGGTCTTAGAAATGTTCTTTTAGATATTGATGCGGCGATAAAAATCATAAGAGAAACGGAATATGATAAAGAGGTTGTTCCAAATCTTATGGCTGCTTTTCATATTGATGAGATTCAGGCAGAATATGTTGCAGATATTAAACTTAGAAATATCAATAAAGAATATATCTTAAAAAAGACAAAGGATATTGAGGCGTTAGAAAATAAATTAAGAGAGCTTGAAGATGTTTTAACATCAGATAAGAAAATCAAAGAGATTATTTCTGAAGAGCTTGAACGCATTAAAAAGACATATGCGCTTGATAGGAAAACAGAAATCATGAAACTGGAAGATGTAGATTCTTATGAAAAAGAAGAAATTGAAAATTATAATTGCAAGATTTTCTTTACAGAGCATAGTTATCTGAAAAAGATTTCTCTTGTATCTTTAAGAGGAAATGATGTTCATAAATTAAAAGAAGATGATGAGATTATGCTGGAATTAGATGGAACAAATAAATCCGATATCTTATTATTCTCTGATAAAACAAATGTGTATAAATTAAAAGCGCATGAACTCTCTGCTTCTAAGGCTAGTTCTTTAGGTGTGTATCTTCCAAATATACTAGAGCTTGAAGAAGATGAAAACATTATTTATGCAGTAGTTACTGAAGATTATGAAGGATTTATGATTTTTGCTTATGAAAATGGTAAATTAGCAAGAGTACCATTAAAATCCTATGAAACAAAGACGAATAGAAAAAAACTTATAAAGGCGTATTCAGATTTTTCAGCACTGAAAGGAATTTTTCACTTTGTAGAAGAAGAAGATCTTCTTGTAAACCGCTTTAGCATGCCAGATGAAGTAAAGATGCTCCTTATAAATACAAGTTTGATTAGTGAAAAAACTAGTAAAAATACTAGAGGAGTTCAAGTGGTTCGAATGAAAAAAGATAGTGTTCTTAATTTAGTAGTAGAAAAAGGAAAAATTAATATAGAGGATATTGAAAAGTATAGAAGTACTAAAATACCGATGTCTGGGGTGAATATTGATATAGTAGATAGGCTTATCATTCAAAATTATATAAAATAACACTTGCAATAAATTTATATTAGTATATAATTGAATACTATGTCGAAGATATTATCTTTCAAAGCCGTTTGTCAGAATAATGTTTTTGACGATGCGTAGAGAAAGATGGTGTAAATGGAAAAATTTAGAGAATTAGGGCTTTCGGAGAGAATGATATCTGCCCTAGAAAAAAAAGGGTTTGAAGAACCAACTCCGATACAAAAAAAGACAATACCACTTCTTTTAGAAGGGGTAAAAGATGTCATAGGTCAGGCTCAAACAGGGACAGGTAAAACTGCTGCATTTGGACTTCCTATTTTAGAGAGAATTGATGGACATAGAAAGCATGTTCAGGCAATTATTGTTGCTCCAACGAGAGAACTTGCAATACAAGTAGCAGATGAACTCCATTCCTTTAATACCGATAAGAAAGTGAAAATCTGTACAGTATATGGTGGACAGTCGATTTCAATACAGCTTAAAAAATTAAAAGAAGGCATGGATATCGTTGTAGGAACGCCAGGAAGAATTATCGATCATTTAAAAAGAAAGAGTTTAAAGATTGATAAGGTAGATTATGTTGTATTAGATGAAGCGGATGAAATGCTTAACATGGGTTTTATTGAGGATATTGAAAATATACTCAGTTTTGCAAATGAGGATAGACAAATGCTTTTATTCTCAGCAACAATGCCGAAGGAAGTTCTTTCTATTGCAAGAAAATTCATGGGTGATTATGAATTTGTAAAAGTGAAAAAGCAGCAGCTTACAACAAATTTAACGGATCAAATTTATTTTGAAGTGAATCGAAATGATAAGTTTGAAGCACTTAGTAGAATTATTGATATTGAAGATGAGTTCTATGGTATTGTATTTTGTAGAACAAAATTAGATGTAGATGAGGTAGCATCTAAACTTGTTTCAAGAGGATATGATGCAGATGCTCTTCATGGAGATATTTCTCAGAATATAAGAGAAAGAATTTTAAGAAAATTTAAAAATAAAGCGATTAATATTTTAGTGGCAACTGATGTTGCAGCTAGAGGACTTGATATCAATGATTTGACTCATGTTATCAATTATTCTCTTCCTCAAGATCCAGAGTCTTATGTTCATAGAATAGGAAGAACGGGTAGAGCAGGGAAAGAAGGTACTGCAATTACTTTTGTTACACCTTCTGAATATAGAAAACTTATGCATATTCAGCGAATTGCTAAAACAGATATTAGAAAAGAATCGATACCTAAGGTAAAAGATATTATTGATATGAAGCGTTCTAGAATTATGGAAGAACTTAAATTTGCTGTTTCAAATGGCAGATATGATTCATATCGAGCGATGGCAAAAGAACTTTTAGAACTTGGAGATGCTGAAGATGTTATCTCTGCTATGCTAAAACATAATTATAATGAAGAGCTTGAAGCAAAGAATTATAATAAAATAAAAGTTTCTGTTGAAAATAAAAAGGCAAAGACTAGATTATTTATTGCTCTTGGTAAAGAAAATGGTATGAATGTGAAGAAGCTGATATCATTTATACAAAATGAAGTAAAAATCGATAAGAATTTAATTAATGATATTAAAGTATTAGACAGTTTTTCTTTTGTCACAATGCCATTTAGAGAAGCGGAAATAGTGTTAGATGCGTTTAAAAGAAAGAAGACAGGAAAACGAAAAGCGCTTGTTGAAAAAGCAAAAGAAAAAAAATAAGGATAAAACAGATTTTAATCTGTTTTTCTTCTTTTTTGCTTGAATAAATAAAGTAATTATTATATAATTTAAGAGTACTATTATTGTCAAGGAGGCATTATGAAGAAGAATAAAGGATTTAAAATTGTACTTAAAATTTCTGTAGCGATACTTGCTATTTGTACTTTATTAAAGATATATTATGAATCAAAGTGGCTTGATTTGACAATTGGTATATTCTCTGTGGAATTTGGAAGAGATCCAATTTATAGAGTTTCTTGTAAATCGCTTATGTATATTATGAGTGTTTATGAAGATGAAGCGTTATTCTTTAACGAAATGGAAGAAGAGGGTTGGATTCTTACTGAAGTATATGGCAGAGGTCATTTATTTGAAAAGAACGGCGAAGAAATACTTGTTATTTCTAAATTAGTTATGAATCGATATAGAGTTTATGAAATTCAAAATAAGAACTATTTTTTATCAATAGAGGATTAAAAAAAAGTAACAAAAAAAATTCTAAAAAAGATGTTGACAGATAACTGATATAGTGATAATATATAAAAGCTGTTTCGCACAGCTTTTAAATTTTGAGTTTTATACAAAATGAAAAAACTCAAAAAAATATAAAAAAAGATGTTGACACGAAAAACAAATTGTGGTAACATTATAAAAGTCGCCGGAAGGTGATTAGAACATTGACAACTGAGTAGTATATAAAGAAAAAAGCAAGTTTTAACAAACATGATTCCAATTCA